>ERZ1292625.306-Hain-H41-01um-R1-306-length-80100-cov-10_pt1 | contig 80100 bp, 69 predicted proteins | sample MGYA00564400_ERZ1292625 | MGnify/ENA primary metagenome ERZ1292625 (study PRJEB36523, sample SAMEA6512639) | groundwater metagenome | collected 2019-01-08 | study: AquaDiva: Metagenomics assemblies of 32 groundwater samples | reverse complement strand
GTGCCGCCTTCCGAAACGGCAAGGTCGGTCGCGAGAGTTAGCACACCGGCGGATGAGAAGGAGGAAGTCGCCGTCGCGCCGAAGTATGCGGGACCGTATGAGCTGAACAAGGTGGTCGAGGCTTGGCCGAGCGTGGAGAGGCCGCTTGCGGAGACGGTACCGAGATAAGTGTTGTGGGCGATGATACCGTTTGCGACGAAGTTGTGCGTGCCCTCTATCTCCATGTCGTATACATCCTCCTCCGCGACCGGCTCGATGGAGAGTACGCGTGCCCACATCGTGCCATTGTCCACACCCTCGCGGTACCCTCTTGACATAACCGAGCCGCCGGAATACAATAGTCCGCGTAACAGTCTCCCGGCCGAAAGGTCGGGAGTTTGTCTTTTTACCCCCTTGACATGAGCTGTGTGGTTGTCCGTGGCAGCTTCCGCGGCGAAACGCGCGAGCGAGATGTACTTCCCTGTCTTTATCTCCCAGGAAACGGTCTCATCGAATGAGGCAAAAGCGATTTTCTTGCCTTTTCGGAGGACTTCGCTCCGCAGCGCCACATAATCGCTGTCTCCGGCGAGCACAAGTACCGCGTCGAGTTTTTCGAGATTACGCAGAACATCAATTGCAAGTTCCATGTCAACATCACCTTTTTTCTGTATACCTTGCGTTCCATCCGGATTGGTAACTTTTATGTATTTGAGCGCCTTTTCGTACACGGTTATGAAAGGAGGCAGCGAGCGCTTGTATGCGACGGAACGCGTATACGATGTGTCTTTGTTTGAAGGCATGACCATGTGGTAATTGACGAATTGCACGTCGAAGTACGGCTCAAGTTGCTCTTTGATATGCGCGTAGTCGATGTGGATACCGGCCTTGCGCTGCGCGTAGAACATATTTCCGTCGTCAACGAATATCCCGAGGCGTGGTTTCGGGACGGCAATATGCTGCCCCACCCTTATGTCGGATGCTTTGACCCATGCGGCATCCTTGATGGGCGACGCGTGTTTGATGGTCCTCTTTTTCGGCCTATCGACCAAGTAGGGATGCTCGGCGGTGGTGCGGATGGTGCGACCATCTTCGGTAACGATGCGGTACGTCTTCTTGACGCCCATGAACATCACTTTGTTGACACGGCTCCAGACCATCTCGCCCGTTTTTTCATCCAGCGATTGAATCTCGTCGCCTTCGTCGAGGTCGGTTATCTCCGGCTCGTCGTACTCGTACGAGCCGTCGGAGCGCCTGCGCCTGCGGCGCAGGCGCGTGTCTGCCGTCACGCAGTGCCCGCTCACGGTGAGGGCGGTGGAGGAAGCGTAGGGGAAGGTGTTGGCTCCCGTGGCGGTCGAGGTGATGACGCCGGAGGTGTTGAGTGCGGCGGCGGCGATGGTGCCGGTGAATGTCGGTGATGCAGAGAGCACCATGTTGCCGGTGCCGGTGACGGCGTTGCTCAAGGTGACGCCGCCGTACGTGAGGGCGTTGACCAGAGTAAGCGCGCCGGTCGAGTCGAACGTGCTCGTCGCCGTGCCGCCGAAGTAGGCGCGGTCGGTGACCGAAAGTCGGGTCGTCGACGCCTGCGTGAACGACGCGAGGCCGGTCACGCCGAGAGTCGAGCTGATGGTCGCACTCCCCGTGAGCGCAAGCGCAGAACCATCGAACGTGAGGTTGGCCGAGTCGGTAAATGCGCCCGCGGCGGCGACGTACGGAATGCGGTTTGCGGTGAGCGACGAAACCGTCAGGTTCGTCGTCGAAGCCGTGCCGAAGTATCCGGTGCCGCTCACGGAAAGTGCGGTCGAGCTCGCGTATGGAAATGTGTTCTTCGAGGTCGAGGTTACGGTGATAGCGCCGGTCGAATCAATGGTCGTGGTCGCGGTCGCGCCGAAGTACGCGTTTTGGAATACGGAGAGGAGCGAGGTGGAGGCGGCTGCGAGTGATTGGGTGCCGGTGAAGGTGCCGCCGGAGATGGTGGGAGTGACGAGCGTCGGAGACGTACCGCGGACGACATCGCCGGTCCCCGTCCAGGTGAAGAGACTTGAGGTACTGACGACGGTGGGAACGGCGGCGGCGCCTGTCATGTTGGCCCAGAGCGAGTTGGCGGCAATCGCGGCAAAGCCGATTGTGGCAGCGCTGCCGCCGACTTGATAGCCGAGGCTTCCGGAGGAGACGACGAGGCCGGTCCCTGTTGAGAGTGTGGAGGTGGCGACGGTCGCGACCGCGCCCGTGCCGTTGCCGTATACGAGTTGTGATGCTCCGAGCGAGGAGGCGCCCGTGCCGCCGCTCGATACGGAGAGTGCGGAGGAGAGCGTGAGAGAGCCCGCAGAGAGTACGCCGATATTCCCGTTGGTGGAGAAAAGATTCGTTGACGATGCGGTGGTGCTGAAAAGATTCGTCGTAGTCGCCGCATCAAACGCGGCTTTTGAAGCGTACAAGTTCGTTGAAGTGGCATTGGTCGTCGTGCTGTTGATGACAACAGCGCCCGATGCGGTCAGGTTGGTCGTCGACGCGGTGACCGCGTTGAGGTTCGAGGCGTACGCATTCGTGCTTGTGGCATTGGTCGTGGTCGCATTGGTCGCGGTGAGGTTGGTCGCGACGAGGTCGGTAATCGTCGCGGCGACTGCGGTGAGCGTCGAGATGATGCTCGTGGTGAAATTGGAGAGGACGGAGAAGAGCGTGGTCGAGGTCGCGTTCGTCGCGACAAGGTTGGTACTGAACGCGTTGGTGGAAGTGGCGTTCGTGGTGGTGGAATTGGTGACGTTGAGTCCCGTGATGGTGGCAAGCGTCGAGGTGAAAGTATCAATGATGCCGGTGGTGAAGTGCGCGAGTGTTGAGAAAAGATTCGTTGACGTCGCATTGGTGAATACGGCCGCAGTCGCGTTGAGGTTCGTCGAGGTGGAATTCACTGCGTTGCTGTTTGTGACGTAGGAGTTTGTCGAGGTCGCCGACGTCGCAACGAGATTTGTATTAAACGCGTTCGTACTTGTCGCATTCGTTGTCGTGCTGTTCGTGACGTTGAGTCCCGTGATTGTTGCGAGGGTTGAAGTCAGCGTGTCCACGATGCCTGTCGTGAAGCGACCGAGTGTCGAAAAGAAGTTGGTCGTGGTCGCTGATGTGGCCACGAGATTCGTCGTAAACTGATTCGTCGAGGTCGCGTTGCCTGCCACGAGCGAAGACGAATACGAATTCGTTGAAGTCGAGTTGGTGAAATTGGCATTCGTCGCGAAGAAGTTGGTCGTGGTAGCGCTCACGAAGACGGAGCTGGTGGCAAACAGATTGGTGCTAGTGGCACTGACAAACGCCGCATTCACAGCGGTCAAGGGCGTGCCTGTGAAATTGACCGCGCCGGTCACCGTGAGGTCGCCATTGACCGTCGTTGAGGCAAGGCTCGTGTCTCCCGATGAGGAGAGCGTGGTGGCTGAGACCGACGTGCCTGAGATAGAGCCGCCGGAGATTGTGGTGCCGGTGATGGTGCCGCCTGTGATGGCGGCGCCTGAGAGCTGGTCGATACGGTTGGTGGCGGCGATCATGTTGGTAATGCCGCCGGAGGCGACGGGGGTGGAGCCGCCCACGGCGGTGATGCTGTATATCTGGGAGACGAGCTTGTTGTTGAGCTGGTTGAGCCGTTCGTTGAGTTCTTCTTCGGTGATACCGCCTGATTCCGCGACGATGCGTTGGACCTCAACTGTGCGCTCCCGAATGGGATTCTGGATGATTGTCGAGGGTGATACGGCTACAACATTCTGCTTTGCAGAATGTTCGCCCGGCGGCCCGCTTCGCGGTGCCGCATAGGGCGCGATGTTGACTGCGACCGAGCCGCCGGAAGAACCGCCGCCGAAATTAATAAGCGACTGCGGGAACGCTATCGCATACACAAGTGCGTTCACGCGCGTATGCACCGCACGCGCAAGCGACGCGGCCGCCTGCGGGACAAAGTTGCCGATAGCCGCCGAAGCGGACGCAAAAGTTGCGGATGGGTTCTCCGCCGCGAGCGCGACCTGTGACTGCACGTTTTCTGCGAGATGCTGCATACCGCCACCAGTCACTGAGTCATATGTCGCACGGAGTGAACGTGCCGCGTCTTTGGCTGACTCTCCGGCGAAGTGCGCGGAGCGCGGATCGACGAGTGCGTACGTGCCGAAGGTGAGCATGAACGCGAGCGTGAGCGCGGTGAGTTTGTGGAAGAACTCCGCGACCGGCGTGATGGCGTATGCCGGTACGTGTGCCACACTCTTCGCCGCAAGCCGCGCCGCTGCATCCGCGACACCTAGCGGCGAGGCGGTCAAATTAGCGACTCCACCAAACACCGCGCTACCTTTCCTTGCGACTGCCGCGGAAAGTTTTTCGTAAACGGGGGAAGCGGCAAACGTCCCTGCATTTCCCACGCGAATCGCGCGGTTCACCGGAGCCGAAACAACACCTGACGCAGTGGATGATTCCGATACAAAACGCGCCTGCGATGCGGGTGCATGTTTTGTGACTACAGCGCTACGCCCCGCTTCACCAACAGATGCCGCATCGAGAGAGCGGTATTCTTTTACCCGTTCACGAGCCAGTGCCTCTCGTCTAAGTGATTTGCTGTATTCCTGTCCCACCAAAAATGCACGCAGCCCCGCATTCTCGATGTACCAATTCTTCCCGATTTGCTTCCCTTGCAATTTCCCGCTCCGGCAGAGACGCGCGACGTAGTCACGAGTCAGCCCCGAAAGCTCGGATGCATCATGAGCCGATATATATTGCTTCCCGTCAAAAAATATCTCGTTATTCATTTTGTTCGGACGCACGACTTAACTAGTATTCTACTAGTGATTCCGTCTATCGGACGCATAAAGGACGCCAAAATATGGGGATAAACACTACTCTTTTTCAATCTGCCGTTTTCTGATGTCCGATACGTAAGATTTGTCCGATTGACCGTCACCGGTACGCCGGTTATTCGCACTTGCGTGTAATTCGGGCAAAATACCCCGCCGAACCTTGCTTTGCATCGCGCCCGTCACTCATTCGCCGTCCAACTCGGTCACCCGAGCAACATAATTCAGTCAAAAAATCGGCAATTCACGGGTCAAAAATCAAAAGACACCCATGCGGGTGCCTGAGGTGTCGCAAAAAATTCATTCAAGGCTTCCGCACGTAATCAACCTGCGAAGTAATCAATTTTTCGATACCGGAGAGTACCCAGTCGAATGCGCCGGCCGCATTCGCAGTGAGAGTCTTCGGATTCTGTCGCTGATCGCCCTGAGTTGCGTTGGTCGTGTACACCGAACTATCCTTGAATGACACAAGTCCATACGAGAGGACGATGACGAACGTCAGAGCAACACCTAATTGTGCGGCTCTAATCATAGTGTTTCCGTGTGAACGACCCCGCTTGTGAAACGCTTTTCTTGAGCGTGCTCTATTCCCCATTGGCTTTGACACTCTAACTACATGTATAGGTATTGGGTTCGCAACGGACACGGGCCCCGGCGACACGATGTCGTGCGATTTTTTCTTCAACGTCGGCATGAGGTCCGAGTGCTCGGGAATATACTTCATCAGAGGCTCCTGCGCGTATACGGGCGTATACGGGCTTACAGAGGCTACCACGGGCTTCTCATTTCTCACCAGCCCGACCGCTTCCGCCTGTACCGCTCCCAAAAGCGCATCTTTTTGTGACTTGTGCGCCAAGAGACCGGCGCGCTCGACGTACCAGCGGTTCCCTATTTGCCTTGAAAGGATTTTGCCCGCGCGCGCAAGCTGTCCTACGTAATCCTGATTATAGGAGGTCAATTTTGCGGCCTTGGAAGCCGAGACGTAATCCTTGCCGTCGAAAGACACTATTGAATCGAGGTCCTGCTGAGCCGGTTTTTGGGGCTGTACGGGGGTGAATGAATCTGCGTTCTTCTGGTATGCCGTGAGAGAATCGAGCGAGATGTACCAGAGGCCCCCTACTCGCTGAGCCGCGATGAGGCCGCCACGCGCGAGTTGGCCTATATAATCACGCGCATAGCCGCTCATTTCCGAAGCTCGCTTCGCCGAGACGAAGCTCTTTCCTTCGAGCATTACTTCATCAGACATGACTTGAAGTATAGCCCATGGAACATCTCGCCCACACGCGAAACCAATACTCGGGTGGATAACTCGGCTAGGAGAGTTTATCCGTGAGAATCCTACGCACCTCTACAGGGTCACCGGAGCCCTTCAGGACTTTCATGCCCTGCCCTACGAGGAATTCAAGCGCCGCGGCTTTTCCGGCTTTATAGTCAGCAACGACCGTCGGATTGTCGGCAATTACCTTGTCCACGGCCGCCCCCATCATCGCCGGGTCTTTTGAACTCAAAAGCCCTTTGTTTTTGGCAATTTCCCTCGGGGTGCCGGCTTCTGTCGTGCAAATGACCAGAAGGTCTTTGGCACTGCGGGAAGAGATTTCTTTTGCTTCAATCATTGCAATTACTTCTCTGAAACTTTGCACTGAAATCGGTATTAGAGGCCCAGAATCCGCATCTCGGTTCTGCATATCTCGCTTGCCCTCCGTAGCCTTTGGCGAAGGAGGAGCGAAGGAGGAGACAATATTCACCAAATCATTCGCAATGTAATTACTTGCGAGCAGCGCCGTTGCCTGAGGCATTCCCTCCGACACCGCATCGAAAAAGTCACCGAATACGGTCTCGCGTACGTAGAGCTCGGCGTCGTCCGCCTTCACTCCAGCCGCCAGATATCTGTTGCGTCGTTCTGAGGGCAATTCAGGCTGTGTAGCGCGCAATGAACCGGCATCGAAGCCCTGAATCTCCGAGAGGCGCAACGACGGCAAGTCGGGGTCGGGAAAATAGCGGTAATCAGCACTTCCCTCCTTGGTCCTCTGGGCAAATGTCGCCTGCTTGGATTCGTCCCAGCCACGCGTCTCTTGGACGACCACCTCTCCACGCTCGAGTAACTCCGTCTGGCGCTTGATCTCGTACTCAACCGCTCTTTCCATAGCTCTAAACGAATTCAGATTCTTTATCTCCACCTTTACTCCCCTTTCCCCCTTTTCTCCCATCGAGATATTCGCTTCCACGCGCATTTCCCCTTTCTCCATGTTTGCCTCGCTCACGCCAAGATACCGGAACAAGAGCTGGAGCTCGCGGGCAAATTCTCCCGCCTGCTCAGCGCTCGTGATGACCGGCTCTGTGACAAGTTCCATTAGCGGCACTCCCGCGCGGTTGTAGTCGATGGTCGTTGCACCCGCCTGCGGTGAGCCTGTCGAATCCGTCGCTTCGTCGCCTGCCTGCGCAGGCAGGTGCATGGAGCTCGCTGTGTCTTCCTCTAGGTGCACGCGCGTGATAGCGACATCTCTGAGCGCTCCCCCCTCGACGAGCGGAAACTCGTACTGACTTAGCTGATAGCCTTTGGGAAGATCCGGATAGAAATAATTCTTGCGGTCGAATTCCGTATAGTCGGCGAGCTTGGAGCCAAGGGCCACACCGACGCGCAACACATGCCGCACCGCCTCCGCATTAATCACGGGAAGTGTACCCGGATGCGCCATGCACACGGGGCAAATATTCACATTTGGCCGCGTCTCATCCGCATCGTTTTTTGAACAGCAAAACATCTTCGTCTGCGTCTTGAGCTCGACATGAATTTCAAGTCCGATGGTGGGCTGGTATACGGCCATAGATAAGCGCATTTTAGCAGGAAAAACTGAAACAAACACGGTAGGACTTCGCTGCCCCCACCACAATCTCCCTTTGCAAGCATTCGAGTTTTGCCGTCTTCGCAGGGCCGATGGGCCCGAGACCGAGCGCTCCGCCAGCAGGCGGAGACAGCGACGGCAAAACTCGAACGCTCGCAATTCATCTCCTATACCTCGCTCATCCGAGTACACCAAAAAATCTATTGAATTGTGTCTATCTCGGATACCGAGATTACTGATTCTCTACGATTTTCCAAGCGCCTGACTGCAGAAGCGGCTCTGCTTTCTTGTATTTCAACTCTTTCGTTTCTTTGCCATCCGTGATGGTCACGTGGTCGTTCCGGCCGTATTCCTTCCGAGCCGGAGCCTTCCCTGTCGCCGTAAGCGCAGCAACAGCCTTGTGGATAACTCCGACGCTTTGGTCGGAGCCCCGACCCGCGGGCGTCGGGGCCCCCAAATTCGGTAGCGCCGCTGATACCTGCGCACGGTATGTTTCTTCCATTGTCCGGAACAGTTTGAGGCCTTCCTTTTTGTATTCGACGAGCGGATCGCGCTGACCGTACGCACGCAAATTTACGCTCGAGCGCAAATATTCCATCGCTTCCAAATGCTCCACCCAGAGATAGTCGACGGACTGCAAAAGCACGCGACGCACCGTCGGATAAAAATTCTCTTTCATCTCATCTTTCTTTTTTTCTATCGCCTGCGTGAGACCCTCGCCTGCCCCGACCAACGTGGAGGGGTCACCGAGCGAGAGCTGTGCAAGCTCGTCATCGATTGCGGTATCTTCGCCGGTAAGGACGGCGCGCCGACGCGCGTATATGCTCTGACGCTGTGCATTGAGAATGTCGTCGTAGGCGAGCACATGTTTGCGCGCGTCAAAGTTGATTTCTTCGATACGGGTCTGTGCGCGCTCGAGCGATTTCGTGATCATTGAATTGTAGATGGGCTCGTCTTCGGGGATCTTGAAAGTGCCCATTACCCTCTTGATGACGTCGGAGGCAAATACGCGCATGAGGCTGTCTTCGAGCGACACGTAAAATTGCGTCTCCCCCGGGTCGCCCTGTCTCCCCGACCGGCCGCGCAACTGGTTGTCGATGCGGCGCGCCTCGTGCCGCTCGGTACCGAGTACAAAGAGTCCCCCGAACTCCTTCACACCTTCATACTCTTCCGGTGTACCGGGATTGCCGCCGAGCTTGATGTCGACACCGCGTCCGGCCATGTTGGTCGCGATAGTGACGCCGCCCTTGCGCCCTGCCTGCGCGATAATCTCGCCTTCGCGCTCGTGGTTTTTTGCGTTCAACACTTCGTGAGGTATTCCTTCCTGCTTGAAATGCGCCGCGAGCATTTCGTTCTTTTCCACCGACGCGGTGCCCACAAGGACCGGCTGACCCTTTTCGTGCAGCTCTTTGACACGCTTGGCTATCGCGCGGTATTTGCCGTTCTCCGTCTGAAAAATGAGGTCGTCGAGGTCACTGCGCGTCACCGCCTTGTTGGTCGGGACGACGACGGTGTTGAGGCCGTACACTTTGTAAAACTCCTCGGAGGAGGTCATCGCTGTGCCCGTCATACCGGCAAGCTTCTCGTACAACCGGAAGTAATTTTGGAACGTAATCGACGCAAACGTACGACTCTCCTGTTGTATGGAAACCCCCTCTTTGGCCTCGATTGCCTGATGGAGGCCCTCCGACCAACGCCTTCCCGGCTGGAGACGACCCGTAAATTCATCGACAATAACGACCTGTCCGTCGCGGATTACATACTCTTTGTCCTTATGGAAAAGCGCCTTTGCGCGCACAGAGGTCTCCAAATGGTGCACCAGTTTGATTCCCGCATCGGTATAGATGTTGTCCACACCCAGCGCTCGCTCCGCCTTTTCTATGCCGGAATCGGTCAGTGATATCTGTTTGTGCTTCTCCTCTACCGTGTAATCTTCCTCGGGGGTCAGCGTTTGTGCGATTGCGGCAAATTTGCCGTAGAGCGCTTCCGCGTCGGAAACCGGCGCCGATATGATGAGCGGCGTGCGCGCCTCGTCGATGAGGATGGAGTCTATCTCGTCGACGATGGCGAAGTGATAGCCTCCCGTCTGCGGCAGACGCTGGCGGAGATTCTGCTTTTCGTATTCCAAATTGTCGCGCAGGTAGTCAAAACCGAACTCATTGTTGGTGCCGTAGGTAATGTCGGCGGCATAGGCCTCGCGGCGACTGCACGGCTGTAGAAAATCATGTACAACTTTAAATGCGCCGGTCGCGTCGCGTGTCGCGTCGTCTTGTGCTGCATCTTCCGCAGGGATACGCGACGCATCGTAGAGAAATGACGCCTCGTGATTGATAATGCCCACAGTGAGCCCGAGCGCGTCGTATACCTCGCCCATCCAGACCGCGTCGCGTCGCGAGAGATAGTCGTTGACCGTAACGATGTGTACCCCCTTGCCGGTGAGCGCATTGAGGTACGCGGGGAGCGTCGCCACAAGCGTCTTTCCCTCGCCCGTGCGCATCTCGGAAATATTTCCCTGATGCAGAATCATCCCGCCGATAAGCTGGACATCGAAGTGTCGCTGGCCCAGGGTGCGCCGGCTCGCCTCGCGTACCGCCGCAAACGCCTCCGGCGCGAGACTGTCGAGCACCGCTGCTTCCGCGGCTCCGCCGGCGAGCCCTTCGGCGAGCCGCTTCTTGAATTCAAAGGTCTTCTCTTTGAGTGCAGTATCGGAAAGTGCGCGAAACGCATCCTCGAGGGCGCCCACCTTTGCGACAATGGGCTCAGCGGCCCTGAGAGCCGTGGCGTTGGTATCCCCGAGCAGACGTTTCCAAAAAGTCATACCCCGTACACAATTCCGCTCACCTCAAAGTTTCCGGATAAAAACGCCTCCGACCCGCATGCAAATGCCTCCCAACATCGCCGAAAATGAGAATTGTGTTCTGGGGCCATTGACGCCATCCTACCCCAAATCGTTGTCGCGCGCGATTGATCCGGCCGACACAAAAACAAAACGACCCCTCTTTCGAGAGGCCGCTTTGCAGAACACTAGCGGTGCTTCTTGCGCTTCGCTGCCTTCTTTTTCTTTCCCTTCGCCTTCTTTTTCTTTGCCATACGATATAATTTTCTTTTTGAGTATTAAATTCGACCTCGCTCCGCACGCTGAGCGCAACAGAAGCGTCTTTGTTTCATTATTGCACTCATGTGCGCGCATAGTGTGTTTTGCGCGAAGATATGTGGATAAGTCGTATCGCAAGCGTTACGACCTTTCACGTTAATAAAATAAAATTTCTCCGCAAAAAATATATTATCCCTTACAAAAAACATCTTCGGGAACGACACACAGCGGAGGAATGAAATGCGGTTGACCGTATTTCATCCGGTTTTGCGAAGCAAAAATGCGTATGTGAGCAAAGCGAACAAAGCATAGGGCGAGCACACAAAAAGCTACGCTTTGAGAACCCACGGTTCTCAATTCTTTCCTCCACGGGGAAACTATAGTTTCCCCGACCCCCTTCGTTTTTTGGAGCTCGCCCGTCCCACAAGCCTTTTCCAAAAGGAAAAGGCACACAGCGGAGGACGGGTGCGAGCTCCAAAAAGTGAAAGTCTTATGTGAGTGCCGCCGCCCTCCGCTCTATGCCGTTTCCATACGTAAGCGTAGCATTGGGAATCACAATGACAAGCCGGAAACTGAATACCGCTCTTGCGAGCGGTATTTCAGCGACTTTCTTCGGAGCCACAGATTGTGGCACCCACGTCCCAATTATATACGCGGCTCTGCGGAGTGCAATTCACACTTCTCGCTAAGCGAAACCGCCCCGATTTTGCGAACCTCGCGCAACACACACCCGCGTGTCAACGACATACGGCAGGAGTGGGAAAGGCATGCAAACATATTCCTCTATCGTTCGCCAAAATCGGGGCGGTTTCGCAGGTATCACTGCCCGAGCTTGACCGTGCCGTTCCTGATCTGCTCGATGAGCGGGTCCGCCTGCGTAGCGAGAGACGGAATAGCCTGCTTCGCGCGCTGGAGCGCCTCTATCGCCTGCGTGATTTGCCCGTTCTGGTAGTAGATGGCGGCGAGCGTGAAGTATGCCTGCGCGTCGTCGGGAGCCGCCTTGATACGCGCTTCCCAGAGCGGTATCGCTTTTGCGATCTGCCCGCGGGCGGCATATGCGGCGAGTATCCGCTGGTCCGCGGCAATTCCTCCCGACGCGCTGAGCGACTGAATTTCCCGTGTCGCGAGCGCGTCTTCACCCGCGCGTATCGCCGCGACGACATAGTAGATGTGCGCCTCGTTGTTGCTCGTCTCGAGTTCGTATGCGGTTTTGAAATACGTGAGCGCCTGCGCATTGTTGCCCTGTGCCCACGCGTTTTGCCCGAGCGCATAGTAGATGGTCTGTTTGTCCGGAGAAAGCTCGTGCGCCTTCAAGAGAGATGCTTGTGCCTCTTTGAGAGCGCCATACGCGCCATACACAGTCCCGAGAAAGAGCGGGAAACGCGCATCAAGCGGCGACGCGGCTTCCTGCGCCTTCATCTCGCTCACCGTGAGGTCGAAGAATTTCTGCTTCATATCAGCCGGCACATTCGACTGCGCCATCTGTGCGGTTATCTGCGAGAGCTGTTCGCGCGCCTCCTGCGTCCCGATACTCTGATACGTGATGGCGTCCTTGAAATCCTGCAGGTTCCTTGTGATGTCGTTGTGCGGGGTGATGGCGGAAATGAGCGCGCGATTTTGCGCGAGCGCCGGCTGATTGACGAACCACGCGACACCCCACACGGCGAGTGCGGCGGCGAGTGTCACATACGGTAGCAATTGCCGTGGAAGTAATCTGCCTGCGGGAATGACGGCCGACTCCAGCGCGCCGGCGGACCCGTCTCGCTGAGGCGACGCCGAGGTGGAGCGGAAGACGATATAGGCGAGAAGCATGCCGAAGAGAATGTAGCTTGTGACGTTGTCGAAAACCGTAAGATTGTGCGCGAAGTATCCGGCCAGGAGTCCCGTGAGGATACTTTGCTCGGCCGCCGTGAAGCTCCTACTCCGCCACAGTGCCCAAAGCGCGGCGGCAAATATCGAGAGATAGGCGAGCAGTCCGAGCGTGCCTCCCGCTACCCACCAATCGAAGATGATGTCGTGCACGCGGTCAAACCATTGCTCGTTGGCGTACATCCGCGGATTGTAGTATTTGTCGAATACGATGGCGTAATTCTCCTGCCCCCAGCCGAAGATGGGGCGCTCCTTCACCCCCTGCCACGCGATGGACATGTTGGTGAAGCGCGACGCAATCGTCGTGTCGGAGAGCGAAATTGATGCGAGGCGGTCGAGGAAACCGACGCTCTTCACAAAAGACGTGTCCTTGCCCAATTTGAGAGCTCCGCCGAGAACGACGACGAGGCACACGCTCGCGACAGCGACGATACGGATACGGATACGGCCCGAGCCCCGCACCAATGCATAGATAAGAATCGCGAGAACCGCTCCGCCGATAAGGCCGAGCATCGTGCCGCGCGTGCCGGTGAGCAGAAGCGTGAGTGTGTCGAGCGCGATGATGGCACCGTACGAAATCGAGGGAACGAGACGGTCGCCCGGTGACCGCGAGGCCCACGACTGGACCAGAAGCATGGCGGCGAGAAAGACGTGGAACAGCATGTACACCGCGAGGTAGATGGGATTGCCGAACGTCGCGTCTACTCGCGCGGCGAGTCCGGACGCGGTTCCCTGCCCGATTGCGACGAATCCGGCGACCTGCAGAAGGCCGACAACGGAGAGATAGACGGACACACCGAGCGACGTCCAGAAAAGCCATCGCCACAGTCGCTCAGTCTGAAGTACCGACGCGGCGACGACAGTGTAGAGCAGCAAATGCGCAATCGTTATCCAGCCATCCATGCGCTCGAAATTGCTCCAGAAGCTTTTGAACGCATTCACTCCCTGCGCATCGGATATCGCGATGAGCACGACGAAGATGGAGAGCGCCGCGAGTACCCAACTGCGGCGCGGGCGGTAGGCGGGATTCACCAGCGCGAGCGCGAGCCACGCGGCCGTAACGACCTCTACTATTATTCGAAACGCAAAGTTCTTGCCCGTGATGTACGGGAAGAAGAGCGAGGTGGTGACGAGGAGACAGACGAATGGGAGCGCGAAGATGCCGGCGAGCACTACCCCGCGGAGCGTCTTTTCAAGAGTAGACATGGCCGATATTGTAACACTGACGCGTCTGCGCGCTAGCGGGATGCGCGGTGCCGTTTTGCGGCGCGCGCCGCATCTACGAGCCATGAAGAGGATTGCACTTTGCCGCCCTTACCGAGATTGAAAATCATCTTGATGCCAAGCTGTTTGCAGAGAGCCGCCTCGGGAATATCTTTTACCCCCCTCCTATCACCGCCATTGCCAAACATATCGGGCCGCACTTTCTGTAGAGCGTCGCACACGCTCATGTCGGCGGGATTCTTCCTGTGCTTCGTTATATACACTTCGTCGACGAACGGGAGCGCGAGCAAAAGCTCCGCGCGCTCTTTCTCCGGCATGAATGCGTACCCCTTCTTCGCGCGGAGCCAATTATCGTTGTTGAGGATGACGATGAGTCTGTCGCCGAGGGAGCGCGCCTTTTTGAACATCCGCACATGCCCGATGTGCAGAGGGTCGAACCCGCCGGAGACGGCCACTGTGCGCTTGTCCCGTTTGTTCTGCATGGCACGCACCATATCACAGGGTCGGCGACAACGCCCTTTACGCGTGCGCCGTGATGAACTCTTCTATAATAGAGAGGAGATATTTCACCTGCCCATCGCTCATCCCGTGATGACAGCCGAACACGAACCCGTTGCGCATTACATGGTCGGCAACCGGAAATGATTCTGCCCCCGCGCGGTACCGTATCTTTTTATACGCAGGCTGACGCGTAATATTGCCGGTGAAAAGCGGTCTCGTCTGGATATTCCTCTCCTCCAGATACTTCGTTATCTCCGCGCGCGTGAAAGGCGCACCGGACCGGATGATGAGCGGGAACGACATCCAGCTTGTGTGAGCACGTCTATCCTGTACCGGAAGAATGAAGAGGTGCCCGTACTTCTTTACAAAATCGTAAATCTGCTTGAAGCGGTGCTGACGGAGTTTCGTGAAGCCGGAAAGACGCGTGAGTTGTACGAGACCGAACGCGCCGTTGAGCTCGGTCGACTGCATGTTGTACCCCACTTCCGTAAAAAGGAATTTTGCATCGTACACTTCTCCGTCTATCCTGCCGGCAAAACGCCGTTTGATATCTTCCGATTTCTCGAACGCGCCGAAGAGCGTCGACTGTCTCCCCCACGACGCCATAACGCGTGCGCGCCTTGCGAGCTTGGGGTCGTTGAAGCACACCATACCTCCCGCGCCGGCCGCCGTGATGGCATGTGTCGCATAGAACGATGTCGTCGAGATGTCAGTGTGAATTCCCGTAGACTTTCCGTTCCACTGTGCACCCAGTGTGTCGCAGGAATCTTCTATAAGAACGAGCTTGTGCTTACGGGCAATTTTCTTCAGGCGTGGAAAGTCCGGGATGTTGCCGAAAAGCGACGGAATCATGAGCGCGCGCGTCTTTTTCGTTATCGCGGCCTCCACCTTGTCGATGTCTATTATATGCGCTCCTTCCACCACATCCACGAACACCGGCACCAGACCTCTCTGCACAAGCGGCGCAACGGTCGTCGAGAATGTGAGGACCGGCGTAATAACTTCTGAGCCCGGCGGCAAATCCAAAGCCGCAAACGCAATCAGATTGGCCGACGAGCCGGAATTGACCATGATGCCGTACTTCTTTCCGAACAGTTTCGCTATTTTATTTTCAAACTCGGTCACCGCCGCCCCCGGGGAGATTTTACTCGGGTTTCCGAGCACCTTAACGACCGCGTCTATCTCTTCTTTGCCGTACACCGCCTGTGCGTACGAAACGCGTATTTCCGGCTTTTGTCTGCTTTTTTTCATCACGAGACACTCTAACACAGCTGGTTTATAAGGAAAATACCTTTGAGCCTGGCCACGTGGGGTGCGACGAAAACGCAGAACAACATTGCCAGCGGATTCGGGCCGGCACCAAGCCAGAACCGCGCCATCACGACAACATTTCGTTGAGATGCTCCCGGTACCACGCCACCGTTTCACTGATAGCGTCTTTGAGCGGTGTTTTCGCCGACCAACCGAGTATTTTCTTTGCCTTCGTCGAGTCCATATAAAATTCCTTACTGCCGGGGTCGCGGTACGGTAAGGCTCCAAAATGTATTGTTATCGGATTCCCCATCGCCTCGTTCACCATCTCCGCCACGTCTCTGATTCTGATTCCGCGATTGCCGCCGAGATTGACAATTTCGCCCGCGGCGCCCTCTGCCGCTCCCGCGAGAATAACTCCGTCTACGAGATCATTGATGTACACAAAATCACGGATTTGTTCTCCCCCGTTCATATCGAAATCACTCCCCCTGAGTCCGGATTGTATGAGATTGGGGATCAGCATGCCGAAACCCTGCATCGGGCCGAAGGTAGCAGCGGGTCGCACGATAGTTGCGCGTATACCCTTCAGGCGCGCGACGACACGCACCTCGTTGGTAGACATGAGCTTACCGAGAGAATAGGGTGAAACGGCTTCTTCGTGCGCGGATTCGGCGAATGGAGCTTTGGCCGCCCCATACTCTTCGTATGTCCCGAACTGCACGAAGTTTTCCACGCCGGCCTCGAGCGAGGCAAGAAGCGTTGCATGCGTAAGACCATACGTATTGAGAAGAACGTCGTCCATGACACTGAGGTCGCGCTTGGTATTTACCGACCCCGCTACATTGAAAACGATTTCGGGCTTGCTCGTTTTCAGTATTCTACGTGCAGTATCCTTATCGCTGAGGTCACCCGCATGCACCTGTATCTGTTCCTCGACGGACGCGAGCCTCCAATTATCTTTTGCGGAATGTACCGAAGCGCTCACGTTTGCTCCCACATGCACGAGACGGGCCGCAAGATGCGAACCGATGAATCCGTCCGCGCCCGTGACGAGCACGCGCTTATTTCTGTACGGCGATTGTCCGTTTTGTTTTTTCATGCTCGAAGTGTGCGACATACCACTGAATAGTCTTTTTGAGTCCCTCTACAAAAGAATGCTTGGGTTCCCATCCGAACGTCTTTTTTGCTTTATCATACGAGGCATATTGGTGCGGTATCTCCAGTCCGTGCGTCGAGATGACCTGCGGCTCGATGTCCTTTCCCATTTCTGTTGAAATCATAGCAATCACTTCGGCTACGGAAAGCGGCGTGCCTGTCGATATATTAAACGCTTCCCCGTAAAAGGTGGCATCCATCTTTTCCGCGAGCAGACGGTACCCTTCCGCCACATCGCCTATGTAGACATAATCGCGCACCGACGTGCCCGTATCCCTGATGATTGGAGGCCGGTCGTGATACAGCTGACAGATTGTGTGCGGCACGAGGCGGTTCAACTTCAGGTCACCGGGGCCGTACAGATTGCCGCAACGCGTTATCACAACCGGCAAGTGAAATGCCTTGTAGAAACTCTGGGCGATAAGGTCGGCACACGTCTTGGATACCTCATACGGGTAACCCGCCCGTAGGTGGTGCACGTGTTCGCGGTACGGGAGGTTTTCGTGCATTCCATAGGCTTTGTCGGACGACGCGACGATTATCCTCTTGACCTGCGGACTCTTTTTCGCGGCTTCCAGAATATTCCATGTACCCTGAATATTCGCCTCAAATGTCGCAATAGGGTCGTCAATTGCCTGGTCGATGAGGGCCTGAGCCGCGAGGTGATATATGGTATCTATACCGTGAGAGTTCACAATCTCGTTCATCTGCTTAAGGTCGCGGACGTCACCGCGTACGACGGTCGTCTGAGCGGCGAGACCTTCCGTTTCAAAAATCCCCCCCGGATTTTCCTCGTACACCAAAACAACCGGGCGGGCGCCGTGCTGTACCAGCTCCCGGACCAGATGGCTTCCCAGAAAACCGTTCGCCCCCGTGATAAAAACCTTCTTATTGTTCCAGAAGTTTTCCATTTCTTATTCGAAAGAACCACGATATCATATTGCGAAGGAATTCAAAGACGTGCCGCACGCGCACGGTCGACTTCCCTTTGAGGCGCGGAAGGTACTCTATCTCCGTCTCGCCGACACGGTACCCCATGTGCTCCGCTTTGATTACCATCTCCGCATCAATAAACCAATCGGTCGAGACGAGATGCGCGGCATCCATAAACTCGCGGGTAAAAACTTTCGGCGTCGCATTCAAATCCCGTGAACGCAACCGGAACAGAATCCTGAAGAGAGTGTTGTAGAAAAGACTGGTCACTACCCGCAGGAGGCCGTCGCCCATGCGGTGTTTGCGGACCGCCTTGTAGAAAGACAGGTTACGCTCCGTAAGGTCCGCGAACATGCGGCACAAATCCTCCGGCTTCTCCTGATTATCCGCCCGCATGATGCCGATACTATCGCCGCGCGCAGACCGTAGGCCCGCGAGCACCGCCCGCCCGTACCCCAGCACCGGCTCGTCGACCATACGAAGCTCGGGAATGGTCCTTTGAAATTCCGGCACTTTTTGCGCCGTTGTGTCGTTCGACGCATTGTTGACAATAATGAGCTCGAATCGTCCACCTGCCGCACGCAGTGCCCCGGTAAGAAGCGGTATCAGTACCACCAAGTTCTCCGACTCGTTGTGAGCGGGGACCACCACCGAACGCAGTGCGCCTTGTGTCTTGTGTGACTCCATTGGTATGTTCTCCGACAGGGTAACACGGAACCCTTATTCCCGCTCAAGCACGCTTATGCCTGCGATTTGCGTTTTCTTCGCATACCCGGGAAACAGTGGCGTCGTGCCTTCCGCCAGTTCCGACGGAATGATGAGCACGTCCGGGATTCTTGCGCTGATAACCGCAAGCTCCTCCTTGCCGATTCCCCAGTACCCGCTGCCGTTCACCGAGAGGTACTGATAGTACGGAGCGCCGCGCGGAAGAAAGATAACAACTTCCGGAATATCATAGACAAAGAAAATGCTGTCCGGATTCAGCCCGTGAAAATATTGTCCCATTTGTGCCGTAGTGGTTGCTCCGTAATATGTGCCGACCCATGATGAGAAAAGCAGTACGTACGTTTGGAGACCAATCAGTGCCGCACAAAGGACGACGGCTCCTATGCGGGCCGCGCGCGCGAATCGCCACGCCGACAACCATCGCACATAGTGCATGAGGGCAACCGGAAAGAAAATCATGGACACAATCTGCGCCGGAAAGAGATACCGGTACCAGCCGGGGGTACGTAGGTATGCCATGAGAATGAGTCCTGTGAACGAGATGGCCACCACTTCCACGAACGGTATGCGCTCTTTTCTGACAAGGCGGACAACTACAGCGGCGCCCCACACCGCAACCATGCCGAGCAAATACATCGGCGTCTGCTCGGTAAGGAATCGAAGCGCATTGTGTGACATGACCTGCGAGAAGTCCTGCAGGAGGTAGGGGTTGGCATAAAATGACAATACGCGGGCGGGAGAATCGCTGAGACTAAACTGCGTGATAAGCCATAGCAGTACGGGTAGCAGTGTCGCACCCGTAGCCAGGAGCGCGATATGGAGCGGGATTGTTGCCCCCTTCCGGATCCACGCGTATATAAGCCCGACGCACACCGCCCCGCCAAGCACGAGAAATGTCGGTTTCGTTGCGGCACACAACCCCAAAAACAGTCCCGCCAGGACGGCATTCTTTTTTGTAATCACTCCCTCGTCGAATATCCGGTGCGCATAGATTGCGAACATAACAAAGAAAAAAAGACCCGGGACCTCTCCCAGTACATTCTTTCCGTCGCCGTAGAGCGTCGAAAAGGTCGCCAACAGAGCGGCGGCGGCAAGAGCGTACGTTCTGCCCGCCAATCGCCGCACAAAAACATACGAGGCGGAAAACAGGAGCAGAATAAAAGCCACCATGACGAGACGCGCTACCGCGAGCGATTCCCCGAAAAGCGCGAACGCACCTGCAATCGGAGCGACGAGCGGATATCCGGTCGACGTGTACGCCGCAGATACAAATTCACCCGGTGCGATTTGCGTTCCCATCGTTCCGTACGTAGCCAAATTTTGCGCCAATTGCATAATCATTCCCTCGTCGTACCACGTGCGGGGCGCCTCGGTGAGGTCATACAGCGAAAAGCCTCCCACCAGTATCAGTAGCACTATAAAAATCCACTCATTTTTTATAAAGTCGGCAACACTGCGCTTCATGCAATCAAGTATGAAGTGTATCAAACCCCGGGGCAAGCCCCGGGGTTTGAACCTTGGTGCCTGCTACAATGGCGGTATGCGCGGAATAGGAATAATCGGGGAGCTTCTTTCTCCGCAGATGTTGAAAATCGCCCGTTTTGTTATTTCGGGAGTAACGGCAATGGCCTGCAACCTCGGTATTCTTTTTGTACTTGTCCGCTTCGGAAACGTCCACTACCTCCCCGCTTCGGTCTTGGCATTCATTCTCTCTACGGCGACCAGTTTTACCTTACAGAAATTCTGGACATTTAGTGACCGCCGGATGAGCGGCTTGCATTTCCAGTTCGCGAAATACAGCGCGGTCATACTTTTCAGCCTGATGGTGAATACGCTTCTTATGTATGTTTTTGTCGAGTGGTTTACTGTCTGGTACCTCGTTGCGCAAGTGCTTGCGGGAATTGTCGTTGCTCTCATCAGTTACGTCGGATACCAGCATCTCGTGTTTGCAGAGGAGAAACCGACTCCTCCGTCCGGTGCGCCCATTCGCGAACCCGGTGGTATTGATTACCGGTAACGCCGTAGAGCGTTACCTTAGCTGGCCATCGGTGCCTTGATTCGCTACTATGGGCGGAATGCCAACGGTACCTCTGCCAGGACGGCTCTCCAGACTTCTCGACTGGAGCGCAAGATACTTCAAAATCGACACGCGATATCTCATCTCGGGGAGCTTTTGGTCCATACTGGCTCAACTCGTGAGCATGCTTATTTCGCTCGCACTTGCGTACGTTGTCAGCCGCTATCTCCCCAAAGAGACATACGGTACCTACAAATACATCTTTTCTGCCGTCGCCTTTCTGTCCACTTTTTCACTGAATAATGTGGGGGCTGCTGTCTTCCAATCAACTGCACGCGGATATGACGGGGCGCTACACGAGGGGTTCTGGATAAACCTGCGCTGGGGAGCCCTCGTGTTTGCGGGAGCGCTCGCGGCCTCGGTCTGGTATTTCGCCCACGACAACACGACACTTGCCATCGGGATGCTTATCGCGGGAAGCCTCTCGCCGTTCCTTTCCAGCGCGAATCTTGCAAGCTCATTTCTGGCGGGCAAGAAGGACTTCTTCCGCCAATCCTTCTACTTCGGGAGCATCGGGAACGGCCTTCCGATACTTGTACTCGTCGCCACTATCTTTGTAACGCAAGACCCTCTGTGGCTCATACTCATCTATTGCGTCACGAACACCGCCGCGAGTCTCTACTTTTATATACGTACTCTCGCCGTATACCGTCCCGACCCGGCAAAGAAAGACGCCGGCATGCTCTCCTATGCGAAACACTTAAGCGCTATCGGGATACTTGGAGGCATCGCGACCAGTATCGACCAGGTGCTCTTGTTCCATTATGTCGGCGCGGCGGAAGTCGCAATTTATGTCTTTTCCACGTCAATCCTCGACCAGGTCAAAGGGCCGCTGAAAAATCTCGACACAATGACGCAGGCCCGGTTTGCGAATCATCAAGACCTGCACATACGGCAGAGTATGTCGAATAAATTTTTATGGCTCTTTCTCTCTATCGCGCTTGTCGTGGCGGCATACATACTCATAGCTCCGTTCTTGTACCTCATTCTCTTCCCCGCCTATATTGAAGCGGTGCCGTATTCACAACTATATGCGCTTTCACTCCTCGGACTCGCATTCGGCCCGGCGGGTTCGTATCTCGTTGCCAAGAAAAAAATCCGCGAACAATACATCAGCAGCGTCGTCGGATGGCTGACGCAGATACTCCTGCTTGCCGTCGGCGTCATCTGGTGGGGCCTGTGGGGTATTATCGTCGCGCGCGTCGCGAGTCGCTTTATCATCGGCGGACTCTCCTATGTCCTCTACCGGAAAGTGTCAGCGGAGCCCGGAGTTGGAAACTTGACACCATGATTCCGCGGACACTCTCACTTATGCGTTTCCATTGGGCGGGCATGCTCGCCGCCCTCTTGAGCACACTCTTCATTATCGCTCCGCTCGCCGCGTTCCCTTTCTACGCGGGAGACGAATACCGCGGTATCAATATCAACCACTACGGCACGGATGAGGATTACTACCTCACGCGCGCAAAAGATGTCTTGGAGGGGCACCGCTTGGGTCAGCCGTTCCTTTCCGAAGGGAAAGAATTTACCGACCCGACGTTTTACAAAATAGAGAACGTTGTTCTGTTACCCGCAATCGCTCTCGGTATCCGCGACAAAGTGGATGTGGTTACCTGGTACAACGTGGCGAACGCTCTGGGGGTGTTTGTGCTGACGCTTCTGCTGTACGCACTTGCGTTTTCTCTGTCTAAGAACCGGCTCCTCGCATTTACAATCGCATTGTTTGTCATCGGCGGTCACACTCTCATCTTCTACAAAACTCTCTTCTACGACAGTTTCAATGTGTACGGCCGTTCAATCTTCCCGTATGCCGCGTCGGTCCCGTTCTTTGCGTATCTCATTCTGCTGTACAAAGCCGTGGTGGAAAAACGGGGCTATCTGACCGCACTCGGCGCCGGAGCGTGTTTCGGGTTTCTCTTTTACGACTATTTCTACGCATGGACATTCGCGGCGGCCGTGCTCGGCTCGCTTTTCCTCATCTCGCTTACCACAAAAAACTGGAGGGCACTTGCGACCGTCGCCGGCATCGGCGCCGTCGCCGCGGCCATCGCTATCCCGTTTTTGCTCTCCTTTTACCACTTCTTCGCCTCCGGCGACGGCGCGCAAATCGCATATTTCCTTCACGCGGAACGTTCTCATGAATTCGTAATGAGCGCACTGGGGCTTGCAACGCTTGCCCTCTTTTGTCTGTATGCGTGGCGCAGACCGGAAGACACCAATAATCCGTTTATTCTTGCCGTCATACTTGCGGGGTGGGTAGCGCTCGAACAGCAAATGCTCACCGGCCGCTCCATAGAATACGGCCACTACTATTGGTACTTTATCGTCCCTCTTGCCATCGTGGTCGGCATCTACATGGTCTCCGCGCTCATGCCAAAAAAGATGCGTGTGTGGTTCGCGGGCCTGCTTATCCTTGTGGCAAGCGTCAACAGCATCGGCGGGCAATACATGTCGTTCTTCACGACCGTGCCGGAAAAATTGCACGACCAGTCGTACGCGGAAGCATTGCACGCACTCAATACCCTCCCGTACGGGGTGGTCCTCGCCGGACACGGCATCGAACCGCATCCTCTTCTCGTCACGTCGTACACATCCGACGATTTGTACTTCACACCTTCGGCGCTTGTATTCCACGTACCGCTGGAGAAAATGCGGGAGATGCTACTTGTCTACTTGGCGCTCAACAAGGACAGCAGGGTTGATCCGGTACAATATCTCGGCACATTGACCGAAACGAAGGCAGATTCTCCGTACCTCCGGCTCTATCAGGATATCGAAGGATTCTCATCCGGCTTTGATTATGCAACGTACAGAGCAAAAGTGCGCACCGACGACCTGGCGCTGCTCCAGCAACGCACCGCACTTCTCCCGCTGCTTGGCAAAGAATACCGTGAGACCATCGCGCCAAAGGGAGCGCTACGGGCGAAACTGATAGCAAGCGGCGTCCGGTACGTACTGTGGGATACCGACTACTACCCCGAGTGGGACCTGTCGCCGCTCGCGCCGCTTGAACAAATCAGCAAAAAAGGAAGCATTATTCTCTATGCACTGCCGTCTATCTAGCTAGCGCATGTTTGAAAACGTTTAACCGGAGCGAGGGGCGAGCCTCCCTGCGGTCTTCGCAGGCGTGACGACGCCGAGATTGAGCGCTGCACCAGCAGGTGCAGACAGCGACCGCAGGGAGGCTCGCCCTGAAGTGGAGGTCAAACATGCCCCAGTCAGTACAAAGTCTTCAGAAGCTCTTTGGAATAGGGCGCGAGTTCTTCCCCTTTCGTTATCTTTTCCACAAAATCGGGATTTGCAAGGATAAACCTTCCGTACGTGACGATATCGACGAGGCCGCTTTGTATCTCTTCGTCGGCCTTTTCGGGCGGAAGACTCGCTCCCGCGATGAGCACGTGCGGCCACATCGGTCGTATGGCCCGCACCATGCGGCCCGATGTCTTCCAATAATCGCTGCTGGCGCTGCTGACGTCGAGAATTTTCAATCCCATACCGTCAAGCTCGGGAATCAAATAGGCGAGCATCTCCTCAATATCCGGCCATTCGTACAAGCCGTTCATTTCCCGCGACGGGGAGATGCGCACGGCCGTGCGCACAGGTCCCGCAATCTCCAGCACCCTCTTGAAGACCATCAGCGGGAAGCGACAGCGGTTTTCTACGGAACCCCCGTACTCGTCCGTCCGGTTATTCACGTTACTGTCAAAAAAGCCGTCAAGGAGGTACCCGTGACCGGCATGTACCTCGACGCCGTCAAACCCCGCGCGTAGCGCCTGCTTTGTCGAGTGGGCGAACATGTCGACAATATCAGGAATCTCCACTGTCTGGAGTGCCCGCGGCGCGACAAACGGTTTCTTGGTCCTGCTGTGCACACCTATACCGGGCAGGTCCGATGCAGAGACGGGAATCCCTCCGTTCAAATACACCGGGTCGGAGATGCGTCCGCAGTGCCAGAGCTGGCAGAACATCTTGGTGTTCTGCGCCTGCACGGCGGCCACCACTTTTTTCCAACTTTCCATCTGTTCATCGGTATAGATGTATGGCACATCCGGATATCCGTCGGCGTTGGGATGAATGACCGTGCCTTCGGTCAGGATAAGTCCCACTCCCCCTTTCGCGCGGCGCTCGTAGTACTCCCGCATCAAATCCGTGGCGCAATGGTTTTCGTCGGCGAAGTTTCTCGTCATCGCCGTCATGGCGAGATGATTCTTAAGAGAAAGTCCTTCCTTCTCGAACGGTGTCAGAAACGTGTACTCGCTCATGATGATGAAAAAAGGTCTGTAAAGTAGGGTTCAGAGAGGTACTTCGCGAGACTGTCGCGCCACTCAGACATCATATCAAGCCCCTCCTCTTTCAAGCGCCGGTTCTCCATTGTCCCGTTTTCCGGACGCCTGCACTTCTCCTTGAAATGATTCGACGGGACTTCGGTGATAGTCATGCGATTTTCGAGATGCATGATCTCCACCATCGCCCGCGCCACATCAAAAAACGACGCACTGCCCTGACTCGCCATCGCATAGACACCGGACTTGCCGGCCTCAATGAGAATACGGGCATTGTGTGCCAGCGCCACGGTCGACGTGGGCTGCCACACCCGCGACGTGCCGACGAGAGAGCGATTCCCCGCATCGATATTCTTTTTCATGAAGCGCGCAAACATGCCGACAAAATTCTTGTCTTTTTCAAACCCGCCGAAAAAACCTCCCATGCGGATGATGAGTGCGTCGGGAAGAGCATCCCGTATCGCCTGCTCCGCAGCCCACTTGGCCTCTCCGTAGACGGACAGCGGGCGCGGCTCCGTCTCTTCGGTTATCGGCTGCTCCTTCCCGTCAAAGATAAGAAACGACTGCGGATACAGTAGCTTGGCCCCCGTCTTCCGGCACAGCTCGATGATGTTCCCCGTGCCGCCCGCGTGAACGGCGAAACACTCGTCGCGATGCACTTCGCAATAATCGGCATCTACTATGCCGGCGGTGTGCACGACGATATCCGGCGCGAAAGCGGCTTCCTTCAGTACCGCATCTCTGTCGGTGACATCAAGCTCCTCATGAGAAAGTGCGCGGACATCATACTCCGCTGTACTGAATTCGTCGGAAAACGCACTGCCAAGCATGCCCGCCGCTCCGGTTATAAGTACATTAGACTTCGACATGCAGCTATCTTACTAGATACATCAAGACCTTCCCAATGAATCGAAAAGGTTCACGTATGCGTCAACCATGCGGTTGTAGTTAAAACGTTCCGCCGTGCGCGTACCCTCTTCCACCAGCGTCTTTTGAAGCCCCGTATCGGCATCGAGTGTGATGACGGCGCGCGCGAGCCCCTCGCTGTCTCCCGGGGCATAGAGCATGGCATTCTTCCGGTCCTCCAAGAATTCGAGGAAGCTCCTGATTGTCGTCGCACACACCGGCTTCTTGGCCAAAAACGCCTCGAATACGACCAGCCCGAATCCCTCGTACCGGCTCGGAATCAGTACGTACGTGCAATGGGTAAGGAGCCAACCCTTCTCTTCGTTTGAAACCGCCGACAGGAACGTCACCGAAGACAGAATGTCGAGCTTGCGGGCGTAGGCAATCGGCTCGCTCATGTCTTTGAAGGGTGTCACGAACACGAGATGCACATCGTCTTTCCCTTCTTTCTTCAGACGGGCCATCGCCTCGAGTGCCGTGTCCCATCCTTTGCGCAGTTTGATCTGGCCTATGAACAGAAAGAAACGTTCCGGGATATCCGCGTCCGGCTTCGACTCGGTATAGTCCATGTATCGCGGCGTGCTCCAGTAGATAAGTTCCGACGGGCGATTGTATATCATCTGCACAAACTTCTTCTCATCGGTGTTCATGGAGACGATGGCATCCGCGTGCTTGGTCGGCATGTGACACACGTAATTCGTCCACAGACCCTTAAGCCGGCGTGCGGACACATCTTTCAACAACGCCCTGAAGTCTGTGACAAGGTGAATCGGAGATTTGAAGTTGTCTTCCGGCGAGTCGGTGTCATTCACTATGTACGGGTCGTGCAAGATTCCCACGATATCCGCAACAAACTTTGCGCCGACCAGTCGCGCCGCCATATATGCGGTGAAGTTCAGAAAACTCTTCGGATGGAAGCAGATGACCACGTCGGGCCGGGTGAACAGTATGTCAAAGAAAAGATGCGGAGAAATCCCCACGCGCTGTCTGCAACGGATGACGGAGAGACCTTTGTAGGTGGTGCTGTGCCGGTATGCGGGGACGCTCCACACCGCGTACGTATAGAAGCGCACACGCCAATTCCTCTCTTGGAGAGTCTGCCCGAGGATAAATTCGGCGTAGTTATCGAAACGCGACTGCGCACCATAGGGAGTCACGATCGCGATTTTCCGTTTACGCGCGGCGTCCATAGAATATTGTTTATACAAGCGGGATCTTGTCGTCACGATACGGTCCGTTTTTGAATTCGAATACGACGGTATCCGCCGTCATCTCCAGCTCGTGCCCGCCGCCGAGCATCAGCAAACACTGTCCCGGTGCGACATCATACGTACCGATGTCTTTTCCTCCGGCGTCAAAAATACGGGCACGGAGCCCCCCTCTGATAACGACCAGGCCCTCGTTCAGATGTGTCGCTGTCCTCTCGAGTGCCTTGTGTGCGTGCTTTCCAATCCGGTGTCCCTTCCCGTGCTTGCGCATGAGCACTTGGAGCGGTAATGCAGGGTCGGTCAGCGGGTGTATCCCGTCAGACATGCCGGCTGTGTCCGCGATAATCGCGAAGACCGTACCCTCCGAGGCAATCTCTTGGATCATAGGTTGCGCTTCTGATGGAAGCTGCCGAGGTGCTCCAAATCGTGTTCAACCATCGCCCGCACAATGTCTTTAAACTTCATCGTCGGCTTCCACCCGAGCGTCTTCTTAATCTTCGTCGCATCACCGAGGAGGAGCGGTACCTCGTTCGGTCGCGTCAGTTTATCGGAGTGTTTTACATATTTCTTCCAGTCGAGACCGGCGCACGAGAACGCTTCTTTGACGAATTCTCCGACGGTATGTGTCTCTCCCGTCGCGACGACGAAGTCGTCCGGTTTGTCGTGCTGCACGATCCGGTAGATTGCTTCGACAAATTCCGGAGACCAGCCCCAGTCCCGCTTCGCTTCGAGGTTCCCGAGTTCGAGTGTCTTCTGCAGGCCGTGCTTGATGCGGGCAACCGCTTGCGTCACCTTTTTTGTGACAAAGTTCTCGCCACGACGGGGGCTCTCATGGTTAAAGAGGATGCCGGTGGTCGCGAAGAGGCCGTATCCGTCGCGATACTGTTTCGTCAGATGGTACGAGGCGAGCTTTGAGACACCGTACGGACTCCGTGGATTCATCGGCGTCTTCTCGTTGTAGGGGGTGGGCACTCCCGGGATCCCGAACATCTCGGAACTCGATGCCTGGTAAAATCTCGTGTGCGGCGAGAAGCGGCGGATAGTCTCCAGGATGGTGAGCACGCCGAGTGTATTCGCCACGATGGTGTAGCGTGGAATCTCAAACGAGATGCCGACCTGCGACATGGCGGCGAGATTATAAAATTCGTCCGGCTGTATGCGGGCAATGAGCGCATTGATGGATGGGCTGTCGTCCAGGTCGCCGTAATGCTTATAAAAATCGGGATTCTCCAACAAATGATCAATCCTGCTGGTGGAGGCGAACGATGAAACGCGGCGCATGAGACCGTGCACTTCATACCCCTTGGAGAGCAGGAGTTCCGCCAAATACGAACCGTCCTGGCCGGTGATACCGGTGATAATGGCCGTCTTTTTCTTGCGCGGCATGGTCCTTGGTCTTTTCTTGGCCTGTTTTGCCATAGTGTCGGCCAGCATAACACAAGGAGCCCATAGTACGAATGTTTTCGCGTACATGTTTTCGCGTACAGACCTCCCAACTCACATCATCATGGGCGGAGGAGGTAACGGTGGCGGCGGGGGCGCGGGAATGTGCACGTACACACTTACATCGGTCGACGTTGCGCCGTTACCAATCATGTCGTATGCCGCGACGGAAAAGGTCGTCGTGGCATTGTTGTCGATAACAAACTGCACACTCGTTGCCGTGGTGGTTGCGGTGACTGCTGCGTCTTTTGTGAGCGCGTAATAGATAGCGTCTGCGATGGGGCTCCATGACACGTTCACCGTCGTGGTCGCTATCTCGCAGTAGCCGGAGCCGAACGCGGCGCATTCGGTAATGGCCGACACGGGCGTAGCAGGTGCCGTCGTGTCGATGGTGATACTGCGCGTCAATGCATCGGAGGTGTTGCCGTCGGCGTCCGATGCGACGATCCCCAGCGCCGTCGCTCCTTCCGGAAGCACGAGGACTGCCGACCAGTCTCCGTTCGTGTCGGCGGTCGTGCTGGCAGTATCTGTCCCATATGAAAACACGACGAGCAAACCAGGAGTCGTGGTGCCGGCAACTGTGACCGACGAGGTGACGAAGAGCGAAGCATCGGCCGGCGCGGTGACCGCCAAGGGCACAAAAACGACCGGCGCCGGTTGCGGCTCTTCGACCTCAGCCGCTACACTCGGGGCCGAGGCCCCGCCGTCGCCGCCAAAGCCTGGTGAAATGGGAAAAAGCGAGGGCGCGGGTATTGCCGCGGGAGCAGGTGCCGGCGGTGGGATTGGCTGCGGTTCAGTCTGCGTAGGCGTTGGCGGATTGGGAACAGGCGGAGCCGGAGCTACTACCAAAGCGGTGGGCGGCGCGGTGTTGGCGGAGACCGCCGCCCGGGGCACGGGAGACGGACTCGCCGGCAGTGCCGACGCCGCCGCGGCGCCTTGTGTTGCCGCGCTCACTTGAGTGTTTCCTGTAAAGTTGGCAACCGCGCTCTTGATGGTCCGGGCAAGAGCCGCGGCGGCGGCATATGCTTTTTGCGTAGCGGCGGCAATCGCCTTCCCTGTCCCCGCGGCGGCGTTGACGCTCTTGTTGGCCAGCGGGTCCAGTGCGGCAAATCCAAGCTTTTGGACTTTGTAGGTCACCGTCGCCGAAGGTGGAGTGAAACAACCATCGGACTCAGATACTTCCGACGCTCTGAGCTCGGAGAGCGCTTTTTCGATATCTCCTACGATTCTCGCGGCGGCTCCTGTTAGATAAGCACCGCTAAATGAGTGCCCACCGAATAATTTTGTTGACTCTTCAGCACGTATCGGAATAAGGATGTTCGATTGCAAAGGCTCCGGGGCTCCTGCTGCTGCGGCGTATTGCCGGACTCGCAGTACGAGTTGGTCGTTCGCGGACGTGAGGTAGCCACCCTCTCCCGCGACGCGGCTCGCCGGTGTAGCGAGGTTGTAGACGGCGACTGATTCTCTCGGTACTCCGTGCTCGACTAAGTAGCTATATATCTCGTTTGTATAAAACGTGCCTTGCGAATGCCCGACCAGCAGCACCTTTCGAGTTGTAATCTTCGAATGCATTTCCCGAAGAATCGTATCTCGGTCGTAGTACGAAATCGGGTTATCAAAAATCTGTCCGACAGACTGAGCAAAGTCGCCTAGCCCCGCAATGTGCGATTGATTGTGTCCTAAATAAAAGGAAACATCATTCCGCTTTGAAAGAAACTTATACTTTTCCTCCAATGCAGCCTTACCAACCTGCGCTTTTTCTTGATCGTTTAAAACTCCATTCACGAAAACCACAGAATACCCGTTTAGTGAGCAGCCCAATGCCATCACTCCGTTCGGTAGAAAAACGATGAGCAAGATAAAAACAAAAACCTTCCTCATGGCTTGATGTCTACAATGATAAGTCGCAGCTTTTGTCCGCTGACCCACCAAAAGATGTTGTAAACTTTCTGTTTACCTCATCGTATACATGCTTTCGCTTTGATGTGTTGAAAACTAGATTTTCCGTTTCATCAATTCGTTTTTGGACTATTTCAAAAGTCTGTTGTATTACTTCGTCACTATCCGACAGTTTCACTCTCGGTACCGTGTCGTATAGACAGCCATAGCCTTTTCCCGAACGAATTGCTACCGCAACCCACGTCTCCGAGTTGAAAACCTCGGTCAAATACATCTGTAGCGCCATTGCATACTGCAGTTCGGCCGCACGGGTATACGGGGAGCTGGGATACTTCTCGAAAATCGCGAGCTCCACGTCGTCGCGAATGCCGTTTGCGTTTGCATCCACACCCTCAATCGTCGCGTCTACTTGCGCAGGGTCGGGCGGCGGCGGGAGATGTTTGCCGTCGACATTTTCGAGCGTGAGCCTTTGCGCATGAATCCTGTCGACTGTTTCCGCCGTCCGCCGTTGCTCCAGCACCGCAGGAATGCGCAAGATGACGAGGGCGATATATACAATCACAATGATACCGAGCGGCCAGCGGACGCGGCGCCATATTTTGACGAAACGACTAACGGTGCCCGACCCTCCGGCGTCTTGCATATGCGAAATAGTATCCCACACCCACGCTAATTTCCGTCAACTTATCCCCACTACACCCGGTACATTATAACGAGCCGACCGGCCTGTTATAATGTACCGGAATGAGCATTGAAAAAGACTCTGCGAGAAGGTTGCGTAGGACGAAAATACGGGAAGCAATCCTTACGACTCTGCAACTGGGCGGCATTATTGCTCTCACCGCACTTGCACCCAACACCCTTTCAGTATTAGGGAGAGCTATCACTAAAAAGAATATAAACAGTGCGCGCGGTGCCGTTGGCCGTTTGATACGAGCCGGGCTCATTACAGTTGAGACCAAGTCTGGGAAGCGATTTATTCAACTCACGGAGCGTGGCAAAGTCTTTTTGGCAACACGAATGGGCTCAACACCCAAATCAACCAAATGGGATGGCAGGTGGCGCATCGTCATTTTTGATATCCCAGAGTCAAAGCGATTATTGCGACAGCGACTGCGCGACACCCTATTTCAAATAGGGTATGTCAAATTACAAGATAGTGTGTGGGTCCACCCGTTCGACTCCGAGGAAATCCTCGTTCTTCTCAAGGCAGATTATCGTCTCGGCAGAGAAGTTCTCTATATCATCGCTGACAGCATTGAGAACGACCTGCGTCTTCGCCGGCATTTCGGTCTAAAAGAGAGTACATTATAAGCGGCCGACCGGCTTCTTATAGTGTACTGCACAAGGGCTAGAAGTAATCATCCAATGGTTCCTATGTGTTTTGGAAAGAGAAACTCAAAGCACTGGGTGTTAAAGTGCGAGATTTAGTCGATTTTTAAATCGGTTTTGTGCCGTAACATACCGGCCACCGCTTTCTATGTCTTTTGTATTTTAGATTTGCGCATGATGAAAAAATGGAAAAACGGCGCGTCGTGCGGGGCGAACTCGTCAATTACCGTCAGACCGCAACTTTCTATGACGGCGCGCACGCGGGACGGAGGATACTCCAGTTTTCCTATCTCCCAAAAGTGTCCGACGTTAAATACGTGTATTTTCCTCGTCATCATGCGGATACGCAACGCCACCTCCGGCAGAAACGGGAGCTTCAAGACCAGATACAGGAGCGTCCGGCGCACATCCGGAACCGAGATAATCACATACTCCTTGGACACGCGGGCAAGCTCGGAAACGGCGACGTGAAGTTCTTCAAACGGAATGTGTTCGAGAACTTCGCACGCCATGGAAACATCGTACTGATTGTCCGGCAACGGCAAGTCGAGAATCGAGGCGACGACGGTAGGTCCGTGCGCCGGGTCGATATCCGCCGTCGTGACATCCATGCCGCTCATCTTCAGATAATTGGAAACAGTCCCGTTGCCGGGCCCCACTTCCAGAATCGAGCGTTTGCCCAGCTTCAGGACATTCTCTATCTGGTAGAAATACGCGAGCCAGCGCGGCTGGTGGTCGTACCCGTGGACGTAGTGGTCCGGATTTATTTGTGACGAAAGTTCGTGTTCCATAAACAACCGCGTATATCAGCGGCTCTCCCAGAGTACCGTATTGCAATAAATTGTATTGAGGAACGTTGTGGAAAGTCTGGTGTATCCCTTTGATGTGAGGAGGCTGTCGATTTCATCGTAGGCATGCGCGGTCTCGACGCAGATGATTTTCGGAGCACTTTTCGCGTAATCAATGGATTTGAGCACCATGTAATCCAGACCTTCTACATCAAGCGACAGGAAATCAGGAAACACCCCTCCGCAATATTCGGTGATGACGGAACCTATGGTACGTGTCGGGATTTTCATTACCTCGAACGACAAGGCGGGCGTTGTGCGGGCCACGCGCTCGGCCTCTTCCTTTGAGAACGTGCTGAGTTTATCGTCATTGCAACGATAAAAATCGGCTTCTCCGTTCGCATCCGATATTCCTATATTGAGATTGATATCGTGCGTGCGCCTTCTCACTATCTCTTTGAAAACCGCCGGGTCCGGCTCAATGGTGACACCGCGCGAACCCGTCTCGTATAACAGCGCCGTGTTGTTGAACCGCAGGGGGTCGTTTGCGCCGATATCAATGTAGGTCGGGTGCGCAATCGCGAGCTTCCGGAACACATGACGAACGACTATGTCCTCACCGAGTTGCGAGTAGCTTTTGACATACGGCTTCCCGCGCCTGAGACGCAATACCGCCCGGCGTAGCGGCGCTATGCGTTTCAATATATTCCGTATCATAGTCATACCGTTTTCTCTTCCAGAGCATCAAGAATTCTTTGCGCCCTCTTTTCCCACGTGTATTCTTGCACCCGCTCGCGTGCCGCCTGCGCACGCATCTGCGCATCATGGGGGTTCTCGAGTACCGTATCAATCATTTTCGCCAAAGCGTCCGGATTATCCGGCGGTACGAGAAAAGCGTCTTTTTCACCGACAACTTCCCGTATGGACGGCAGGTCGGACGCAATAACCGGCCTCCCCGACGCCATATACGAAAGGAGCTTAAGCGGCGACGTGAATCGGACTGAAATATCGCCGACACCGGTATTCGGTAAAATGAGCACGTCAGCGGCTGCTTGGTTGTCCGCCAGCTCCCGCACGGGCCGGAAGCCGAGAAAACGTACGCGCGGATACTCATCCGCCAAACGTGCCACCTGCTGTTCGCTTTCTCCGCCGATTATCACTATCACGGTGTCACTCGAAACAAATGACGAAGCCTTCAGCAATGTGCCGGTACCCTTCCAGCCCTCGAGCATTCCTATATACAATGCAATTTTTTTTCCGAGCGGGAGCCCCAGGCGGGCACGTGCCTTCTCGCCGGATTCGGGATGTTCAAATGACTTCAAGTCAATGCCGTTCGGGATAACGTATATGTCCCCGGCTACCATGCCGCGTTCGCAATAGAAATCTTTTAGCCCCTGTGTCACGACGACCATCCGGCGTGCGTTTTGCGCGGCATATCGTGCAAACACCCCCCACGACCCGTCGTGTGACTCCCAGACAATGTCCCGAACACCGAAGAAAAGAAGCAGTGCGACAATTATTTCATCACGACAATAAATGGTGTCGCGTTTTGTGCGCCTAAGCGACGGAAGTACTGCGAGGGCAAACGACACGCTTTGAATGATGAAGCCTATTTTCCCGAGCCATATCAGGTCGAACGTGAAGAACCGTTTTATAGGGAAGGCTTTTTTGACACCGTAGTATGCAAACGGGTCCTCATGGATATCCATCTTTTTGTCCGGAATCCACAACTCAAGACGGGCACCGGACAACGCCAGCGCCTCGCACGTTTTCATGATTTGGAGACCGTGGGCCCATTCGGTCGGTATCCTGGCGTTGCTTATGTAAATAATATTCATGCGCGTTCGGGAAAAGCGGAATCGTACAGGTCAAGGATTGCCGGGTGCACTTCCGCTGCGACAAGTGCATCGCGATTACATTCTTCAAAACCCGCGGTCTCATACTCGCCGGGGTCGAGATGCGCCGCGGCAATGCGTAATTCATCCGGTGTAACCTCCGCGAGAAATGTATACACGAGAGCGTCTGTGCCCTTCTCCTGCGGTTGCTGTTTCCTGTCTTTAAAAAAGTACCGGTGCATCGCCAGAAATTCGAATCGTCCGGCGGGAAGTGTGAGCGATGTTTCCCGTTGTACAATCCTCGCCATACCGGCATCTGCCTGCTCTCCCGCCCGTATCCTACCGCCGATAAGCCACAGCCCTATCATGGGTTTTACTTTTCTGTGCGCCAGGAAAACCGTTTTCCTTGCACGATCGGCAAACAGAACATCGGCACACACAACGACGAGCGACGAAATGGCCTGCGCATACACGTCATCGGGGAGATGCTCCGGTGACATTGTAAACTCGGGGTCTTCTGTATATACGCGTGGCGGCATATGTGCAATTTTTTCCGGATCAACCATACCTCAATATGTCGACAGTATGAACGTGACTGACGGGCTACTTGACGAGGAAAACATGGTATCCGCTTGTTTGATTGCTGTGTATCTTGCCGGTAACGCGGTCCAGTATATACCCGATATCGCAGAAAAGCTTCCGGCGACCCAGCGGACTGAGCCGTATCCACGTCTCGATGGCGCCGCGTACAGGCATAATTTCACACGTTGAAAAACGTTTGCCGAACAATTCGAGCGTGTCTTTGGTGAAGCGCCAGAAATCGCCGTAATAGCCGTGGTGCGCGTGATAGTAATAGAGAAACGGAACGTAGATAAACGCAAAGCCGCCCGGTTGCAACGTCCGGTAAATCTCATCCATCGCGCGCATCGGGTTCTCTACATGCTCAAGCACCGCTATGCAGAGGATGGCCTCCTCCGACGCGTCGGCAAACGGCAGGTCATGCACGTCTCCTACTATGTCCGGGTGGAAATCCGGTACCTTGTCGAGTATCAGATACTCCACCTGTTTGATGAGGGGCCGTAACCACGCCGCCTGACCTTCGTTGAACCGGTTATTCTTTCCCGGATCAACGCGCAGCCCGCCGCCAATGTCTATAACGCGGCGCTTCTCGGAGAATATCCGCCTCATCTTTTCCTCGGAAAAAGTGTCCCACGGTCTTTTCACCCGTGTATAGTACCGTAAAGCGCAGTGATTCCCCAATGGCAAGGGAATACGCCAAGCCGGCGAGAGAGCGTGGCTCTTTTATACTTCAGTTACTTTCTTCGACGCGTAGTGGCGCTCTACGGCGTCAAGGCCCTTTTCTTCTTCTCTTGTGTTGGACCGCTCGGTTTTGTGGATATAACCGCGCTCACCCTCAAGGCAGTATTTGCTCATCCGATAATATGGGGAGAGAGATTTAATCTTAGGAAGAAGACCTCTTTTCTCGACTAACTCTCTAACGGCTTTATCGTTCTCATTCCAATTCGAGAGTTCTCCAAAATCGGCGGGTGAATCAAATTTCCCTTCACGAGTTAGTGTCTTTCTAGACAAATCAAAACTACCTCCAATTATATCCATTGCTTCACGAGTAAAGAGTTCGAATGAACCGCGGGCGAAGAACGGTTTTGGCAAGCGAAGCCACTGCCGCAAGCGCCTCTGCGCATGTCCGGTTGAATTGGTAGCTATGAGCCAATCAGTTTGGGGCAGCAAATCTTCAAACATTTGATCGGTCAAAATAAAATTGTCGTCGTGCGTGAACAAAAATTTGTCGTATTGTTTGTAATCATTCTTCGCCAGCCACTGATTACTGTTCCCCCAGTCACCGACGGAATTTGGCTCCAGCACATACCGCCAGCCCAGCGCCTCTATGTCCGCAACCGATGCGACAGACCTGTACAAAATCCGGTCATACAGTTCCCGTCTGGTGAACCCCAATCCGGCGAGCATCTCCTTTTTTTCCGTACGCGCATGAGAGGGGTCGCGATGAGAGACACAATACATATCAACCTGCCAACCTTCCGGCACTTTCTGACCCTTCATCTGCTCGAAAAACGCTATCGGGAAATGCCAACCGCTAGCGACCACGGCTAGTTTCTTCATGTGCGTGCAGTATATCGCGTAAAATAGAGCCCTGTACAGGTCGGAAAATAGATGGATTCCTTTTCGCTGTATTTCCCTCTAGAGAAGCGCCGCAGCCCCTCGAGGCTACGCAGATATCCGGTAAGGGTCAGCCGTTCTCCGCGGAGCCTTTTCAGCAGATTCCGCACTCCCAGCTGTACCAATGCGCGTATGGTCAGTGTCCACATAAGCCCTAAAAACACGCGCTCGACGCGGGCCTCGTACATGCTCTCCCATATCTGTTTCCACTGTTTATCAGAGAACTCTCGCTCGTTGCGGTAAATAAACACGACGCTCGACGGGTCATTCGCGACCTTCTTCCAGTGTTCTGGGTCAAGCGCATCGAACATCCATACATCGTCCAGTTCGGTGCAGACCCTGCGAAGCCGCTCCGCCCCTTCAGCTTTCCACTCGGTTCCGATTACCTTGATATCCGGCGAATGCTTCTTGAGGTAATACTCGAAAATCCCGCCACCCGAGCCGATGGAGTATACGGTGTTGATGCGTTCGCGTTTAAGCAACGCAGCGAAAGAGCTCACGCGCTCCTGAAGCCACTTGTCCTGCCCGTCCTTATTGAGCGAGAGTTCTTTGAGCCATTCCTCCCGGGAGTTTGGTATCCGATAGTGCGGATGATCGTTGCGCAATACGAGCCAGCTTTCGCCGGAGCGCATGACACCGTCCTTGAATTTCTGCTGTAGCAAGCCGTATGAGACGTAATACGGTATGGTTACCGGGAACGGCATTTGATTCAATTGCTTCAGCTTCTTTACTATATTCATGACATTTTTTTATGTCTGTGACGCGTTAAATTGCCGAAGAAGCGAACAGATGGTTCGGACATCCTTTACCGACACGCCGTGATGCAGTGGCAAAAGAAGATATTGATTCTCAAGCCTGTCCACCGTAGGAAGTCTTTTCTTACCCCCAAAGATAGTGTACTTGTCATTACGGTAGTGGTAGTCGCCCGTGTGTATCCTGTTCTCCTGCATGAATTTCATGAGATCATCGCGCTTAGGTGAGAGTGTATGGGCAAACCATATCGACGACTGTACTCCATGTTTTGCATATTCAGAACAAAGCTTTTTGCGATGAGAAATTATTTTATCTATTGTCCTAAGATTACCTCTGCCTATGGCAGCCGTAATATCATTCATATGATACTTATAGCCCGCTTCAACTATGTCCGTGTCTCCAAGTTTCTGTTTAAGCTCCCTGTCATAGCCAAACCAACGCAATCTTTTTGCTTTTTCATGCAGATTCTTATCTTTGCAAATCAAGAAACCACCATCACCTGAAGTAAGTACCTTAATAGCTTGCAGTGAAACGCATGTGAAATCGGCCTTACCCCAAAAATCCGAGCCGACAGCTTGGGCGGCATCTTCTATTAAAATCAGGTTCTTTTCTTTGGCAATGTGGAGAATCTCCTTAAGTCCCCTATTATTGCCGCCAAAATGAACAAACACCAGAGCTTTGGTCTTTGGTGAAATTTTATTCCTGACGTCTTCTACTGAAACATTGAGGTCAGGATCTATGTCCGCAAAGACAACGCTCGCTCTCCTATGGACTGCGGGAAGGCCCGTTGCCGGATGCGTTAATACCGGAACTATAACTTCATCCCCCTCGCATATGCCCGCAAGTTCATACGCCAATTCAAGCGCTGTACTGCCGGAGTTGACAGCTGCAACATTCTCAAATCCGAATTTTTCCGCAAATTCTTTTTCGAACGCCTTTACTTCCGGCCCCTCGCCGATATATGTTCCGTAATTGGATTTGATAAGGAGAAGACAAACATTCCAGATGGAACGCAGTGAGATATATGTTTTAAACAAACTTATTTTTCTCATCTGGTATGATAGTTTCGGCCTATACCTGTACCTTACTCAATAATTTTAAACTCCGGGAGCGGAATAATGAATTTGGATTTGAGTCCCTTTGCATGCCAATTCTTAATAATAAAATCAGCATAATGCCAAGCCAGAATCAGTATATACTCGGGTTTCTCTTTGAGGAGAATTTCGTTGCTTACTATTGGAGTATGCGTTCCAGGCATGTATTTACCGACCTTATGAGTCCCTGGTAAATCGGCGTTATACGGTAAAAGTCTTTTATCCAACCCATAATAATTTACGAGAACCACACCCCTCGTCGGGCTTGAATCAGCTACAAATCGAAGGCCTTCTTTTTTTGCTTTACAGGCCAAATCAAATACTTCATCTCTGCTTTTTTGTACTCCTGCCCGAAACTTCGCCCACGCTGCAGGCTTGAACAAGCCTACACCTTCTTCTGCTTGGACCAGTCTTTTAACTTCAGGACTAATCGGGTGTTGTCCTTTCCATCCGGCATAGACCCGAATACTGCCCTCACGCGTTGTCGTTCTCTTCGCATCAAAAACTTCCATGCCATAATACGGAAAAAGCTTGACCAACGATTTTAAGCTGTAGATACGAACATGATCGTGATATATCTGGTCGAACTGATAACGCTCAAAAATATCAAGAAGATACTGACTCTCGGTAACGACGGCACCACCCTTGTCTAAAAGACGACTGACTCCTCGCATTACTTCTCCCAAAGTAGCCATGTGTGCGAAGACATTGGTAAAAGTCACCACTTTTGCCCTACCGTGTTTTTTTACGATGTCCTTAGCAACCACTTCCGTAAAAAATTTCTGTATGGTTTTAATCCCAAGTTCTTTCGAGGCAACTTTCGCCATGTTGGTCGGCTCTACGCCCAAAACGCGCATACCATTTGCCTTAAAGAACGATGGTAGGGTTCCATCGTTTGATCCAATATCAACACACAGCGACTTAGCCGATATGTTGAGATTTGTAACAATCTCGTTAGAGAGCGCCTTCAGGTGATCTCTGAGCGGAGGTGTAACACCGGGCCTATACGTATATTCGGTGGGAAAGAGAATTTTTCCATCTACAACATAGTCGAGTTGCCCGAGGCCTGATTCGGGACAAATCATCAGTCGCAAAGGGTAGTGTGTTTCCGGCTCACGGAGAGTCGCATCGGTCAGCAACGCGCTGGGAGGTGGCTGATGGCCAAGATCGATAGCCTCAAAGAGATTTCGGGAGCCTGTAATCTGACAATGGCTCAATCTACCGAGCTTCGCATCATGGTTGATTTTGCTCATTCGAGGTATCTTACTATAGAAAACATCCCTTGCAAGAAACACTAATATACGATGGATTCGGAGAAGGGGCTCTTGAGCCAATCTTGCAGAGAACCCGTATTCTTGCTACTAGCCGAGAGAAGGGGCGTTTCTTTGATGGGCCAGTCGATTGCTATCTTCGGATCGTTCCAGGCGATCTCGCCCTGGCCTTCGGGGTTGTAGAGCGCCGAGGCCTTATACTGCACTTCGCAGTCCTGAGTCAAGGTTTGGTAGGCGCGCGCGCAGCCAGCTGGTGCATAGAGTTGCTTCTTATTCTCGGCGCTCGCCTCAATGCCCACCCACTGCCCTAAGGTCGGAGAATTCTTACGAATATCAACGGCGACGAGAAACGCACTCCCTCTGCTTACACGCATGAGTTTTGCCGCAGGTGAATTCCATTGAAAATGCAACCCGCGCACAGTATTGCGTACGTGAGACTTTACATGATTGTCCTGTACGAAAACGTCGGTGATGCCGGCCTTTGCAAAAATATCCTGACGATAGGTTTCCATCAAAAACCCGCGCTCATCTTCGTGCGCATGCGTGGTTATGATATAGACGTCGCGTATTGATGTCGGCTCAATATTCATATGCATTGTGTCATGAGTTATTGCCCGGTTAAATATTCTTTCAATCCCACATCTTATCGCGGTCCCAGTATACGCTTAATCGGAATCAAATTCCACAAACGCTTCCATGGGGTAAGCGTTCGGGTTCCTCGGGAAATAGCTTGCGGCACCACGTGTTCGCCGAGCAAATATTCTCTGAGACTCTCTTCAAACGTATACAGGGGCTTCCACCCGAGCTCGCGGATACGAGTACTGTCCATCTGATATTTTATGTCCATACCCGCTCGATGTGACGTGTGCGTCGGAATATCCTTGCCCGCGACCTCTTTTGCTTTTTCTATCAACTGCGCGACCGTAAAACCGTCACTGAGCGTGACATTGTATGTGCCGTCTCCCTTTTCCAAAATAAGCTCGACCGCAGGAGGAATATCTTTGACATATATATACTCGCGATACCCGCTACCCTCATTGTGGAGGGGTATCGAAAGTCCTTCCTGCAAACTTTGTTTTATTTTCGGCAATATCTTCCGGCTATCTTGCCGAGGACCGAACACGTTGCAGAAACGCGTCTCCACCGTCTTACCGGTCAAATTCGGGTACGTATTATCATACGTGACCCGTAGGAGCGAGCCTATCGCCTTGGAGGCCGAGTACGGATTGCGCGGTAAGATAATCTCATCTTCGTGCATGGGATGTTCGCACTCGCCGTACACTTCGTCGGTCGAGACATACATGAATTTCTTGAGGTGAGGAAGTTGACGACATGCCTCGAATGCATGAAATGTCCCCAGCGCATTTTTCTTGAGCGTGCGGTACGGCTCGCGTACCGAATAGTCCACATCGGTTATGGCCGCGGCATGGATGATGTAATCGGGCTTTTCTTTAACGATGAGGCCTACCACATCCGGTTCTGCCATGTGGACATCGTGGTGTTTAAAAGATCCGTCGATTATTTCCGGATGAGAACCTTCCGAAAGATTGTCGATAACCACGACTTCCCACCCTTTCTTAACAAAATGCTCGGTGACGTGGGAGAAAATGAACCCGAGCCCCCCTGTTATTATTATTCTCGGACTTGCCATGCGAGCAGTATTACATTTCGGACGAAATATTCCAAATCACCGACTCCGCACTGCTCCTGCGATAAACGATTGTTCCGTGAGCGAGGATGTGAAATACTTCTCCATATGAATGAAGCCGTTCCCGACCGCACGAACAAAACACACGCCTTGAGAGAAGAAGCCGGCATACGCAGTTTCGATGCATATCGCGAGCGATTCCGTTCTTTCTACGACGCAATTGCCAGCGACCACCGCGAATCCGTCCGCCAGCACCGGGGGCACGGATTGGACCACGATGTAACCGTCGCCCAGCTTGCCGCGCACATCGCCCCCGACGAGCGCACCGCGGAGAAGGCGTGGTGCGCGGGCATGCTGCATTCTACCGACCGGTACGCTGCAATCGCGAAAGTCTCCGAGGGTCCGCACGAAGTTGGAGAAGAAATAATGCAGAATCTGAAGTACATTCCGCCAGGCTATTTCTCGAGCGGAGAGCTCAGCGAAATGTACGCCGCAGCGTGCCGTCATGACGAGCTCAATCAGGAAGACCAGAGCACTGTCCAAATGGCGCTCATGGATGCGGACCGGCTCGTGAATCTCATGAACACGGTCGTAATCCGCGCGGGGCAGTTCCAGCCGGGAATCCCCGCATTTGAATCTGAACACTTGAACGGCAGGCCGAATCCCGGATCAACCTACCATTCGCCAAAAAGCGTGCTCGACGATTTACGCATAATGATCAAGGAGTACCTGCCGCAATTGCGGCTATCGAAAGCAAAGGCGATGGGAGAGCGACTTCGCGAGCGAATGGAAAGACTGATACAGAGTATCGAGAAAGACCCCCGTATTGCCGTCATCATTACCGCGGGTCAATCGCGACCTGAAATTCCCGCTTTTGAATTTACTTTCTTGAGTGGGCGACCCAATCCGGAATCGACGGCAGACCACCCGAAGAGCGTCCTTGACGACTTACGGTTGAGAGAGCTGGAGGCAAGTGTCCGGACACGGGTGGATGAATTCATCCACGACGCTGAGCGGGATTATCGTGACTTAGGGCTCAACGGCTTGGCCTTATAGGGATTGCCCGCTTCACACTACGGGCGCATACGCGTGCGATAATAAGACACGTATGAGAGAAAGCAGACGCTTTGGTAAGACATTTGAGAAACCGCCCGTTCGGAATGAACCGCCTAAAGAAAAAACTCCGTTCGAGCAAAAGGTTGAAAGAATGCGCTCTGAACAAAAGCCTCTCAGCACTGGGATACAAAAAGATGTGTATGAAGAACCCGGTCACGAAACGTCACGGGTAAGAAAAGTATACCGGCCGTTCCCTGAACCGCTTCCCCGGGCACTCGAAGGAGTAGTGGAAAATCCAACCGAACTTTCGCAGAAAATGCAATTTTTCGTGATAAAGATTCTGCACTTTCTGTTCCCGGACAATATACCCAATCGATACAAGTTAACATCAGAACCCTTTACCGTCTCGGATCAGCGAATCGATGGAAAACCGATTTCCGTAGCGTTCAGGTTTTTTGGCGATGCACGAGAAGCGCGCAAACTTGCGAAAACGCTCAGACGGGTTGGAATTTACACGGATAAAATGGGGGAAAATTTTGTTAAAAAAGAAGACGGCACGATAGCATATATCGACGACGTGAGATGGCTCTCGGGTCCGCTCCAGAGGAGATTTGAGAACACCCTGCGGAAAGCAATCGAGGCAAAGCCGGATAGCCAGCAAAAAACGCTCGCGCTGAAATGGCTAGAGCAAATTGAGAAGCTTTCTCATGCGAAATGATGCATCCGGCCACACTGTGCCTGCGAAGACGAGGTGGCAAACACTAAGCTTCGAGCAAATATTGTTTCAATCCTTCGTCAAATGAATACAAGGGCTCCCAGCCGAGCTCTTCACGAATACGCGATGCATCCGTCTGGTATTTCATGTCCATGCCAAGACGCTTCTCCGGGAAGGTATTGATTTTCCTTTTGTGGTACTCAAAAGAATCGTCAATAATTTCCGGGTGGCTACCGGCCGATTGATTATCTACAACGATTACTTCCCACCCTTTTTTAACAAAATGCTCGGTGACGTGGGAGAAAATGAACCCGAGCCCCCCTGTTATTATTATTTTCGGACTTGCCATGCGAGCAGTATTACATTTTGGACGAAATATTCCAAATCACGCGCCTCCCGGAAAAAGCGGCTACACTTCCGGCATTTCAGGACCGATGGGGCGTGACATCATTGTGTATCCGTGCCGATGTCACTGATTTTGCCCGAACTCCACACGGCGACGCCACATGGCAATCATCAGCCGCGCGTGGTAGACGTGCGCCCCAAGCTCGTGCGTCAGGGGCATCTTTTTGCCGGTACAAAATAACCTGATTCTGACCAAGCGCAACAGGTAGAGAAGAGACACCCGTGCGTGTCTCCAGAAAATGGTCCAGAATGTCCCATAAAACCCGCTGTTGCTTGTCTTTAATTGCTCAATCTGGAGACTGATGTAGTAATCCATCTTTACAACATTGATGCCCTCCGCTGGGTCGACCGGCACGTAGAGAACGCCTCCCATATTCTCGGCGGTAACTCCCGGCTTCAGTCGTATGCGTTCATGCACTTTCTTAATGAAACTATCTGCGGACGACCTCGCGAAAAATCGCATGGACCTGTTCGGGTATGCGGTGGCACACATGACTTCTTCTTCACCCGCCACGTATCTCCGGAAGAGCGTGAAAGCGCCCTCAGTCTGCTTCGCTATTATGCGTCGTATCTCTCCCTCCAATTCTTTTGATATGTATTCGTCCGAATCGATAAAAAGGAACCAATTCTCTTTCGCGGCGTCGAGTGTCTGATTGCGAACACCGGCAAAATCCGCGATGCGGCCCAGTTCATCTTTGAATACCCTGTCCTGCGGAATTATGTGAGCGTTATATCCACGGGCGATATCGAGCGTCCCGTCCGTAGAGCCCCCGTCGCAAATAATTATGTCGGAAAAGTCTTTTACACTCTCCAGTGCGCGCCGGAGTGTTTTCTCCGAATTATAGGTAAGGATACCGACAGAACAGTGAACCTTGTTGTCCGCGTGATTCTTCACGGCGCTTCGTGCCGGGGTGCCCGGCACAGTATCGGCAGGGTTCATACCCTGCGTGTCGCGGTTGCGACATACCCGAGCGCATAATCGGACGCATTGTATTTCTTGTTGAGTGCCCGCGCCAGCCGTACCAGCACCCGGTCGAAAAAAGCGACGAACGGGCCGGCAATCACAGAAAGCGCCCTCAGTGGAGCGGGTAAGAGGCGCTCTATCAGGACCCACCGCACGGCAAAAACTCCGGAGCCGAGCGGCGCGACGGTGATGTCAGAAAATCCTGCAGACTCGAGCGCGCGCTCGAGCGCGGATGACGTATACCGGTGAAAGTCATTGGGTGACGGATGGTACGGGAAAAGAAACGGAACCACCACCACAATTTTGCCATTCGGTTTCAATACGCGCGCACTCTCTTCCAGCAAGCGGCGATACTCGAAGATGTGCTCAAGCACATTGATGAGCAGTACGCCGTCGAATGACGCGTCCTTGACCGGCAGGGGCTTCTCAAGATCGCATCGAATATCCGGCTCCGACTCGTCGCTCATATTTGCCGTCTTGATGGAGTACTCGCCGGGAAACAGCTTCTGGTACTCGGAACGTTTATCTCCGCCGAGATCCAATATGGAACCGGATAAACGTATGCTTCTCAGCACCCTGTGTTCTTCTTTGCGAAGTATTGTCATATATAGTGGCTGCCGGTTACGGACAGATTACATCATTCTTTCGGCGAGCGCTTTCCCGAGCTCCCGCAAGCTGTGGCTCGAGACGATGCCGCGGTATCTCTCACCCGCCGAAGTCTCCGCCGTGAGATACCCCTCAAGTTTATGCGCCAACTCCTCACTATTTCCTTCCGCAAAATAACCTCCGGCTCCAAAAAGTTCCGCAAAATCACGGCTCGAAGCGAGGACGGTACAGCCGCAGGCCGCCGCTTCGAAAATGGTCTTGTCGTACATGCCGCTCTGTGACGTGTTCACGAATATACGATGGCTCCGGTACACGGCAGGCGTCGCGTGATTTGCGACGCCGCCGTGAAAGATGACGCTTTTCCCGAGTCCGTAGTCGGCGACCATGCACTTCAGTTTCTCCAGATATCCGGCGTCCTGCGGGAGCGCATCTCCGTATATGTCCGCGGTGAAGGAAGTCCTGCGCGAAAGCAGGTGCAGCGCTTCGATGAGAACATCGACGTGCTTCGACGGTGCGATGCGGCCTAGCGAGAGAATAGAGCGCGCGTCACGCGGCATCTGCGGGTCTTCGTTGAACACATCGGTATCAATGCCGACGGGCATCAGCACCGTTTTTTTGAAACGGGCGGTATAGGAATGCTTCGACGTGCAGAAGACTTTGTGCGAGAACGCGACGGCGAGACGGGTGAACAGAGAGCCTGCGTAGTGATTGCGCCACAGGTAGATACGTTTGCGCATGAGTTTCCACGGGAATACGCCGAGCAATACATACTCCTGATTCATGTGAACAAGCACGGAATCGTACTCACGCCGCAGGTGCCAGATGAGCTTCCAGAAACGGACCACATACGAGATCCGCCGGGAAAAAGTATGATATATCATACTTTTTCCCGACATTGATTCCTTGCCGAGTGAATATACCCGCACGTTCGCGGGCAATGAATGTTCCCCTTCAAAAAGGCAAATGACCGAGATGCTTTCGAACTGTTTTGCGAACTCCCCGATCCACCTGTGGAAAAAACCCAGCACCTGGCTGTTTTTGTCGACCGTCTGCGTGACAATGAGAAGCCTCATGACATCGTGACATCATCTTTTTGTGTGTTTCTTCTTACGAAACCGCGTCACGAACGATTTGCCGTGCACCCCTTGGAGTAAGTCGAGATCCTTACCGGTGCTCGTCAGAAGATTCGCGTTCATGCGCATTGCCGCCCTGAACCAAGCCTCTCCGTACTCGTCACCCGTGAGTGCGCTGTAAAAATCTGTGAACGCTGCGACATCCTTGATGAAGCACAGTCCGCCTGCACCGCGGCCTTTCTTGGCGCCTTTGTGCCCGCTGTCATGGACGACCTGCAGGTGCGACGGCCCAATGCGGGGGTCTGCCCCGATGGCGGCCCGTATAACCTCGTAATCAGCCCCCGCCCCGCGCGCCGTGTCGTAGAGCATGTTGGCGAACAGCACTTTGAGATACAGCATCGCATTGCCGGCATACTTGATGATCTCGGCCTCTTCGGAGGAACACACCAGCGCAAACGGTGCCTTCGGTAGAATTTTCAAAATCTCCCGCGCACGTTTGGTATAGGAGGCCGACTTTTTCGGAATACCGATGATATTGCGGGACGGCTTACTCGCGTCGGCGCGTGCATTTCTCGCGACGAGAAATTCCGGCGAATGCATAATGAAGAGTTTCGGAAATGCTTTTTGCAGTACGACGGTCGTCCCCGGCAGTAACGTAGATTTGATTACGACACTTGCTCCCGGCTTTACGAGCCCGAGCGAACCGCGGATGATCGAGTAATCAAATCCTTTCGGCGTCGTCGGCGTGGGCACGGCGATAAAGACAATGCCGCACTCCGCTATCTTGTGCTTATTTGCTCTGTACGGCTCTTCGAGTGAATATCGCACAACCGCATAACCGCGTTTTTCCAAGTCATCGGCGTAGCTCTTGCCGATAAATCCCTGACCGACGAATCCGATGAGTGCCGTGTTCCCAGCTTTATGTCCCATGGTGCGCGCATTATTGCCGCTTTTCCCGATTCCTGCAAGAACACACGCTCCGTACCATCTCCCATCCGCCCATATCCCTATCTCTGCGCCATGGTGTACCATTAGGGATATGGGGCTGGTAGAATCGGAAGCGCGAATGCGCAGGAGGAAACGGAACATACAAAGCGCCGTACTCGGAGCTGTTGGCATCGCGGGTATTCTCGCCGTCACCATGATCGCTCCGAATATCTTTCGAGTACTCCCCCGTATCATGGGCGACAAATACAAGCTCGGGTATCGGGCAAGAACGGCTTCGGGACGACTCGCCAAGAAGGGTCTTCTGCGTTTCGTCGAGCGTGGCGGAATCCGCTACGCCACAATCACAGAAAAAGGTAGGCGCGCGCTCATACTTGAAACAGCAAAGGCCTTACACCGACACAGGCGCGCGCCGCGATGGGATAAGCGATACCGGCTCGTCATGTTTGATGTGCCTCAGTACCGGAGGAGTACACGTGACCGATTGAGGAGACTCATGCGCGAATATGGTTTCCTGCGACTACAAAACAGTGTGTGGGTATATCCGTATGACTGCGAAGAACTCATAGCGCTCATCAAAGCGGATCTGCGCATCGGGAAAGACGTATTGTATGTGGTCGTTGAAAGTATCGAACATGATGCGTGGATTAAAAAACACTTCAACCTCTTGTAGTCCATCTTGGTATATCCTTATCCCGTCACCATGGCGAATGATTAAGGATTTGGTGGCATCCATGTGTATCCGAGCGATGTGCGCTACGCCACTGCAACGGGTGTAACGCACCGTGCGATGTCGGCACAGTACTTCTGCACGTACTCTTCGAAGTTCGCGTATGGATAGCCGACCAAGTGGCCTTCCCGTGGACCGTTTTTAAACCACTCCGAAAGTGCGTCCGCAAACCCCCCGGGAGACGTCACGATGGCACCCGCTTCCCGCGCAATACCGACATCAGTCGAGAGCACCGGTTTCCCCGCGGCGAGCGCCTCGATGATGACGAGTCCGTAGCCTTCGTACTTCGAGGGAACGAGAACGAGGTCAGCGCTCTTGTAGTATCGCTCCGGATCGCTTCTGCCCATGCCATAGATACGCTCGCGACTACTCAAATTATCGACGTCAATGTCCCCGATAAGAATAAGACAGGCATTGTCCGGAGCTGCTTTTTTGAACGCCTCAACGGCCAGACGAATGTTCTTTTCCGGAGCGTCCCGGGAAACAACCAAAATTTTATAGGCGGAGTTCGTTATCCGGTCATCGCTAAAGTCGGTAAGCGGCTCAGCATTCCGGAACTTCGCGACATCAACAAAAATCGGGAGTACGGAAACTGATACATTGAGATGATATTTTTCCTCAATCGATTTCTTGATTCTTTCCGATACGACGCGGATGTGCGAAGCACGCCGAAGCACGAATCCTGCAATCCACACGCGTGTCCGGTTCAAGAATGAAAGTTTCGCAAATTCGGGAGAAAAGAAATCCGTATGAATCTGAACATGGAGCGGCACGTTGAGTCGCCGCGCGATAAGCCAGCCGGTAAGGCCCGTCTCGAACGGGTCCTGTACCGTCACGACATCCGGCTTGGGAAGTTTTCGTGCAATGCGCAACGCGTCGAAACCGTAGAGAAACCTTGAGACAGAATTCGTGGGAGTGACAGAAAGCGCCCCCGCCCGTACATGTGTTTTGTTTCCGCTTGTAAAGACAATGATGTCGAGTGAACCGAACTGTTTGGCATATGCCTCATGTCGTATTCGCGACGCACTCCCGTCGTCGAATAATGCCCTGTCAGTCCCGATAGAAAGTACGCGCATATCAGTCATTCATGAGCGCAAGAAAGTCACGCGCCACTTCTTCGTACGTGCGCGTAAACGAGAACGCGGCCGCCTTTGCAACGGCTTTTGCATAGCCGCTCTCGTCCGCAAGCTCTCCCACCGCACGGGCGATATCGTCCTCGTCGAGCGGGTCGACGAGAAGACCGTAGGGCGCGAGCCATTTCGCATAGCCGGAATATTTGTCCAAAATAAACGGCTTTTTGAACCTGAGCGCATCGAGAATGTAGTTGGGACTGATTTCGGTTACCGACGGCAGGATTACCGCATAGCAGCCCTTCATGCGCTCCAAAAGTTTTTCCTGCGGCACCATGCCCTCCTCAAGCACGATATCGGGGTGTCGTTCTTTTGCCTTCGCGAACGCCGAGTGCACATGCGCGCCGTTCTTTATCGCGTTGGGACGCACATACCAGAGAAAATTCTTCTGCGCCGGCGCCGTCGCGGCAAGCGGCGCATCAATCGCATTGCCGACGACGTGCGTGCGTTCCTTGTTGAGTCCGTACGGACGGAGCCAGACGTCACGTTGCATTTCGGTACTGAAAACCAGTACCGAGCGGCGGACGACGAGACGCGTGAGAGCGTAGATAAGACGCTCTTTGAGGGATAGCGGTTTGTGTTCGCTATAAAAACGTACCAGCGGGAGTAAATCTCCCGTGCGTTCAATGTAGTGCTCCCACACGAAGTCACCGCCGGTGCGTACGATGAGCCGCACGCCGCGAATGCGCGATGCGAACCACGCCGGAACGGCGACGCTCGCTGTGTCGAGCGCTATGACGGCGTCTGCGCCGCGCAGATGCGGCCAGATGCGGAATAGATACATCAAATGACTCGCCCCCATGGGCCATGTGCGCAAGTCGCCGTAGACCACCGTTTCCACCCCGTGCCCCAGCGCGCGCAATGCGTCCTCGAGACCCTTGGCGTAATAGGCGGGACCGCCGATATCAGGCGGATAGATGCCCGTTGCGATGACAATCTTCATACGAGTACTGTATAGCAAAGAGAAACAGGACGCGAGCGGCGCGTCCCGTTACCTCCAACCGAATTAGCAGCTCGTCTCAGTCGGAAACCGAGCTGAACCCGTACAGCGTGTCCAGAAGCTCAAAGCCCGGGCGACGCACCTCATAGCAGAAATCCAGGAACCCCGTCAAAGACCAGGGCGCTGATTGCTGAAGACCAAGTGCATAGTCGACTGCCTGGCACAGCGGCTGCTTCACTGCAAAACCGAAGTCAATAAGCTGCGCGGCTGGACCCGGAACATGCTTGGACATTCTTTGGTTCCTCCTCTGTAAACATCAGACACCCAATGAGCGACTTTACCTAGCGGGTTATCCCCTCTTTGTGAAGAGCGGGTCGAACACTTTTTCTTTCATGTCGCGCGCAATCAAATCCCAATCATACTTTTCTATCACCATCGATTTTGCCGTCGCAACGACGCTCCTGACTTTCTCGGGACGGGACATGATTTCTTTCACCGCACCCGCGACCTGCTCCGGCGAATCAGCGTCGACAGCCCAACCGGTTATCGGCTTATCGGGATTGCGTTTCTCGTCAAAAAGGAAGTCCGCGATGCCGCCCTCCTGCGTCGCAATGACCGGCAATTCGGCTGCCATCGCCTCCACGAACGAATTCCCCATGCCTTCGGACCGGCTGGCGCGGATAAAGATGTCGCACGCTTTGAGGTACGCGGGCATGTCGGCATGCCCCACCTGCCCGACAAACCTGACCCGCCCCGACACGCCGAGTTTCGACGCCAGCTTGCGCAGAATTGATTCGTCGGGTCCGGTGCCCAGCACGATGAAGTGCACGTTTCCGGGCAGGAACGCAAGCGCGCGTATCATGTCGTCCACCGCGTTCTTGTGGACGAGACGTGATGTCGTGATGACGAACACATCCCCCATGTTTTTATCGAGTGACTCTTGTATCTCCTGTATACGCCGTGGCGCTACCGGCATCGAGAAATGCGCGGTGTTCACCGCATTCGGCACGAGCACCACCGGACCTTTGAATCCTCTCGCACGTGCCCAGCGACCAAGGAATGTCGAAATCACCGATATGATATCGGCTTTTGTAAATGCGCGGGTGAAAAACGGCCAGAGCGGAAGCATCGTACGCTCGATATGCGCCGGCGGGTCACCCTCTTGTAGCTCAAGCACAAACGGAACACGCGGATTCGCAAGTTTAAATATCGCCGCCGGGACGCCGCATGAGTGCGCCATCATCGCCCAGATGGCGTCATACTTGTATTGACGATGCAACTGTATCGCTTTCCATGCGGCAAGAAATTGAAAGAGGAACTTGTTGAGATGAAGCGGCCATTTGCGCAAGTCGCCCATGAGCGGATTCTTTTTTGTGATGCCTATGCGGTGTACGAGCACGTTGCCTACTTTTTCCACCTTCGGCAACGTCGAATCAAACCGGTTCGTCACCATGTGGAATTCTATGTCCGGCATGCGCTTCGTTTTCTCCTGAATCGCCACCTCTGCGCCACCGACATGCTTCGGGAAGTACGCAAGCGAAAAGATGAGTATTTTTTTCATACTGACGGTGTGCGATTCAATAATATTTCGGCATAGGCGTAGCGTAGCTGGTTTGCAAAGGCGTCACCCTCCCCGATTGAATGACGAAGTGATTTTCCGGAAGCCAGCCGCGTCGCATGCTTTTCCTGCGCCGGGCTCGCGCCGTACACCTGATCTGCGCTGGAAAGAATGTGCCTGAGCGCAAAACGCACCAACGGCGCGACCTCGTCCAATTTTTGATCTGCGAGCGTGATGAGGAGCGGCAGCGACGAACTGTATTTGAGCAAGATACCGGCAAGCGCCGCATAGCTCGCCATAAGCGACCAGGCGAACAGATACCGGTGCTTCCGGTGCAATTTATATGCGGCCCAAAATCCGAAGACCGGCAGTACATACTTGTCGCCGGTGCGACCCGAGCCGACGCGATAGAGGTGCGCATTCGGAAGCGGGGACACCGTCACACTCCCTTCCGGTGAGAACGCGGTCGTGATGATATCGAATTGTACGCCCGGCATCTGACGCATGAGCTCGACGAGCGTCTCTTCGGCGGGACCCTGCACCGGGTAAAAAGTCGTTGAGAACACGAGCACGCGCTTCTCGCGCAACACGCCGCGCGGATGCGAGCGCACGAACTCTCCGATATATCCGTCTAGACTGCGCTTCGGTACCCATCCGAGGTTTCGCGTCTTATTCACGTCGAGTCCCGATTGCATGCGATTACCCGCGCGCGGCGGCAGCATGATGATTTCGCCGCCGCCTGCCTGCGCAGGCAGGAAAAGTTTCGCGACGTCGAGTACCGTATATGCCCGCTCATTGCCGATGCCGTACTCGTCGCCCTCACCCTTCTCCCCGACGAGTACCAGTGCATCAACGATGTCATCCACGTGGGTGAAGTTGCGCAGCTGTGTGCCGGGCGATGTCACGGTAATCGGAGAGCCGTGCAAATACATCTGCTTGAACGCTTCTATGACCGTTCCGTACACACCCGCCCGTTCACCCGGCCCGTACACGTTGTAAAAGTATGTGATTGCATACGGCAACTTTTCCGCATCACCGAGTGCTTTTACTTTCTCCGTATTGGCCGCCTTGGTCGATGCATACGGTGTTTTTTCGCGCGCAAGCCCGCCGTCGCCGAACTTTGTGGATGACCCCGCATATACGAGTTTGCACTTCCTCTCACGCCAATACGCCAGCACCCCCTCTGTACCGATGACATTGAGGTCATGGACCGTATCAGGCTCCAGCATGCTCTGCTCCACCCGGGCGTATTCGCCGAGATGGTAGATACGGTCGACATGCTCGGGCACATACAGCGCAATGTCTTTGGTGTGTCCTTCGCGATACTCCACGCCATCGACGTGATTTGCACGCGAGCCCGCGAAGTAATTATCCAACGAGATAACACGGTGACCCTCTTGTACGAGCCGGGCGCAAAGCCTCGAACCGATAAATCCGGCACCGCCGGTCACGAGTATCGTCTTCTGTTCAGCAGACATAGAGGAAGACTACCCCGCTTCTTATGTTTCCTCAACGATATCCCACTCGCCCGCCTTGATGCGGCGGACGACAAACACAGCCCCTCCCGCAAGTGCAGAGAGCGCGAGTGCGCCCAACCACCAGTACATGCCGTTTGACGAAACTGCAGCAGCCGCGGCCGCGGTTTGCCCCTCCGGTGAAGCAGTCGGCGCGGTTTCGGCAGTAATTTCCTCAGGAAGGTCTTCCTGCGCCGGCTTCCCGCTAGGAGCGGCTTGCGCACGCGCGACAGGAGCGACGGATGGCACCGGCGATGGCGAGGGAGCTGAAACCGGAGCGGGAACCACCATTCCCGAACTTTCATTTGCTCTCAGAACGACGACGCCGTTCGGGTAATCGAGTTCCGTTTGCGTCCCGCTCCAGAACTTCAGCGTCTTCTGCGGGATGCGCATCGTTTCATTGCTGAGAATGACCGAACCTTCCGGCAAGGTGAATAGCTGACCGGTCGAACGGACTATCCAGCCCGAAAGGTCGAGGTCGCGTCCCGCGTGATTTTCTATGGCGACACTCCCGTCGGACGGTACGTCAAAGGCGAGCTTGGCCGGCTCGGCCGTCACAACGATGCGGTCGGAAACCGCGTCAAGATTTTGAGCGATGGTGAGCATCACCGCATAGCGCCCGGGATATGCATAATGATGTACGACAGTGGGGCCGTCCGCGGTGGAGCCGTCACCGAAATTCCAGAGGAAGCGGACGTGCTCGACATTTTCCTTCTGCCGGTTGTATGCACGGCCGTTGAATTGCGTGTCGGCGCCCACGATGACAGTGCGGTCACCGCCCGCGTCTGCAAACAGCTGTGGTACCGGCGGCGCGACATACGAAGAGACGGGCGCGGGCGCCGGAGCTGTGTTGGTCGATGACGTGCCTGCGGACGTATCAGTCGATGTTGCCTGCGCTTGTGTACTTGTGTTTGTTTGCCCGCCGCCAATAGTGATGGTTTGTGTCGCGGACCATTCTGTATTCCACCCCGATGTCGGCCAGTTAGTACACGAGGCGCTTACGGTCTCCGGCTTCAGCGCAAGGCTGACTTTTATCGTATACGTGCCCGCCGCCGCATCTTTGTAGTAAAAATTCTTATTGGCCGTATTCTTGTTCATGGTCAAAACCGTCACGGGATTCCAGCCAGTCGCGCTCGAAGAAAACTGTCCGCTCGCGGAAGTTGTTTCCAACTGCAGACAGCCCGTTTGCGGCAACGAAACGCTTCCGGCCGTCGAATCTTGCGTTTGAATAGTCAGCGTACTTGATACCGTATCCGTTGGGACAGTTTGTGCATCACTCGTAAAGACAACGTTTGCTACCTGCGCCGATACCGCATGCGGTACGATGAAAAACAAAACGAAAAGGAGGCCTGACCTCCCGACCCAAGTCTTCATGAAGACCATTATCCCTCACAACTTGGCACAAAGAGCCGAATTGTTGGAAATAATGTGGATTTTGTAAAGTCCGAGTTTATAGGTCGTCTGTGTCCCGTTTAGAGCCGTTGATGACCTGCTGCAGTACGTGCGGGGACACTTCCCCGTCGTGCGAATCGCTTCCTGCGTGCTGAGGCCCGCCTCGACTCGCTCGCTCATCGGGCGAGACGGGTTGCGCGTGGCTTTTGCGGGGGTCGCGCTGCTCGGACGGACGCGGCGCCTGATGCGGAGCGTGTTTCGGATTATGGTGCGGCGGCGCTGGAGGCTTGGGCGCGGAACGATTACCCTGCTTTTCGCGGAGAATATCCGCCGGTGAACGAACCGGCGCACCCGAGGATTTTGCGACGCCCTCGGTTTTTGCTTTTTCTATGGCGTCACGGAGTGTGTTGCGTTGTACCGCCTCACTCACGACGCGCGGGACGGGAGGACGCGCCTCCGGACGGGCGAGTGCAGACGCAGTATCGGGAGCGCGGGGCGGAAGGGGCCGGGGCGCTTCATCGCCCGCCTGCCCTGTGTGCGCGGGCGCGACAGGCGAGCGCGGACGCGTTCCGTACGTGCTGCCGCTACGCTCTTTCTTTTCGCGCGGCGGTGCGACGAAATCTGTCTGTTTTTTGCCGATAGCCGCTTCCACGTCCGCACGTGCTCTGCCGAATGCCTCCCGTGAATTTGTAATGACGTCGTTGCGATACGAAATGGCGGGCACTTCGATTGGCGGAATGGTTTCAGCCGAAAAGGGCGGGGAACCCACGCCGTCAATCATGAGTGTGAGATATATCTGTCCGATGCCTAAGCCCACAAGGTCTTCAGGCGTGAACGTGGGGTCGAATACGGTCTCCAGCACTTCGGCGTCAAACGGGCCGACGCGAAACACGATGAGCGTTCCGATGTTGCCGAACACGGCGTCGCGGACCTCCTCTTCCATCTGCTCGATGTACTGGTTGGCGAGCGTGAGCGCGAGTTTATACTTGCGTGACTCGGAGAGAATATCGGCGAACGCTTCGTTCATCATCGACTGGAACTCGTCGACGTAGAAATAGTGGCGCGGCAATTTCGCCATGCGCGCGGCCGGCTCGTCGGCGCGCGACATCGCAGCGAGGTAAATTTTGACCGTAAGCATCGAGCCGAGGAGCGACGCATTCGTTTCGCCCATGCGGCCCTTGGAGAGATTGACGATGAATATTTTCTTCTCGTCCATTATTTTGCGTAGGTCGAACGACGAGGTCGCCTGCCCCACGATGTTGCGAATGAGCGGATTGGCGGTGAATTGGCCGATTTTGTTCTGAATGGCCGGCGTCGCCTCGCGCGTGTATGTGTCGGTGAATCCGGCGAACTCTTCGGTCCAGAACGACTTCACGATGGGGTCGCTTATTTTTTCGATGACGGTGTTCCTGAATGTCTTGTTGGTGAGCATGCGGTTCACGTCGAGCAGTGTCGAACCGGGATACTCGAGGAGTGCGAGCAAAGTGTTCTGCAAAATATATTCCATTCTCGCGCTCCACGCGTCCACCCAAATGCGGCGCAGTGCGCCCATGAGACCGGAGACGACGAGGTGGCGTTTATCGAAGCCCACGTCCTCCATCACATTGAAACCGATGGGGTGGTCCGTATCAAACGGTGCAAAGTAGACGACGTCTTTGATGCGGTCCTGCGGGATGAAGTCGAGCAGCTTTTCGGCGGTCGAGCCGTGCGGGTCTATGAACGAGATGCCTTCCCCGTTCTGGATGTCCTGAATGGCCATATTTTCCAGCATGGTCGATTTGCCCATGCCGGTCTTGCCGATGACATATACGTGCTTGCCTCGGTCTATCGCGCGAATGCCAAACATCTCACGCTTGCCGCGCGTGTGTGTCGCCGCAAAATAGGTAATGCGACGATCATCGTCCTTATGATCGGCGTGCATACGAGCAGTATACCGCTTCACGGAGAGCGTGGTAGCTCCCGTTAGAGCCCTCCCTCGGTCGTATCAGGAGTCTGCGGCGTGCGGAAGTCTTGCTCTCTATCGTGCAGTTCTCTTCGTTTGTCTTCATCAAGGCCGAGACCGCGGCGGCGCACCACGATACCGAGTCCGATGATGAGTACCCCCGCGAGGAAGAAAAAGACGCTGTCCCAACTGTTGGGGAACCCGAGGAACGGCAGTACGGCCACGAATCCGCCGGAGAGCATAATGAGTGCGTCGAGTGTCATAGAAATAGTCCTTAGCCATTAGGGTATAGCCAATAGGAAATAAATCAATAGCATTCCCAAAGTGTCTAGTGGCTAGTGGCTAGTGGCTGAATTATGACGACGAATTCGCCGCGGACGGCTTTTCTTTTTTCAAGACTTTCTGCAACTTCTTTTGGCGAGCCCACAACCACTTCTTCATGCATTTTCGTCAGTTCCCGCCCAATAGTGACTTTGCATTTCGGTGCGGCAACTTCTAACTCCCCCATCAGCTTAATGATGCGGTGTGGGGATTCGAAAAGCACGACAGGAAATTCGCTCGCCGCGATTTTCTTGAGCGCGGTCTGCCGGCCCTTTTTGTGCGGCAAGAATCCGAGGAATGTAAATGCATCGCCGGAAATTCCTGCAATCGAAAGAGCCGCCGCGACCGATGAGGGGCCCGGTAGCGCCTCTATTGTCGCTTCCGGTAGGTGCTTACGGACATAGGCAACAAGCCGTGCACCGGGGTCGGAAATCCCCGGTGTACCCGCGTCCGAGACGTATGAAATGTGCTCACCGCGCTCAAGCCGCTCGACTACTTCCCCCGCTTTCTTCGTCTCAGTCGCCGCATCGAGGCGGAAAACCGGCGTACGAAGTCCGTAGTGTGTGAGGAGTTTTGAAATCACGCGCGTATCCTCTGCATAAATAGCCGTGCACTCCTTGAGCGTCCAGAGCCCCCGGAACGTCATATCGCCGAGATTGCCGATAGGCGTAGCCACAATAGAGAGTCTGCCGTGGGGATAGTCCGAAACTTCGCTCATATAGTGAAGACGCTATCACTGGAGTATAAAAAAAGCGAGGCGCCGCATCTGTAAAGAGTTATGAACGCCTCCCATAGACCGTCTCCTTATAAGTACACTATAACAGGCCGGTCGGCCTGTTATAGTGTACTCTCTTTTTGATTTCAATTTGACCTCAATGAAAAATCAATCGGCGATTTGTTCGGCGACCTTGTAGATATCTCCCGCACCCATGGTGATGATGAGCGAGTTTTTATCTTCTTCGAGAAGCGCATCGCGGATGACGCTGAAATCGTCGAGTGCCGAGACATCGCCGCCCTGATAGCGCGCGAGCGCGGCGAGAATATGATTGGAGACGCTGGGGTCGGGGGCTTCGCGTGCCGCATATATGGGAACGACTATCGCCTTGTCGGCCTTGGCGAGTGCTGCGGCAAATTCATTGAGAAGCGACTTCGTACGGCTGTAGAGATGCGGATGGAACGCGACGACGATTTTCTTGCCGGGGAATTTCTCGCGCGCCGCTTCTATCGTCTTGCGCATCGCGGTCGGATGATGCGCATAGTCGTCATAGACCAAAGCGCCGCTTGGCGTCTCGCCTTTGTATTCGAAACGTCGCCACGAGCCGTGGAAATTGGTGAGCGTGTCGTGTATCGCGCTTTCGGGAATACCGGGGAACACGGCCCTAGCAGCAGCTGAAGCGGCTCGGGCGTTCATACGATTGAACTCGCCGATGAGAGAAAGCGGCGGCACGTCGGTCTGCGTGTAATCGATGATGCGGGCCTGCGCACCATCAAGCGCCGCAGCAATGTTGGCCCCATTCGGGTCGGTAATAATGAAACCTTCGCGTGGAACCTTGCGTACCGCAGCGCGGAACGTCTCAATGAGAGATTCAAGGGTCGGAAAATAATCAGTGTGGTCGAGTTCGATATTTGTGATGACGAGAATTTCCGGGTTGAGCTTCAGTATGTGGTCACGATACTCGCACGCCTCCACGACGAACAGGTCCTCCCGACCGGCAAGAAAATTGGAGCCAAAATCCTGAACAATGGAGCCGACAATTGCGGTCGGCGCACGCCCCGCCGCTTTCAATATCGCCGCAAGCATGCCGGTCGTCGTGGTCTTCCCGTGCGTGCCGGCAACGGCAACAGTTTGCACTCCGGCCGAAACTTCTCCGAGCGCCTCGAAATACGACATCTCCGGAATGCCCATCTCTTTCGCCCGCGTGCGTTCGCGATTGGTCGAGGGCACCGCATCGCTGTAAATGAGTAATTCCGTGTCGGCGGGAATATTGCACTGGTCGCCAGCCTGCCCGCCTGCATTCGCGCCGGCAGGCGCAGGCAGGTGCCCGATGGTCACCGATATGCCCTTGTGTGCGAGCAGTTCCGTCGTCGGGGATTCGTCGCGGTCAGAACCTTCTACTGTGTGTCCACGATGTTTGAGTAGCTGGGCAAGCGCGGACATCCCGATACCTCCAACCCCTACCATGTACACATGCGCGGGTAACTTCACCCCGTTAGATAACGAACCGGATGTTTGTTGTAACTTTGTTTGTTTGCTAAACATAATGGCAGTGTTGAAAGACTATATGTGTTATCTAACGGGGTTCATAGCTTTGCGATGAGTGCGAGGAATTGGTCGTTGCGCTCGTACTCATTTTTGAACATGCCGAACGATGCAAATGCGGGACTGAAGAGAACAATATCGCCGGCGTCAGCAAGCTTGAGCGCGCTTTGCACTGCAGATGAAAGAGAATCGTGAATCGTGAATCGTGAATCAAGCAGGGGTGCCAATTTCTCGCTACCTGTTCCGGACAACAGCACAACTGCTTTACAAGAGTCGCATATCTCCGCCGCCAGATTACCCAACTCAAGTCCTTTGTCGGAACCACCCCCAATCAAAATTATCGACTTACGAAGTCGATAATTGCCGGACAGTGCCTTGAGTGCTGCGACAGTCGCCTCCGGCGTGGTCGCGTTGTTGTCGTTGTAAATCTTCACGCCGTTTTTCTCGCTGACGAGCTGCAGGCGGCCTTCGACACCTTCAAAAGATTCAAGGCCGGTGCGAATTTGTTCTGAATTGAGGCCGAGCGAAAGAAGCGCGGCGGCGGCGAGCGCCGCATTGTGTCTGTTGTGCTCGCCGGGGACCTGTAGCGTCCAATCCGCCGGTAGCGCACCCGGTACGAGCGGCTCAACGGGTGGGTTCGCATGGCGAACCCGCGCCTCAATACCCTGCCCCACAACAAGCACGTCGCTCGGCTTTTGGTAGCGGAAAATGTTGGCCTTGTCGGCAAAATACTCGTCCAAATTTTTGTAGTAATTCTGATGGTCGGGCATGAGATTGGAAAAAATCGCGATGTGCGGACTCATTTTCAACTCGCCGAATCCCTGTAGCTGCCACGAATCCAGTTCAAGCACCGCGATATCGCCCGCTTTTACTTCCGGAAGAAGTGCGAGCGTCGAGAGACCCCGCACATTCCCTCCCAGAACCGTTCTCTTATTCGTGCGAATTAGAGAATGGTAAATCATGTGGGTGATGGTCGACTTGCCGCGCGTGCCGGTGACACCGACAATTTTCACTCCCGCTTCCGACGCATACTTTGCAAATAGCGCAGTCGACATTGCGACCTGCGCGCCGGCGGCACGGGCGACGGCGACTTCCGGCGAATCCAGTCGCACGCCCGCAGCCTTGAGCACCATGTCGCAGTGTTTAAAATCCTCGGGGTCGTGACCACCGAGCTTGAACTGCACATTCGAATATTGTTTCAATTTTTCCACCGACGCCGCGAGCTCGCTGCCGTTTTTCTTGTCGGTCACGAGGACCTCCGCCCCGCACTTGGCCAAAAAATCGACATCGCCGACCCCACGCCCGAGAAGCCCGAGACCCAGCACGGTGATTTTCTTTCCCTTGAACGGCTCTTCATACCATTTCATAGAGCCACTATACCCCGTGAGATACACTTTCGTAACTCAAACGATGACTAATATTGGCTTATCTCATGGACATGACTACTTTACTTATCTTGAGCCCGTTCTGTGATTCCTTATCCACCGCCATTCACGTGATACACGACATTGTTGTATGCAACAATGTAAGTCGCCATTGAAACATGTAGGTGTTCGGTGAAGTAGGGTGAGCTGAGACTTCAGAAAGTCCCTCGCAATTCCCTCGCTATCGCGTAACCGTAGAGCCGGGTCCCGCACACATTCCCCTCTGTCTGGGGCTACATCCGGCTCGCGCCAAGTCACTTCTGAGAGGTCTTCACCTCGCAGGTAATTTATGACCCCGGCACGAACCGGGAGTTTTCGGTGCGTGCGTCCATTCCGTACAAGAATGGGAACGAAAGAATATGTCGACAGAGACCGACGAATTTATCGAGACCGAGGAGCAACTCGGTGATTTCGAAGTGCACGATGAATACGAACCGGCCCCTGCGTATGCGGAGGCTACCCCGCAACCACAGTTCGACAGCGGGCCGTCGGAAGAGGCCGCCCCGATCGATCCGGTTGCACATCACTTGACCGAGTACATCGGCGGTACGAGGCCCGAGGATTGGGAACTACGATACAGCGGCGAGGGGTATGTCTTTGACGGCAAGGAGATATTTAATCCGCAAACGGGGGAATCATATTGGGGCACTGTTGAACGAAGCCCCGAGCACGAGCTCGTCCATCAGGAAATGGTCCAGAAATGGAACGAAGCGATGCAGGAAAACCAAGACAAGGACCATATATTTCAGCTCCCCGACCACAAGGAAACGACGCCAGACGGAGAAAGGCTATCCGTCACCGTCCTTATACTCGGCCCTGACAAGAATGTGCGGTATGAGATCAGGGAGATTTTCGTTCCGCGAAAAGCCGAGGAAATCGAGCCTCGCGAGCACGAGGTTTCTCACGACCAAGAGACACGAGGTCGTTTTGTAGAACATCCAGAGCCAGCCACAGAACACATGAACGACACATTGTCGGCAGAGGCCGCGGCAATCGCCTACGCACGAGCGGCAGAATCAACGGGCGGGGCGAACGGCACTTCTGAGACATTGCATACCGATGTGTCCCGTGTCGAGGCAGCGGGCGTCATGCACGCCTCCGGAATCGATATGTCAGATGGGATATTGCATACATCCGTAGACGAGCCCTCCAGAGAGAGCGTCGCGGCACCCGTGTCTGTAACGCAGGAGCACACCACCCTCTCAGACGTGCGAACGCAATTCTCAGAACAGTGGCACCCGGTTCCCGAACACGTAAACGAGCCGCGCCACAAGGCAACAGAAATCGAGTCTGGGCGTCACTCCGAAAATCTCGAGCGAACATCGATTGATCCATATCAACGTGAGCGCACCGAGTCGCCTGTCACCCAGCTGCTCCACGAGGCAAATCTTTTTGCCGTTATCGGGACGCCGGACGAGACCCTCGCTGTTGATATCGCGGCCACGCGGGAGTCGCTACGTGAAGAGCCTATCGACGCGACCAGCGTCGAGTCCATTGCTCCGACGACATCAGAAGCGGCGGGCATCCTCACATCGGAGATACACGAGTTGGCGCAGCCGGCGCACAACGACTCCATTGTTCATATCGCTTCGCTCGAGCAATTCTTGAAAGAGGAACTGCTCACACTGTCAGATATGCAGAGCGAACCATTGGAGCGCGACGCACGGCCACACGGTCCCAAGGACATGATCGAATCTGCACCGACTCCGGATACAGCTGCCCCGAGTGTGCGCGAGACGCCTGAGAAACCCGCGCGCGCAGACGCTCGAGAGTCCGGACCGCCTCTGCGACAGGTACTGCGCGATCGGGAGCCGCGAGTCGAACGACCGCGCATTGTGGCGGCCGCAGAGCAGCCGGTATCGCCTTTCCTCCAACGCAGGTATGCCGAAGCATTGTCAAAGCTCCGCACGTCCCCACCGCCAAACACCGATAGCGACCCGACTCGCGCGGAGCGGACACACAAGCTCAATGGTATTACACTCCGCCGGGCCGCGTAAATAAAGACTTCTTAGTATGAAAATGTCTGAAAAAATCGAATACTACGACCTCCGCGAGGTAGCGGGTCGGCTCCCGCGCGTCATCGGCCGGCGCGACGAAACGGCGCGACTCGATCGCGTGATCGATCGCCGCATCAGCAACAATGCCGTTATTGTGGGGCCCGCCGGTGTCGGAAAGTCCACCATGGTATACGGCTGGATGCGCGCCATGGCGAGCCGCGCGCGCAACAAACAGCTCGCACTTCTCCAGATAAGTGTCGAACATCTCCACACACTCAATGACAACGGCGGTCTTGAAGATCGGTTCCAAGAAGCACTATCGCATCTTCCCCCGTGCATTCTTTTCATCGACGATTTTGGTCACGAGGTGCATCAAAACAGCCCGCTTTTGCAGCGTATCCATCGTGTCTACAAGCAGATCCTGAGGCGACCCGACGTACACGTCGTGCTCACGCTCGCGCCCCATGAGCACGCATGGCTCGAACGAGAGCACTCTTCGTTCCTGAATGCCTTCGAGACAATCGCCCTGAAGAATCAAACATCGTTCGAATGCGTTCGCATTGCGCGCGCATCGGTATCAACGCTCAATGCCCGGCACCGCATCATCATCCCGGAGGACATCCTGAAAGATATCGTCGCGTATGCGGAGCGATTCCCGACGCTCGGCCAATTGCCGCGCTCGGCAATCCGCTTACTCGATGAGAGTATCTCACTCTCTGCTTCGACGAACCGCAGAATACTCTCGCATGAGACGGTCGCCACCGTCGTCGAGGCCAAGACAGGCGTACCGCGCGCGCGCCTGAGCGAAGATGAGCTGCAGGGCGTACGTGCGCTCGAACAGCAATTGAACGAACGCGTGATCGGTCAGGAGGCGGCAATCGCGAAAATCACGCGAAGTCTGCAGCGCGCGAAGCTCGGGCTACGAGACCCCCGCCGGCCGCTCGGCTCATTCCTCCTCCTCGGGCCATCCGGTGTCGGAAAGACTGAAACTGCGAAATGCGTCGCGGAGATTATGTTCGGTACGAGCGAGCGCTTCATGCGTTTTGATATGTCGGAGTTCCAGCAGGATCATACTGTACAACGTCTCATCGGCGCGCCGGCCGGATATATCGGGTACGAAGAGGGCGGCGCGCTCACCAACGCACTCCGCAAAGAGCCTCACTCGCTTATCTTACTCGACGAAATAGAGAAAGCTCATCCAAAAGTGTTCGATATTTTTCTCCAGGTGCTCGACGACGGACGCCTGACGTCGGGACAGAACGATACCGTTGACGCGCGCGATGCGATTATTATGGCGACCTCGAACGTCGCCGTCGCACACATTCTCGAGGCCTACACTGCCGGTGATATCGACGATGAATCGTTCATCGCCGAGAAAATCATGCCCATCCTCGCGCAGACATTCCGCCTTGAATTCCTCAATCGCTTCGACAGCATACTGATATTCAAACCGCTCGGCGTACCGAGCCTCATACGGATTGCGCAGCTTGAGGTCAAGAAAATAGAAAGACGGCTTGCAAAACACCGTGTGCAATTCGAGATCGAACCCGGCGTCCTGAAAGATCAGGTGCAGCGCATATCGGACCCGCGTTTCGGGGCACGGCCGGTGAAGAGATTCATCGAAGAGACGTGCGAGACCTTGCTCGCGCAGTCATTGCTAACACACTCTCCCTCTGTATGACGCGAACCAACGAGCATCTACGCTATCCGGGCACTGCTTCTCGTGAAGAGACACAGGAAACATTGGCAGAGGTGCACCCGACGTACATCCAGATGGAAGAGGTGTGCGAATTGCGCAAAACAATGCTGTCCTCTCTAGAAACCGACATCAGTGCGCCCCTCTATGAAGCGCTCCGCACGAAAATACAGTACGAGCGTGATGTATTGCTGATACACATCGAAGCGGAGACGCGGGCCGCGAATGCGCGCAAGAAACTACACATGACCCTCAAGACCGAGTATTTCGTCAAAAAACCGCTCGACACCGATATCTTTTAACACTATGGCAAATGTATATATAGGCGTACACGAAACGCGCGACCGCAAAAAGCTCATCGGTTATATGCCGGATGACCGGCTGCGACACATGTATATGATCGGGAAAACTGGCGTCGGAAAATCGACCGTCTTTCAGAACATGTGCCTGCAGGATATTAAGAATGGACACGGCGTATGCTACGTCGATCCGCATGGAGAATCCATCGACTGGCTCTTGGAACACATCCCGAGCAACCGACTGAAAGATGTTGTACTCTTTGACCCGAGTGATACGGAGTTCCCGTTCGGACTGAATATACTGGAAGCGCGGGATGAATTTGAGAAAGACTTCCTCGTCAACGAGTGCATCCAGATCTTCTATAAACTGTTCGACCCAAAAAAGACCGGCGTTATAGGCCCGCAATTCGAGCACTGGCTGCGCAATGCCGCGCTCACGGTCATGGCGGGGCCCGACGGCGGGAACATACTGGAAATTCCGCGGCTGTTCGTTGACCGTGAATTCGAGAAGAAAAAGAGGGCGCAGCTGACTGATCCGCTCGTAATCGATTTCTGGGCCAAGCAAATGACGAGAACATCGGACTTCCACAAGAGCGAAATGCTCAACTACTTCATGTCCAAATTCGGACCGTTTCTCAACAACGCGATGATGCGCAACATCATGGGTCAACGCACGAGTAGCTTCAGCTTCGACGCACTCATGGACGGCAAAAGCATTGTGCTTGCGAACCTGTCGAAGGGTAAGGTCGGTGAGCTGAACGCGCATATGCTCGGGTTGATCTTGATATCAAAATTACAGGTTGCGGTACTCAAGCGCGCGAATCGAGAGAGTACACACCGGACTCCCTTTTACCTCTATGTCGACGAATTCCAGAACTTCGCGACCGACACTTTTATCAGCCTGCTCAGCGAATCGCGCAAATACGGACTAGGGGTACACCTCACTAACCAATACCTGTCGCAGTTGCCGGATGAGATCCGTGACAGCGTCCTTGGCAATGTCGGAACTCTCGTTTCTTTTGAGGTTGGCGCGGAAGACGCCAAGATTCTTGCCCAAGAGTTCGCACCGATAACCGAGGCCGATTTCATGGGATTGCCGCGGTTTAATTTTTACATCAAGCTCATGATTGACGGGAAGACGAGTCCGCCATTTTCGGGCGCAAGCCTGCCGCCTGAATCGGTACCGGAAATGGGACCAATGAAAGACAAAGTGGTGACGCTGAATCGTCTCGCCTACGGATGGCCGCGAATGCTTATCGAGGAGACGATCAAGCGCGGGCTACGATAGGCAAAACATTTTTGTTATGACATGAAAAGAAATTACATCACCATCGGAATACTCATCATGCTGGTCGCGGCGATTTTCGCCGTGTCCCGCACCGGATACACAGAACCGGGGGGCGCGGCGGCGACTCCGCTCGTCGCTACAACGACCGAACCGGCGCAGACTGCCCCGCGACACGCACCCGCCTCAATATCACAGACCTCCGCGGCACCATCTCCCGCAAATAACGTTACGTTCAAGGCCGGCGACCGGATATATGGCACATACATCGCGTCAAACGAGAGCGTCCTCGCACTCATGCGTAGCCTCGCATCTACGACCGACTTCAAATTTACGGGAAAAGAATATCCGTCGCTCGGGTTCTTCGTCGAATCAATCAACGGCAAAAAGAACGGCGACGGAGCGTATTGGATTTTGTATATCAACGGGAAATCTTCCGACCTCGGAGCCTCAAACGCGACCATTCATGCCGGCGACACTGTCGAGTGGCGCTATGAAAAGAGTTATTAATAGTATTTCTAATCAGTTACCCGTATGAAAACGTTCGCGCGCATAGGAATCGCTCTTTTATTCGCCCTCCCCCCTGCCTCCCTCGCAGATGTACTGCCACCGCCTCCTCCTCCGATACTATCCGTCAATGTGGCCGACCACTGCACCGCGTCTGACAGCGGCGGCACCGCACATACTTATTCGACCTCGCAGTTCCTCGGTATTTGCGCGCTGGTCGCCGCACAGGAGCAGGGTGCCGTAAGCTCGTATCAACTCACCTACGACAACACGTTCGGCTTTTACGTGCAGACTCTCAACGGCACAGCGCCTTCGGCAACCCAATACTGGGCACTCTACAAAAACGGTGCATATTCCGATGCCGGCCTAAGCACCATGACTATCGTGAGCGGCGACCAGCTCAGCTTCCAGCTCACGGATTGGACCGACAACTCGACAATCGGCTCTCCCGTACTATTCAAAATCGGCACGCTGATAAGCCCGCCTGCCGCGACAACTGCAGGCGGCGGGAGCGGCGGCATTTGGATGCATCCGCCCTTCGACGTGCCGGCCGCATTCGAATATCTGGAGAGCGTGCAAAATTCCGACGGCTCTTTCGGGTCGCCCATGCTCAATGACTGGGTCGCGATTGCGTCGGCGGTCGGCGAATCCCCGACGTTGCGCGCAAAACTCACGGCATACGAAACAGCGCACCCCGTGATATCGACGGTCGTCACGGAGAATGAACGCCACGCGATGGCGCTCGAGGCGCTCGGGATAAATCCGTACTCGGGCACGCCGGTTGATTACATCGAACCGATTATACGTTCGTTCGACGGAACACAGTTCGGCGACCCGTCGCTCGTCAACGACGACATCTTCGCAATCTTTCCGCTCCTCCATGCCGGATATGAAAAAAACGACCCTGTTATCGCATCGACCACTGCGTTCATTCTTTCGAGGCAAGGAACCAGCGGTCTGTGGAATGACAGTGTCGACCTCACTGCCGCCGCTATTCAAGCCCTCAGGCTCATGCCGGATAGCGGCAACGTGCGCTATGCGATAAGCAAGGCTACGGGGTACCTGCGCGACAAGCAACTCGAGGACGGCAGTTTCGGAGACCCATATTCCTCAAGCTGGATGCTTCAGGCAATCGCCGCCATGAACGGCACCGCGACCGATTGGCAACAGGACAGCTACACACCCGATTACTACCTTGCAACCCTTCAGGACAGCGACGGCGGCGTACATGCGTCGTCGACCGCTGACCGTGTGTGGGCGACCGCGTATGCCATTCCGGGGATCAGACGTGCGACGTGGGACAGCCTGCTCTCTTCATTTGCGAAGCCCCTGCCCGTTACAACCTCTGCAACCTCAGCGCCGGCGGCCACTTCGACTGCCGAAACAGCAACGTCCACGCCTGAATCCCCCGCAGTGAACGCGGCTCAGGCACCGGCTCCAGCACACGCTCCAGACAATGAGAATCCGCAAACTCCGATTAACGAGTCATCCGCTACAGGTTCCCCCGCCACCTCTTCCGATGCACAAGCGGCGAGCGCGGTACTGAGCGTGAACTCAACGGACCCGTGGCAATACACGCTTCTCGTACCCTTTTTGATTCTCCTCGCCGCGCTTGGGTTCAAGTACCGAAAGAAACTGGGAATCTAGTTTTTCGTGCGGCGACTTCGGACAACACGCCCGAACAGCGGCGCATACATGTCGTCTTTCATCGGTATCAAAAGCTCCTTTTTGTTGACGCGATTGACGAACTCAACCGGCGCGTCTTCGATGACGCATAGCGGCTGCTGCTCGCTCCCCTCTCCCATGACGAGCGCCGCGGCGGTCGCGAGTGAATCTGCAATATCGGTCTGTGTGAATTTGAGTTTGCGACCGAACATATCTTTTTGGCCCCGGTAATCACGCACACCCTTGAATCCGGCGTAACCGAGCGCAATGCCGACGACGCCTGCGCGTAGCAGCATCACACGGCTGTCAGAAATTATTACGCCGCAGTTCCTTATATGGAACTGTCGCATGAGCGCTTTTCGCAACCGTGCGGCGGCTTTGAAACTATCTTTTGGCAGGAGGATGACGTTGCCTTTTGCATTCGACTCATCAATACCCGCATTCCACATCAACAACCCGTCTTTGAGAGTTATTTTTCCGCCCTTCGCCTGAAGTTGCCAATCGCTCTCTGCGCGGATAAGCGCATCCTTCGCGCGCGGCGTCGTAGCCGCTACGACGGAGCCTTCCGCAAGCGCGACGATTTTCGACGTGACAACGAGTATCGAACCATTCTGAAGCTTCGGTATATAACGCGCCACAAAAGCCGCGAGGTTTTCGCGTTCCTTAAAAACCCCTGTTTTGACCGGTGTTACTTTCACAGTGGGCATGGGGAGACTCGAACTCCCAATCCTTGCGGAATACGATTCTGAATCGTACGCGTATACCAGTTCCGCCACATGCCCGTGGTGCGCATTGTAGCCAATTTCAGAGTTTCGGGAAGTATTCGTAACCCGCGGGCACTTTCAGCGTTTGCGGGTTTTTGCCGTCCCACGATATTTCGCCGTGCACGACCATGTTGGTAATGCGCGGCTGCCACTCGTGTTTCACGTTGTTCACAGCTTGTGCAATGTCGTCGGGCACCATACCTTTTGATAGGGGTACGCGATATTCGAAAAATGCGGGGCCGCGGTCGTACTCGTCGGTAACGAAATGCATGGTGCAACCGCTTTCGGTGATCTCGCCCCGCTCAAACGCTTCACGCACCGCTTCGTGCATACGCGGCCCGAACATCGCCCTGCCTCCGAAGCGACCATTGTCGAAAGAAAGTAATGCCGGGTGAACATTGAATGTCTTTGCGGGGTTCAATCCGTGCACGAATTTGAACCAACCCGAGAGCGCGACCCACCCGTTTCCTATTGCAGTCTTTTGCAAAACACTAGCATAGTGCTCTGCGTCCCACGGTGCGGGAAAATGCACAAAAGGAACATTGAGCCTTTCGGCTCTCGCCCGCACCCCACCGTGTTCGTGATTGGAAACGACTGCGACGATGTCGGCCTTGAGGTCCGGGCTTTTGACGAGGTTTTCAAATCCCGAGCCTCCGCCGAGATTTTCTTGACGATGCATCGTCTTAGAAAATCCAAGTGGAGTCGTACTCGAGCTCCCGCCCTCTGCAGTACCGGAGGCAAAGACGATCAATTTCGGAGCCATAGACGACACACTATACCCTGCTATATTGCGTACATGAATCCCGTTAGAGGCTGCGGAAGACAATTTCGATTATCGGATTTCAATATGGACAATCACTGTGGTCGAGATTACTCATGCGTAACCAGCGCGGGAAGCAACGCTTCCTGCCTCTAACGGGATGAAATTCGGGACGCCGCTCAAGCCCTCCGCCATCAAGCTCCTCATGCTCGGCTCCGGCGAACTCGGCAAAGAGGTCGTCATCGAAGCCATGCGTCTCGGCATTGAGACGATAGCGTGCGACCGCTACGAGAACGCACCTGCGATGCAAGTCGCGCACCGCTCGCATGTCTTCAACATGCGCGATGGAAAGATGGTGCGCAAGGTTATCGAAAAAGAACAGCCCGACTATATTGTCCCCGAGATAGAAGCCATCGCGACCGACACACTCGTCAAACTTGAGAAAGAAGGTTGGCGGGTTATCCCGACCGCGCGAGCCGTGCGGCTCACCATGGACCGCCGCGGTATACGCGAACTCGCCGCCGAGAAGTTGAAATTGCCGACTTCGCCGTACCGTTTTGCCGCATCGCTCAAAGAACTCGAGGCGGGCGCAAAGGCAGTCGGATTCCCCTGCTTCATCAAACCGACAATGTCTTCAAGCGGTCATGGCCAATCCGTGGCTAAAAAACCGCAAGATTTGGCGAGGTGCTGGAAATTCGCTATGGAGGGTACGCGTGCGCAGACCGGCATGGTCATCGTGGAGGGCAAAATAAACTTTGATTACGAAATCACACTGCTGACGATTGCTCACAAGGGCGGCCCGTCTCGCCGAGGCGAAGCCGAGGCGGGCATTTCGTTTTGCGAGCCGGTCGGACATATTCAGATAGACGGCGACTACCGCGAATCGTGGCAACCGCACCCGATGACGAAAACAGCGCTCAAAAAAGCACAGGACATCGCGAGGAAGGTTGTCGATAATTTGTGCGGCAAGAATGGCCGCGGCATCTTCGGCGTCGAACTTTTTGTGAAAGGTGACAAGGTGTGGTTCTCCGAGCTCTCGCCCCGCCCGCACGACACCGGCATGGTCACAATGGTCTCACAGACCATGAGTGAGATGGAACTCCACGTGCGAGCTATTCTCGACCTCCCCATTCCCGAAATCCCCTGCCGACCCGGAGCCTCGGTGGCAATACTCGCGGATATAAAAACGGAGAACCCCACTTATACAGGAGTCGAGAACGCATTGAAAGAAAAAGGAACGTGGGTCCGCATCTTCGGCAAGCCCATGTCCCCCGGCCATCGCCGCATGGCCGTCGTCCTCGCGCTCGGCAAAACCGTCGCCGAGGCACGAAAAAAGGCGGCTATTGCCGCCAAGAAAATCCGCGTCGTAAACGGCTAGTTACTCCACGGCTTCAACGGAAGCGCCGAGGGTCTTCAGGCGCTCGGAGAGATTGGCGTAGCCGCGGTTTATGGGATACACATTGCGGAGCATCGATTCACCTTCTGCGGCAAGCATGCCGATCAAGAGCATGGTGGCGGGACGGAGTGCGGGAGGTGCCTCGATTTCGCCCCCATGGAGCGGTGTGGGACCTTTGATTAGAACGCGATGTGGATCGAGAAGTTCAGCGTGCGCGTCAAGTTTGTTGATTTCCAAATACCAGTGAGCGCGGCCATCGTACATCCAGTCGTGAATGAGCGTGTCGCCTTCCGCTTGGGTCGCGATGGGGACGAAAAACGGAAGGTTGTCGGTATTGATGCCCGGGAACGGCCGCGCGGCGATTTTTTCGGGCGGTGCAATCAGTTTCGAAGGCTTGATCATGATATCTACCAATCGCGTCTTCCCATTCTCGGCGGTGTACGGAATCCCGCGCTCGTAGTGCAGACCCATGCTCTCGAGCGTGAGCAACTCCAGCTCCAACACATCGATTGGACACCGCTCTATCGTCAATTCAGAACCGGTGGTCGCCGCGAGCGAGAAAAAGAACATACTCTCGATCGGGTCTTCGCTCGGATATCCGATTATGCTCGCGTCGATATCTTTCTTTCCGTGAACGACCAAGGTGGACGTGCCGATACCGTCGACCTTGACGCCGCATTGCTCAAGAAAGAAACAGAGGTCCTGGACCATATAATCCGCACTCGCGAATTTAATCGTGCTCACGCCGTCAATACGTGCCGCTGCCATGAGCGTGTTCTCGGTGCCCGTATTGCTCGCCTCAAACATCACGAGCTCCGCGGGATGTTTTCCATTACTCTCCACATGGTAGGTGTGTGCAGATTCGTCCCCCGTTACGGTAATCCCCAGCTTTGCAAGCGCGTCGACGTGCGCCCCAAGACTCCTTTTGCCGAGATCGCATCCCCGCGGTGCCGGCAAATCGAATGATTCAAAGATGTGTGCGAGTGGCGCGATGAAAAGCGCGATGGAGCGCGTCTTCTCGGCTGACACGCGGTTTATGTTCGAGAGGTCGAATCTCTTTGGCGGCATAATGGTCATGTCGCCGTTGATGTCCCACGCGATTTTCACGCCGATACTTTCCATCACCTCGATGAGCCGCTTCACCTCCTCGATGCGCGGCATGCGCTTGAGAATCGTTTCGCCGCGGTTCAAGAGCGACGCCGCGAGCAGAGCCACAGCGGCGTTTTTGGAGATGTTGGTCGTGACTGTACCCGAAAGTTGTTTGCCTCCTTGGACACGGTAGTTCATCAGAGCATTATACTTTTATTCGGTGCGCGGGGTAGGAAGGACTCTCCCTCGCCTCTCGTCCGCCCGTCGGCAGACTCGGGCTAGGCACCGCCTCGCACCCGCGCGTAGTCGCGCGGGGCCCGCTCCGGCGTTCGATTCCTTACGCACAGTGCTCAGCACTGTGCTCCTGGTGCACATCTTTCGCTTCACTCAATCTGTGCGCCAGGAAGGAATCGAACCTTCGACCTCTGTCTTATCAGGACAGCGTTCTACCACTGAACTACTAGCGCATCTTCCTTATGTACGGGCGATAGTAGCAAAAATGAGGCCCCTGTGCTACTTTGCGAAACGGCTGGGACTAGGGCAGCCGGATACAGCAATGGAAAGAGGAAGCGATGGGACCAAAAACACGCTGCAGGAGCAGGCGCAAGAAACAAGAGATGAAGTGCAACGGGGGGCTTTGGCAAGCAAGACACCGTAAGCGCGGTGGCAAGAACCGCAGCAACAAGCAAAAGGCGGACCCTCACCGCCCGCACGGCAGGCGCATGGTTGAAGTCCCGCCGCCAGCTCGACCGGTCTTTTGATCAAGCGACCAAGTTTCGATTTCGTAACGCCGGGTCCCCATGCGGGGGCCCGGCAAGTTTTTTTGGAAAATCCGCTACACGCGGACTTATGCACACCTCAAGCCTCGTGACCCTTCTCTACCCCCACAGGGATGTACTATACAAATATTGTCAGCCAATTAGTTATGCACATCAGAAATGGAAGCACACAGTGGAACGTTGCCGGTGCGTGAGGGGTCCTCACGAACAGCAAACCGTCTCCAAAAGAAAAGTTCGTCGGGCAAGCAGCGGTCGACACCGGAGCTTGATAAGATTTCCCGTTTTATCGCAGAGCATCAGCCGCAGACGCCTGCGCTCGTCGTCGATTTGGATATCATCGCCGACAACTACCTTGCGCTGCGCAGCACACTGCCCATCGCCGAGGTCTACTACGCGGTCAAAGCAAATCCTGCCCCCGAAGTCATCACACGACTCGTCTCGCTCGGCTCATTCTTCGACGTCGCAAGCCCCGCAGAAATCGAGCTCGTGATGGGTGCCGGAGCAAAGCCGCAGCAAATCTCCTTCGGCAATACCATCAAAAAAGAGGTCGACATTGCCATGGCCTACAAGCGCGGCGTGCGTATGTTTGCATTCGACTCCGAGGCGGAGCTTCTCAAACTCGCCCGCTCCGCCCCCAATGCAAAAGTGTTCTGCCGTTTGCTCATGAACTGCGAGGGCGCCGATTGGCCGCTCTCACGCAAATTCGGTTGCGAGGCGGATATGGCCCGCGACCTGCTCATCAAGGCAAAGGCACTTGGCCTGCATCCGTACGGTGTGTCATTCCACGTGGGCTCCCAGCAAACCCGTACCGACCAGTGGGCATTCGCGCTCGAGAAGACCGCGGGGCTCTTTGCGTCACTCAAACAAGACGGCATCTCACTTGAAATGGTGAATATCGGCGGCGGACTTCCCGCCCACTACCGCGATTCCGTGGAACCGGTCGAAGCGTACGCCTCGGCCATCCAAGCGGCTATGACCGAACATTTCGGCGAGAATCTCCCGCGAATCATCATCGAACCGGGCCGCTCGCTCGTCGGCGATTCGGGTGTTATCGAAGCCGAAGTGGTCCTCATTTCCAGGAAATCGTATGGCGATGACACACGCTGGGTATACCTCGACATCGGCAAATTCAGCGGCTTGGCGGAAACGCACGATGAAGCAATAAAATACCGCATCGAAGTCGTCGGCAGGAAGGGGGCGACAGGTCCGGTGATTCTCGCGGGGCCGTCGTGCGACTCAGTCGACATCCTCTACGAGAAATTCCAATACCGGCTCCCCCTCTCGCTCCAAGTCGGCGACCGCATCCGCATCCATGCCACGGGTGCGTACACATCGAGCTACTCATCAGTCGGCTTCAACGGCTTTGCTCCGCTCAAGACATACTGCGTGTAACAGACCCCAGCGAAACAAGTGCCGGCACAATGATCTCCGTGCTTTTGGCTTATCCAAGAGTTTCGTAATTGTGTTCGAATCGGAGGATGTCCACCGAAACTCCTAGTCGAACAGCCAGCAACCGTTACAATGCATAAGTGATGCGCTTCATTGTCACTCTTGTATGAACCGTCTTTGGGTTATCGGAATCATCATTGGCATCGTTGCGCTCGCGGGTGCCGCGTACTATCTGACGACAGGAAAGATTGCCAACCCCGCGAAAACGTACCGAATCGGAATCCTGGTGCGCGGCTCCGGATATGATGCAGCCGTCGCAGGTTTCAAGAAGCGCATGGATGAGCTGGGATACCATGACGGCAAGAACGTTACCTATGATGTCCAGCTCATTTCCGACAAAAACCAGTTGGCGGTAGTGGCCAAGAAATTTATCAAAGATGGAGCGGACATGATCCACACCTACTCGACCCCGGCAACCGAAGCGGCAATACAGGCGACAAAGGATGCCGGTACGCCCGTCCCAATCGTATTCGGGTCAGTTGGCGATCCGCTTCTGCTTCCCGATGTAACGTCCATTAGTCATCCCGGCGGACATACGACAGGGGTCGCGAGCCTCTCGACAGACCTCACGTCGCAACGACTGCAACTTCTGAAAGAATTCAATCCGTCTATAAAGCGAGTCGCGATGCCGCACACCGCGAAAGAGGCCGGCGACGTTGCGGCGACCAAATCCGTCGAGATAGCGAAGGCGACGGCGCAAGCTCTCGGAATAGAACTCTCGCTATTCCCGGTGAAAACAAAGGAGGATAACGCGGCCGTAGCCGCTCGGATCTCCGGCAAGGATTTTGACGGCATGATAGTGGGCGGAGATTCGCTTGTCTGGGGCAGTATAGACACGTACATTAGGCGGGCAATCGATGAGAAAATTCCCTTTTCCGTGTTTAGCCGTTCACAGGTAGAGTCGGGAGCACTGTTCGGACTCGGTCCCGATTTCGCCGTCTCCGGACGCCAATCGGCCGATATTGCTAATAAGATTCTTCGGGGCGGGGACCCCGGCGCTATTCCGGTGCAGGTCCCGGAAAAACTCATTCTTGTCGTCAACCAGGACACCGCGAAAGCAATCGGCGTGTCATTCAGTGATTCGTTCCTGAAGAAGGCAGACATCATACTCCAGAACAAGGTGCCGTAACATCCGCGACGCGTATCATGGATATATTTGCTTTTGTTGAGTTTCTCTCGCGAAGACGTACCGTCTTCATTTTCTTATTCTTCCTTTTATGGCTGGTCCTACTGGATCTTTTGTGGCTGCTTCCCACGCAGAAAAGCGTGCGTTCGTCCGCATCAGAACTGTCAATGCAGGTCGCGGAAAACGCAAGTTCCGACATCAGCACATCACTCGAAGCCGTCCTGGCGAAAGTTCAGGATGCTGCCTTGGATATGCAGGCGGAACCCGATCGTTCGAAGATGATTATCGACAGACTTCTGCAAAGAAATCCATCATTCACTCATGCCGCCGTAGTCGAACACTACGGTTCGGAGATGGTCAGCTCGCACCTCCATGCCGGCCAAGACGACATGCGAGACTATTCGAAATTATCCGGGTTATACCTCGCACTTGCAGGATCTTCGAGTTTTGGTGACGTAACGAGAGATGAAGACGGGAGGCCCACGTCTGTCGTTACGGTTCCCATCGTGCGCGCGAGCGGGATACACTCCGTACTCGCCGTAGACGTCAACTTGGAGCGCTTTACGGAAATCGTCGGTCTGCCGAAGACGGACACGTGGCGGGTGTACATCACGGACCACGCAGGTCTCGAGATACTGGATCCCGATTCCTCTCGTGCCGCGGGGGGACACAACCTGCTCAATCGGCCCATAGTGCAAAAGGTCGCGGTGGATGGACAAGCGGTGGACGGACTCGCTACTGAAGATTCTTACGCAGATGACCGCGGCGTGCGCATGTTTGCGGTGGGAATTCCGATACCAATCGCGAATTGGGGCCTTTTCGTAGAGCGGCCGCAGTCGGAAGCATTGAGGGAAGCGACGGTCGTCACATGGCTAGCCGTCGCCATCTTCATACTCGGACTCTTTGCTATTATCGTCGCACTCTGGAGCTATTGGCATCAGGCGGTGCTCAACGATCGACTCAGCGCCCAAGGAATCGACCTGCTAGAGAAAAATACGCGCCTCCAAGAACTCGACAAAATAAAATCGGAATTCATCTCGGTTGCCGCGCACCAGCTTCGCACTCCGCTTTCAGCAATCAAGTGGACACTCGGAATTCTCATCGACGAACAGTCCCAGAATCTTACCCCTCAGCAACGAAGTCTGCTCATGAAAGGCTTTGAAAGTAATGAGCGCATGCTGAAACTCATCAATGAAATGCTTGTCGTGACTCGTATTGAGTCGGGCAAGATTCGTCTTGCGTTTGCCCCCATTCACATTGAGGACCTCATCGAGAGCACGGTGCTCGATTTCGCCAGTCAGGCGCATGTGCGGAAGATCGCTCTTACCTTTGATCCGCCGAAAGAGCGCTTACCGTTCATATCAGCCGATTCCGAGCAGATACGTAACGTCATCCAAAATCTCATCGAAAATTCCGCCCAGTATACACTCGAGGGTGGCTCGATACGGCTGAGCGCAAGTGCGACCGACCATATGGTGAAAGTCAACGTTACCGACACCGGCATCGGGATTCCCCAACGCCAGCAATCGAGTATCTTTAATAAATTCTTCCGCGCCGACAATGCGGCGAGGCAACAAACAGACGGATCGGGCCTCGGACTGTTTATCGCGAAGAGCATTGTCGAAAAGCACGGAGGGCGTCTCACCTTTGAGAGTGAAGAGGGCAAAGGCACGACGTTCACCTTTACGATCCCGGTGTCCACAAACCCCGCGCGCACATGATGAATCTGTATTACACTTAGCGCTACACCACCCCACCTCACACTTTCATGCAACAACGAAAAAGAGTACTCCTTATTGAGGACGAGAAAATTCTCGGGGAAATCCTCTTCGCTAAACTCAGTAGCCAGGGCTTCGATGCGAAGTGGGAGCTCGATGGTCAAGCGGGGCTCGTAGCTGTGCGCGAATTCAAGCCCGATCTCATCCTGCTTGATATCGTTATGCCGAAAAAGGATGGGTACGAGGTGCTAGAGGATATCAGCAAGGACGACGAGCTGAAGAAGATACCGGTCATTGTGATTTCAAATTCCGGCCAGCCGGTAGAAATCGAGCGCATCTTGGCGCTCGGGGCCAAAGATTACATCGTGAAAGCCCAGTTCAGCCCCGACGAGGTGTTATCTAAAATGCATAAATACCTTTCGGCCGACCAGACGCCGGAGACGGATGCCGGTACACCATCCGCTCGCAAGAAGATACATATTCTCGTCGTTGAAGACGACTCGTTTCTCTCGTCCCTTGCCACGACTCGCATCGCGCAGGAAGGCTACACCGTTAGTTCGGCGCTAGACGGAGAGCAAGGCTGGCAGCTCATCCAAAAACGCACGCCGGACCTGGTGCTACTGGATATGATTATGCCGGGCATGAACGGTTTCGATCTGCTCAAAAAAATCAGGGCCGAGGAACGATTCAAGGACGTTATCGTGATTATTTTCTCGAACCTCGGTCAGGAACAGGAGATCGCGGACGCACGCGAGCTCGGCGCGGACGATTTCCTCGTTAAAGCGAATTTCACGCTACGAGAAGTGCTCGAAAAAATAGACACGTTACTCAAAAAACACAGGAAGCTTTGAGCGGTATCACATCACAAAAAAACCGCTCCTTACCCGCGGCACGCGGCCTCTATAGCGGCGACGTCAATCTTTTTCATACCAGAGGCAAATTGTATTCTTGGGTTGTTTGGCCATATGTCCCATTATAACAAATTGACTATTTTCACCCGCAACCGCTTGATTTGCGTGCCAATGAGCATACTGTGAGGCGACCATGGAAATCCCCGACAATATCCGTCAATGTGTGGTATTTCTTTGCGAGAAAAAGGTTGTTAACGGTAAAGAGATATATACGCCACAGGGTACAGGTTTCTTTGTGAGCGTTCCCGATAATGAAAACCAGTTGAATTTTATCTACCTCGTCACCGCACTACACAACCTCGAAAATGAGAATTTGGACAATATAAGCGTTCGTTTGAATGGAAAAGATGGAGGCCGACTCGACTATGTTATGAAGGGCTCCAAGTGGTACACGCACCCGAGCGATTCAGATGTGGATGTTGCGGTAATTCCTTTCCCGCTTGGAACAATAGAGCACGCTCACAGAACAGTACCGACTTCGTTGTTTCTAAAACCGGAGAATATTGAGAAGGGTGACGTGCAAGTTGCAAACGAGGCAGTGATTGTAGGTCTTTTTTCACAGCATCATGGCAAGTTTGCAAATCTACCAATTGTGCGCGTTGGGAATATTGCATTGCTTACTACCGATAAGAACGAGAAGGTCGCAGTAAAGTGGCACAACGCAGAAATAGATGCACACTTAATTGAGGCGCGGTCTATCGGTGGACTGAGTGGTTCGCCCGTATTCTTTAAGGAACCCTATTTCAAATTGACTGGCACCGGTACGTCTCTCGGGGGTGGGACTAGACTGTTCCTCGCAGGTCTTATTCACGGACATTGGAGTGTTGATTCTGCAAAAAGCGATTCTGCAGATATCGATGCTTCAGAGGACCAAAGCAAAATAAATACGGGTATCGCAATAATCATTCCCGCAGAAAAGATTCTGGAGGTGTTGATGCATCCTGAGCTTGTTGCGCATAGAAATTTCATAATAGAGAAACAAAAACAGGAAGGAGCAGTAACGCCTCTCAAGATTAAAGAATAATTGCTCTAACGCAAAAAGCGCCGTGCCCATCAGGGTCGGCGCTTTTTGCTTTCACACAGCAAGTTTCGAATACACCCCGACGCTTCAGTCGGGGCCCCGACCGCACTGTGCGCGTCGGGACACTCTTTTGTTTCGTCCAAACTACCGGTCTTTGCCGATACGTCAGGCATCATTTGAGGATGAATGCCATTTCCTGTTGAGCGCTCGATCGAGACGCTCAAATCGACTATCAGTTTCCATCCCGCCGAGGCGGGACTTCAACGTCCAATTTTGGAATGAATCCACGAGCAGCTTCCGCTACCCGTGCCTTGTTCATGTTATTCAAGTATTTCTACTTGCATGGACTATACCTTCACCCAGCGATATTCACTGGGGCCAACGTCTTATAGCAATGTCTCTCCGGCTTAAGCCGGCACTTTTGCTATCTTCGTTTCGCTTGCGCAAAACTCCAGTCTCTACGGGTTCTAGGAGGATCGCATATTTATCCGAGTTTGTACTGCATTGATGGGAGGACGTGTGCGTGAATAAGGCTACGGAATTTCTCTCTCGATTCTCTTCGGAAGATCGCGAGTCTGTAATATCGATTATTCTTCTCGATATTGACATGAATTCCATGACTCTTTTCGAACGCTTGAATTAAGCGGCGATGTTCTGCGAGGTCGAATGATTGAGTATTCAGGTGGTACCCTTTTACCTTTCCCTCGCTACGCACAATGTTGCCATCATCCATAAACCAAACTGCTAGAGCTAACTGATCAGCAATAATCTCATCGATTTCGGATGGTAAAACTTTCTTACCATCACGATAAAAGACTGACATCAGTACCGTTAGCGCAGAGTGACTTATGGTTCTTAGCCGTATTGATTGCGTTGGCTCATATGGCCGCGGCAATTTTCTTACGAACGGCTGTAGCTTTTCGTATACCCAATCAATGTACTCCTTTTGTTTAATCGAGTGCATTTTTGAGAATACGTAATTTTTACTGGTCCCTGGCCAAGCTGTATGTAGGCATCCATCTCCAAGTAACGACCCTTTAACGATCGATAGTTGTTCGGAGCTGAATGGTACAAGCTTGAGGGCTCGTATCTCGGACGAATATGTGATCCTCTTAGATTCCCTCGGTATTACCTTTGCCATACATGAATTTTATCATGTGCAGCATTCAGGCTTCACCGATTTTAGTTGGATTTTTCTGTAAGATTACTCCTACAGGTCGCTATGCCTTTTCGGCAGGACGACTTACTCTTTGTCATTGAATTTGCCTTGGACCATCGCAAGGATGAGCTTCGGGCACTTCCAACTTCCCTGAGTTGACGGGCGGTGAGTACAAGGCTTGAGAACGTATTCACCGTGGTGTGGCTGACCCACGATTACTAGCGATTCCAGCTTCATGGGGTCGAGTTGCAGACCCCAATCCGAACTGAGGCCGCTTTTAAGGATTTGCTCCGGGTTACCCCATTGCGCCCCTTTGTAACGGCCATTGTAGCGCGTGTGCAGCCCAGGACATCAGAGGGACATGCTGACTTGGCGTCAT
>ERZ1292625.305-Hain-H41-01um-R1-305-length-80436-cov-15_pt1 | contig 80436 bp, 38 predicted proteins | sample MGYA00564400_ERZ1292625 | MGnify/ENA primary metagenome ERZ1292625 (study PRJEB36523, sample SAMEA6512639) | groundwater metagenome | collected 2019-01-08 | study: AquaDiva: Metagenomics assemblies of 32 groundwater samples | reverse complement strand
CAAAGGGGTGCACTTTTAGCTTTGGAGGGGGTGCATTTTTCGCTTTGGTATTACACGCAAGAGGGAAAATGTTGACAAAAAAGTATAAATAGTATACAATACAAGGTACAACTTCATCTCATAAGTTTTTGGCAAGCAGGGCTGTCCTAAAAGAACATTCTTCGCATTATTCAGAGGCTTTCGAGAATATTAACGAAGAGTAAGGTAATTAAGGATAATAGAGACAATATATATGGAACAAAAAAGAACATTTAGTAGTCGTCCGGCACATGCCGGTAGTGGTAGTAGATATGCGGGTTCGTCGAGTCGACCATCGAGTTCGCGACCAAGTGGTGCTTCGTCAAGCGGATATTCGAGCAGCAGAACAGGTGGGTCATCGTCAGGAACTAGATATTCGAGTGGTGGACGACCAGCAAGCACGGGAAGACCTTCGCTTTCTCATGGTTCTCGTCCGCCAAGTCGCGGAGGCTCATACGGGGGAGGCTCGGGTGGATTTCGCAAGGCGCCTGCACGCGGTGGTCGCAAAGGTCAACATATCGACATCTCACGATTTGTTAACAAAACCGTCATCACCGAAGAGGCAGTAGAATTTACCCCAGAACACTTGTTCAAGGATTTTCAGATTGACGAACGTCTCAAGAAGAACATTTTGACAAAGGGCTACAATGCGCCAACACCGATTCAAGATCGCGTGATTCCGCACATTCTTCATGGTAAAGATGTAGTGGGTATTGCAAACACAGGTACGGGTAAGACCGCGGCGTTTTTGCTCCCGCTTATCAACAAGGTTCTCTTGAACCCAAAAGAAAAAGTGCTCATCATGGCACCTACGCGTGAGCTCGCAATTCAGATTGAAAACGAACTCAAAGGGTTTGTGACAGGTATGAGGATTTTTGGGGTATGTTGCGTGGGCGGTGCGCCTATTGGTCGCCAGATTTCACAGCTTCGCCTTCAACACAACTTTATTATTGGCACACCGGGACGTTTGAAAGATTTGATTGAGCGCAAATGCTTGAGCCTCAAAGACTTCAAGTCGGTGGTGCTCGATGAAGCGGATCGCATGCTCGACATGGGGTTCATCAATGACATGCGCTTCATGATGGCAATGATGCCAACGCCTCGTCACACACTCTTTTTCTCGGCAACTTTGTCGAAAGAAATTGAGAAACTCATCAGTGATTTTTTGAAAGAACCCGTAATGATTTCGGTCAAGACACAGGATACCTCAAAGAACGTGGAGCAGGATGTGGTGCGTATTAAACCCGGAGAGGACAAGATTGAAGTACTCCACGACCTCTTGATTCAGCCCGAATTTAAAAAAGTACTCATTTTTGGACGCACGAAACATGGTGTTGAAAAACTTTCTATCGCACTTGCGAAGAAAGGTTTTAAAGTGGAGTCTATTCATGGGGACAAGAACCACGCACGCCGACAAAAGGCTCTTGGATTCTTTAAGATGGGCTCAGTACAGGTGCTTGTTGCAACGGATGTTGCTGCACGCGGACTTGATATTGTTGGCGTCAGTCACGTAATCAACTTTGACATTCCTGACAGCTACGACGACTACGTACACCGCATTGGCCGTACGGGGCGCGGAAACAGCAAAGGGAAAGCACTTACGTTTGTAGGGTAAGTCGCTCGCCATTTCATTTTCTGTTGCACGCATATTCGCTTGTTAGCGAATTGCTCTGCTCGCCTCGTCAGGCTGCGCAAGGCACCAGAAAACGAAATGGCTCGCTCTGAGGCGAAACACAAACCCCCGCCATGTATATGCATGGCGGGGGTTTGTGTTTCGTGGTAATATTCAAAGTATGGAAATAAATAATGTAAATTCAAATACGGAGCAGTTTTCGTGGCGAGATTATCGAAAGGCGTTTTTTCTGGCACCTGGGGGAGTTGCTTCTGTTTTGCTGGCATTAGTAATTATTTCTATACCAGCGTCATTATTTACCATTTTTTTTGGAGGCACTTTTTGGGAGGGACTCAAGGAATTTTTTGAGCCTAATGGTATTTTTGAAGATACTGCGGTAACTTCTATTTTTAACTACTTTCTTTTCGGTCTCCCTTTGCTAATGGGCGAGGCCTTTTTGGCTTTGATGTTCGCAAAAAAGAAAAACGCTGTCCGAGTTTATTTTATGTTTTTGGTCCATTCAATTGCATGGATGTCTCTCGCCTTATTCGCTCTTCTTTTGTACACTTCTGGATGGTCGATAATAGATCGGTTGTCACAGGATCAGGGCTTCATTAGGAGTTACTTTATTCGCTCCGCCACTCTAGTTGTTTACTATTGTTTCCTTCGTATTATAGTTTTATATATCATGTCTTGGAGAAATCCAAACAAATCTTTCTCTATTGTGTTCCTAAAATGGTTCTTTGCTCATCCAATCAAATTTTATCTTATCTCGGCGCTGGTTCTTGCCATTGTGTTAGTATTGGTAGAAGTTCTGAAATATTTTTGAGCTGGTGTTGTGGCGACGTTTACCCCGCTCATCTTAGAAGGAAGCTGGTCTGGCTCAAGTTTACTAGTGCTTGACACTGTGCGCACAGTGTATATACTGGATATATTATGAATACAACCGTAAATGTGCGAATTGAAAAGAAAATAAAGGCAGAAGCGAATAAGACTCTTTTGGGGCTTGGTTTGGATATGTCTACCGCGGTCAAAATGTTTCTTTATCAGGTGGTGGCTGAACAAGGCATTCCTTTTACCCCTACAAAAAATCCGGCTGCCATACGGGCACGCTGGGATCGACAGACGGCGGATGCGCTCAAAAGACCAGGATACAAAACTGCAGCCGAGCTACACCGTGCGCTTGTTTGTAAAACAAAATAACGATGTACCTCATCCAACCCTCAAAAGACTACGAAAGGTCTTATATGAAACTGTTGAGGTCTGGAGCAAAGAAAAAAGTTCTTGATGATGTCGCGCTTGTTATTGATATACTTGTGCACGGAGAAGCGTTGGATGTAAAGTATCGAGACCATAAACTACAAGGAGACTATGCTGGATATCGAGAATGTCACATACGAGCAGACTTACTCCTCGTTTATCAGGTGCGGGAGCGATCACTTGTCCTCGTGCTCTTGGATATTGGATCGCATACCTATTTGTTTGGGCGATAACTTTAAATGTTGTGTACGTCATGGAGGGCTTTGCATTTCAGAAATACACGAGGACTTGGTATAATAAGGTATGACACACATACAAAACGTATCTATATTTTTACTTCGTATTTCGCTGGGCTGGTATATGTTCTACGCGGGGATTACGAAGGTGCTCAACCCCGAATGGTCAGCGGCGGGTTTTTTGAAAGGTGCGAAGGCGTTCAAGGGGTTATTCAGTTTTTTCTTACAACCGGAAATTCTGCCAATCGTAAACTTTTTGAATGCATGGGGATTGACTGCGATTGGTGTCGCACTTCTTTTGGGTGTTGGCGTGCGTCTTGCGTCGGTCTTTGGCGGAGCGCTTATGATGCTTTACTATTTACCTATTCTCGAATTTCCGTATGTGGGGCAATACGCATTTTTGGTTGACGAACATATCGTTTACGCGCTCGTGTTTGTTTTGCTCTTTGTGTTTCGCGCTGGTCGTTTCTGGGGGCTTGAAACGTGGTGCTCGAATCTTCCTGTTTGTTCTCGGTACCCAAAATTGAGGAATTGGATTGGCTGAGTGGTTTGTACTTTGACGCACTATCATTGAGGCATAATGAATCCTGCAAAATTAATTTTAGGTGTTAGTGTTGCGACAGTGTTCGGGGTGCTTTATTTTGTCTGGGGAAACAGTGAAGACATTCCGCGCGTTGCGACTGAGAACCCAAAAATTGTCGCATTCGGAGATAGTTTGGTGGAGGGAGTTGGTGCGACGGAGGGGAACGATTTTGTCTCCGTTGTTGCGCGCGACATGGGAGTTGAGATTGTGAATAAGGGGAAGAGGGGAGACACGACGGCAATGGGGCTCATGCGCGTTGATGATGTGCTCGCGGAAGAACCTAGTGTAGTTGTGCTCCTTTTGGGTGGCAACGACGCGCTTCGGCGTATTCCCAAGAAAACAACATTCGAAAATTTAGGTGCGATTATTGAGCGTTTGCAAAATGGTGGTGCAGTAGTTTTGTTGTTGGGGGTGCAGGGTGGGGTGCTGGGAGATGGGTATGAAGCGGATTATCGTGCGTTGTCAAAAAAATATAAAACTGCGTATGTTTCTAATGTACTTCTGGGTCTTGTCGGTCGCGCGGAGTACATGTCTGATGGAATTCACCCAAATGATAGGGGTTATGCGCTGATTGCGCTTCGTGTTGTGCCTGTGCTCGCGAAGATGATAGGAAGATAGTTATGCACAGGATATATCTGTAAAGTAGCTTTGATTGGAGTATAATGAGGGTGTGGGGCAGTGGCTCTGCGCCCCTGCATACTGGGTCGATATAATAATTATTTACACAAAAAATATGAAAATCGTACACATGGTTACATTCATTCTTCTCGTTGTGGGAGGTTTGAATTGGGGTCTCGCAGCATTCGGCTACAATGTGGTTGACATGGTTCTCGGAGTTGACTCAGTCGCTTCAAAAGTAGTGTATGTTCTTGTTGCCCTTTCTGCCGTTTATGAGGTGGCAACACACAAGAGTACTTGCAAGACGTGTTCTGTTGGTGGGATGCCAATGACTGCATAAGGTTATTTGTTGGTTGTTCTGAAAAAGTGCGCACAGAGTTCTCCTGAATTTTTTGCGCACTTTTTCATTTTTTATGAAAAAATTTCTTACTTTATTTTTTATTGTGGCATCTTTGGTTGGTGCCCCCATTGCCCTACTCGCAGAAGAAACGCCTCTTCGGAATGCGGGGTTTGTGCAGACGAGCATTTGGTATTCGAAAGAATCTTTTTTTGAAGGGGATACAGTACGCGTGTACACCATCGTGTTTAATGGGAGTAATTACCGCTTAGAAGGGGTGGTTGAGTTTTATGATAATGATGTCTTGATTGGCACAAGAGAGTTTACCCTTCCCGGAGAAGGGCGCGTGCACGATGTGTGGGTGGATTGGGTTCCCAAGGAAGGGAAGCATGTTATTACTGCACGCATGGTAAAAACAATTGCTGTTTTTACTGATGGTAAAAAATATCCTGTTGCGGTGGGGAGTGTGAGTACAGGAAATAGTGAGCGTTTAGTTGATTTTGATACTGACCATGATGCGGTGGGGAACAAGGAGGATGCTGACGATGATGGGGATAGTGTTTCAGATATTGATGAAGTGAAGAATGGCACTGATCCCCTTAAAAAAGATACTGATGGAAATGGTACTCCGGACGGGAAAGAGCTTGAGCTTGCGGCGCTCCATAAAGCACTCGGTGAAGCAAATCTGGCGAGACAACAAACGCAGGCGCTTGGGCGCATGGAAGCGGCTGCAACTTTTGTAGAAGAAAAAATTCCTGCTCCCATAAAGCAAGGAATCGCATCAAGCACAAATGCCATCGAGAATTTTCGTGCCGAGACCGGATACACATTGCGACTTGCGAAAGAAGAGAAAATAAAAGAGATTGCAGTGATTAAGGAACGAGAACAGTTCAATAAAGACACTCCGCCAAAAATTAGCGAGATTGGTGATACAACCGAAAAACCTGCAGCATATGCCATGTTGGCGCTCCTTACGTTTGCACAATATGTTTTTGAATGGAAGGTGCTTTTTTACGGAATTATTTTTTATGTTGTGTATCGTTTGGTGCGGTGGGTGGTGCGGCGAGCGCGAGAGAGGTAGCCCCCCCCAGAAAGGAATAGCCCGACACCTTGAGGTGTCGGGCTATTCCTTTCTGGGGGGGGCTACTCAAGTGATGCAATATCCGGAGTTCCTTTTCCAATGTAGTGTTTTATTTCTTCATCAAATTTAGTGTCATGTTGGCGAATCCATTCGAGGAGCATCATTGCATGCTCTTTTTCTTCGTTCATGTTGTGGACGAGGATTTTTTTGAGCTGTTCGTCGGTTGCGGCTTCGGCACGTTGCCCGTACCAATCAACAGCTTCAAGTTCTTCGCGGAGCGAGTCAATGGCACGCTTCATGTCTTGAGTCTGTGGTGATAATTTTGTGCGTTCTTCGTGGAGCATATGAGTTATGATTAATTATTAATAAAACAAATTATACCATATTTAACGAGAGTCTTTTATGGTGAGACTATAAGGGACACCCATGAGCATAATCGCGCCCAGGACTACAAAGAGGAATCGGTAATCGAGATAGGTGAGAGTGAGAGCTCCTACTAAAGGACCAACGAGGTACGCTGCGGAGCGTATGGTGCGCATAAAGGTAACGAGGTGCATATCATCTGGCCCTACTTTTTTGTAAAAGTAGCTTTCTGCCATCACTTCAACAGCGCTCGCTCCGACGCGCGTAAAGAATAGGACAGCTGTCCAAATCAGAATACCACTGGTGGTAATGAAGGAGAGTCCTGCGGTAGCGATTGCCATGATTAGAAATCCTGCTGTCAGGATTTCTTTTTCGCCGAGTTTGTTGTCGGCTATCTTTCCCAAGAATACTTGTAGGACAATGAAAGGAATGAGGGCAATGGGCATGATAAAGGTTAGAATGTCGCTCATAGCAATCCCCATGTGTTCATTGAGGTAGATGGGGGTATAAATAACCATCCATGCGTAAAAGAAATTGAGGAGGAAGTGAATAAAGATGATCGAGTGCAAATCGTGGCTATTTTTGACAATGCGGAACGTTTCCCAGAATGGTGGAACGGTGTACGTAGGATCCTGATAGTCTTTGAAGTTTCTGCGCACAACAAAATACATGCCAATCATGCATACCGTTGAAAGTAAGTACACCTTCCAGAAATCGTGGTCAGTGAGAAGTACTCCCGCGAGAAACGGTGCTACTGCCACCGCAACGTTCATGATGGTCAAAAATACGCCTCTAATACCGCCGGTAATTGCGTCGGAAGAAAACGCCTCGAGAAAGGTGTCGAGATTCAAGTAGAGGAGAGAGAGGAGTGCTTGGTGGATAATGAACGCAGGAATAACAAGAAACGCTGACGAAGAAAAGGCAAGGATAATGAGCATCGCAATTTCCAGAACCATTGCCGCTCTTGTGATGCGATAATTCCCAAAGCGCCGCATCGTTCTTGGAATCGTAAGTGTTACCAGAATAGTGATGAGTGCCGAAATGGCAAAAATAATACCCACCGCTTGATCGGCTTTTAGGAATTGCGAGATGAAGGATGATTCAATATACAGCGGAAGTGCGTAATGGAATGAATACAGCAAGCTCGCAATATACACCGGAATAAGCAGGTTTTTTGAACGAGGTATTTGCGGCATGGTTATTGGAGAGTTAGCACTGTAACCCTGTGTGTTCATTATACTTCAAGAAGAACAGGAATCACAATTGGACGTTTTGCAGTCTCTTGGAAGAGGAGGCGGGCTACGGCGTCCGTGACGTGGTCCTTGATGTAGTCGAAGTTGATAGGTTTCATGCCGACCGCCATATCCTCTACTGTTTTTTTGGTGATGAAGCGTGCCTGACGGAGAAGGTCCTGCGACTCACGGAGATAAACAAATCCACGAGAGATGACATCCGGAGATTTGGTTATTTTCCCGGTGGCGCCATTGACCACAACAACGATCACAAAGATACCATCTTGTGAAAGCATTTGGCGGTCACGTAGAACAACTTCTTGCATGTTGCCGACGGAGAATCCATCCACAAGCACGAGGTTCTTTGCTGCGCTCTCTTTAAGGGAGACAATCTTGGTTCCCTCGTCTTGAATTTCGATAATCATGCCGTTGTCGGGGATGAGAATGTTTTCATCAGGGATACCTGCTTCACGTGCGATGTTCGCGTGTACGCGGAGCATGTAGTGGTATCCGTGCACCGGCATAAAGAAGCGAGGATTGATGCGCTTGTGAATCCAAAGTGCCTCATCGTGGTTTGCGTGTCCCGAAGAATGTACGTCAGCATTTTGGTGGTGAATAATGGTTGCTCCTTGGCGTGAGAGATTGTCTTTGAGCTGTTGAACACTACGTTCGTTGCCTGGTACCACTGATGACGAAAGGAGTACGGTGTCGCGCTTGTTGAGCTTCAAGTATTTATGAGTCTTGTTGGCCGCACGCATAAGAGATGCGAATTCGTCACCTTGAGCACCAGTCGCGAGAACAACCAAACGGTCAGGAGGATAATTTTCCATCTCTTCGATAGGGATAAACGTTTCCTTTTTTGCTTTGAGGAGACCTGCCTCACGCGCAATGTCGATGTTGTTTTTCATACTGCGCCCATCAACAACGATTTTTTTACCGAGGATTTCCGCAGTGTCGATAATTTTAATTAAGCGTTCGAGAAGTGAAGCAAACGTTGCCACAATGAGACGTCCAGAAGAGTTGCGAATAATATCTTCAATGTTCTTTAAAACAATACGTTCAGAAAACGAAAAGCCGGGACGTTCGACGTTGGTCGAGTCTGCCATAAGGAGCAAAGTTTTTGTGTCAGTGAATTTGTCGAACTCGTCTTCTTCTTCCATGGTAGGAACACCGTTTACATGGTCGAGTTTAAGGTCGCCGGTGTGTACAATGTTTCCAAATGGTGTTTCCACAATGATTCCCATGGCATCAGGAATCGTGTGTGTTACGGCAAAGAAACGGACCTTGAGGTCGCCCATGGTGACACGGTCGTTCTTTTCCACAATATTGATGTTGAGTGGTGCCAAATGAGGGAACTCTTCTTGGCGCTTGCGAATCATGAGGGTTGTGAGGTTTCGTGAATAAAGTGGCGGGTTGCCAACTTTTTCCATAAGGTAGGGGATACCGCCCGTGTGGTCGAGATGTCCGTGCGTAATAACGACCGCTTTGATTTTTTCTTTGCGATCTTCGAGATATTTTGTGTTGGCGAGAATGTAGTCGACGCCCGGGGTGTTTCTCTCGGGGAATTGGAGACCAGCGTCAATGATGACAATTGAATTTTTGTACTCAATGACGGTCATGTTGCGGCCCACTTCTTCAACACCACCAAGTGCGATGATGCGAATATTGCCGTCTTTGAGTGGCGGAATAACTACATTGTCGGCATCTTTTAAAGGAAGCGGAATCATGGTGCGACGTGAGTCTGATTTCTCGCGACTTGTCAGGTGTTTTACACGCTGTCCTGTGGGCGCAATTTGGTGATGTCCAGCTGGGCGATTGCCCGGCTGTCCTCCTTGTGCATAACCACGCGCATTGCCCTGCATTGCACGGTTGTTGGTGCGAGATACAGCACTGCGAGGTCCACGGGGAGCTGCTCCCTTGCGGACAAAACGTCGCGCGCCGTACCCTCCTTTCTCTTGTGCCACCACCCCTTCTTTTTTTGGTTGTTCTTCGTTCATATCGTTACCGTTGTTACGGGTTTTAAGTTACTGCTTTTTGTAATAATTTTTTCGTAGGCCTGATGCATGACAACTTTACTTATTCACATCGTTAAGTGCGATGGTGAAAATTATCAAGCGTCAAGCCTAACTCGTTTATGATGCAAACATTCTCCAAACGTTGTCGGTGTTGATGTACCATTCATAAATATTTAAAAATCGCTCGGATGGAATGGTGATGTGGCCAAGTTCCAATCCATTTATTTTTTCTGGGGCAACGTATAAAAATTCCGGAGCGTACAAGAAAATGGCAGGCATGTCGCGCACGATTTCATCGCGGAATGATTCGTAGAATTTTGTTCGTTTTTCTTGGTCTGTTTCAACGCGAGCATCATCGAGTATTTTGTCGACGCGTGCATTTACATACGACGCAACATTGAGCCCAGGGTCGAGACGCTGACTTGAGTGCCAAAAAGGATACGGGTCGCCATCGCGTCCAAGGACTTGTCCAAAAAAAAGCGCATCGAACTTGCGAGGACGAACGATGTTTTCTTTAAGGTCCCCTGTAGGGAAAGGGCGAATGTTTACCTCTACCCCGAGTTCTTTCCATGCAGTTTGAAGTTCTTGCGCAACAGTTTTGAGTTCCGGTGCTTCAGATGTGGCAAGGTCAAATTTAAGTGTACTGACATCTTTCTTGTTCTTTTTTGTCCACGTGTTTGTGGTGGTTGAAAATTTCCATCCTGCAGTCTGCAATGTGGAGCTTGCAAGCTCGAGGCGTTCGTCACGTGAAAGTTCGACCTGAGTACTACTTTGGTATCCAAGGGCTCCGGGAGGAAGAGGGGAATTCAAAGGCACACCGTATCCTGAAAGAGCGTTGGCGATAAGAGAATCCTTTTCAACGGCAAGTGACAGGGCTTTGCGAACGGCACTTTCTGCAAAAATTGGTGCCTGATTTTGATTGAAAAATACGGCAAGCACTCGTGGTAGTGCGGTATGCTTAACATCGTATCCATTGTCTGCAAGTTCTCTGCCGCGGGCAGGGGAGATTGAGTTGATTGCTTCGATATCGCCTGCCTCGAGCGCCTCAATCAAGCTTTCTTCGTTGCGATAGAAGATTAACGTGAGCGTTTTAATGTAGGGGGCGCCAAGCGCGAATCCTTTAAATGCTTTCAGTGTGTAGGAAACAGGAATTTCATCACCGTCTTTGGTGACTGTCTGTACCGCATCAATCTTGTAAGGGCCGGAGCCGATAGGATTTCGGTTGTAGTTGTTGATGTCGAAACGGTTGAAGTCGATGGTTTTCCAAATGTGCTCAGGTAAAATACCCAACGTCGCGTTTTCAAGGAACGGAGCATAAGGTTTTTTCAATACAAAACGTACAGTAAGGTCATCGATACGCTCCACAGCGACACCGTCCCAGCTGGCACGCTTGGGGCTTTTGATGCGGGTATCCTGAGCCGTCTTTACAGTAAAGATGATATCATCGACGGTTATCTTTTTGCCATCATGCCACGTAAGATTTTTCTTGAGTGTGAAGGTGTAGACGAGTCCATCATCGGAAACTTCATAGCGGTCGGCGAGGTCAAGAATCATGCCGCCCTTGCCGTCTGCGCGAAGGAGTCCTGAATAAATAAGTGCGGTGAGGTCGCGGTCTGCCTCTGAGCCAATCTCTCCGAATGCTAAGAGGGGATTGATGTGCGCTGGGGTCCCAAGAACGCCTTCAGTCAAGTCGCCGCCGCCTGCAGGGACTTTAACCATGAACGCATTGTTGACGTTCATGAGAATAGTGATCGCGGTAACAATAAGAATCCCCGCTGCGCCGAAAAACAACCTCTTCTCTCGTGGAGAAAAAGCTTTGAGCACGAGAGCAACGCGACCTTCAAAAGGCAATACGAAGCGCTTGTTGAGGATTGCGCCAAGCGACAATAATAGGGATGAAAAGAATTTTTTCACAGAAGTAATCGAGTTGAATCGGATTTTCTGGGGTGCTGCTACCCAAAAGGGTTGCTAGCGAATCAAGAGCATTACGAACGCTGAAAGTGCAAATAAGATCGCTGTAATAATAGAAACGTAGAAGAGAACCTTCTCCATTCCACGGCGCGTATGGCGTACCGCATCGTCGCCGCCTCCAAATGCACCACCAACACCCGCTCCTGTTTGCTGGAGAAGGATGGCTGCACTGAGGATAATAGACAGGATGATCTGCGCCCAAGGCAGAATCGTAACCAGAAATTCCATAACCATTAGCATAGCAGAAAAGGAAAAAGGATGCAAACAAATTTTGAATTTTGGTGTGGCTGTAAAAGCGACGGGACAGAGTTGTGAGTGTGCATGAATAAAAATTCTTCTTGTAAAAAAAAACACCTCCGTGCTATACTCACCGGCAGATGTACTTGCCCGTGCAACTTTGCACGACATTTTAAGTTCCTTTGACAACAAAGAGGTGAGCCATGAGTCGTTTGAAAATGTTGTTTGCAGTATTTGTGTTTGGCCTGTTGTCTATATCGTCAGCACGCGCTGTCACGGTGTACTACCAACCAACACCACTTCCGCCAGGCATCCCAGAATCCAACTATCATATTCGTGATGGGTGGGTAAATAACTACTATCCTGCGATAAAAACATTCCAGGATGTTTCTGAGTTTAAAATTGGAGGATACGGAGATTCTTATCTTTCTCTTCTGAAATTGGATGACGAAGGGTTGCCAAAAGAAGTACTCAACGCGTATCTATTCTTATATAGCCTTCCGCGAAATGGAGCAAATCCTTCTCAGGTTGCGCTCTATCCCGCCACATCCTCGTGGAACACGGCAGTACAGTGGGGTAACCCGAGCGTATCTGGAGTTCTTGAGCCATACTCATCGACACTTCCATCGACGCTTCCTTCCCTTGCTCCAGGATATTCGTATTCTCCACCCCCTGCGGAAAATACTTTTTATGGAATGTGGATTACCCCATTTTATAACAATTGGCGGAGTAAGATATCTCCAAATCATGGGTTGGTCATCTATCCGAACGATGGAAATAATTATCAGTTTAATTATTTCGTCTCGTCGAACAACGTCAATGACGGGATGCGACCGATTTTGCGTCTTGATTTCACGCCATCGCTTAATCTTAAGTTGCCGTTTGATGGAACCAACGGGAAGAAGTGGCGGGTGACTACGGAGATTGGCGGGATAAGGTGCGATGGAATGCACTCAGGACACCAGGGTACTGGCTACTTTTCGATTGATTTTTCCGGAAAAGCAAAAGGTCCCGATGGCACCCTTGTAACCAATCCTGCTGTGGCCGATGTTCCTATTATTGCGGCGGCAGGGGGAAGGGTTATATCCGTTGTTAGTAATATCGTTGTGGATAGTAATCCTGCTGATGGTTATGGAAACTCTGTCGTCATTGAACACGGGACTACGGGTATTACAACTCGTTATTCTCACATAAAGCCTGGATCTGTTAATCCCAGTCTCGTGGCAGGAACCACAGTTGTATCTCAGGGAACATTTTTGGGGCACATGGGAAATACGGGCTGGTCCGAAGGTGTTCATCTTGACTTCAGTCTTAGATATCAAGGAAGTGCCACCAAAGACCAAGGTCCGTTAGCGCGCATCGTTATGGAAGGGCAGATTCTCAAGAGTTATCAAGTGGATAAATGCTCTGGGCTCGAAACCGCACAACGGTTTTACCCATCATCGAATGTAATGATTCCGTAGCACCTTTCAGTTTCTTTCGTTTTGTTGCGTTAAATTTCAAGAGGGCATTTCGATGCCCTCTTTTTTTGTTTGGAATCAAGGTTAATAAATGCTATATTAAACATTATGAATTTACAGAATAAAAAAATTGCAGTACTCTTTGTGGTAATCTTTTTGTTTGTTGGGGGAACTAGTTGGTTCTACTGTAAAGTAGCAAAAAATAAACAGCAGTATCTTCCGATAACTTACGGAGTGCCCTCTCCTATTGCCCCACCCTTAGGTTCTGCAACAGCCACACCATATATTAAGTCTCTAGAAATAGGCGAGTACGCTGGCATCATTTCCTCAAGTACTGTAAAAAATCAAAACCTGTACACAAATGAAAAGTATGGTTTCCAAATTAGTTACCCTCAGGGGTATGTAATGGGAGATAACATGCTTGGGTATCCCGTGGATGGCAAAGAGGAGTTGGGGCAACTTTGGTTATTTAACCCTGCCAGCGATTATGGAAATAATGGAGCAATTGGTATGAATATCATGCATTCCAAGGAATACTCTTTGGAAAATACAGACAAGGTGATAATGAAAAAACAAATTTCTGTTGCAGGGCAACCTGTTTATGTCTATGATGTAGAGCAACACTTTGCTGAGAGCGAGGGCTATAGATTTCTTCTTTATGTCATCCCGCTCCCATCTCATCATGATAAATACTTGTGGATAAAGTTCCATGGTAACCTCTCAAAGTTGCTGACACCTGATGAAATTGTTAAAAACATACAGTGGCTTCCTGTCGAGAACAAGTGATAAGGGTAGTACATTTATTGTGTGCGTGTTACAATATAATGATATTAAGCGTTTATTAACATAAGTTTTATCATTATGACAATTTTGTATATTATTTTAGCGGTTCTTGTTGCAGTAGGACTCTGGGCTGTAGGAGCTTACAATCGTTTTGTTTCTCTGGTAAATCGCACAAAAGAAGCATGGGCGGATATCGACGTCCAGCTCAAGCGTCGCTATGACCTGATCCCCAACCTTATCAATACGGTGAAAGGATATGCCGCACACGAAGCAGGTGTGTTTCAAAAAGTAACCGAAGCGCGTTCGATGGCAATGCAAGCAACCACTCCTGTTGAACATGCAGCATCAGAGAACATGCTGACCGGCGCGCTCAAGAGCCTCTTTGCCGTTTCGGAAGCATACCCTGACCTCAAAGCAAATCAAAACTTTCTCGCCCTTCAAAACGAGCTTTCAGATACAGAAAACAAAATTCAAGCCGCTCGTCGTTTCTACAACGGCAATGTGCGCGACCTCAACACATCCGTTGAATCATTCCCCGGAAATATCATTGCCGGTATGTTCAAATTTGTAAAACAAGAATTCTTCGACATTCCTGAAAATTCTCCCGCACAAGAGCCGGTAGCAGTGAAGTTCTAACAGTTTTCCAATTATGCCCAACCAAGATTTATTGAAGTACATTCAAGATTCTCTCGCGCTGAATGTTACTAAAGAGGAAATCAAACGCGCAGTTTTGGAAGTCGGCTGGGCGGAACAAGATGTTGCTTTGGCATTTTTTGTTGCAGAGGGTGGGGTGGTGCCTGTGGCACAGCCAGAGCCTGTTCCTATCCTGCAACCAGAACCCGCGCCAATCATCCAACAAATTCCACAATATTCCGCACCAAGTTTTGCACAACCTGCCACGGTGAGTTCGCAGCCCATCAACTTTGCTTCAAGCATGGAGCCAAAAAGCATGCCCATGGCAACGGGAGCGATGCCAACCCAAACCCCGAGCGTAATGCCAAGTGCACAATCGAATAACAGTCAACCAATGAGCATGGCGCAACCCTCTGCGCATCACGGAACTCTCCTCTGGGTCATGGGCACCATTATTGTTGCGCTCCTCGTCGCGGGCGGTATCGCCATTTGGGTGGTGATGAATAATAAGGGGGAAATGACTCCGCAGAAGGTGGTGGAGGAGGTGGAGGTGCCAGAAGAAGTTATTGTAGAAAGTAGTGCTAGTTTTGCAACGATGTCAGCAGAGAAGTCTTCTGGGGCTACCACAAACACTTTACAGGTCATTGATTGTGGGGGGAATAAGCAATGTCTTGCAGAAAATTTCGCTGCTTGCAAGCCCGTAACTTTTGCAGAGGATGTTGGTGTTGCTGCTGCGTATTACAAAATACTAAAGCCTGTTGTTGGGGGATGTAGTGTTATCTTTAAATACACAAAAAACCCAAACCCTGCTTGGGTGAACAAAGAAATGACCTGTGTTCTTGATAATAAAAATACTTTTGATAATGCGATTAAAATTGCATTTGATGGAGCAATTAAAGGTACGGCTTCATGTGTGGGTCCCTTTGTTTCAGTTTTACGTCCAGTGAGTACTCAGTCTGTAGTAGCAGAAAAAGCACCTGTGTTGAACAAAGCGTATCTTGAAGGAGGCAGTGTTGTTTTGGAAGGGTCAAACTTATCAGCATTGGATCAATGGAGTGTTGAAAAAACAACATGTTCTGATTTTGGGACGAATTTGTTTACAGTTGTTACTAAAACAAAAACCAGGCTTAATCAAGCTCCAAGTTGTTTGAAAACCGGGGTCGCCGAGATGATTCGCGTTACCTCAGGTGAGTTACGGAGTAATGCTATTATTGTAACAGGATTAGAAGCCATTGCTACCACAGTTTATTCAGGGCCAATAATCAATAAAGCATATGTTAGTGGTAATGATATTTTTATTGAAGGCGAGGGGCTTCTTGGTGTTACGAGTGAGAAAATTGAGGGTGATACGTGTATCGTTTATAGCAATAGTCTTGGGTTTGGTGAAAGTTTTGCTGATAAAAAAATAACTTTGACTGGCTATGTTCAATGTTTGCCAAAGATTAAACCGAACTACATTTTGCTTGGTTGGAATGCAGACGATCGAGGGACAAAAGGAAAGAAAAGAGTCTTAATAGAGCAATGAATTTAAATTGTACTGTCTTTTAAAATTTAATTAAAAACACCATGAGTAAAATCGACCTAACATTAGAGAAGTATCAGTTTCGGGTGGATGAAAAAATTGTCGGGAAGGTGACACTGTATTTGGATGAGCCAGTAATCAAGGCGCCGAAGTTGTTGGTGCGGTTGATCATGACAGAAACGGTGAAAAGTATGAACATTCCCTCACTGACGAAGATTAGTGTTTCGAGTTCGAGAAATACAGCAAATACATACACATTTGATCTGACGCTCGGCGGTGAGCAGGAATACACGAGCGGGGAGTACCCGTTTGAAATGACCATACCAACTGAAGCGTACCCTCGTGGGCTACAGCCTGTGCAAACGGGTGGGGGAATGTTGGGGACCGCTCTTGGTCTTTTGTCCCGTTTCTCACCTATTGGACAAAGTGTGTACACGTATGCCATTGAGGCGCGACTTGATATCCCTTGGAAGTTTGACCTCACCAAAAAGGTGGATATTACAATAGGGTAGATGTTTATGCGCGATAAGCTTGAACAATTTTTGAAGGAACACAATGTCTCGGATGAAGATGTTGTTTTCGTGGTGAATTTTTTCTTAGAGTTTTCACATACGGTGCGAGAACAAATGTTTGGTATTATCTACGCGCATCCTGAGCAACTTCCTTTCTTTCTTGAGCTCATGAAAAAGAAACATGCGTTTAAGCGTGAGCCTACGCGCGAACGTGCAGAAGAAATTTTGGTGCTCGAAAAAAACATGCTAGAGAAATTGGTCGCAGAAACAAAATCATAACACTATTATGCTTGAACAATATCCAACACCCGAACAAAAACCACAACTTCCTGAAGAGGGTGTGGGGCTCGCCCATGAGGAGGTGCTCGACAATAGCGCCGAAGTTAATCGTGGTTTTCATATGCATGAACGTGAAGTGCTTGAGTACGCGGGAAGTGTGCTCGACGAAGCGGATGCAGAAAATCTCAAAAAACCATCTTTTAAAGCACTTGCTGCGGCTCTCGTTTTTTGTGCAGCTACAAGTGCTAGTGTTGAGTCATCTGCCGGTACAGAACGTGGGACACTCGAGCCTTTGCAGGACGAGCAACAAAACGTTACGCAAGTAGTGTCGAACAAGAACGCGCAAAATTTTCAGGGCATACAAACTCCGTTTGATTGGAGTGGACTTGCACTTAAGGTGGAGGGGGGACAACAAGGGGTCCCAAAGAATGGTTTTGAAGTGATGAGTATCTTGAGTCTTGGGGTTGATGGCAAGACTCTTGTTATGGATAACTATGAGCCTGTGCAGGCAGCTCAATTCTATGAGGGTGTGACGAAAGATGCACATCGAACTGCACTCCGTACTTTGTGGAAAGGGATTCATTCTGCAGAAGACTACAGCTCATTCAAGACATTGCTTGAAGGGAGTCCACTTTCTGATCAACAGAAGCTACTCGCACTTCAAAATCTGGGCGGTTATTTGAGCGCAACCTACAATTATGACATGCTCAAGAATGAGGAGTATGTGGTTGTTTCGGACGACAAAATGTTTGAAGGGGTCAAGAGTTTTGTTGAGAAAACGAAGGATACAGAAATTTTACGTACTGGAATATGTGGGAATATTCATACTTTTTTAGTGAAGACCGCAACAGGTTTGGGTTTTGACGCATGGCTGCAAAGTGGTTCAGTGCGCAGGTCGGATGATGCTGTTTCTGGTCATGTGTGGGCGGGGCTCATTGCCAAAGATCCTTCCGGCAAAGAGCAGGTGGTGTTTCTTGATTACGATAAAATTATTCCAACAGGAACAATGAATTATCAGGACGCACTCGGGGTTGCAGAGCGTTATGCCGAACAGATTTCATTGTTTTCTTCATATGTCGGGGCGCCGGGTGGTGGGCGTGCGCGGGTAAAAAGTGCTGCACAAAAATCTATTGAAACAGCGAGTGGATTTACTGGGTCTGAACGTATTCTTGAGGATCATTTACAGAAGGAGATAATTACTCATCCAGAAGGGTTGGGTCTTTCGGTGAGCGACGCAACCACAGAGGTTGTGCTTTCTAAAGACATGCTTGCTTTTGCGTTTACGCACATGAATGATAGCGAGAACAATCCCTATCAGTCGCTTTCAAATATGGATGCGCTTCGTGCATCTCTCAATTTCGGAGGGAAGCATATTGGAATTGATGCAGGAGCTACTCTTTTAAATCTTTCAATAAAAGATGTTGGTGGTGGTACTATTGCACAACGTGAAATCATCACCCACCTGGGCGCCGATTTTATTAATAGTCATAATTTTACCAAGGGAGAATACGAGCGTTTTGTCGTGCAATATGGAGCAAGTGTGGAAGCTGGTACACGAAGAATTTTAGGGGAGGGTTCACGGGAGGTTTTCGGGAAACTGTCAGGTGGAATGCTTGAGGGGACTGTTGGAGCAAAAATTCTCTACACCGACCCTGCAAACACCGGTACTGTGTATTTGGGAGTTTCAGATACGAGTCGTGTTCAGTTGAGCGGTTTTGAGGAGCAGGAAACAATCCTTCATGAAATCTCCCAAAAGCTTTCTGTGGGCGCGAGTGTAAATGTGCACGAAGCGACCGTGATAGGCTTCGATGCTTCTATTGCAGATGTTGAGTATGGTCAAAAACAAAATCTTAAAACGACACTTACTACTTCAGGTCTCGGTGTTGATATTGAAGGAGAGAGGGTTTCGTCTGACATGAAGATGTTCATTCCTTCAAGTGAAAAAGTGAGTGTCGGAGTAAATTACCATCCTTCTGGTTCTCCGATTGCAGAGATTGGAGTTTTTGGTTCAGTAAAACGTGATCACTACAAAAATACTTCTGACAGCGATTACACGGTCGGGGTCAAGGCGCGTATCCTTGTTTGGTAGCATATTTTTTGTGGTACAATAAACATGCAAGTCACTGAAGATATTTTTTATGCCCAATCAAGACTTACTCAAATACATTAAAGATTCTTTAGCGCAAAATGTTTCCAAAGAGGAAATCAAACGTGCAGTTTTGGAAGTCGGCTGGGCTGAGGCTGATATTGCTACGGCATTTCTGGTAGCAGAGGGTGGAGTGGCGCCTATTGTCCAGCCAGAGCCTGCCACCGTGGTGCAAGCAGAACCCACACCTGTTGTTGTAGAACGAGCTCCAGCGCAAAGCATGCCTATGGCAACGATGCCAGCTCACACCCCACGCGAGACGCCAAGAGTAGAGCTAAACAACAGCCAACCCATAAGCATGGCACAACCATCACCACACCACGGTACGCTCCTCTGGGTCATGGGCACCATTATTGTTGCCCTCCTTGTCGCCGGCGGTATTGCCATTTGGGTGGTGATGAACAATAAGGGGGAAATGACTCCGCAGAAGGTGGTGGAGAATGTGGTGCCGGTTGATCTGGCTAAGGTTGTGGCACAGCAAGATACAAATCCAGATGTGGCGGTTGTGCCCAGCACACCAGTTTCCTCAAAAGAGAATGTTGAGCTCGCTGAGGTAAAATCATCTTTTGAGATGATAAAAAAAGCCAATGCAACTCAAAACATAAATCTTTATAAACAATATAGCTCTAAAGCATGGGTAACCTATTTGGAGCAAGGAGGGAAACATGAATGGTACAAAGACATGACACTTCTTAAGACAATAAAGCAGGATATTCACTTTGTCCTTACTGTTCGTCTTACAAATATACCAGGTAAGTATTTTCCAGATGAGGGGACTAAAGATCTTGATTTTCGTTTCGTAAAAGAAAACGGTGCGTGGAAGTTACAAGAAGAGTCAGGCGGAAACATTATTACAAAGGATGAGGCCACAAATGAAATAACAAAAATTCATATTAGAAGTATTCAGAAAGAAGCCGAGCCTTATTATGATAAGTATTCATCATATGGTCCAAAGACTATTTTGTGCCAATCAGGCTTATTTTCTGATCCTAATGTTGCGTCAGCTTTAAGTAGGGCAAAAAGTGCTTCTGGGTATGCCCCTCAGTGTTATAATGACGGTTCGTCTTGGGCTGTTTCCATACAGCTTAAGGATGTTGAGCTCGGGAAGGGCTATTTTTGCCTTGATGCACAGGGTTCCATGGGCATGCAATCAAAGCCCCTTGTTTTTGCAGGTAAGGCTCGTTGTGCGAACTGATTAGTTGTTTTAAACTATTCACCTTATCAAGATCAAAATGTGCGGAAGACGCGTCACTTGCACCACATTCCTAAAAGCGTTAGTATATCACTATGAAAATACAAAATTTTTCTGTCGTTATAGAGCAAGATAAAAATGGCTTTGTTGCCGAATGCTTGAATTTACAGGGGTGTTATACTGAGGGAAAGACCTACGAGGAAGTGGTAAAAAATATCAGGGATGCGATTAAGTTGCATGTTGCTGACCGACATGCAAAAAAAGAAAAACTACTTATCTCGGAAAGATCGTTTAGTTTATCCAACCTACAGATAGGTATTGCGTAAGTATGTCACCAAAACTTCTTCGCTTTACTGCTCGACAAATCATTAAGTTGATAGAAGAGCATGGATTTTTACTTTCGCGTCAAAGTGGAAGTCATATTATTTTTTACAATAGCAAAGGTGTGCGTATCACTGTACCAAAACATAACTCTAAAATTCTTCATCCCAAAATTGTAAAGAATATTTTACGAGATTTGGATGCAGGAGATTTACATTAAACTCTATGGCAACACTCTACACTCATCAAGATCGAAATGTGCGGAAGACGTGGCTTTTGATGTCCGTGTTTTTTGTGGTGGTCATCGGCATTGCATGGACATTTAGCTATCTTTTGAATAATCCAAGTATTTTATATATCGGTGTTGCGTTTAGCGTGTTCATGAATGTGTGGAGCTATTGGTACTCAGACACACTGGTCATAAAAATGTCGGGGGCAAAGCCTGCGACACGCGAGCAGTATTTTGAACTTTGGAATGCTGTCGAAAATCTTTCCATTACCGCCGGACTCCCTATGCCGAAGGTGTATGTGATCGAAGATGAGTCACCAAATGCATTTGCAACCGGACGTGACAAGGATCATGCGGCTGTGGCGGCAACGACGGGGCTCCTAAAACTTTTAAACAAAAACGAACTCGAGGGCGTGATTGCGCATGAGCTTTCGCATATTGGCAACCGCGATACGCTCGTAGCGACGGTCGTAGTGGTTCTCGTGGGGTTTGTGGCGATTATTTCTGATATGTTTATGCGGATGTCGTTTTTTGGTGGAGGGAACAATCGAGAGGGGCGAGGTGGGGCAATCATTATAATTGTGGGAATTGTGTTTGCAATCCTTGCTCCTATTATTGCGCAACTTATTCACCTTGCTATTTCACGCAAACGGGAATTTCTTGCCGATGCATCGGGTGCGCTTTTGACGCGTTATCCTGAAGGGCTCGCATCTGCGCTCGAGAAAATTTCGGGATATCCGCACGGCCTTTCGCGCGTGAGCACAGCAACAGCACATTTGTATATTTCAAACCCTTTGAAAGACGGGCGCGCGACGTCATTCATGTCAAAACTTTTTAGCACCCATCCGCCGACCGAGGAGCGTGTCGCTGCATTGCGGGGAAGTGATAAATAAGTGGATGGAGGGGGTTGTAAGCTTTATTTCAACAACAGTCGTGCGAGGCGGATTTCTTCGAAGGTGAAACTGGGGCCGAGGATATTTTTTGCGGGACTCAGACGATACACACCACCCTCCATGCCGGACTTCGTGAGCGCGTCGGTTATTTTTTTGAGGCGAGTCGCAGAGATTGTTTCTCGAAGGCGCGAGAGGTCGAGCTCAGGCTCAAGGTTTTTTAATTGTTCCAGATGGTCGAGGATTGTTTCATTTTTGAGGTCGCGTACGGTTGCAATGTCGACGACTGACTTTCCTTCATTCCACAAGTTTTTTGTTTCGTCGAGAGTGCCAACTTTTGGCTTTTTCGTATTCTTGGGCGCAACGCGGTCAATGAATTCTTTTTGGAGTTTAGCTATTTCGTTCGGGGGTATTGCGCGGAGGGCTTCGGCGTCTTCTCTGGATTGCACACGAAGGTCCGCGTCAAACGCAAGTACGTCGTCATCGACTTTGAGTGCATGTGCATTCATGCCTTTAAGGGAAAGCCCATCCAAGGTGCGGATGCGCGAGAGGGCGACATATCCCATGCCCTTTTCAAATGATTTGGTGAGGTCGACCTCGGCGGCGTCGAGACTCATACCTTGGCTTTTGTGAACGGTGATAGCCCATGCAAGACGGAGCGGGTACTGCGTAATTTCGGCTTTTGTTTTGCCGTCCTCTTCGATTTTCCAGCTGGCTGGTGCGACTTTGATGGTGCGGCCACCTCCCGTCGTGACAGTGATTTCAAAATCGTCACAATGAGAAACGATGCCGAGTGTTCCATTGGCGTATTTTTCTTCAAAATTGTTTTTGACGAGCATGACGCGTGCGCCTTTTTTCAGGCGGAGCACTTCCGGCGCAAGGCATCCTTTTTTGATTGTCGCTACAATGTTCTCTTTTCCACGTGCGGTCATGGGGTATTCAAATGCCTCGCCTTCCAACTTGTCGAGCTCTCGGGTATTTTCGGCGTCTACATCGATGTTGTGGGTGTAAAGTTTTGTGGGTTCGACGCTTTGTGTTGGCTTTTTGCCATGGCGCGAGTTGAGGCGCTCGACGATGGTGGGGGAGACGGTGTTGTCTCTGATGGCGTTCAGCACTTCGAGATACGCAAGGTCGTTTTGACGGTGTTGTTCCTCAAGGTAGCAGATTTTTAGACCGAGGCTTTCCCATGAGGCTGAGGTATACGCAAAACATGCCGCTTCTTCACCCGCGCGACTAATAGGGGGGAGTTGGAAAAAGTCTCCACAAAGAATAACCTGCATGCCACCAAAGGGTGCATTGTTCCGTTTGAAAAAACGAGCAATTTGATCAACGAGGTCGAGGCGGAAGTGGTGAAGCATGGACACTTCATCAATAATGAGAACACGCGCTTCTTCGAAGCGTTTCCAGAGGTAGGATTTTTCTTCGAGAGCTTCGAGGTCGTACGGGGTGAGGACATTGCGAATACCGAGACCCGACCATGCATGGATAGTTTGTCCACCCATGTGCGTTGCGGCGATACCAGTAGAGGCGGTAATGCCAATGCCGACGCCGTGCTCGCGGAGGTGGCGAATATATTCGTTGAGGAGGTGCGTTTTCCCGCTTCCTGCGGCGCCAGTCACAAAGGCATTGTGCCCCATTTTTAAAATTTCGAGTGCTTCAGCTTGTTTCATGATATTTTCGAGATTATTATCCTTTTGTTACTTTGGTGTATTCTATCATACTTTAAGGGCGAGGAGGTGGGGTTCAGGTTGCCACCATGCTTGCATTTTTGGGGGGCTTCTGGTAAACTTTCTCTTTATATGGATATTAAAGACACCAACGTAGAGGGGAACACCCCGCTTATTACTGCAATGTTTTCGAGCGGAGCACATTTTGGCTATGCTCGCTCACGCCGCCACCCTTCAACAAAGCCTTTTATTTTTGGCACCAAAAACGGTGTTGAGATCCTTGATCTCGAAAAAACAAACCTTCTTCTTGAGGAGGCAAAGGCATATGTGAAGACGTTCGCTAAGGGAGGCAAACAAATTCTTTTGGTTGGGACTAAAAGCGAGGCAAAAAAGAGTATTTTGGATGCCGCAATGGCTATCGATATGCCATTCGTAACTGAACGATGGGTAGGCGGTATTCTTACCAACTTTCCTGAGATCAAGAAACGCGTTGCACTCTACGAATCTCTTCTTGCAAAGCGTGAAAAAGGAGAACTCGCTATGTACACAAAGAAAGAGCGATTACTCATTGATAAAGACATTGAGCGTCTTGAGAGAAACTTTGCAGGTATTGTTTCAATGAAGGAGCTTCCTTCCGCACTTTTTATTATTGATCCTAAGAAAGAATCAATCGCACTCAAAGAGGCGCAATTCCTCAAGATCCCTGTTGTCGCTCTTGCTAACTCTGACTGCAATTTGCGCGAGCTCGATTTCCCTATTCCAGGGAATGATGCGGCGGTTTCAAGTATTGCATTCTTTACGGCGCAAATTGTGGCGGCCTTCAAGGAGGGACGTAACGCTTAATCCTTTTCCATTAGTTGCTCTCTGCAACATGTTCTTATAATCTTAATTTCATCATGATTACCACCGAACAAATCAAAACGTTGCGCGACATGACGGGAGTATCAATCTCACAGTGCAAGAAAGCTCTCGAGGAATCAAAAGGGGACATGGATCAGGCGATTCTCGAGCTTCGCAAGAAAAGCACCGATATTGCTATGAAAAAAGGCGATCGCGAGCTTATGGCCGGTGTTGTTCAGTCGTATATTCACAGCAACAAGACCATCGGCACATTGGTTGAACTTGCGTGTGAGACTGACTTTGTGGCCCGCAATGAAGAATTTGTGACTCTTGCGCGTGATATTGCCATGCAGATTGCAGCAACGGCGCCAATGTGCACGAGCGAGAGTGATATCACAGCAGAAGTTCGCAAAGAGGCTGCTGAGCTCGCAAAGAAAGATCTTGGTGGCGATGTGTCGGAGGAGCAGCTCAAGGCATATATTGCTGAGAGGACGCTCCTCTCTCAGCGTTTTGTAAAAAATCCTGAAATTACGGTTCAAGAGCTCATCAATAATGGGGTTCAGAAGTTTGGAGAAAAGATTGAGGTGTCTCGTTTTGTGCGGTTTTCTATCGCAAAATAATTAACCATCATGATGTCTGTCATCATTACACTTTTCTATATCTCCCTCTCTCTGGTTGTCGGCATGGTCGGGCTCAAGCTCGTCTCACTCCGCAACCTGAAACTTTCCCTTGTAGAGGGAGTAGATCGAGAGTTTTATGGTAAGGTTTATGCGAAGGCAAATGAGACGAGAAGAGTTCTTCGTAAGAAATATTATATTCCTTTGCGCACACTTTCACGCGCGTTGTTCTTTTACGCAGCACACCATGTGCTTCACGCTGGGCTTATTCTTGGCAACAAGATAAAAGCGCGACATAGTAAATGGTACAACATGGTGAAAGGGAAAGGAGTGATTAAACAAAAAGGTTCAGTTTCTTTTTTCTTGCAAAATGTATCAGACTACAAAAAGTCGATGAGCATGAAATAATAAAAAACTTGCCCTTGTAGAGATTTTTTGTATAATGAGCTTTGGTTCCTTGGTGGTTGAAAAAAGAAAAGTAAGAAGGAAAAATCAAAAGAATATGTGCCAGAATAGCTGTTTTGGTAGGCCCAGGGGTTGCTGATAAAGTTAGATTGAAGAAGAAGTTAAAAATATGTGCCAGAATAGCTCAGTTGGTAGAGCAATTGTTTTGTAAACAATAGGTCGTCGGTTCGAACCCGACTTCTGGCTCCAAAATGCAAATCGTGCGTCTTTCAAAAAAGAAAAAAGGAGATGTCGCCGAGCTTGCCGTTGCAGCTCATTGTCTTAGGCTCGGTTACCAAGTTTTGTTTCCCTATGGTGAAGATGCGCGATATGATTTTGTCATCGAGTCAAAAGGTAAGTTTAAACGTGTTCAGGTAAAATATGTGACACCTAAAGACGGTGCGCTTGAGGTGAGTTGTCGAAGCAGTAATAATTGGTCCACACGTGCATATTCAGCAGAAGAAATTGACATTTTGGTCGCGTATGACTCAGAGAGTAAGCTTGTTTATTTTATTGACGTGAAGGTGATTGGAAAAAGAAGTCTTAAATTACGTTTGGTAGCTTCAAGAAATAATCAAACAAAAGGTGTTCATCATGCAGAGGACTACGGTAGTATCCCCTTATGGGGGGGGGCTTGCCTCACATGTCTTTTGAGTGCATGACAACAAAGGGGGCGGAAGCGCTTCCGCCCCCTTTCTGTTTTGCGCATGTGCCTCCTTTTGTGTATGATAGGTAAATGTCGAGTGAAATTTCTCAAAATAAGGTCAGAGGGCATTTGCATCCCGTAACGCAGGTGATTCGTGAGATTACGGACTCATTTATTGCCATGGGGTTTGAGGTTGCTGATGGCTCCGAGGTGGAAAGCGAGCACTATAACTTTGATGCCCTCAACGTCCCCAAAGACCACCCCGCACGCGACATGCAAGACACCTTTTGGGTGAAAGGAGTGCCTCAAACCGTACTTCGTACACATACCTCGGCTGTACAAGTGCGTTACATGGAGTCACACAAACCACCATTCAAAATTATTGTACCGGGGAAAGTGTATCGCTATGAAGCAACGGACGCGACGCACGAAACACAGTTTCATCAAATTGAGGGGCTTGTGGTTGGTGAAGGTATTAGTCTTGCGCACTTGAAGCACACGCTCGATACATTTTTTAAATCACTCTACGGAAAAGATGTAGCAACACGCCTTCGACCAAGCTATTTTCCCTTTGTGGAGCCCGGAGTTGAAATTGATATGTCGTGCATGAAATGCGCCGGTCGAGGATGCTCTGTGTGCAAGCAGACGGGGTGGATCGAGGTCATGGGCGGTGGCATGGTGCACCCTAATGTGCTTCGCGCAGGTGGAGTTGATCCCCAGAAATATCAGGGGTTTGCGTTTGGTGCGGGGGTTGATCGGCTTGTTATGATTCGCTATGGCATTGATGACATCCGCCTACTCTATTCAGGAGACTTGCGCCTTGTTAATCAATTTTAATTATGAATGTCCCTATTTCCTATCGGTGGCTAGAGTCACATTTTGATAAAAAACTTCCAGAGCCAGAAGAGATCTCGGGACTCTTTATGAAGCACTTGTGCGAAGTGGAGGCGATGGAGAAACATGGCGACGATACTATTTTTGATTTGAAAATTTTGCCGGATCGCGGACATGATTTGCTGGCGCATCTTGGTATTGCGCGCGAGGTTTCGGTGCTCGCAAACATCCCCTTGAAAGAGACAGTAAAAAAAGAGAGTCGATTCTGCGGAATCGGGTCGCGTAAGTCCTCTGGACGCGACCAACTTGTGGAAAGTGTGCCGAGTCTTCGAGTGGAAGTGCGTGAACAAAAACTTTGCCCTCGCTACATGGGGCGGGTGATTGAGGGAGTTTCTGTGGGAGAGTCGCCGGCATGGCTTCGTGCATTTCTTGAGTCAGTGGGGCAACGAAGTATTAACAACATTGTCGATATTACCAATTTCGTCATGCTTGAGCTTGGGCAACCAATGCATGCGTTTGATGCGGCAAAGCTTGCACGCGGAAAGGACGGAGCTTTTGAAATTTTTGTACGCAAGGCACACACCAGTGAGCGCATGATAACTCTCGACGGCAAAGATATTGTGTTGTCGTCGGAAACTTTGGTGATTGCGGACAGTGCCCAGTCTCTCGCCATTGCCGGTGTAAAAGGCGGTCGGGATGCGGGCGTAGATCAACAGACAACCACCATCATTTTCGAGGCTGCAAATTTTGATGCTGTGAATACGCGAAGGACTTCAGAGCGTGTTGGTATCCGTACTGATTCCTCGTGTCGGTTTGAGCACAACATTTCGCCTGTTCTTGCCGAGGAGGCGATGCAGATGGCGACTGAGCTTGTGCTTGAGATGTGCCCTGAGGCGTGCGTAGGTGCGGTTGTTGACGTATATCCTGCGCCTGTGGCAAAGCGCGAGTTTGGAGTGAGTGTTGCCGAGCTCAATGCCATACTAGGAACAAAGCTCTCTGGTGACGCTGTAGAGGATATTGTAAAACGTCTGGGCTTTACGTATCGTCGCACCGGAGATGCTTTCAGTATAACGCCACCTGCTTATCGACTCGACTTACTTATTAAAGAAGATCTTGCAGAGGAGATTGGGCGTGTTTATGGGTATGAAAATATTATTCCTACGCCTATTTCTGAACTTTCTTTCAAGGCTGAGTCACTCAAGACGTATGTGTATGCAAACATAATTCGTGATGTCTTGGTCGCGCAGGGGTTTTCCGAGGTATACACATATTCGTTTCAGAAAGAGGGCGTATTTGCAGTAGCAAACCCTATTGCAGAAGATAAGGGGTTTTTGCGAAAGGATTTGTCTGCGGGTGTTTCTGATGCACTTCTGCTCAATGCGCGCAATGCACCACTCTTGGGTCTTGATGCTGTCAAGATATTTGAGATTGGCAAAGTGTTTCCGCGGGTTGGCGAGGAAAAACTTTCATGTGCATTTGCTGTAGATGTTTTAAATGCAGGAAAGAAAAAAGACGCTCGTACCAAAGAAGTGCTCCAAAGTGCATGCGACTCATTGAGCGCCGCTCTGGGTGTTTCTGTTCCAGCTCCTTTGCAAGGCAATATAGTTGAAATTGACCTTGGTGCACTCTTGGAAAAACTTCTTAAACCGATTTTTCCCGTCACGCCGTTTAAGGCCATTGAGACGCGCTATCAAAAGATTTCAATCTATCCATATATGTTGCGTGATATTGCGCTCTGGGTTCCTGAGGGGGTTTCGAGTGATGTGGTGCACAACATGATACGCAAAGAAGCTGGCGAGCTTTTGGCGTTCTCGCGATTGTTTGATGTGTTCACCAAAGAATTTCCCGATGGCAAAAAAACTTCATATGCATTTAATTTAGTATTTCAGTCGCACAAAAAAACACTTTCGGATGAGGAAGTGAACGGCGTCATGGAGCGTGTCACGAAAGTGCTCGCAATGGAAGGGGGTTGGACGGTGCGCTAATAGTTTATTGCCATGAGTATTGCAACCATTACCTTAGTAAAAATTTTTATTCCCGCGGCGCTGGCATTTGGTGCGGGGATTTTGATGACCCCTTTTTTCACGCATTATTTTTATAAATATCGCATGTGGAAGAAGAATCCACGAGGAACCGGCGAGCCAGTGTCAGCGGCATTCAAAAAGGTTCATAATGAAAAAGGGGAGCTTTCCACGCCACGCGTTGGGGGGATTCTTGTTTGGTTTTCAGTACTCGTCGTGGTGTGCGGGCTCGCGCTTGTCGCATGGATTTTCCCCTCTGACGCAACCGAAAAACTTAATTTTTTGAGTCGTGGTCAAACGTTTATCCCACTGTTTGCGCTCGTTGCGGCGGCGCTTGTGGGGCTCTCTGATGACTTGCTTCAGATTTATGGCAAGGGTGCGTATGCTGTTGATGCGGTTGTGTATCGAAAAGTAAAGGCGAGTGTAATTATTTTAATTGGCTTCATTATTGCATGGTGGTTTGTGATGAAGCTTGGTGTGACGCATGTGTACTTTCCTTTTTACGGTGACCTCGAGCTTGGTCTCTGGTTTATTCCGTTTTTTATTTTTGTCATGTTCGCAACATTTTCAACCAGTGTCATTGACGGTATTGACGGACTCGCCGCAGGGGTGCTCGCACCTATTTTTATCGGCTACGCGGCAATCGCTTTTTTCAATAATCAAATTGACCTCGCCGCCCTCGCGTCGGCAATATCGGGCGCCCTCTTGGCATTTTTGTGGTTCAATATTCCACCGGCTCGTTTTTACTTGGGGGAGACGGGGATTTTGGGTCTCACGGTGACGTTGTCGGTTTTTGCGTTCATGACCGACACGGTGTTTTTGTTGCCCATCATTGCATTTCCTTTGGTGGTGACTTCCGCTTCGTCGAGCATTCAGATGCTTTCAAAGCGATATCGCAACGGAAAAAAAGTGTTTTTGGTGGCACCGCTTCATCATCACTTTGAGGCGCTGGGGTGGCCGTCGTACAAGGTCGTGATGCGCTACTGGGTTATCTCTATGATTTCGGTAATAATCGGCGTCGTCTTGGTGACGCTTGGAAAATAGTATGTGTGGCATCGCAGGAATTATTGGGTACAAAAAAGAAGACAGCGAGCAACTTTTGCGTACAATGACAAACGCCATTGTGCACCGTGGACCTGATGATGAGGGGCATCATGTTGATGAGGCGCTCGCAATGGGGATGCGTCGTCTCTCTATTATAGATGTGGAGGGTGGAAAACAGCCGATTACTTCCACGGATGGGAATTTGGTCATCGTGTTCAATGGTGAGATTTACAATTACCGCGAACTTCGCGAAGACCTTGTTTCCCGCGGGTATCAGTTTAAAACAGAGACAGATACAGAAGTCATTTTGCATCTTTTTGAAGCGGAAGGGAGTGCGTGCCTCACCAAACTCCGTGGAATGTTTGTGTTCGCGATTTTAAACAAAAAAACACAAGAGCTTTTCATTGCTCGTGATTATTTCGGTATAAAGCCGTTGTATTATCTTTTGGAAAATGGAATCATTCGTGCATTTGGTTCAGAAATAAAAAGCATCTTGGCACTTTCGAGTGTGGTGCGCACGGTGAATGACGAGGCTGTCGTGAATTATCTTTCGTTTCAATATAACCCGCTCAAGGAAACTTTTTTTAAGGGCATCTGGAAGCTCGCGCCGGGGAGTTTTTTGAGTATTGACCTCACGACGGGGAAATATAAAGAGGAACGATATTGGGAGTTTGCTTTTGCCGAGAATATGGAAGGGACTGAAACGGAGTGCACTGAAAAGTTGTCCGCAGTGCTTGAAGATTCTGTTCGTCATCATATGATTGCTGATGTGCCGGTTGGCGCATTTTTGAGTGGAGGTATCGACAGTGGGATCATTGCGGCATTGGCACAACGTGAGCGAAGTGGTAAGGGTGCTGTGGCTTCACCCAAAGGACTTACGCGACCTGATTCCGCAGAGCTGGTCGCGTCCAGAGGACTTACGCGACCCGATTCCGCAGAATCGAAGATTTCAACATTTACTATCGGGTTTGCGGAAGCAAACGAGGCGCGTGAGGCAAAAATAACAGCAGAGCATATCGGCACCGAACATTATGAGTCTGTTGTTTCTCCCGAAGAGTATTTTCAAGAGCTCCCAAAAATCATGTGGCACTTTGACGAACCAGTTGCCGATCCTGCCGCTTCGTCGCTCTATTTTTTAGCGCGTGAGGCGCGCAAAAAAGTAAAAGTCGTTCTTTCGGGTGAGGGTGCTGACGAGCTCTTTGGTGGATACAATATTTATCTTGAATCATATGCACGCCGTCGCCTTGCGTTTGTTCCTCGTATTGTTCGTGAAAAGATCTTACGCCCCCTCTCTGAATCCACTCGAGAGTTTCGTGGGAAAAACTTTCTGAAGCGTTTTTTCAGCAATATGGAGGATTGGTATATTGGGAATGCAAATATTTTTTCCCCAGCCGAAGTCGAATCACTTTGGCAAGGTAAACCCTATGCACGCATGAGTCTCGCGCCTCTCTATGCACGAGTTGCCAACCGCGAAGATTCCGAAAAGATGCAGTATATCGATATCAATACGTGGCTTGTGGGAGACATTTTGGCAAAAGCAGACAAGATGACCATGGCGCATTCGCTGGAGCTTCGGGTGCCGTTTCTTGACCGTAGCGTTTCAGACTTTGCACGTCGTCTCCCGTCTACGCTCAAGTGGAAAAATTATACGACGAAGTATCTTTTGCGCAAAGTGGCAGACAAAATTCTGACGCCGGAAATAGCTCGTCGCAAAAAGCTCGGGTTCCCGACACCAGTAGGGCGGTGGTTTACTGCCGATAAGACGGCGCTCTACGAACGTATTACCAAGAATGAATATATTCGCTCACATTTCGATGTTGCGACAATCGAGCGCATTGTTGCCGACCATATTGCGGGGCGCGCGGACAATGGCCGCAAAATTTATTTGCTTCTTTCTTTTGCCATTTGGCACGAAGTCTTTTTTGAAAATAATTAGGGATGGTTGAAATAAAAAACCCCGTGAGTTTGCTGTCGTTCTAGGCAGGTTCACGGGGTTCTGTTAGCGTGTTGTGCGTTTCAGTCTTTTGGGTTTCCAAGGGTTCTTTTTTGGTTTGAACCACGGCATAAGTTTGTCAAAAACAAATACACCAGGGTCGTAATGATGCCAATAGTGACCGATGATTTGAAAATCAACATCATTGATTTCGCCTTTTTTGGGCTCTGTTTAGAGAGTTTGGCGTAGGAGAATTTTATGCTACAATAGACCTACATTTGCGGGATGCCCTGCACCCACGGCACCCCTTTATTTATGGCAAAAAAAGACGAAAAAACTGAGGGTTATGGAGCAGACGACATTGTCGTCCTAGAAGGGCTTGAGCCTGTGCGCAAGCGTCCGGGCATGTACATTGGCTCGACAGGTCCCGAGGGGCTTCACCACCTCATTTGGGAAATTTTTGACAACTCACGCGACGAGGCTATGGGTGGTTTTGCGGACCATATCGAAGTTGCGCTTTTGCCGGACAATCGCGTGCGCATTGTGGACAATGGTCGCGGTATTCCGGTTGATATTCATTCCAAAACAAAAGTTTCGGCGCTTGAAACTATTATGACGACGCTTCATGCGGGCGGAAAGTTTGAAGGTACAAGCTATAAAGTTTCCGGCGGTCTTCATGGGGTGGGAGCATCGGTCGTAAACGCACTCTCAGTGTACACAAAAGTAGAAGTGCATCGCGACGGCGCTATTCACATGCAGGAGTACGAGCGTGGCAAAAGAAAAGCCGCAGTTAAAAAAGTAGGTACTACAAAGTATCGCGGTACCGTTGTGACCTTTGAACCAGACGAAATGATTTTCAAGGAGATGGGTTGGAATTGGAATCAGATTATAAACCACCTTCGTCAGCAGGCTTACCTTGTGAAAGGTTTGCAGATTGTTATTATTGATGCACGCAATCTAGAAGAAAAACTCAAGCTTGATAACGAAGTTTTTCTTGCAGATTTTAAGCTTGAGGTCCCCTCGATGTCATTCTATTTTGATGGCGGACTTGTGTCGCTTGTGCGTTTCTATAATCAGCATCAGAAGCCAGTGCACAAAAATATTTGCTATGTAGATAAAGAAGTTGACGATGTGATGGTTGAGGTTGCATTTCAATATATTGACGATATCTCGTCTCGTGAACTCGCGTTTGCAAACAACATATACAATATGGAGGGCGGTACGCATGTTACTGGTTTCCGCACGGCGCTTACACGTCGCATCAATGATTACGCGCGGAAAAATAACCTTCTTAAGGGGGCTGATGAAAACTTTACTGCTGACGATGTGCGGGAGGGGCTTACTTGTGCAATCTCTGTGAAGATGCGCGAGATTCAGTTTGAAGGACAAACAAAAGGGAAGCTTGGTAGTGTCGAAGCTCGCAGTGCCGTAGAGAAAGTCTTTGGTGAGGCACTCAGTGTCTTTATGGAAGAAAATCCAGACGATGCACGCGCTATTATAAACAAGGTGATTTTAGCTCTTCGTGCCCGCAAGGCTGCAAAGGCGGCAAAGGACAGTGTTCTACGTAAGGGCGCACTCGAAGGTCTGACTCTTCCGGGTAAACTCGCCGATTGTCAGTCAAACAAAGCCGAAGACTCAGAGATTTTTATTGTAGAGGGAGATTCAGCTGGAGGTTCTTCAAAACAAGGTCGTGATCGTCGCACACAGGCTATTCTTCCTCTCAAAGGAAAAATTTTAAATGTTGAGCGCGCACGTCTCGACAAAATGCTTGCTTCAAACGAGATCAAGTCGTTGGTGATTGCGATGGGGACGGGGATTGGTGACATTTTTGATATTACAAAACTTCGCTATCACAAAGTGATTATTGCAACCGATGCCGATGTGGACGGCGCGCACATCCGTACACTTCTTTTGACTCTTTTCTATCGTTACTTTAGACCAGTCATTGATGCGGGCAATATTTTTATTGCACAACCACCACTCTACAAGATTAAAAAAGGAAAAGAGATTACCTACGCATATAGTGATGAAGAGAAAGCAAGAATTATTGGCAAGGATGCAAATTTGATTGAAGAAGGCGAAGAAGCCGAAACGGAAGGTACTGAGGAGGCTCTTGCGGGAGCAGAAGAAGAGAAGGGTCGCAAGCGTGAGGCAAAAATCTCAATACAGCGCTATAAAGGTCTTGGAGAAATGAATCCTGATGAACTTTGGGAAACAACCATGAATCCCCTTACACGTGTGCTTAAGCGTGTTACGGTTGGTGATGCGGTGGATGCTGACAAAGCATTCAATGTTCTTATGGGTGAGGATGTTGCATCTCGTAAATCATTTATTCAGTCGAATGCAACGACGGCGAACATTGATGTTTAAGACAGAAGTAGGGTATAATTAACCGTATGGAAAAAAAATATATCATTATAGCAGTTGTGGTTGCAGTTGTTGTGTACATTGGATTTTGGTCAAATAAAGAGGAAGTTATCGCTCCTGCCGACAATCAAAAAATGGAGACCCCCCTCACAACGACGACTCAACCACCTGTAGTAAAAGTTCCTGTGAACAAACCGGTTACGACAGTACAAAGTAAGACAGCAACTAAAACGACAAGCGTTACTGTTGCTACAACCCCCTCAGTATTGCCTGATGGGTCATACTTGGTTTCCTATACCGCTTCAGGGTTCGTGCCCCCAGTTATTGAAATCAAACCCGGCAAGTCGGTTCATTTTGTGAATAATTCTAATAAAGCAATGAGTATTGCAAGCCAAGAGCCAAACAGTCAAGTGTACAGTGAGCTCAATCAAGGAAAAACGGTCGGACGTGGCGGTACGTACGATTTCACATTTCTTACAGCAGGTACGTGGAAGTATATGAATCGTAACAATTCTCTTGATACGGGTGTTATTATTGTAAAATAATTAAAGTATTCTCGAAGCAATACAAAAATCTCTCGACTTGCTAGCAAGTCGAGAGATTTTTGTATATGTTACCAGATTTCTTTTGAGTCGATTTCTTGTTTTGCGAGAGTGATGAATTCGGCAAGAGGGAGTGCGTCGATGTGTTTTCCGTCGCGACGTTCTGCGGTTACTGTGCCTGCTTCAACCTCCTTTTCGCCGACAACGAGGATATAAGGAACCTTTTCTGTCTTTGCGACACGAATGCGTTTGCCGAGGGATTCGTTGGAATCGTCGAGTTCGACACGAATGTCGGCTTCGGAAAGTTCAACGCGAACTTTTTCTGCATATTCTACATACTTCTCACTGATAGGAAGAATTTTTACCTGTACTGGCGAGAGCCAGATGGGGAAGTTGCCGGCGAAGTGTTCAATCATAATGCCCATAAAACGCTCGGTTGAACCGAGAACGGCGCGGTGAATAACGACAGGGCGCACCTTCTCGTTGGCTTCGTTGATGTAGTCGAGTTCAAAACGTTCGGGAAGCTGAAAGTCGAGCTGAATCGTAGAAAGCTGCCACTGACGTCCAATGGCGTCTTTGAGCATAAAGTCGAGCTTGGGTCCGTAGAACGCAGCTTCATTCTCGGCTTCTTCATATTTCCACCCTGTCTTTTTGACGATGGTACGAAGCGCATCCTCAGCCGTTTCCCAGACATGATCGGCGCCAATATATTGTTCCTTGTTTTTTGAATCGCGGAGTGAGATGCGTACATAGAAGTCATTGAGCCCAAACGCTGCATAGACTTCTTTGATCATGCCGAGCATGAGATCAATTTCGCCATGGATTTGGTCAGGCCGAGCAAAGACATGACAGTCGTCTTGCGTGAGAGAACGAACGCGCGTGAGCCCCGAGAGTTCGCCGGATTTTTCATAACGATAGTTGGTTGTTGTTGCGGTGTAGCGCACGGGGAGCTGGCGATATGAATGAGGAAGTGTTTTGTAGAGCATCATGAAATGAGGACAGTTCATGGGTTTCAAATAGTAGTCATTGTCATCAATCTTCATTGGTGTGTACATTGCGTCGTATTTTGAGAGGTGACCTGAAATTTCGTAGAGTGTACCCTTGGTGATGTGGGGAATCCAAATTTCTTGGTATCCGCGTGCTCGCTGAAGACTGCCAACAAACTCCTCAATATTTTTACGAAGGATGGCGCCTTTTGGGTAAAAGAGGGGAAGTCCTGCGCCAATCTCGTCGATGATGGTAAACAACTCGAGCTCTTTGCCGAGTTTGCGATGATCGCGTTTTTTTGCTTCCTCTTGTTGTTTCAAGTATGCGTCGAGCTCTGCGCCACTTTCGAATGCAAGACCGTAGATGCGCGTGAGCATGGGGTTCTTTTCACTTCCGCGCCAGTAGGCACCGGCAGTGTGGGTGATTTTGAATCCATCTGCAGGAATTTCTTTGGTGCTCTCGACGTGTCCGCCTTTGCAGAGGTCGGTGAAAGTGCCCGTGGTGTAGAGGGTGAGCGTCTTGCCCTCCTTTGAAAATTCCTCAATGAGTTCTGTTTTGTAAGGCTGGTCCTTGAACATTTTTTTAGCGTCAGCAACTGAAACAACGTTCCCTTCAAAAGGAATTGCTTTGTTGGTCATTTTTTTCATCGCCTTCTCAAAACTTTTCAGATCCTCGGGAGTTGGTGTGTAGCCGTTTGAAAACTCGAAGTCATAGTAAAAACCATTGTCGATGACGGGGCCAATGCCAAGCTTTGCGCTGGGGTCTTTTTCAAGCACTGCAATCGCAAGCAAGTGGGCGAGTGAGTGGCGGATATTGTGCAGTTTGTCGTTTTTTTCGTTCATATCAAGCTATTCTAGCATTTTTCCGATGTTTTGAAAGGGCCAAGTATTGCAGGGTAGAAAACAAGCATTTTTGTTATATTTGTGGTATTCTAAATATTGGGTGAGTTGTTCCCCTTAAAGGAGGACTTGATATGGGTTTATTTGAAGGGCTAATCCTTTACGTGGCAGTCATTTTGGTGGTGTTCGGTTTGATAGGAATTAATAACCCCGGCAAGTGAAGGTGCCCATATGATGAGTTTTAAACGGAGTTTTAGGCGGTACGATATTGTACCGCTTTTTTATTTCTCTATAACTCCTTTACGCGTTCTACAATCATGCTTTTTTCGCCGTTGCGTTCAGATATTTTTCCTTTGACTTTGATACACCTGTCGGGAGTTTCAAAGAATTCTTTGTGAGCAAAAAGGGCTTCAGGGAAAAGTACGAGCTCGAGGGTACCGGTGTAGTCAGTGAGTTTGACGAAGGCCATCTTGGCGCCTTTTTTTGTGAGGATTGTGCGTACGTCGTCGATGATTCCACCCACTACGGCAACACTTCCATCTTTGAGTGTTTTCAAGCTTTCAACGGTTGTGCCGAGTGCTGTGAGTTTTTCGCGGTGAGCATCAAGAGGGTGTCCTGAAACAAAAAGTCCAAGGAGTTCTTTTTCCCACATAAGACAGTCGCGTTTTGCTGCAGGTGCGGATTCTTTGAGCCGGAGTCCGGGAACGCTTGATTTGTCGGACATGCCTCCAAAAAGTGACACCTGGCCGCGAGCGTCTTGCCCTTGTGCGCGATTGTAGGCAAGCGCCTCTTCAGTGTTGGCGAGCATGATACCACGTTCACCAAGTGCGTCCATGGCGCCGGCTTTTACGAGAGACTCGAGCGATTTTTTATTTAAATTTTTGTGGCGGATGCGTTCAAGAAAATTTGCAAATGAAGTATAGATACCATTTGTCTCGCGTTCGGCAATGATGGCGTCTGAAATATCAGTGCCGAGATTTTTAATAGTGTAGAGCCCAAACCGGATCTCGTCGTGACCGTCGGCGGCAATGACCGTGAAGTCACCCGCACTTTTGTTGACGTCGGGGGGAAGAATGGGGATCTTCATACGTTTCGACTCCGCGATGATTTCTGAGATTTTTTCAACGTCACCCGACTCGGCGGTGAGGATGGCAGTCATATACTCCACGGGGAAGTTTGCCTTCATATAGGCAGTTTGGTACGCGACACGGCCGTAGCTTGCCGAGTGCGCTTTGTTGAAACCATAGGCAGCGAACGGCTCAATCCACGCCCAGATTTCTTGAGCCTTTTTTTCGCTCCATCCTGCATATTTGATGCACCCTTTGATGAATTTTTCTTTTTGCGCCTGCATTTCGGCGGGGATTTTTTTGCCGACGGCTTTGCGGAATTTATCCACCTCACCCCAGCTGTAGCCCGCGAGCTTGTTTGCCATGATGAGCAGGTCGTCTTGGTAGACCAAAATACCGTATGTTTGTTTCAAGATTTCTTCGAGTGCGGGATCGAGGTAGGAGATGAGTTTGGGATTGTGTTTGCGCTTAATATAATCGGGGATGAATTGCATAGGACCCGGGCGATAGAGGGCGACCATAGCGTTGATGTCGTGGATGCTGGTTGGCTTGAGCTCGATGAGCCAGCGTGTCATACCAGCGCCGTTTAGCTGAAAGAGTCCGCCGGTTTCTCCACGCGCAAGCATGGCGTAGGTTAGTTTGTCGTCGAAGGGGATTTCCTCGATGTCGATACTGATGCCACGATGTTTCTTCACCATGCGTACGGCGTCGGCAAGGATGGTAAGGTTGCGGATGCCCAAGAAGTCGAATTTTGTAAGTCCAACACCGTCTTCACCCACGGTGTACATGTCGTACTGCGTAATGACCTTGCCACCTTTTGGGTCGAGCTGTGTCGGGGTGAATTCGTAAAGTGGGCGGGGGGCGATGACCACACCAGCTGCGTGGACAGAAATGTGGCGCACACATCCTTCGAGTTTTTTCGCAAGGTCGATGATTTGTTTGGTGGTCGTGTCGCTCGTGTAAAGCTCTTTGAGTTCGGGGGTAATATCGAGAGCAGCGTCGATGGTCATGGGGAAACCCTGAGAGCCTTCGGGAATCAGGCGCGAGATTTTGTCACCAATAATGTAGGGGTGGCCAAGCGCGCGCGCAACGTCGCGCACCGCACCGCGTGCCATCATGGTTCCAAAGGTTCCAATTTGCGCAACTTTGTCGTCGCCGTATTTTCGTTTTGCATAGTCGAGCACCTCTTCACGACGCGTGTCGGCAAAGTCCATATCGATATCGGGCGCACTGGGGCGTTCGGGGTTCAGGAAGCGCTCGAAGGGAATGTTAAATTCAAGTGGATTGATTTTTGTAATATTCAAAAGGTAGGTGGTCATCGAGCCGGCGACGGATCCACGAATGTTGCTGTAGATGTCGTTTTCGTGCGCAAAGCGGATGAGGTCTTCTACGACCAAAAAGTATGCTTCGTAACCCTTGAACTTGATGATGCCAAGCTCGTATTCGAGGCGGTCAATGACGTCTTGTTTGCCCGTGAGGCCTCGGCGCTCAATGCCGGCATAGCAGAGTGCGTGCAAGCGGTCGTAGGTAGTCTCGCCTTCGTTGAGCGGGAAGTCTGGGAAGAGAAATTTCCCAAGGGTAAGCTCGATGTCGCATTGATCGGCGATTTTTTGCGTGTTCCACACTGCTTCTGGTGTGTCGGCAAAATACTCGAGCGCAGTTTCTGTGTCGATGAAATGAAATAAATCCGCTTTCATGGAGAAGCGATTTTCGTCGTTCAGGTCGCCATTGGTTTGAATGGCGAGGAGTGTTTCGTGCGCGTCTTGGTCCTCTTTGTGGAGGTAGTGCGAGTCTTGGGTGGCGACCAAAGGAATGTCGAGTTTCTTGCCGAGCGCGATGATGCCCGCGCGCACTTTTTCAATACCGGGTACACCCGGATGATGCATGATTTCCAGATAGTAGTTTTCGGCGCCAAAAATCTCGCGGTGCTCACGTGCGATAGCTTCGGCACCCTCGATGTCGCCCCGGTGAAGTGCGCGTGAGAGTTCGCCGCCAAAACATCCCGAGAGGCAGATGACACCCTCGCTGTACATGCGCAAGATTTCCTTGTCCATGCGCGGTTTGTAGTAGTAGCCTTCGAGGTTGGCGAGGGTGACGAGGTGAATGAGGTTTTGGTAACCCGTTTTGTTTTTTGCGAGGAGGGTGAGATGGAAACGCTCATTGTCGATGCCGGGGCGTTTGTCACGGCGTGAGCCGGTGGTGATATAGGCTTCGACACCGAGAATAGGCTTGATGCCCCCCGCTTTGCATTTTTGATAGAACTCAATCGCGCCATACATGTTGCCGTGGTCGGTCAGGCCAATGGCGTTCATGCCGTGCCCTTTTGCAACGTCGACCATTGCGTCAATCTTGGAAAGTCCGTCCAAGAGTGAGTAGTGCGAGTGGGTGTGGAGGTGGATGAATTTTGGATCTTTCGTTTCCATATGGGGTTAGTATAGCAGATGATTGGGGTGAGAAAAAATCAACTTGTTGAGTATGATTTGGTATGATGAAGGTATGAAAAAAATGAGGGAAAACAATATCATCGGCATCGATGAAGTGGGGCGGGGTCCGCTTGCGGGGCCGGTGGCGGTTGGGGCGGTGTGTATTTATGCCGAACACTATGCGCGTGTGAAAAAACTTTTTCCGGTGGTGCGGGATTCTAAAAAACTCTCGGCGAAAGCGCGCGAGGAGTGGGAGGTGCGGATTCGTGAGGCGGAAGTGGCTGGGTTTTTGGTGACGGCAGTCGCGTTCGTGGCGCCGAGGATAATCGACAAAAAAGGGATTGCTCCGTCGATACGGATGGCGCTTGCGCAGGCGCTTGAAAATGTTGCCCTCGCCCCCGAGGACCGCCCTCCGTATACGGAGGGCGGTCCTCGGGGGCGAGGGCAACATTTTCAAGCGCCTGCGCAAGCGCCATCCGTATCGACGGAGCAATCCCTTTTTTGTCGATTATCCTCGGCGCCACGAACGCGACTGCCGTCACCAAAAACCCAGCCACTTCCGCCTCACGAATCCGCACCTCCCACTCCTCGCGCGCTTTCGCCGAGAGTTTTTTAGAATCCCGCACCACCGGAAAAAGTTTTTTCACACGCGCATAGTGTTCGGCATAAATACACACCGCCCCAACCGCCACCGGCCCCGCAAGCGGACCCCGCCCCACTTCATCGATGCCGATGATATTGTTTTCCCTCATTTTTTTCATACCTTCATCATACCAAATCATACTCAACAAGTTGATTTTTTCTCACCCCAATCATCTGCTATACTAACCCCATATGGAAACGAAAGATCCAAAATTCATCCACCTCCACACCCACTCGCACTACTCACTCTTGGACGGACTTTCCAAGATTGACGCAATGGTCGACGTTGCAAAAGGGCACGGCATGAACGCCATTGGCCTGACCGACCACGGCAACATGTATGGCGCGATTGAGTTCTATCAAAAATGCAAAGCGGGGGGCATCAAGCCTATTCTCGGTGTCGAAGCCTATATCACCACCGGCTCACGCCGTGACAAACGCCCCGGCATCGACAATGAGCGTTTCCATCTCACCCTCCTCGCAAAAAACAAAACGGGTTACCAAAACCTCATTCACCTCGTCACCCTCGCCAACCTCGAAGGCTACTACTACAAACCGCGCATGGACAAGGAAATCTTGCGCATGTACAGCGAGGGTGTCATCTGCCTCTCGGGATGTTTTGGCGGCGAACTCTCACGCGCACTTCACCGGGGCGACATCGAGGGTGCCGAAGCTATCGCACGTGAGCACCGCGAGATTTTTGGCGCCGAAAACTACTATCTGGAAATCATGCATCATCCGGGTGTACCCGGTATTGAAAAAGTGCGCGCGGGCATCATCGCGCTCGGCAAGAAACTCGACATTCCTTTGGTCGCCACCCAAGACTCGCACTACCTCCACAAAGAGGACCAAGACGCGCACGAAACACTCCTCGCCATTCAAACCAATGGCGACCTGAACGACGAAAATCGCTTCTCCATGAAAGCGGATTTATTTCATTTCATCGACACAGAAACTGCGCTCGAGTATTTTGCCGACACACCAGAAGCAGTGTGGAACACGCAAAAAATCGCCGATCAATGCGACATCGAGCTTACCCTTGGGAAATTTCTCTTCCCAGACTTCCCGCTCAACGAAGGCGAGACTACCTACGACCGCTTGCACGCACTCTGCTATGCCGGCATTGAGCGCCGAGGCCTCACGGGCAAACAAGACGTCATTGACCGCCTCGAATACGAGCTTGGCATCATCAAGTTCAAGGGTTACGAAGCATACTTTTTGGTCGTAGAAGACCTCATCCGCTTTGCGCACGAAAACGACATCTACAGCAACATTCGTGGATCCGTCGCCGGCTCGATGACCACCTACCTTTTGAATATTACAAAAATCAATCCACTTGAATTTAACATTCCCTTCGAGCGCTTCCTGAACCCCGAACGCCCCAGTGCGCCCGATATCGATATGGACTTTGCCGACACGCGTCGTGAAGAGGTGCTCGACTATGCAAAACGAAAATACGGCGACGACAAAGTTGCGCAAATTGGAACCTTTGGAACCATGATGGCACGCGGTGCGGTGCGCGACGTTGCGCGCGCGCTTGGCCACCCCTACATTATTGGTGACAAAATCTCGCGCCTGATTCCCGAAGGCTCTCAGGGTTTCCCCATGACCATCGACGCTGCTCTCGATATTACCCCCGAACTCAAAGAGCTTTACACGAGCGACACGACCACCAAACAAATCATCGACCTTGCGAAAAAACTCGAAGGATGTGTGCGCCACATTTCTGTCCACGCAGCTGGTGTGGTCATCGCCCCCCGCCCACTTTACGAATTCACCCCGACACAGCTCGACCCAAAAGGTGGCAAGGTCATTACGCAGTACGACATGTACACCGTGGGTGAAGACGGTGTTGGACTTACAAAATTCGACTTCTTGGGCATCCGCAACCTTACCATCCTTGCCGACGCCGTACGCATGGTGAAGAAACATCGTGGCATCAGTATCGACATCGAGGAAATCCCCTTCGACGACAAACTAACCTACGCCATGCTTGCGCGTGGAGAAACCGGCGGACTCTTTCAGCTAAACGGCGCTGGTATGACACGCTGGCTCATCGAGCTCAAGCCAACCAGCATCCACGACATCAACGCTATGGTCGCCCTCTATCGCCCGGGTCCTATGCAATTCATCCCCGATTATATTAAGCGCAAACACAATCCCAAACTCATCTCCTACCTCGATCCCGCACTCGAAGAAATCTTGAAACAAACATACGGTATTTTGGTCTACCAAGACGACCTGCTCATCATGGCAAACAAGCTCGCGGGCTACAGCTGGGGTGAGGTGGATAAATTCCGCAAAGCCGTCGGCAAAAAAATCCCCGCCGAAATGCAGGCGCAAAAAGAAAAATTCATCAAAGGGTGCATCAAATATGCAGGATGGAGCGAAAAAAAGGCTCAAGAAATCTGGGCGTGGATTGAGCCGTTCGCTGCCTATGGTTTCAACAAAGCGCACTCGGCAAGCTACGGCCGTGTCGCGTACCAAACTGCCTATATGAAGGCAAACTTCCCCGTGGAGTATATGACTGCCATCCTCACCGCCGAGTCGGGTGACGTTGAAAAAATCTCAGAAATCATCGCGGAGTCGAAACGTATGAAGATCCCCATTCTTCCCCCCGACGTCAACAAAAGTGCGGGTGACTTCACGGTCATTGCCGCCGACGGTCACGACGAGATCCGGTTTGGGCTCTACACTATTAAAAATCTCGGCACTGATATTTCAGACGCCATCATTGCCGAACGCGAGACAAATGGTATCTATACTTCATTTGCAAATTTTCTTGAACGCATCCGCCACAAAAATTTAAATAAAAAATCGCTCGAGTCTCTCGTAAAAGCCGGCGCCATGGACGCACTTGGTGAACGTGGTATCATGCTCGCCAACACTGAAGAGGCGCTTGCCTACAATCGCGCACAAGGGCAAGACGCTCGCGGCCAGGTGTCACTTTTTGGAGGCATGTCCGACAAATCAAGCGTTCCCGGACTCCGGCTCAAAGAATCCGCACCTGCAGCAAAACGCGACTGTCTTATGTGGGAAAAAGAACTCCTTGGACTTTTTGTTTCAGGACACCCTCTTGATGCTCACCGCGAAAAACTCACAGCACTCGGCACAACCGTTGAAAGCTTGAAAACACTCAAAGATGGAAGTGTTGCCGTAGTGGGTGGAATCATCGACGACGTACGCACAATCCTCACAAAAAAAGGCGCCAAGATGGCCTTCGTCAAACTCACTGACTACACCGGTACCCTCGAGCTCGTACTTTTCCCTGAAGCCCTTTTTGCTCACAAAGAATTCTTTGAAACTCCCGACAGGTGTATCAAAGTCAAAGGAAAAATATCTGAACGCAACGGCGAAAAAAGCATGATTGTAGAACGCGTAAAGGAGTTATAGAGAAATAAAAAAGCGGTACAATATCGTACCGCCTAAAACTCCGTTTAAAACTCATCATATGGGCACCTTCACTTGCCGGGGTTATTAATTCCTATCAAACCGAACACCACCAAAATGACTGCCACGTAAAGGATTAGCCCTTCAAATAAACCCATATCAAGTCCTCCTTTAAGGGGAACAACTCACCCAATATTTAGAATACCACAAATATAACAAAAATGCTTGTTTTCTACCCTGCAATACTTGGCCCTTTCAAAACATCGGAAAAATGCTAGAATAGCTTGATATGAACGAAAAAAACGACAAACTGCACAATATCCGCCACTCACTCGCCCACTTGCTTGCGATTGCAGTGCTTGAAAAAGACCCCAGCGCAAAGCTTGGCATTGGCCCCGTCATCGACAATGGTTTTTACTATGACTTCGAGTTTTCAAACGGCTACACACCAACTCCCGAGGATCTGAAAAGTTTTGAGAAGGCGATGAAAAAAATGACCAACAAAGCAATTCCTTTTGAAGGGAACGTTGTTTCAGTTGCTGACGCTAAAAAAATGTTCAAGGACCAGCCTTACAAAACAGAACTCATTGAGGAATTTTCAAAGGAGGGCAAGACGCTCACCCTCTACACCACGGGCACTTTCACCGACCTCTGCAAAGGCGGACACGTCGAGAGCACCAAAGAAATTCCTGCAGATGGATTCAAAATCACCCACACTGCCGGTGCCTACTGGCGCGGAAGTGAAAAGAACCCCATGCTCACGCGCATCTACGGTCTTGCATTCGAAAGTGGCGCAGAGCTCGACGCATACTTGAAACAACAAGAGGAAGCAAAAAAACGCGATCATCGCAAACTCGGCAAAGAGCTCGAGTTGTTTACCATCATCGACGAGATTGGCGCAGGACTTCCCCTCTTTTACCCAAAAGGCGCCATCCTTCGTAAAAATATTGAGGAGTTTGTTGGCAGTCTTCAGCGAGCACGCGGATACCAAGAAATTTGGATTCCCCACATCACCAAGGGTACACTCTACGAAATTTCAGGTCACCTCTCAAAATACGACGCAATGTACACACCAATGAAGATTGATGACAATGACTACTATTTGAAACCCATGAACTGTCCTCATTTCATGATGCTCTACAAAACACTTCCTCATTCATATCGCCAGCTCCCCGTGCGCTACACCGCAACAACAACCAACTATCGTTATGAAAAATCCGGCGAACTCTCGGGGCTCACGCGCGTTCGTTCTCTCACGCAAGACGACTGTCATGTCTTTGCTCGGCCTGACCAAATCCATGGCGAAATTGATCTCATGCTCGGCATGATCAAAGAAGTCTATGCAGCGTTTGGGCTCAATGACTTCTATGTACGCATCTCACTCCGCGATTCAAAAAACAAGGAACAATATATTGGCGCCGATCATGTCTGGGAAACGGCTGAGGATGCGCTTCGTACCATCGTCAAAAAGACAGGGTGGAAATATGAAGAAGCCGAGAATGAAGCTGCGTTCTACGGACCCAAGCTCGACTTTATGCTCAAAGACGCCATTGGACGTCAGTGGCAGCTTTCTACGATTCAGCTCGACTTTCAGCTTCCCGAACGTTTTGAACTCGACTACATCAACGAAGCCAACGAGAAGGTGCGCCCTGTCGTTATTCACCGCGCCGTTCTCGGTTCAACCGAGCGTTTTATGGGCATTATGATTGAACACTTCGCCGGCAACTTCCCCATCTGGCTCTCGCCAGTACAGGTAAAAATTCTTCCTATCAGTGAGAAGTATGTAGAATATGCAGAAAAAGTTCGCGTTGAACTTTCCGAAGCCGACATTCGTGTCGAACTCGACGATTCCAACGAATCCCTCGGCAAACGCATTCGTGTCGCAAAGACAGAAAAGGTTCCTTATATCCTCGTTGTCGGCGAAAAGGAGGTTGAAGCAGGCACAGTAACCGCAGAACGTCGCGACGGAAAACACATCGACGCACTCCCTCTTGCCGAATTCATCACTCTCGCAAAACAAGAAATCGACTCAAAAGAAATCTGGTAACATATACAAAAATCTCTCGACTTGCTAGCAAGTCGAGAGATTTTTGTATTGCTTCGAGAATACTTTAATTATTTTACAATAATAACACCCGTATCAAGAGAATTGTTACGATTCATATACTTCCACGTACCTGCTGTAAGAAATGTGAAATCGTACGTACCGCCACGTCCGACCGTTTTTCCTTGATTGAGCTCACTGTACACTTGACTGTTTGGCTCTTGGCTTGCAATACTCATTGCTTTATTAGAATTATTCACAAAATGAACCGACTTGCCGGGTTTGATTTCAATAACTGGGGGCACGAACCCTGAAGCGGTATAGGAAACCAAGTATGACCCATCAGGCAATACTGAGGGGGTTGTAGCAACAGTAACGCTTGTCGTTTTAGTTGCTGTCTTACTTTGTACTGTCGTAACCGGTTTGTTCACAGGAACTTTTACTACAGGTGGTTGAGTCGTCGTTGTGAGGGGGGTCTCCATTTTTTGATTGTCGGCAGGAGCGATAACTTCCTCTTTATTTGACCAAAATCCAATGTACACAACAACTGCAACCACAACTGCTATAATGATATATTTTTTTTCCATACGGTTAATTATACCCTACTTCTGTCTTAAACATCAATGTTCGCCGTCGTTGCATTCGACTGAATAAATGATTTACGAGATGCAACATCCTCACCCATAAGAACATTGAATGCTTTGTCAGCATCCACCGCATCACCAACCGTAACACGCTTAAGCACACGTGTAAGGGGATTCATGGTTGTTTCCCAAAGTTCATCAGGATTCATTTCTCCAAGACCTTTATAGCGCTGTATTGAGATTTTTGCCTCACGCTTGCGACCCTTCTCTTCTTCTGCTCCCGCAAGAGCCTCCTCAGTACCTTCCGTTTCGGCTTCTTCGCCTTCTTCAATCAAATTTGCATCCTTGCCAATAATTCTTGCTTTCTCTTCATCACTATATGCGTAGGTAATCTCTTTTCCTTTTTTAATCTTGTAGAGTGGTGGTTGTGCAATAAAAATATTGCCCGCATCAATGACTGGTCTAAAGTAACGATAGAAAAGAGTCAAAAGAAGTGTACGGATGTGCGCGCCGTCCACATCGGCATCGGTTGCAATAATCACTTTGTGATAGCGAAGTTTTGTAATATCAAAAATGTCACCAATCCCCGTCCCCATCGCAATCACCAACGACTTGATCTCGTTTGAAGCAAGCATTTTGTCGAGACGTGCGCGCTCAACATTTAAAATTTTTCCTTTGAGAGGAAGAATAGCCTGTGTGCGACGATCACGACCTTGTTTTGAAGAACCTCCAGCTGAATCTCCCTCTACAATAAAAATCTCTGAGTCTTCGGCTTTGTTTGACTGACAATCGGCGAGTTTACCCGGAAGAGTCAGACCTTCGAGTGCGCCCTTACGTAGAACACTGTCCTTTGCCGCCTTTGCAGCCTTGCGGGCACGAAGAGCTAAAATCACCTTGTTTATAATAGCGCGTGCATCGTCTGGATTTTCTTCCATAAAGACACTGAGTGCCTCACCAAAGACTTTCTCTACGGCACTGCGAGCTTCGACACTACCAAGCTTCCCTTTTGTTTGTCCTTCAAACTGAATCTCGCGCATCTTCACAGAGATTGCACAAGTAAGCCCCTCCCGCACATCGTCAGCAGTAAAGTTTTCATCAGCCCCCTTAAGAAGGTTATTTTTCCGCGCGTAATCATTGATGCGACGTGTAAGCGCCGTGCGGAAACCAGTAACATGCGTACCGCCCTCCATATTGTATATGTTGTTTGCAAACGCGAGTTCACGAGACGAGATATCGTCAATATATTGAAATGCAACCTCAACCATCACATCGTCAACTTCTTTATCTACATAGCAAATATTTTTGTGCACTGGCTTCTGATGCTGATTATAGAAACGCACAAGCGACACAAGTCCGCCATCAAAATAGAATGACATCGAGGGGACCTCAAGCTTAAAATCTGCAAGAAAAACTTCGTTATCAAGCTTGAGTTTTTCTTCTAGATTGCGTGCATCAATAATAACAATCTGCAAACCTTTCACAAGGTAAGCCTGCTGACGAAGGTGGTTTATAATCTGATTCCAATTCCAACCCATCTCCTTGAAAATCATTTCGTCTGGTTCAAAGGTCACAACGGTACCGCGATACTTTGTAGTACCTACTTTTTTAACTGCGGCTTTTCTTTTGCCACGCTCGTACTCCTGCATGTGAATAGCGCCGTCGCGATGCACTTCTACTTTTGTGTACACTGAGAGTGCGTTTACGACCGATGCTCCCACCCCATGAAGACCGCCGGAAACTTTATAGCTTGTACCTTCAAACTTTCCGCCCGCATGAAGCGTCGTCATAATAGTTTCAAGCGCCGAAACTTTTGTTTTGGAATGAATATCAACCGGAATACCGCGACCATTGTCCACAATGCGCACGCGATTGTCCGGCAAAAGCGCAACTTCGATATGGTCCGCAAAACCACCCATAGCCTCGTCGCGTGAGTTGTCAAAAATTTCCCAAATGAGGTGGTGAAGCCCCTCGGGACCTGTCGAGCCAATGTACATGCCCGGACGCTTGCGCACAGGCTCAAGCCCTTCTAGGACGACAATGTCGTCTGCTCCATAACCCTCAGTTTTTTCGTCTTTTTTTGCCATAAATAAAGGGGTGCCGTGGGTGCAGGGCATCCCGCAAATGTAGGTCTATTGTAGCATAAAATTCTCCTACGCCAAACTCTCTAAACAGAGCCCAAAAAAGGCGAAATCAATGATGTTGATTTTCAAATCATCGGTCACTATTGGCATCATTACGACCCTGGTGTATTTGTTTTTGACAAACTTATGCCGTGGTTCAAACCAAAAAAGAACCCTTGGAAACCCAAAAGACTGAAACGCACAACACGCTAACAGAACCCCGTGAACCTGCCTAGAACGACAGCAAACTCACGGGGTTTTTTATTTCAACCATCCCTAATTATTTTCAAAAAAGACTTCGTGCCAAATGGCAAAAGAAAGAAGCAAATAAATTTTGCGGCCATTGTCCGCGCGCCCCGCAATATGGTCGGCAACAATGCGCTCGATTGTCGCAACATCGAAATGTGAGCGAATATATTCATTCTTGGTAATACGTTCGTAGAGCGCCGTCTTATCGGCAGTAAACCACCGCCCTACTGGTGTCGGGAACCCGAGCTTTTTGCGACGAGCTATTTCCGGCGTCAGAATTTTGTCTGCCACTTTGCGCAAAAGATACTTCGTCGTATAATTTTTCCACTTGAGCGTAGACGGGAGACGACGTGCAAAGTCTGAAACGCTACGGTCAAGAAACGGCACCCGAAGCTCCAGCGAATGCGCCATGGTCATCTTGTCTGCTTTTGCCAAAATGTCTCCCACAAGCCACGTATTGATATCGATATACTGCATCTTTTCGGAATCTTCGCGGTTGGCAACTCGTGCATAGAGAGGCGCGAGACTCATGCGTGCATAGGGTTTACCTTGCCAAAGTGATTCGACTTCGGCTGGGGAAAAAATATTTGCATTCCCAATATACCAATCCTCCATATTGCTGAAAAAACGCTTCAGAAAGTTTTTCCCACGAAACTCTCGAGTGGATTCAGAGAGGGGGCGTAAGATCTTTTCACGAACAATACGAGGAACAAACGCAAGGCGACGGCGTGCATATGATTCAAGATAAATATTGTATCCACCAAAGAGCTCGTCAGCACCCTCACCCGAAAGAACGACTTTTACTTTTTTGCGCGCCTCACGCGCTAAAAAATAGAGCGACGAAGCGGCAGGATCGGCAACTGGTTCGTCAAAGTGCCACATGATTTTTGGGAGCTCTTGAAAATACTCTTCGGGAGAAACAACAGACTCATAATGTTCGGTGCCGATATGCTCTGCTGTTATTTTTGCCTCACGCGCCTCGTTTGCTTCCGCAAACCCGATAGTAAATGTTGAAATCTTCGATTCTGCGGAATCGGGTCGCGTAAGTCCTCTGGACGCGACCAGCTCTGCGGAATCAGGTCGCGTAAGTCCTTTGGGTGAAGCCACAGCACCCTTACCACTTCGCTCACGTTGTGCCAATGCCGCAATGATCCCACTGTCGATACCTCCACTCAAAAATGCGCCAACCGGCACATCAGCAATCATATGATGACGAACAGAATCTTCAAGCACTGCGGACAACTTTTCAGTGCACTCCGTTTCAGTCCCTTCCATATTCTCGGCAAAAGCAAACTCCCAATATCGTTCCTCTTTATATTTCCCCGTCGTGAGGTCAATACTCAAAAAACTCCCCGGCGCGAGCTTCCAGATGCCCTTAAAAAAAGTTTCCTTGAGCGGGTTATATTGAAACGAAAGATAATTCACGACAGCCTCGTCATTCACCGTGCGCACCACACTCGAAAGTGCCAAGATGCTTTTTATTTCTGAACCAAATGCACGAATGATTCCATTTTCCAAAAGATAATACAACGGCTTTATACCGAAATAATCACGAGCAATGAAAAGCTCTTGTGTTTTTTTGTTTAAAATCGCGAACACAAACATTCCACGGAGTTTGGTGAGGCACGCACTCCCTTCCGCTTCAAAAAGATGCAAAATGACTTCTGTATCTGTCTCTGTTTTAAACTGATACCCGCGGGAAACAAGGTCTTCGCGAAGTTCGCGGTAATTGTAAATCTCACCATTGAACACGATGACCAAATTCCCATCCGTGGAAGTAATCGGCTGTTTTCCACCCTCCACATCTATAATAGAGAGACGACGCATCCCCATTGCGAGCGCCTCATCAACATGATGCCCCTCATCATCAGGTCCACGGTGCACAATGGCGTTTGTCATTGTACGCAAAAGTTGCTCGCTGTCTTCTTTTTTGTACCCAATAATTCCTGCGATGCCACACATACTATTTTCCAAGCGTCACCAAGACGACGCCGATTATTACCGAAATCATAGAGATAACCCAGTAGCGCATCACGACCTTGTACGACGGCCACCCCAGCGCCTCAAAGTGATGATGAAGCGGTGCCACCAAAAACACTTTTTTTCCGTTGCGATATCGCTTTGAAAGCATCTGAATGCTCGACGAAGCGGAAGTCACCACCAAAGGAAATGCAATGATGGGCAACAAAAACACCGTGTCGGTCATGAACGCAAAAACCGACAACGTCACCGTGAGACCCAAAATCCCCGTCTCCCCCAAGTAAAAACGAGCCGGTGGAATATTGAACCACAAAAATGCCAAGAGGGCGCCCGATATTGCCGACGCGAGGGCGGCGAGGTCAATTTGATTATTGAAAAAAGCGATTGCCGCGTAGCCGATAAAAATAGGTGCGAGCACCCCTGCGGCGAGTCCGTCAATACCGTCAATGACACTGGTTGAAAATGTTGCGAACATGACAAAAATAAAAAACGGAATAAACCAGAGACCAAGCTCGAGGTCACCGTAAAAAGGAAAGTACACATGCGTCACACCAAGCTTCATCACAAACCACCATGCAATAATGAAGCCAATTAAAATAATTACACTCGCCTTTACTTTTCGATACACAACCGCATCAACAGCATACGCACCCTTGCCATAAATCTGAAGCAAGTCATCAGAGAGCCCCACAAGCGCCGCCGCAACGAGCGCAAACAGTGGGATAAACGTTTGACCACGACTCAAAAAATTAAGTTTTTCGGTTGCGTCAGAGGGGAAAATCCATGCGACAAGCGCGAGCCCGCACACCACGACGAGTACTGAAAACCAAACAAGAATCCCCCCAACGCGTGGCGTGGAAAGCTCCCCTTTTTCATTATGAACCTTTTTGAATGCCGCTGACACTGGCTCGCCGGTTCCTCGTGGATTCTTCTTCCACATGCGATATTTATAAAAATAATGCGTGAAAAAAGGGGTCATCAAAATCCCCGCACCAAATGCCAGCGCCGCGGGAATAAAAATTTTTACTAAGGTAATGGTTGCAATACTCATGGCAATAAACTATTAGCGCACCGTCCAACCCCCTTCCATTGCGAGCACTTTCGTGACACGCTCCATGACGCCGTTCACTTCCTCATCCGAAAGTGTTTTTTTGTGCGACTGAAATACTAAATTAAATGCATATGAAGTTTTTTTGCCATCGGGAAATTCTTTGGTGAACACATCAAACAATCGCGAGAACGCCAAAAGCTCGCCAGCTTCTTTGCGTATCATGTTGTGCACCACATCACTCGAAACCCCCTCAGGAACCCAGAGCGCAATATCACGCAACATATATGGATAGATTGAAATCTTTTGATAGCGCGTCTCAATGGCCTTAAACGGCGTGACGGGAAAAATCGGTTTAAGAAGTTTTTCCAAGAGTGCACCAAGGTCAATTTCAACTATATTGCCTTGCAAAGGAGCTGGAACAGAAACACCCAGAGCGGCGCTCAATGAGTCGCATGCACTTTGGAGCACTTCTTTGGTACGAGCGTCTTTTTTCTTTCCTGCATTTAAAACATCTACAGCAAATGCACATGAAAGTTTTTCCTCGCCAACCCGCGGAAACACTTTGCCAATCTCAAATATCTTGACAGCATCAAGACCCAAGAGTGGTGCATTGCGCGCATTGAGCAGAAGTGCATCAGAAACACCCGCAGACAAATCCTTTCGCAAAAACCCCTTATCTTCTGCAATAGGGTTTGCTACTGCAAATACGCCCTCTTTCTGAAACGAATATGTGTATACCTCGGAAAACCCCTGCGCGACCAAGACATCACGAATTATGTTTGCATACACATACGTCTTGAGTGACTCAGCCTTGAAAGAAAGTTCAGAAATAGGCGTAGGAATAATATTTTCATACCCATAAACACGCCCAATCTCCTCTGCAAGATCTTCTTTAATAAGTAAGTCGAGTCGATAAGCAGGTGGCGTTATACTGAAAGCATCTCCGGTGCGACGATACGTAAAGCCCAGACGTTTTACAATATCCTCTACAGCGTCACCAGAGAGCTTTGTTCCTAGTATGGCATTGAGCTCGGCAACACTCACTCCAAACTCGCGCTTTGCCACAGGCGCAGGATATACGTCAACAACCGCACCTACGCACGCCTCAGGGCACATCTCAAGCACAAGCTCAGTCGCCATCTGCATCGCCTCCTCGGCAAGAACAGGCGAAATGTTGTGCTCAAACCGACACGAGGAATCAGTACGGATACCAACACGCTCTGAAGTCCTTCGCGTATTCACAGCATCAAAATTTGCAGCCTCGAAAATGATGGTGGTTGTCTGTTGATCTACGCCCGCATCCCGACCGCCTTTTACACCGGCAATGGCGAGAGACTGGGCACTGTCCGCAATCACCAAAGTTTCCGACGACAACACAATATCTTTGCCGTCGAGAGTTATCATGCGCTCACTGGTGTGTGCCTTGCGTACAAAAATTTCAAAAGCTCCGTCCTTTCCGCGTGCAAGCTTTGCCGCATCAAACGCATGCATTGGTTGCCCAAGCTCAAGCATGACGAAATTGGTAATATCGACAATGTTGTTAATACTTCGTTGCCCCACTGACTCAAGAAATGCACGAAGCCATGCCGGCGACTCTCCCACAGAAACTCCCTCAATCACCCGCCCCATGTAGCGAGGGCAAAGTTTTTGTTCACGCACTTCCACTCGAAGACTCGGCACACTTTCCACAAGTTGGTCGCGTCCAGAGGACTTACGCGACCCGATTCCGCAGAATCGACTCTCTTTTTTTACTGTCTCTTTCAAGGGGATGTTTGCGAGCACCGAAACCTCGCGCGCAATACCAAGATGCGCCAGCAAATCATGTCCGCGATCCGGCAAAATTTTCAAATCAAAAATAGTATCGTCGCCATGTTTCTCCATCGCCTCCACTTCGCACAAGTGCTTCATAAAGAGTCCCGAGATCTCTTCTGGCTCTGGAAGTTTTTTATCAAAATGTGACTCTAGCCACCGATAGGAAATAGGGACATTCATAATTAAAATTGATTAACAAGGCGCAAGTCTCCTGAATAGAGTAGGCGGATGTCATCAATGCCATAGCGAATCATAACAAGCCGATCAACCCCCGCACCAAACGCAAACCCCTGATATTTCTGGGGATCAACTCCACCTGCGCGAAGCACATTAGGGTGCACCATGCCACCGCCCATGACCTCGATCCACCCCGTCTGCTTGCACACAGAGCATCCTCGACCGGCGCATTTCATGCACGACATATCAATTTCAACTCCGGGCTCCACAAAGGGAAAATAGCTTGGTCGAAGGCGTGTTGCTACATCTTTTCCGTAGAGTGATTTAAAAAATGTATCGAGCGTGTGCTTCAAGTGCGCAAGACTAATACCTTCACCAACCACAAGCCCCTCAATTTGATGAAACTGTGTTTCGTGCGTCGCGTCCGTTGCTTCATAGCGATACACTTTCCCCGGTACAATAATTTTGAATGGTGGTTTGTGTGACTCCATGTAACGCACTTGTACAGCCGAGGTATGTGTACGAAGTACGGTTTGAGGCACTCCTTTCACCCAAAAGGTGTCTTGCATGTCGCGTGCGGGGTGGTCTTTGGGGACGTTGAGGGCATCAAAGTTATAGTGCTCGCTTTCCACCTCGGAGCCATCAGCAACCTCAAACCCCATGGCAATAAATGAGTCCGTAATCTCACGAATCACCTGCGTTACGGGATGCAAATGCCCTCTGACCTTATTTTGAGAAATTTCACTCGACATTTACCTATCATACACAAAAGGAGGCACATGCGCAAAACAGAAAGGGGGCGGACGCGCTTCCGCCCCCTTTGTTGTCATGCACTCAAAAGACATGTGAGGCAAGCCCCCCCCCATAAGGGGATACTACCGTAGTCCTCTGCATGATGAACACCTTTTGTTTGATTATTTCTTGAAGCTACCAAACGTAATTTAAGACTTCTTTTTCCAATCACCTTCACGTCAATAAAATAAACAAGCTTACTCTCTGAGTCATACGCGACCAAAATGTCAATTTCTTCTGCTGAATATGCACGTGTGGACCAATTATTACTGCTTCGACAACTCACCTCAAGCGCACCGTCTTTAGGTGTCACATATTTTACCTGAACACGTTTAAACTTACCTTTTGACTCGATGACAAAATCATATCGCGCATCTTCACCATAGGGAAACAAAACTTGGTAACCGAGCCTAAGACAATGAGCTGCAACGGCAAGCTCGGCGACATCTCCTTTTTTCTTTTTTGAAAGACGCACGATTTGCATTTTGGAGCCAGAAGTCGGGTTCGAACCGACGACCTATTGTTTACAAAACAATTGCTCTACCAACTGAGCTATTCTGGCACATATTTTTAACTTCTTCTTCAATCTAACTTTATCAGCAACCCCTGGGCCTACCAAAACAGCTATTCTGGCACATATTCTTTTGATTTTTCCTTCTTACTTTTCTTTTTTCAACCACCAAGGAACCAAAGCTCATTATACAAAAAATCTCTACAAGGGCAAGTTTTTTATTATTTCATGCTCATCGACTTTTTGTAGTCTGATACATTTTGCAAGAAAAAAGAAACTGAACCTTTTTGTTTAATCACTCCTTTCCCTTTCACCATGTTGTACCATTTACTATGTCGCGCTTTTATCTTGTTGCCAAGAATAAGCCCAGCGTGAAGCACATGGTGTGCTGCGTAAAAGAACAACGCGCGTGAAAGTGTGCGCAAAGGAATATAATATTTCTTACGAAGAACTCTTCTCGTCTCATTTGCCTTCGCATAAACCTTACCATAAAACTCTCGATCTACTCCCTCTACAAGGGAAAGTTTCAGGTTGCGGAGTGAGACGAGCTTGAGCCCGACCATGCCGACAACCAGAGAGAGGGAGATATAGAAAAGTGTAATGATGACAGACATCATGATGGTTAATTATTTTGCGATAGAAAACCGCACAAAACGAGACACCTCAATCTTTTCTCCAAACTTCTGAACCCCATTATTGATGAGCTCTTGAACCGTAATTTCAGGATTTTTTACAAAACGCTGAGAGAGGAGCGTCCTCTCAGCAATATATGCCTTGAGCTGCTCCTCCGACACATCGCCACCAAGATCTTTCTTTGCGAGCTCAGCAGCCTCTTTGCGAACTTCTGCTGTGATATCACTCTCGCTCGTGCACATTGGCGCCGTTGCTGCAATCTGCATGGCAATATCACGCGCAAGAGTCACAAATTCTTCATTGCGGGCCACAAAGTCAGTCTCACACGCAAGTTCAACCAATGTGCCGATGGTCTTGTTGCTGTGAATATACGACTGAACAACACCGGCCATAAGCTCGCGATCGCCTTTTTTCATAGCAATATCGGTGCTTTTCTTGCGAAGCTCGAGAATCGCCTGATCCATGTCCCCTTTTGATTCCTCGAGAGCTTTCTTGCACTGTGAGATTGATACTCCCGTCATGTCGCGCAACGTTTTGATTTGTTCGGTGGTAATCATGATGAAATTAAGATTATAAGAACATGTTGCAGAGAGCAACTAATGGAAAAGGATTAAGCGTTACGTCCCTCCTTGAAGGCCGCCACAATTTGCGCCGTAAAGAATGCAATACTTGAAACCGCCGCATCATTCCCTGGAATAGGGAAATCGAGCTCGCGCAAATTGCAGTCAGAGTTAGCAAGAGCGACAACAGGGATCTTGAGGAATTGCGCCTCTTTGAGTGCGATTGATTCTTTCTTAGGATCAATAATAAAAAGTGCGGAAGGAAGCTCCTTCATTGAAACAATACCTGCAAAGTTTCTCTCAAGACGCTCAATGTCTTTATCAATGAGTAATCGCTCTTTCTTTGTGTACATAGCGAGTTCTCCTTTTTCACGCTTTGCAAGAAGAGATTCGTAGAGTGCAACGCGTTTCTTGATCTCAGGAAAGTTGGTAAGAATACCGCCTACCCATCGTTCAGTTACGAATGGCATATCGATAGCCATTGCGGCATCCAAAATACTCTTTTTTGCCTCGCTTTTAGTCCCAACCAAAAGAATTTGTTTGCCTCCCTTAGCGAACGTCTTCACATATGCCTTTGCCTCCTCAAGAAGAAGGTTTGTTTTTTCGAGATCAAGGATCTCAACACCGTTTTTGGTGCCAAAAATAAAAGGCTTTGTTGAAGGGTGGCGGCGTGAGCGAGCATAGCCAAAATGTGCTCCGCTCGAAAACATTGCAGTAATAAGCGGGGTGTTCCCCTCTACGTTGGTGTCTTTAATATCCATATAAAGAGAAAGTTTACCAGAAGCCCCCCAAAAATGCAAGCATGGTGGCAACCTGAACCCCACCTCCTCGCCCTTAAAGTATGATAGAATACACCAAAGTAACAAAAGGATAATAATCTCGAAAATATCATGAAACAAGCTGAAGCACTCGAAATTTTAAAAATGGGGCACAATGCCTTTGTGACTGGCGCCGCAGGAAGCGGGAAAACGCACCTCCTCAACGAATATATTCGCCACCTCCGCGAGCACGGCGTCGGCATTGGCATTACCGCCTCTACTGGTATCGCCGCAACGCACATGGGTGGACAAACTATCCATGCATGGTCGGGTCTCGGTATTCGCAATGTCCTCACCCCGTACGACCTCGAAGCTCTCGAAGAAAAATCCTACCTCTGGAAACGCTTCGAAGAAGCGCGTGTTCTCATTATTGATGAAGTGTCCATGCTTCACCACTTCCGCCTCGACCTCGTTGATCAAATTGCTCGTTTTTTCAAACGGAACAATGCACCCTTTGGTGGCATGCAGGTTATTCTTTGTGGAGACTTTTTCCAACTCCCCCCTATTAGTCGCGCGGGTGAAGAAGCGGCATGTTTTGCGTATACCTCAGCCTCATGGGAAAGCCTCGGTCTAAAAATCTGCTACCTTGAGGAACAACACCGTCAAAACGACCTTGCGTATCTCGAAGTGCTGAACGCCATCAGAGACAACACCGTCTCCCCCACCATCGTCGAGCGCCTCAACTCGCGCCATGGCAAAAAGCCAACACAAAGCGTCGAACCCACAAAACTTTACACCCACAACATCGATGTAGACGCCGAAAATACCCGAGAGCTCGACAAGTTGGAAGGCGAGGCATTTGAATACCCCATGACCGCACGTGGAAAAGAGAACATTGTAGCGACAATCAAAAAAGGATGCCTTGCGCCGGAAGTGCTCCGCCTGAAAAAAGGCGCACGCGTCATGCTCGTCAAAAACAATTTTGAAGAAAAATACGCCAATGGAACACTCGGCATCGTTTCTCATTGTGACGATTTTGAAATCACTGTCACGACGGGAGGTGGCCGCACCATCAAAGTCGCACCAGCCAGCTGGAAAATCGAAGAGGACGGCAAAACAAAAGCCGAAATTACGCAGTACCCGCTCCGTCTTGCATGGGCTATCACCGTTCACAAAAGCCAAGGTATGAGTCTCGACGCCGCCGAGGTCGACCTCACCAAATCATTTGAAAAGGGCATGGGATATGTCGCCCTCTCGCGCATCCGCACCTTGGATGGGCTTTCCCTTAAAGGCATGAATGCACATGCACTCAAAGTCGATGACGACGTACTTGCGTTTGACGCGGACCTTCGTGTGCAATCCAGAGAAGACGCCGAAGCCCTCCGCGCAATACCCCCGAACGAAATAGCTAAACTCCAAAAAGAATTCATTGACCGCGTTGCGCCCAAGAATACGAAAAAGCCAAAAGTTGGCACTCTCGACGAAACAAAAAACTTGTGGAATGAAGGAAAGTCAGTCGTCGACATTGCAACCGTACGCGACCTCAAAAATGAAACAATCCTCGACCATCTGGAACAATTAAAAAACCTTGAGCCTGAGCTCGACCTCTCGCGCCTTCGAGAAACAATCTCTGCGACTCGCCTCAAAAAAATAACCGACGCGCTCACGAAGTCCGGCATGGAGGGTGGTGTGTATCGTCTGAGTCCCGCAAAAAATATCCTCGGCCCCAGTTTCACCTTCGAAGAAATCCGCCTCGCACGACTGTTGTTGAAATAAAGCTTACAACCCCCTCCATCCACTTATTTATCACTTCCCCGCAATGCAGCGACACGCTCCTCGGTCGGCGGATGGGTGCTAAAAAGTTTTGACATGAATGACGTCGCGCGCCCGTCTTTCAAAGGGTTTGAAATATACAAATGTGCTGTTGCTGTGCTCACGCGCGAAAGGCCGTGCGGATATCCCGAAATTTTCTCGAGCGCAGATGCGAGCCCTTCAGGATAACGCGTCAAAAGCGCACCCGATGCATCGGCAAGAAATTCCCGTTTGCGTGAAATAGCAAGGTGAATAAGTTGCGCAATAATAGGAGCAAGGATTGCAAACACAATTCCCACAATTATAATGATTGCCCCACCTCGCCCCTCTCGATTGTTCCCTCCACCAAAAAACGACATCCGCATAAACATATCAGAAATAATCGCCACAAACCCCACGAGAACCACTACGACCGTCGCTACGAGCGTATCGCGGTTGCCAATATGCGAAAGCTCATGCGCAATCACGCCCTCGAGTTCGTTTTTGTTTAAAAGTTTTAGGAGCCCCGTCGTTGCCGCCACAGCCGCATGATCCTTGTCACGTCCGGTTGCAAATGCATTTGGTGACTCATCTTCGATCACATACACCTTCGGCATAGGGAGTCCGGCGGTAATGGAAAGATTTTCGACAGCATTCCAAAGTTCAAAATACTGCTCGCGTGTCGCAGGCTTTGCCCCCGACATTTTTATGACCAGTGTGTCTGAGTACCAATAGCTCCACACATTCATGAACACGCTAAACGCAACACCGATATATAAAATACTTGGATTATTCAAAAGATAGCTAAATGTCCATGCAATGCCGATGACCACCACAAAAAACACGGACATCAAAAGCCACGTCTTCCGCACATTTCGATCTTGATGAGTGTAGAGTGTTGCCATAGAGTTTAATGTAAATCTCCTGCATCCAAATCTCGTAAAATATTCTTTACAATTTTGGGATGAAGAATTTTAGAGTTATGTTTTGGTACAGTGATACGCACACCTTTGCTATTGTAAAAAATAATATGACTTCCACTTTGACGCGAAAGTAAAAATCCATGCTCTTCTATCAACTTAATGATTTGTCGAGCAGTAAAGCGAAGAAGTTTTGGTGACATACTTACGCAATACCTATCTGTAGGTTGGATAAACTAAACGATCTTTCCGAGATAAGTAGTTTTTCTTTTTTTGCATGTCGGTCAGCAACATGCAACTTAATCGCATCCCTGATATTTTTTACCACTTCCTCGTAGGTCTTTCCCTCAGTATAACACCCCTGTAAATTCAAGCATTCGGCAACAAAGCCATTTTTATCTTGCTCTATAACGACAGAAAAATTTTGTATTTTCATAGTGATATACTAACGCTTTTAGGAATGTGGTGCAAGTGACGCGTCTTCCGCACATTTTGATCTTGATAAGGTGAATAGTTTAAAACAACTAATCAGTTCGCACAACGAGCCTTACCTGCAAAAACAAGGGGCTTTGATTGCATGCCCATGGAACCCTGTGCATCAAGGCAAAAATAGCCCTTCCCGAGCTCAACATCCTTAAGCTGTATGGAAACAGCCCAAGACGAACCGTCATTATAACACTGAGGGGCATACCCAGAAGCACTTTTTGCCCTACTTAAAGCTGACGCAACATTAGGATCAGAAAATAAGCCTGATTGGCACAAAATAGTCTTTGGACCATATGATGAATACTTATCATAATAAGGCTCGGCTTCTTTCTGAATACTTCTAATATGAATTTTTGTTATTTCATTTGTGGCCTCATCCTTTGTAATAATGTTTCCGCCTGACTCTTCTTGTAACTTCCACGCACCGTTTTCTTTTACGAAACGAAAATCAAGATCTTTAGTCCCCTCATCTGGAAAATACTTACCTGGTATATTTGTAAGACGAACAGTAAGGACAAAGTGAATATCCTGCTTTATTGTCTTAAGAAGTGTCATGTCTTTGTACCATTCATGTTTCCCTCCTTGCTCCAAATAGGTTACCCATGCTTTAGAGCTATATTGTTTATAAAGATTTATGTTTTGAGTTGCATTGGCTTTTTTTATCATCTCAAAAGATGATTTTACCTCAGCGAGCTCAACATTCTCTTTTGAGGAAACTGGTGTGCTGGGCACAACCGCCACATCTGGATTTGTATCTTGCTGTGCCACAACCTTAGCCAGATCAACCGGCACCACATTCTCCACCACCTTCTGCGGAGTCATTTCCCCCTTATTGTTCATCACCACCCAAATGGCAATACCGCCGGCGACAAGGAGGGCAACAATAATGGTGCCCATGACCCAGAGGAGCGTACCGTGGTGTGGTGATGGTTGTGCCATGCTTATGGGTTGGCTGTTGTTTAGCTCTACTCTTGGCGTCTCGCGTGGGGTGTGAGCTGGCATCGTTGCCATAGGCATGCTTTGCGCTGGAGCTCGTTCTACAACAACAGGTGTGGGTTCTGCTTGCACCACGGTGGCAGGCTCTGGCTGGACAATAGGCGCCACTCCACCCTCTGCTACCAGAAATGCCGTAGCAATATCAGCCTCAGCCCAGCCGACTTCCAAAACTGCACGTTTGATTTCCTCTTTGGAAACATTTTGCGCTAAAGAATCTTTAATGTATTTGAGTAAGTCTTGATTGGGCATAAAAAATATCTTCAGTGACTTGCATGTTTATTGTACCACAAAAAATATGCTACCAAACAAGGATACGCGCCTTGACCCCGACCGTGTAATCGCTGTCAGAAGTATTTTTGTAGTGATCACGTTTTACTGAACCAAAAACTCCAATCTCTGCAATCGGAGAACCAGAAGGATGGTAATTTACTCCGACACTCACTTTTTCACTTGAAGGAATGAACATCTTCATGTCAGACGAAACCCTCTCTCCTTCAATATCAACACCGAGACCTGAAGTAGTAAGTGTCGTTTTAAGATTTTGTTTTTGACCATACTCAACATCTGCAATAGAAGCATCGAAGCCTATCACGGTCGCTTCGTGCACATTTACACTCGCGCCCACAGAAAGCTTTTGGGAGATTTCATGAAGGATTGTTTCCTGCTCCTCAAAACCGCTCAACTGAACACGACTCGTATCTGAAACTCCCAAATACACAGTACCGGTGTTTGCAGGGTCGGTGTAGAGAATTTTTGCTCCAACAGTCCCCTCAAGCATTCCACCTGACAGTTTCCCGAAAACCTCCCGTGAACCCTCCCCTAAAATTCTTCGTGTACCAGCTTCCACACTTGCTCCATATTGCACGACAAAACGCTCGTATTCTCCCTTGGTAAAATTATGACTATTAATAAAATCGGCGCCCAGGTGGGTGATGATTTCACGTTGTGCAATAGTACCACCACCAACATCTTTTATTGAAAGATTTAAAAGAGTAGCTCCTGCATCAATTCCAATATGCTTCCCTCCGAAATTGAGAGATGCACGAAGCGCATCCATATTTGAAAGCGACTGATAGGGATTGTTCTCGCTATCATTCATGTGCGTAAACGCAAAAGCAAGCATGTCTTTAGAAAGCACAACCTCTGTGGTTGCGTCGCTCACCGAAAGACCCAACCCTTCTGGATGAGTAATTATCTCCTTCTGTAAATGATCCTCAAGAATACGTTCAGACCCAGTAAATCCACTCGCTGTTTCAATAGATTTTTGTGCAGCACTTTTTACCCGCGCACGCCCACCACCCGGCGCCCCGACATATGAAGAAAACAATGAAATCTGTTCGGCATAACGCTCTGCAACCCCGAGTGCGTCCTGATAATTCATTGTTCCTGTTGGAATAATTTTATCGTAATCAAGAAACACCACCTGCTCTTTGCCGGAAGGATCTTTGGCAATGAGCCCCGCCCACACATGACCAGAAACAGCATCATCCGACCTGCGCACTGAACCACTTTGCAGCCATGCGTCAAAACCCAAACCTGTTGCGGTCTTCACTAAAAAAGTATGAATATTCCCACATATTCCAGTACGTAAAATTTCTGTATCCTTCGTTTTCTCAACAAAACTCTTGACCCCTTCAAACATTTTGTCGTCCGAAACAACCACATACTCCTCATTCTTGAGCATGTCATAATTGTAGGTTGCGCTCAAATAACCGCCCAGATTTTGAAGTGCGAGTAGCTTCTGTTGATCAGAAAGTGGACTCCCTTCAAGCAATGTCTTGAATGAGCTGTAGTCTTCTGCAGAATGAATCCCTTTCCACAAAGTACGGAGTGCAGTTCGATGTGCATCTTTCGTCACACCCTCATAGAATTGAGCTGCCTGCACAGGCTCATAGTTATCCATAACAAGAGTCTTGCCATCAACCCCAAGACTCAAGATACTCATCACTTCAAAACCATTCTTTGGGACCCCTTGTTGTCCCCCCTCCACCTTAAGTGCAAGTCCACTCCAATCAAACGGAGTTTGTATGCCCTGAAAATTTTGCGCGTTCTTGTTCGACACTACTTGCGTAACGTTTTGTTGCTCGTCCTGCAAAGGCTCGAGTGTCCCACGTTCTGTACCGGCAGATGACTCAACACTAGCACTTGTAGCTGCACAAAAAACGAGAGCCGCAGCAAGTGCTTTAAAAGATGGTTTTTTGAGATTTTCTGCATCCGCTTCGTCGAGCACACTTCCCGCGTACTCAAGCACTTCACGTTCATGCATATGAAAACCACGATTAACTTCGGCGCTATTGTCGAGCACCTCCTCATGGGCGAGCCCCACACCCTCTTCAGGAAGTTGTGGTTTTTGTTCGGGTGTTGGATATTGTTCAAGCATAATAGTGTTATGATTTTGTTTCTGCGACCAATTTCTCTAGCATGTTTTTTTCGAGCACCAAAATTTCTTCTGCACGTTCGCGCGTAGGCTCACGCTTAAACGCATGTTTCTTTTTCATGAGCTCAAGAAAGAAAGGAAGTTGCTCAGGATGCGCGTAGATAATACCAAACATTTGTTCTCGCACCGTATGTGAAAACTCTAAGAAAAAATTCACCACGAAAACAACATCTTCATCCGAGACATTGTGTTCCTTCAAAAATTGTTCAAGCTTATCGCGCATAAACATCTACCCTATTGTAATATCCACCTTTTTGGTGAGGTCAAACTTCCAAGGGATATCAAGTCGCGCCTCAATGGCATACGTGTACACACTTTGTCCAATAGGTGAGAAACGGGACAAAAGACCAAGAGCGGTCCCCAACATTCCCCCACCCGTTTGCACAGGCTGTAGCCCACGAGGGTACGCTTCAGTTGGTATGGTCATTTCAAACGGGTACTCCCCGCTCGTGTATTCCTGCTCACCGCCGAGCGTCAGATCAAATGTGTATGTATTTGCTGTATTTCTCGAACTCGAAACACTAATCTTCGTCAGTGAGGGAATGTTCATACTTTTCACCGTTTCTGTCATGATCAACCGCACCAACAACTTCGGCGCCTTGATTACTGGCTCATCCAAATACAGTGTCACCTTCCCGACAATTTTTTCATCCACCCGAAACTGATACTTCTCTAATGTTAGGTCGATTTTACTCATGGTGTTTTTAATTAAATTTTAAAAGACAGTACAATTTAAATTCATTGCTCTATTAAGACTCTTTTCTTTCCTTTTGTCCCTCGATCGTCTGCATTCCAACCAAGCAAAATGTAGTTCGGTTTAATCTTTGGCAAACATTGAACATAGCCAGTCAAAGTTATTTTTTTATCAGCAAAACTTTCACCAAACCCAAGACTATTGCTATAAACGATACACGTATCACCCTCAATTTTCTCACTCGTAACACCAAGAAGCCCCTCGCCTTCAATAAAAATATCATTACCACTAACATATGCTTTATTGATTATTGGCCCTGAATAAACTGTGGTAGCAATGGCTTCTAATCCTGTTACAATAATAGCATTACTCCGTAACTCACCTGAGGTAACGCGAATCATCTCGGCGACCCCGGTTTTCAAACAACTTGGAGCTTGATTAAGCCTGGTTTTTGTTTTAGTAACAACTGTAAACAAATTCGTCCCAAAATCAGAACATGTTGTTTTTTCAACACTCCATTGATCCAATGCTGATAAGTTTGACCCTTCCAAAACAACACTGCCTCCTTCAAGATACGCTTTGTTCAACACAGGTGCTTTTTCTGCTACTACAGACTGAGTACTCACTGGACGTAAAACTGAAACAAAGGGACCCACACATGAAGCCGTACCTTTAATTGCTCCATCAAATGCAATTTTAATCGCATTATCAAAAGTATTTTTATTATCAAGAACACAGGTCATTTCTTTGTTCACCCAAGCAGGGTTTGGGTTTTTTGTGTATTTAAAGATAACACTACATCCCCCAACAACAGGCTTTAGTATTTTGTAATACGCAGCAGCAACACCAACATCCTCTGCAAAAGTTACGGGCTTGCAAGCAGCGAAATTTTCTGCAAGACATTGCTTATTCCCCCCACAATCAATGACCTGTAAAGTGTTTGTGGTAGCCCCAGAAGACTTCTCTGCTGACATCGTTGCAAAACTAGCACTACTTTCTACAATAACTTCTTCTGGCACCTCCACCTCCTCCACCACCTTCTGCGGAGTCATTTCCCCCTTATTATTCATCACCACCCAAATGGCGATACCGCCCGCGACGAGGAGCGCAACAATAATGGTGCCCATGACCCAGAGGAGAGTTCCGTGATGCGCAGAGGGTTGCGCCATGCTCATTGGTTGACTGTTATTCGATTGTGCACTTGGCATTACGCTCGGGGTTTGGGTTGGCATCGCTCCCGTTGCCATGGGCATGCTTTTTGGCTCCATGCTTGAAGCAAAGTTGATGGGCTGCGAACTCACCGTGGCAGGTTGTGCAAAACTTGGTGCGGAATATTGTGGAATTTGTTGGATGATTGGCGCGGGTTCTGGTTGCAGGATAGGAACAGGCTCTGGCTGTGCCACAGGCACCACCCCACCCTCTGCAACAAAAAATGCCAAAGCAACATCTTGTTCCGCCCAGCCGACTTCCAAAACTGCGCGTTTGATTTCCTCTTTAGTAACATTCAGCGCGAGAGAATCTTGAATGTACTTCAATAAATCTTGGTTGGGCATAATTGGAAAACTGTTAGAACTTCACTGCTACCGGCTCTTGTGCGGGAGAATTTTCAGGAATGTCGAAGAATTCTTGTTTTACAAATTTGAACATACCGGCAATGATATTTCCGGGGAATGATTCAACGGATGTGTTGAGGTCGCGCACATTGCCGTTGTAGAAACGACGAGCGGCTTGAATTTTGTTTTCTGTATCTGAAAGCTCGTTTTGAAGGGCGAGAAAGTTTTGATTTGCTTTGAGGTCAGGGTATGCTTCCGAAACGGCAAAGAGGCTCTTGAGCGCGCCGGTCAGCATGTTCTCTGATGCTGCATGTTCAACAGGAGTGGTTGCTTGCATTGCCATCGAACGCGCTTCGGTTACTTTTTGAAACACACCTGCTTCGTGTGCGGCATATCCTTTCACCGTATTGATAAGGTTGGGGATCAGGTCATAGCGACGCTTGAGCTGGACGTCGATATCCGCCCATGCTTCTTTTGTGCGATTTACCAGAGAAACAAAACGATTGTAAGCTCCTACAGCCCAGAGTCCTACTGCAACAAGAACCGCTAAAATAATATACAAAATTGTCATAATGATAAAACTTATGTTAATAAACGCTTAATATCATTATATTGTAACACGCACACAATAAATGTACTACCCTTATCACTTGTTCTCGACAGGAAGCCACTGTATGTTTTTAACAATTTCATCAGGTGTCAGCAACTTTGAGAGGTTACCATGGAACTTTATCCACAAGTATTTATCATGATGAGATGGGAGCGGGATGACATAAAGAAGAAATCTATAGCCCTCGCTCTCAGCAAAGTGTTGCTCTACATCATAGACATAAACAGGTTGCCCTGCAACAGAAATTTGTTTTTTCATTATCACCTTGTCTGTATTTTCCAAAGAGTATTCCTTGGAATGCATGATATTCATACCAATTGCTCCATTATTTCCATAATCGCTGGCAGGGTTAAATAACCAAAGTTGCCCCAACTCCTCTTTGCCATCCACGGGATACCCAAGCATGTTATCTCCCATTACATACCCCTGAGGGTAACTAATTTGGAAACCATACTTTTCATTTGTGTACAGGTTTTGATTTTTTACAGTACTTGAGGAAATGATGCCAGCGTACTCGCCTATTTCTAGAGACTTAATATATGGTGTGGCTGTTGCAGAACCTAAGGGTGGGGCAATAGGAGAGGGCACTCCGTAAGTTATCGGAAGATACTGCTGTTTATTTTTTGCTACTTTACAGTAGAACCAACTAGTTCCCCCAACAAACAAAAAGATTACCACAAAGAGTACTGCAATTTTTTTATTCTGTAAATTCATAATGTTTAATATAGCATTTATTAACCTTGATTCCAAACAAAAAAAGAGGGCATCGAAATGCCCTCTTGAAATTTAACGCAACAAAACGAAAGAAACTGAAAGGTGCTACGGAATCATTACATTCGATGATGGGTAAAACCGTTGTGCGGTTTCGAGCCCAGAGCATTTATCCACTTGATAACTCTTGAGAATCTGCCCTTCCATAACGATGCGCGCTAACGGACCTTGGTCTTTGGTGGCACTTCCTTGATATCTAAGACTGAAGTCAAGATGAACACCTTCGGACCAGCCCGTATTTCCCATGTGCCCCAAAAATGTTCCCTGAGATACAACTGTGGTTCCTGCCACGAGACTGGGATTAACAGATCCAGGCTTTATGTGAGAATAACGAGTTGTAATACCCGTAGTCCCGTGTTCAATGACGACAGAGTTTCCATAACCATCAGCAGGATTACTATCCACAACGATATTACTAACAACGGATATAACCCTTCCCCCTGCCGCCGCAATAATAGGAACATCGGCCACAGCAGGATTGGTTACAAGGGTGCCATCGGGACCTTTTGCTTTTCCGGAAAAATCAATCGAAAAGTAGCCAGTACCCTGGTGTCCTGAGTGCATTCCATCGCACCTTATCCCGCCAATCTCCGTAGTCACCCGCCACTTCTTCCCGTTGGTTCCATCAAACGGCAACTTAAGATTAAGCGATGGCGTGAAATCAAGACGCAAAATCGGTCGCATCCCGTCATTGACGTTGTTCGACGAGACGAAATAATTAAACTGATAATTATTTCCATCGTTCGGATAGATGACCAACCCATGATTTGGAGATATCTTACTCCGCCAATTGTTATAAAATGGGGTAATCCACATTCCATAAAAAGTATTTTCCGCAGGGGGTGGAGAATACGAATATCCTGGAGCAAGGGAAGGAAGCGTCGATGGAAGTGTCGATGAGTATGGCTCAAGAACTCCAGATACGCTCGGGTTACCCCACTGTACTGCCGTGTTCCACGAGGATGTGGCGGGATAGAGCGCAACCTGAGAAGGATTTGCTCCATTTCGCGGAAGGCTATATAAGAATAGATACGCGTTGAGTACTTCTTTTGGCAACCCTTCGTCATCCAATTTCAGAAGAGAAAGATAAGAATCTCCGTATCCTCCAATTTTAAACTCAGAAACATCCTGGAATGTTTTTATCGCAGGATAGTAGTTATTTACCCACCCATCACGAATATGATAGTTGGATTCTGGGATGCCTGGCGGAAGTGGTGTTGGTTGGTAGTACACCGTGACAGCGCGTGCTGACGATATAGACAACAGGCCAAACACAAATACTGCAAACAACATTTTCAAACGACTCATGGCTCACCTCTTTGTTGTCAAAGGAACTTAAAATGTCGTGCAAAGTTGCACGGGCAAGTACATCTGCCGGTGAGTATAGCACGGAGGTGTTTTTTTTTACAAGAAGAATTTTTATTCATGCACACTCACAACTCTGTCCCGTCGCTTTTACAGCCACACCAAAATTCAAAATTTGTTTGCATCCTTTTTCCTTTTCTGCTATGCTAATGGTTATGGAATTTCTGGTTACGATTCTGCCTTGGGCGCAGATCATCCTGTCTATTATCCTCAGTGCAGCCATCCTTCTCCAGCAAACAGGAGCGGGTGTTGGTGGTGCATTTGGAGGCGGCGACGATGCGGTACGCCATACGCGCCGTGGAATGGAGAAGGTTCTCTTCTACGTTTCTATTATTACAGCGATCTTATTTGCACTTTCAGCGTTCGTAATGCTCTTGATTCGCTAGCAACCCTTTTGGGTAGCAGCACCCCAGAAAATCCGATTCAACTCGATTACTTCTGTGAAAAAATTCTTTTCATCCCTATTATTGTCGCTTGGCGCAATCCTCAACAAGCGCTTCGTATTGCCTTTTGAAGGTCGCGTTGCTCTCGTGCTCAAAGCTTTTTCTCCACGAGAGAAGAGGTTGTTTTTCGGCGCAGCGGGGATTCTTATTGTTACCGCGATCACTATTCTCATGAACGTCAACAATGCGTTCATGGTTAAAGTCCCTGCAGGCGGCGGCGACTTGACTGAAGGCGTTCTTGGGACCCCAGCGCACATCAATCCCCTCTTAGCATTCGGAGAGATTGGCTCAGAGGCAGACCGCGACCTCACCGCACTTATTTATTCAGGACTCCTTCGCGCAGACGGCAAGGGCGGCATGATTCTTGACCTCGCCGACCGCTATGAAGTTTCCGATGATGGACTCGTCTACACCTTCACACTCAAGAAAAATCTTACGTGGCATGATGGCAAAAAGATAACCGTCGATGATATCATCTTTACTGTAAAGACGGCTCAGGATACCCGCATCAAAAGCCCCAAGCGTGCCAGCTGGGACGGTGTCGCTGTGGAGCGTATCGATGACCTTACTGTACGTTTTGTATTGAAAAAACCTTATGCTCCGTTCCTTGAAAACGCGACGTTGGGTATTTTACCTGAGCACATTTGGAAAACCATCGACTTCAACCGTTTCGACATCAACAACTACAACCGAAATCCTATCGGCTCCGGCCCTTACAAGATTGATGCGGTACAGACAGTCACCAAAGACGGTGATGAAATTCCTGTTTCCTACACACTGAAAGCATTTAAAGGATTCGCGCTTGGCGCCCCCTACATTAAAACGCTCACGTTAATCTTCTATCGCAACGAAGAAAGCTTGATTGAGGCGCTCGAGGCAGGCGATATCGAAGCAATCAACTCAATCTCCCCTGCCCGCGGCAGAGAACTTGCAGACAATGGATACGATGTTAAGCATACCGCACTACCACGAGTGCTTGCCGTATTTTTCAATCAAAATCAGGCACCAATTTTTGCAGAAAGTGCCGTTCGCAAAGCCCTGTCACTTGCCGTTGAAAAGGATTCTCTTATCGCCAACGCTCTTTCAGGATACGGTGTGCCTTTGAATTCCCCTCTTCCTCCCGGAGCCCTTGGATACCAAAGTAGTACTCAGGTCGAACTTTCACGTGACGAACGCCTCGAGCTTGCAAGCTCCACATTGCAGACTGCAGGATGGAAATTTTCAACCACCACAAACACGTGGACAAAAAAGAACAAGAAAGATGTCAGTACACTTAAATTTGACCTTGCCACATCTGAAGCACCGGAACTCAAAACTGTTGCGCAAGAACTTCAAACTGCATGGAAAGAACTCGGGGTAGAGGTAAACATTCGCCCTTTCCCTACAGGGGACCTTAAAGAAAACATCGTTCGTCCTCGCAAGTTCGATGCGCTTTTTTTTGGACAAGTCCTTGGACGCGATGGCGACCCGTATCCTTTTTGGCACTCAAGTCAGCGTCTCGACCCTGGGCTCAATGTTGCGTCGTATGTAAATGCACGCGTCGACAAAATACTCGATGATGCTCGCGTTGAAACAGACCAAGAAAAACGAACAAAATTCTACGAATCATTCCGCGATGAAATCGTGCGCGACATGCCTGCCATTTTCTTGTACGCTCCGGAATTTTTATACGTTGCCCCAGAAAAAATAAATGGATTGGAACTTGGCCACATCACCATTCCATCCGAGCGATTTTTAAATATTTATGAATGGTACATCAACACCGACAACGTTTGGAGAATGTTTGCATCATAAACGAGTTAGGCTTGACGCTTGATAATTTTCACCATCGCACTTAACGATGTGAATAAGTAAAGTTGTCATGCATCAGGCCTACGAAAAAATTATTACAAAAAGCAGTAACTTAAAACCCGTAACAACGGTAACGATATGAACGAAGAACAACCAAAAAAAGAAGGGGTGGTGGCACAAGAGAAAGGAGGGTACGGCGCGCGACGTTTTGTCCGCAAGGGAGCAGCTCCCCGTGGACCTCGCAGTGCTGTATCTCGCACCAACAACCGTGCAATGCAGGGCAATGCGCGTGGTTATGCACAAGGAGGACAGCCGGGCAATCGCCCAGCTGGACATCACCAAATTGCGCCCACAGGACAGCGTGTAAAACACCTGACAAGTCGCGAGAAATCAGACTCACGTCGCACCATGATTCCGCTTCCTTTAAAAGATGCCGACAATGTAGTTATTCCGCCACTCAAAGACGGCAATATTCGCATCATCGCACTTGGTGGTGTTGAAGAAGTGGGCCGCAACATGACCGTCATTGAGTACAAAAATTCAATTGTCATCATTGACGCTGGTCTCCAATTCCCCGAGAGAAACACCCCGGGCGTCGACTACATTCTCGCCAACACAAAATATCTCGAAGATCGCAAAGAAAAAATCAAAGCGGTCGTTATTACGCACGGACATCTCGACCACACGGGCGGTATCCCCTACCTTATGGAAAAAGTTGGCAACCCGCCACTTTATTCACGAAACCTCACAACCCTCATGATTCGCAAGCGCCAAGAAGAGTTCCCTCATTTGGCACCACTCAACATCAATATTGTGGAAAAGAACGACCGTGTCACCATGGGCGACCTCAAGGTCCGTTTCTTTGCCGTAACACACACGATTCCTGATGCCATGGGAATCATTGTGGAAACACCATTTGGAAACATTGTACACACCGGCGACCTTAAACTCGACCATGTAAACGGTGTTCCTACCATGGAAGAAGAAGACGAGTTCGACAAATTCACTGACACAAAAACTTTGCTCCTTATGGCAGACTCGACCAACGTCGAACGTCCCGGCTTTTCGTTTTCTGAACGTATTGTTTTAAAGAACATTGAAGATATTATTCGCAACTCTTCTGGACGTCTCATTGTGGCAACGTTTGCTTCACTTCTCGAACGCTTAATTAAAATTATCGACACTGCGGAAATCCTCGGTAAAAAAATCGTTGTTGATGGGCGCAGTATGAAAAACAACATCGACATTGCGCGTGAGGCAGGTCTCCTCAAAGCAAAAAAGGAAACGTTTATCCCTATCGAAGAGATGGAAAATTATCCTCCTGACCGTTTGGTTGTTCTCGCGACTGGTGCTCAAGGTGACGAATTCGCATCTCTTATGCGTGCGGCCAACAAGACTCATAAATACTTGAAGCTCAACAAGCGCGACACCGTACTCCTTTCGTCATCAGTGGTACCAGGCAACGAACGTAGTGTTCAACAGCTCAAAGACAATCTCTCACGCCAAGGAGCAACCATTATTCACCACCAAAATGCTGACGTACATTCTTCGGGACACGCAAACCACGATGAGGCACTTTGGATTCACAAGCGCATCAATCCTCGCTTCTTTATGCCGGTGCACGGATACCACTACATGCTCCGCGTACACGCGAACATCGCACGTGAAGCAGGTATCCCTGATGAAAACATTCTCATCCCCGACAACGGCATGATTATCGAAATTCAAGACGAGGGAACCAAGATTGTCTCCCTTAAAGAGAGCGCAGCAAAGAACCTCGTGCTTGTGGATGGATTCTCCGTCGGCAACATGCAAGAAGTTGTTCTACGTGACCGCCAAATGCTTTCACAAGATGGTATCTTTGTGATCGTTGTTGTGGTCAATGGCGCCACCGGGAAAATAACCAAATCTCCGGATGTCATCTCTCGTGGATTTGTTTATCTCCGTGAGTCGCAGGACCTTCTCCGTCAGGCACGCTTCATCACCAAAAAAACAGTAGAGGATATGGCGGTCGGCATGAAACCTATCAACTTCGACTACATCAAGGACCACGTCACGGACGCCGTAGCCCGCCTCCTCTTCCAAGAGACTGCAAAACGTCCAATTGTGATTCCTGTTCTTCTTGAAGTATAATGAACACACAGGGTTACAGTGCTAACTCTCCAATAACCATGCCGCAAATACCTCGTTCAAAAAACCTGCTTATTCCGGTGTATATTGCGAGCTTGCTGTATTCATTCCATTACGCACTTCCGCTGTATATTGAATCATCCTTCATCTCGCAATTCCTAAAAGCCGATCAAGCGGTGGGTATTATTTTTGCCATTTCGGCACTCATCACTATTCTGGTAACACTTACGATTCCAAGAACGATGCGGCGCTTTGGGAATTATCGCATCACAAGAGCGGCAATGGTTCTGGAAATTGCGATGCTCATTATCCTTGCCTTTTCTTCGTCAGCGTTTCTTGTTATTCCTGCGTTCATTATCCACCAAGCACTCCTCTCTCTCCTCTACTTGAATCTCGACACCTTTCTCGAGGCGTTTTCTTCCGACGCAATTACCGGCGGTATTAGAGGCGTATTTTTGACCATCATGAACGTTGCGGTGGCAGTAGCACCGTTTCTCGCGGGAGTACTTCTCACTGACCACGATTTCTGGAAGGTGTACTTACTTTCAACGGTATGCATGATTGGCATGTATTTTGTTGTGCGCAGAAACTTCAAAGACTATCAGGATCCTACGTACACCGTTCCACCATTCTGGGAAACGTTCCGCATTGTCAAAAATAGCCACGATTTGCACTCGATCATCTTTATTCACTTCCTCCTCAATTTCTTTTACGCATGGATGGTTATTTATACCCCCATCTACCTCAATGAACACATGGGGATTGCTATGAGCGACATTCTAACCTTTATCATGCCCATTGCCCTCATTCCTTTCATTGTCCTACAAGTATTCTTGGGAAAGATAGCCGACAACAAACTCGGCGAAAAAGAAATCCTGACAGCAGGATTTCTAATCATGGCAATCGCTACCGCAGGACTCTCCTTCATTACCACCAGTGGTATTCTGATTTGGACAGCTGTCCTATTCTTTACGCGCGTCGGAGCGAGCGCTGTTGAAGTGATGGCAGAAAGCTACTTTTACAAAAAAGTAGGGCCAGATGATATGCACCTCGTTACCTTTATGCGCACCATACGCTCCGCAGCGTACCTCGTTGGTCCTTTAGTAGGAGCTCTCACTCTCACCTATCTCGATTACCGATTCCTCTTTGTAGTCCTGGGCGCGATTATGCTCATGGGTGTCCCTTATAGTCTCACCATAAAAGACTCTCGTTAAATATGGTATAATTTGTTTTATTAATAATTAATCATAACTCATATGCTCCACGAAGAACGCACAAAATTATCACCACAGACTCAAGACATGAAGCGTGCCATTGACTCGCTCCGCGAAGAACTTGAAGCTGTTGATTGGTACGGGCAACGTGCCGAAGCCGCAACCGACGAACAGCTCAAAAAAATCCTCGTCCACAACATGAACGAAGAAAAAGAGCATGCAATGATGCTCCTCGAATGGATTCGCCAACATGACACTAAATTTGATGAAGAAATAAAACACTACATTGGAAAAGGAACTCCGGATATTGCATCACTTGAGTAGCCCCCCCCAGAAAGGAATAGCCCGACACCTCAAGGTGTCGGGCTATTCCTTTCTGGGGGGGGCTACCTCTCTCGCGCTCGCCGCACCACCCACCGCACCAAACGATACACAACATAAAAAATAATTCCGTAAAAAAGCACCTTCCATTCAAAAACATATTGTGCAAACGTAAGGAGCGCCAACATGGCATATGCTGCAGGTTTTTCGGTTGTATCACCAATCTCGCTAATTTTTGGCGGAGTGTCTTTATTGAACTGTTCTCGTTCCTTAATCACTGCAATCTCTTTTATTTTCTCTTCTTTCGCAAGTCGCAATGTGTATCCGGTCTCGGCACGAAAATTCTCGATGGCATTTGTGCTTGATGCGATTCCTTGCTTTATGGGAGCAGGAATTTTTTCTTCTACAAAAGTTGCAGCCGCTTCCATGCGCCCAAGCGCCTGCGTTTGTTGTCTCGCCAGATTTGCTTCACCGAGTGCTTTATGGAGCGCCGCAAGCTCAAGCTCTTTCCCGTCCGGAGTACCATTTCCATCAGTATCTTTTTTAAGGGGATCAGTGCCATTCTTCACTTCATCAATATCTGAAACACTATCCCCATCATCGTCAGCATCCTCCTTGTTCCCCACCGCATCATGGTCAGTATCAAAATCAACTAAACGCTCACTATTTCCTGTACTCACACTCCCCACCGCAACAGGATATTTTTTACCATCAGTAAAAACAGCAATTGTTTTTACCATGCGTGCAGTAATAACATGCTTCCCTTCCTTGGGAACCCAATCCACCCACACATCGTGCACGCGCCCTTCTCCGGGAAGGGTAAACTCTCTTGTGCCAATCAAGACATCATTATCATAAAACTCAACCACCCCTTCTAAGCGGTAATTACTCCCATTAAACACGATGGTGTACACGCGTACTGTATCCCCTTCAAAAAAAGATTCTTTCGAATACCAAATGCTCGTCTGCACAAACCCCGCATTCCGAAGAGGCGTTTCTTCTGCGAGTAGGGCAATGGGGGCACCAACCAAAGATGCCACAATAAAAAATAAAGTAAGAAATTTTTTCATAAAAAATGAAAAAGTGCGCAAAAAATTCAGGAGAACTCTGTGCGCACTTTTTCAGAACAACCAACAAATAACCTTATGCAGTCATTGGCATCCCACCAACAGAACACGTCTTGCAAGTACTCTTGTGTGTTGCCACCTCATAAACGGCAGAAAGGGCAACAAGAACATACACTACTTTTGAAGCGACTGAGTCAACTCCGAGAACCATGTCAACCACATTGTAGCCGAATGCTGCGAGACCCCAATTCAAACCTCCCACAACGAGAAGAATGAATGTAACCATGTGTACGATTTTCATATTTTTTGTGTAAATAATTATTATATCGACCCAGTATGCAGGGGCGCAGAGCCACTGCCCCACACCCTCATTATACTCCAATCAAAGCTACTTTACAGATATATCCTGTGCATAACTATCTTCCTATCATCTTCGCGAGCACAGGCACAACACGAAGCGCAATCAGCGCATAACCCCTATCATTTGGGTGAATTCCATCAGACATGTACTCCGCGCGACCGACAAGACCCAGAAGTACATTAGAAACATACGCAGTTTTATATTTTTTTGACAACGCACGATAATCCGCTTCATACCCATCTCCCAGCACCCCACCCTGCACCCCCAACAACAAAACTACTGCACCACCATTTTGCAAACGCTCAATAATCGCACCTAAATTTTCGAATGTTGTTTTCTTGGGAATACGCCGAAGCGCGTCGTTGCCACCCAAAAGGAGCACAACTACACTAGGTTCTTCCGCGAGCACATCATCAACGCGCATGAGCCCCATTGCCGTCGTGTCTCCCCTCTTCCCCTTATTCACAATCTCAACTCCCATGTCGCGCGCAACAACGGAGACAAAATCGTTCCCCTCCGTCGCACCAACTCCCTCCACCAAACTATCTCCGAATGCGACAATTTTTGGGTTCTCAGTCGCAACGCGCGGAATGTCTTCACTGTTTCCCCAGACAAAATAAAGCACCCCGAACACTGTCGCAACACTAACACCTAAAATTAATTTTGCAGGATTCATTATGCCTCAATGATAGTGCGTCAAAGTACAAACCACTCAGCCAATCCAATTCCTCAATTTTGGGTACCGAGAACAAACAGGAAGATTCGAGCACCACGTTTCAAGCCCCCAGAAACGACCAGCGCGAAACACAAAGAGCAAAACAAACACGAGCGCGTAAACGATATGTTCGTCAACCAAAAATGCGTATTGCCCCACATACGGAAATTCGAGAATAGGTAAATAGTAAAGCATCATAAGCGCTCCGCCAAAGACCGACGCAAGACGCACGCCAACACCCAAAAGAAGTGCGACACCAATCGCAGTCAATCCCCATGCATTCAAAAAGTTTACGATTGGCAGAATTTCCGGTTGTAAGAAAAAACTGAATAACCCCTTGAACGCCTTCGCACCTTTCAAAAAACCCGCCGCTGACCATTCGGGGTTGAGCACCTTCGTAATCCCCGCGTAGAACATATACCAGCCCAGCGAAATACGAAGTAAAAATATAGATACGTTTTGTATGTGTGTCATACCTTATTATACCAAGTCCTCGTGTATTTCTGAAATGCAAAGCCCTCCATGACGTACACAACATTTAAAGTTATCGCCCAAACAAATAGGTATGCGATCCAATATCCAAGAGCACGAGGACAAGTGATCGCTCCCGCACCTGATAAACGAGGAGTAAGTCTGCTCGTATGTGACATTCTCGATATCCAGCATAGTCTCCTTGTAGTTTATGGTCTCGATACTTTACATCCAACGCTTCTCCGTGCACAAGTATATCAATAACAAGCGCGACATCATCAAGAACTTTTTTCTTTGCTCCAGACCTCAACAGTTTCATATAAGACCTTTCGTAGTCTTTTGAGGGTTGGATGAGGTACATCGTTATTTTGTTTTACAAACAAGCGCACGGTGTAGCTCGGCTGCAGTTTTGTATCCTGGTCTTTTGAGCGCATCCGCCGTCTGTCGATCCCAGCGTGCCCGTATGGCAGCCGGATTTTTTGTAGGGGTAAAAGGAATGCCTTGTTCAGCCACCACCTGATAAAGAAACATTTTGACCGCGGTAGACATATCCAAACCAAGCCCCAAAAGAGTCTTATTCGCTTCTGCCTTTATTTTCTTTTCAATTCGCACATTTACGGTTGTATTCATAATATATCCAGTATATACACTGTGCGCACAGTGTCAAGCACTAGTAAACTTGAGCCAGACCAGCTTCCTTCTAAGATGAGCGGGGTAAACGTCGCCACAACACCAGCTCAAAAATATTTCAGAACTTCTACCAATACTAACACAATGGCAAGAACCAGCGCCGAGATAAGATAAAATTTGATTGGATGAGCAAAGAACCATTTTAGGAACACAATAGAGAAAGATTTGTTTGGATTTCTCCAAGACATGATATATAAAACTATAATACGAAGGAAACAATAGTAAACAACTAGAGTGGCGGAGCGAATAAAGTAACTCCTAATGAAGCCCTGATCCTGTGACAACCGATCTATTATCGACCATCCAGAAGTGTACAAAAGAAGAGCGAATAAGGCGAGAGACATCCATGCAATTGAATGGACCAAAAACATAAAATAAACTCGGACAGCGTTTTTCTTTTTTGCGAACATCAAAGCCAAAAAGGCCTCGCCCATTAGCAAAGGGAGACCGAAAAGAAAGTAGTTAAAAATAGAAGTTACCGCAGTATCTTCAAAAATACCATTAGGCTCAAAAAATTCCTTGAGTCCCTCCCAAAAAGTGCCTCCAAAAAAAATGGTAAATAATGACGCTGGTATAGAAATAATTACTAATGCCAGCAAAACAGAAGCAACTCCCCCAGGTGCCAGAAAAAACGCCTTTCGATAATCTCGCCACGAAAACTGCTCCGTATTTGAATTTACATTATTTATTTCCATACTTTGAATATTACCACGAAACACAAACCCCCGCCATGCATATACATGGCGGGGGTTTGTGTTTCGCCTCAGAGCGAGCCATTTCGTTTTCTGGTGCCTTGCGCAGCCTGACGAGGCGAGCAGAGCAATTCGCTAACAAGCGAATATGCGTGCAACAGAAAATGAAATGGCGAGCGACTTACCCTACAAACGTAAGTGCTTTCCCTTTGCTGTTTCCGCGCCCCGTACGGCCAATGCGGTGTACGTAGTCGTCGTAGCTGTCAGGAATGTCAAAGTTGATTACGTGACTGACGCCAACAATATCAAGTCCGCGTGCAGCAACATCCGTTGCAACAAGCACCTGTACTGAGCCCATCTTAAAGAATCCAAGAGCCTTTTGTCGGCGTGCGTGGTTCTTGTCCCCATGAATAGACTCCACTTTAAAACCTTTCTTCGCAAGTGCGATAGAAAGTTTTTCAACACCATGTTTCGTGCGTCCAAAAATGAGTACTTTTTTAAATTCGGGCTGAATCAAGAGGTCGTGGAGTACTTCAATCTTGTCCTCTCCGGGTTTAATACGCACCACATCCTGCTCCACGTTCTTTGAGGTATCCTGTGTCTTGACCGAAATCATTACGGGTTCTTTCAAAAAATCACTGATGAGTTTCTCAATTTCTTTCGACAAAGTTGCCGAGAAAAAGAGTGTGTGACGAGGCGTTGGCATCATTGCCATCATGAAGCGCATGTCATTGATGAACCCCATGTCGAGCATGCGATCCGCTTCATCGAGCACCACCGACTTGAAGTCTTTGAGGCTCAAGCATTTGCGCTCAATCAAATCTTTCAAACGTCCCGGTGTGCCAATAATAAAGTTGTGTTGAAGGCGAAGCTGTGAAATCTGGCGACCAATAGGCGCACCGCCCACGCAACATACCCCAAAAATCCTCATACCTGTCACAAACCCTTTGAGTTCGTTTTCAATCTGAATTGCGAGCTCACGCGTAGGTGCCATGATGAGCACTTTTTCTTTTGGGTTCAAGAGAACCTTGTTGATAAGCGGGAGCAAAAACGCCGCGGTCTTACCCGTACCTGTGTTTGCAATACCCACTACATCTTTACCATGAAGAATGTGCGGAATCACGCGATCTTGAATCGGTGTTGGCGCATTGTAGCCCTTTGTCAAAATGTTCTTCTTGAGACGTTCGTCAATCTGAAAATCCTTGAACAAGTGTTCTGGGGTAAATTCTACTGCCTCTTCGGTGATGACGGTTTTGTTAACAAATCGTGAGATGTCGATATGTTGACCTTTGCGACCACCGCGTGCAGGCGCCTTGCGAAATCCACCCGAGCCTCCCCCGTATGAGCCTCCGCGACTTGGCGGACGAGAACCATGAGAAAGCGAAGGTCTTCCCGTGCTTGCTGGTCGTCCACCACTCGAATATCTAGTTCCTGACGATGACCCACCTGTTCTGCTGCTCGAATATCCGCTTGACGAAGCACCACTTGGTCGCGAACTCGATGGTCGACTCGACGAACCCGCATATCTACTACCACTACCGGCATGTGCCGGACGACTACTAAATGTTCTTTTTTGTTCCATATATATTGTCTCTATTATCCTTAATTACCTTACTCTTCGTTAATATTCTCGAAAGCCTCTGAATAATGCGAAGAATGTTCTTTTAGGACAGCCCTGCTTGCCAAAAACTTATGAGATGAAGTTGTACCTTGTATTGTATACTATTTATACTTTTTTGTCAACATTTTCCCTCTTGCGTGTAATACCAAAGCGAAAAATGCACCCCCTCCAAAGCTAAAAGTGCACCCCTTTG
>ERZ1292625.195-Hain-H41-01um-R1-195-length-104684-cov-17_pt3 | contig 80734 bp, 103 predicted proteins | sample MGYA00564400_ERZ1292625 | MGnify/ENA primary metagenome ERZ1292625 (study PRJEB36523, sample SAMEA6512639) | groundwater metagenome | collected 2019-01-08 | study: AquaDiva: Metagenomics assemblies of 32 groundwater samples | reverse complement strand
GGTGGAAGGTATCGGGCCCGTGCGGCACCGCGTCGTCCACAAACGTCACGCCCGGCCACGACTCGATGCCCGCGCGCCGCAAAGCGGCCTCGATAGTGCTCTGACGTACGGCTGAGGAACAGCGTACGGCATGCCCGCGCTCGACCTCTTGCAGGCAGCAAACCCAGCGTAGCGGCGCGTCGGTGGTCGGGCGGTACGTCGGAGGCGTCAGCTCGAACAGGTGAGATTCAGTCATTGGGCTTCGGGAGGGGCGAGGAAGTAATGACGGACGAACGCGTTGCGCGCCTCTTCGGTACGCAACCGTGTGAACTCGGACATCGAGCGCAGCCGGGCAATGTCTAGGGCGCGCTTGGCCTCGATGGTTTCCTGGGACAAGACGGCGTTCAAGTCCGCGCGCCACTGCAAGACGCTGATCTGGTTACCGGTGTAGGTCTCACCGATCGACATGATCCCGCGACCCTTGAGCAACGTGATGGCCTTGTCGAGGGTGTGACCGGAGACCCCGGCCTTCTCCACGGTGGCGCGCTTGTTGACGTGGATCTGGATCTCACGCTCCAGGTTCTCAGCGAGGCGTGGCTTGACATACTCGATCCACAACGTCTCGGCGACACGCCGTATCTGCGGCTGCGTCAGCTCGCGCATCGTCTGCTCGAACAGCACGGCCTCGATCAAGATCGGCGTACCGGCGTCCACGGGACGCTTGTCGATCAGGCCCTTCGAGTGGAACGCGTTCAGGATCCCGCCCGCCTGTGCCGCCGACACCTTCTCGCGCATATCGGTCGTGACCGCCTCGGCGATCGACACGAGCGTGCGCTTGAGCACTTCGTTCGGACCGAGAACCCGGTGCAGCCACTCCCACACGACTCCGTAGAGCCGCCAGGGCGGGTTCTGCTCCTCGATCAGCGTGAACTGGAAGTTGATCGACCAGGCGTCCACGATCAGCACGGCCGTGCTCGGTAGCCCGTCGCGGCCTGCTCGACCGCACTGCTGCACCATCGCCTCGATCGAGCCCGGGATCCCGAGGTTGAGGACGGTGCGGATGTTCGGCACGTCAACGCCCATCCCGAACGCGGTGGTCGCGCAGACGATGGGTGTGGAGCCGTCTTTGAACGCGTTCTGCACGCGCTCGCGCTCCTCCTTGCTCATGCCAGCGTGATAGAAGTCAGCTAGCCCGCCGCCACGCTCCTGCTGGATCGCTTCCACGACCTTCTCAGCTCCGCGCCGCGTGAGCGTGTAGATGATGTGGCGACCGCCCGGGTCGAACGAGCGCACCCACTCGCGCATCAGACGGAAGCTCGACCCCTCGTCACACTCCTCGACCACGTACCGGATGTTCGGCCGGATCGGATCCGCAACGACGAGCGCGAAGTCGGGGCTCATCCCGAGACTCGCACGGATGTCCTCGACCACCTTGCTCGTCGCGGTCGCGGTCAGCGCGAGGATCGGAGGCCGGACCCCGCCCTTGCGGGTCAGTGCCTTCACCAGGCGATTGATCCGCATGTAGTCGGGGCGGAAGTCGTGTCCGTATTCAGAGCAACAATGCGCCTCGTCGCAAACCACGTACGAGACGTCCGCACGTGCTATCTCGGACAAGAAGTGCTTCGAGTTGAAGCGCTCCGGGGCCACGTACAGGAGCTTGTACCGCCCGGCGATGAAGTCAGCGAGACGCTCGTCTCGATCCGCGTCATCGACGTGCGAGTTGATGTAGGTAGCAGGCACACGTCGTCGAACACAGTCATCGACCTGATCTTTCATCAGGGCGATCAGCGGCGTGACCACGATCGCCCCGCCGTCGCTCACCAGCGCCGGGATCTGAAAGCACGCTGACTTTCCTGCGCTTGTCGGGAGCACTGCGACGACATCGTTGCCGTCGAGGGCCAGCTCGATCACAGCACGTTGCGACTTGCGGAAGTCGTCATGGCCCCAATGGTCTCGGAGCACCTGCCGTGCGCGTTCGATGCTCACGGTGAAGGGTCTGCGTTGTCGCGCCTGTCACCTAGCTTCTCCGGCTGGTCGATCGAGTCCAGGACCACGACAGGATCGCCAGGCTGGTAGCGAGCGAGGATGTCTCGCAGCGCACCGAAGCTAGCGGCCAAGCCGGTGCAGAGCGGCACTTGTGTGTGCAACTGTACGGGCTCGAACCATGAACGGTCCGAGTCGTGTAGGTGGTGTTCGATCATTCCAGCTCACTCTCCGCCACGGGTCGCGGCCTGGCTGGGACCGGTACCTGTCGATGCTCGTCCAGCACGTCCACGACGTAGGCCATCGTGCGCTTGCGCGCCCGAGGTGACAGCGGCAGCAACAACCCCATCGTCACGACTAGCGCGCGAGTCGTCGGGTCGGCCAACGCAGCACAGATCGCCGTGCCCTCGGACGCGTCCTTGACCTCGATCTCGATCTTCATCCGTTCTCCAGTTGTCGCAGCGTCTCGAATATCCGGTGTTCGACACGACGGCGTACGTCGGCGTTGGCCGGGAATGCGTGATCGCGATAGCGGCGAGGCAGCGACGGACGCAGCGCCATGCCGCAGCCGTTACAGTAGTTGCTGCTCTCGCGGTTCACCCAACGGCATTCCTCGCACTTCGCGGTGAACTCCTCGCACGGCATCGCGACGAATCGAGATCCACCCGGCCTCTCGATGACCCGCACGTTGCGGATGACCCACTCGTTCCCGAGCGTTAGCTGCCCGTAGGCGCAGACGTTGCCGTCACGCGCTTGTACCAACTCGACCGCCGTGATCTCGACCATGTTGTGATTCTCGATGCGGATCGAGCATGCGCGACGAAGACTCGGCTGTCCAGTCGTACCCTCGAATAATGTCCAGACCTCGAACCAACTCGGAAAGGACTTCCGACAACGCCGCGACCAACGCCGCGCCCTCGACGCGCGATATGCGGACCTGTCGTGTGAGGTGTTCCGCACACGTAGCCAAGTCCCCGGAGGCGTGGGGTCCGCCACACCGCCGACACGCTTCACGCTTCGCGGTCATAGCGCTTCCTCACGTTTTCCGCGCCCATCTCGCGCAGACGGTCCTGGGACTTCTGGAGGCCCAGATGGTGAGCCTTCGAGACCACGCTCTTGACGCTGCGACCGAGACCGCGTGCGATCTCGATGTTGGAACGCGATGGGTAGTCCCGACGAAGGAGTGCCAGCTCGGACGCCGTCCAACGCGGCATGGGCGTCTGGATACCGAGCGGGGCCAAGAGACCCTTGTTCTTGCGGAGCTGGAGACGGCGTGCGGCTTCCGCGATGTAGTCTTCATCGACGCCGAACACCACCACGAGATCGCGATCGAGCACGCTCGAATAGCAACGCTTGAAGTCCTCCTCGTCGGCCGTGGGCAACAAGCTGCACCGCGCCTGAGCACGAAGCGCTTCGATGTTGCGATCCAACTCTGCCTCGGAGACAGACAGGCGACGCGCGATCTCCAAGCGCGACGCGCGGTGCATCAACCCCTCGCGGACCAAGGCGTTGTCCTCTCCGCGCCACTCGACGCCACGCCCGGTGAAGTGCTTCACTGCCTGCCGGTGTACGCACTCGATCGTGCGTCCTAGTTGCGACGCGATCCAGGACGCCGCACGGCGTCCGTAGTAGTCGCGAAGGAACTTGATGTGCCCGTCCGCCCAACGTCCTCGTGCCGCCATAGTGGGCCAAGGATAGGCACGCGGTTCACCCCGGGCAACCGGTTTAGGAGAACGCTTACCAAGACGGAAAAAGATCGCGCCCGTCTTCGACCTAAGCCGGAGACGGGCGCGACTACGAACGCGGCTGGTCGGTTTCAGCCCGCAGACACCGGCACGTTCGGCGGGAAGGCTTCTTTCAGTGCGTCCACCACCTGCCCGAGTCGGCGTGCAGCCTCACGTGACGACTCCCCGTCGCGTTGCTCGACCTGCGCAGTCACGGTGACGGGTTGAAGTGGCCCGTCCGTGGTGCCTTCCTTGTCCGGGTCATGCTGCCACGACACCGTGAGCACCACGCCGGTACCGGCCGCGTACGACGTCCCGGTCGTCGGTAGTGAAGGCGGCAGGCGCGGAGGCGTGAACGACACACCGAGAGTCTCGGCCACGTTCGGCGGATACAGCTCCATCATCGCCTCGACGGCTTCTCGGAATGCCTTGGCCCACTTCGGGATCGACTGTCCCGGGTTGCGCTCCAAACGCACCGAGACCCTGCGTGTCGGGGTCCCGTCCTCGGGGTCCCACTCCCACGACACTTCCATCGAGTCCCCGGCCGGAGCCGCGGGCGACCACGTCGAGCTGGTCGAACCGCTACCCGGGAGTTGGACGTGGCCGAAGTACGAGACGGTCTGGTTCCCGACGGCCAGGGTCAGCCCGGCGTGCTGTTCGCTGTAGACGTGACGTTGTGCAGAAGCGTTCAGCACCCCGAACAGGAGTGCGAGCGCCAGAAAGAGTAGACGACGCATGAGGTTTTCCTTTTCACTCTCAGGGTCCACCTCCTAGCCCCGAAGTTGAGGCCAGAAGCTCAACGCGCCGAGGTCCCTCTCGCGCTTGACACGGTGTCAAACGCAACACGATCTCCGGAACTCGCCTGAGCGCGCGCATCCACCGAACCCTATCCCGGCCTGTAGAAAGCCGCAATAGGGTTCCTCGGAAGTTCCCGAAGCCTGGGTGGCCTAGCCCGCCAGGAGCGCGGAGGAGGCCGCGTAGACGCGGTTACGCCCCTGTCGCTTGGCCGCGTACAGTGCTTGGTCGGCGCGACGCAGCGAGTGCGGCACGGCCCCCTGCGCCAGCTCGACCACGCCCGCGCTGACCGTCACGGCACGCCCGAGGTCCGGGATCACCGAAGACGCCACGCGCTCACGCAGGCGCTCCGCGACCTGCACGGCCTCGGATTCGGGAGCGCCCGGGCACAGCACGATGAACTCCTCTCCGCCCCAGCGGCAGACTTCGTCGCTCGTGCGTACGCCGAGCAAGAATAGCTGTGCAGCTTGGCGCAGCACCGCGTCGCCGATGTCATGGCCGTGGGTATCGTTGACCTGCTTGAAGTGGTCGATGTCGAGCAGGATCACGGACGAGCGCCGGTCAGCGCGCGCTTCCTGCGCGAGGCGCTCCTCGACGAAGCGCCGGTTCCACAGTCCCGTCAGTGAATCGGTGCGCAGGGCCCGCGACAACGCGAGCACCTCCGAACGTAGTCGATCGACTTCCGTAACGAGTTGGGTTCGAGACAGATCCTCGGGCTTCATGGGTGCTCCATCAGGAAGTGCGTCGCACTTCCCATCGTTCGCAGTCCTCGGGCGACAGTTCGACCGGGGATTCGATCACGCCGAACGCGAACTCGCGCGTCTCGGGCAGGTCCCGGCGCGGGCACCCCGCGTCCAAGTAGCCACGTTTGATCCACGTCCAAGTAAAGCCGCGCGGCCAGCTAGTCGCGGTCGGTGGGCGGTACAGGAGGCCGTAGCGGATCACCGCACCGCTCCACCGCACGACATCTCCGCAACGCGCAGCGCACGCCCCTTGGTGATGTTCGCGCGCGCCAGCCCAGGGATCGTGTGCGTCCACTGCCCGAGCGTGAAGTTCGCGAGCACCTGGCCGGCGATCACAGGATGGTAGTGATGCTGCTCCGGCACCAAGCGCGCGATCTGGTCCGCCCCGATGTGGCAGAACACGCACCACTCGACAGCGCTGTCGTCGAACGTGTAGTGCCGACCGAGCGAGCGCATTGAGCCCGGGTTCCGCACGTACGACGGCGGAAGTTCCCCGGCCACGGCGAACCGTTCCTCGACAGACACACGCTCGCCGCGATCGTACGCCGGGCACCCCGAAGACACCTCGCACGTCAGCTTGTAACGCACGGCCGGATAGGTCGTGCGGCCGATCGTCAGGTCGAAGACCCCGAGGATCTCGACCGCGTCGATGGCACGCAGGTAGGAAAGCAGGGCTTGATGCTTGTCGTTCATGGTGAGCTTCATCGGCGCGAGCGCGCACGGAACTTTAGAGTGGAGCGTGACAGTTGTGACACTGGACGGGATTGCCTGCGTGCTCGTTGTCGCAGAAGTCACACGTCGTCAACAAGCAGGTTTCACAACCGTCGTCCTGGACGCTGTAGTCCAGACCGCAGTCAGGACAGCAGTCGGGCGCTGGCGGACGCAAATAGCCGACGACGAAGCCCAACACGAACGCGACGACGACGATACCGACGAGCAGCAGAGTTGCGAGAGTCACGACGACCTCCGACGTCGAAGGCCGAGGAACCGGACGCGGAACCGCGTGATCGCGCACCCCGCCAAGTACCCCACGCGCGCGACGAAGTGAGGTTGCTGACTGTTCCAGCCCAGCAGGACGTCGGTGCGTCCCGAGCCATACCAGAGCGCGAAGGAGTGCGCCACGTTGAAGGGGTTCAGGTACCGCATCACGCCGTCACCTCCGCTCGGAAGACACCGTTGTTGGCACTGAACTCGCGGACCGGCCAGCCCCTCGGGCTGGTCGCGCGCGGGACCACGATCTCGTGGCCGATCGGATACGGGAACGAGGCTTCGTACGTGACCGGCTCGACCACGCGCACGCGCACGCTCGACCCGTTGATCCGTACGACCGCTGCCTTCGCGACGTAGTGTCGGTGGCTGTTCGTCCACCGCGCTTCGACGACTTGCTCCGGCTGGAGCGCGGCCTCGAACGTGATCTGCTCCAGAAACCAGTTTCCGTTGCTCATGCTCGCCCTATCGACCAGCGGGTTCGTCCGACTTGAGCCGTTCGGGCCACCAAGTTCCGAGCGAACCATGCACCGCGTAACTCAAGCACACGCGATCACCGACACGCCCACCCGTCAAGCCGTCCAGGCCGAGACGAAGAAAATGCACGGTCCCGTCATCGCACTGCACGCGCTGGAACCCGTCCGGGCGGACCTCCGCTATCGTGCCGGTCTTGGAGGGCAACCCAGCCATCACGCGCCTCCAGGCTTGCGCACCGTCACCAAGACGGTCGCGACTCCGGTTCCAGCTTCTTCGAACGATCGGTCCGGAAGGCGCTCGATCACCGCCCCGTTCTCGACAAGGAAGCGCGTGAGCACGGCGTAGCGCCCGTCCCGGCGCGTCTCCGCGCCCCCGGACATCACCGAGACCAGTACGCCTCCCGGCTTCACGAACTCCCAGGCGTGCAGGACGTGCTCGACCTCCTGCGCGGCCGAGAACGGCGGGTTCATCACCACGGCGTCGAACAGGCCCGGGAACATCGAGGGCGTGACGTCGAAGAAGTCCCGCGGCACCACGATCAAGGGCGCGCTGGCGTGGTCGCGATTCACACGTCGCGCGAGGTGTCCGAGCATTTCGATTCCGTGCGGATCGTTCTCGATCGCCGTGATGCGCTCGCAGCGCCTCCGGAGCAGTGCCCGGACAATCGCGCCTTCACCGGCCGAGGGCTCCAAGACGCGCTCATACGACCCGACATCCGCGTTCTCGACCAGCTTGTCAGCCAGCTCGGCAGGCGTGTAGAAGGCTTGCCGCGCCTGTTTCTCGGTCCTGGCCAACGCCACCGTCGGGCGTCGCGCCGACGCGGCCTGTGCAGCTTGCGCGGCCTCCTGCGGAGGCGCGATAGCGCCCGGGAAGCGGCGTGCCATGCGCAGGTTCATTTCATCGACGTGTTTCGAGTTGAGGATCTGGACGTGCGTCGTGCCTTTGCGGAAGACCTTGAGGCGCAGCAGCACACGCCCGTCGGGGCCGCTCGGGCTCGGTACGTCCGTCCACTGCCCGTACGGGATCGGGCCCATCGAGCGGCTGCCAGTCCCGTGCGTGGGCGGAGGCTGTCCGTCGAGCAAGCACAACACGCGCTCCAGATCATGCAAGCTCTCGTGCGAGTTCAGAGACACGGCGTCCCCCTGCCACTCCCGCTTCTGCGTGTAGAACGCGTGGTTGATGATGAGCCGTTCGCCGATGCGCGTGGGCTCGTTCGTGCGATGCTCCCAAGACAGCGAGCGGTAGACGGCTTCGATCCCCTTCTCGAAGAACTCCTCTTGCTGCCCGTGAATCCAACCGAGCGTGGCTTCGATGTTCTCGCGCGTCAGCGCGGGCATTTCCTCGTCGGTCTCCGAGCGATACCGCGTCTGGTGGAGCCGCGAGAACAGATCGTTCCGCGTCTTATGATCCATGATCGTGTCGATGTTCGTCAGCTCGAACAGTCGCACCCAGACGTGGCGGTCGATCTCCTGCTCGATCGAACGCGCGTAGTCGGCGTCCTCCAGCGACGCGGCGTCGCCGCGTGGGAACGACACCTTGACGTCGGGCAGCCGGGCCCCGAAGACACGCAGCCCCTCGCGCGCCTCACGCAGCAAGCGACGGCTTTCGGCGAAGGCCGCGAGAGCGGTGTCGCGGGCGGCGAGCAGCGCGTCGAGGCTGACGGCCGGAATCAGTTCTTGGGCGGTGGTGCTCATGCAGGTGTATTCGGATACTCCGGGGTCGAAACTTGAGGCGCGCGACGCTGGAACTTCCCGAGCGCGTACGAGCGTCGGATGCGCCCGGAATCGGGCTTGACCGCGCACGCGCGGCAGATTCGCACCGGACGCCAGTAACTCGCACGGTGCCAGTTACCGCCGCACAACGCGCGGCCGAGTTCTATGTCCGCGGGCGCGACGCGCTCTTCGCAGTCGTAGCACCGCACCCGTGTCACTTCGCCACCTCTGCGACCCGCGTCACCACCGTCGTCTTGAGGCCCTTGAACTCTTCGTGCTTCTTGACCGTGGCCTTGACCGCACGCGCTTCACCGATCTGCCAGGCACCAGGACCGTACGTGGGATCGTTCGAGGCCCACCACACCACCGTCGCGCCGTTCGTCTCGAACTCGCACCGGTGCGTCGTCCCGTAGTAGCCGTCGATCGCGCGGTGCGCAACCAGCTTGAGCGTGAGGATCTCGCGCTTGCCGACCTCTCCGATGAAGGTCGAGGTGCGGGCCTTGCGCTCGCGCTCGCGAAGGTGCTCGATCTCTCGCCTGTACGTGGCCATCAGGCTCACCAGGAGGCCGAGCTTGTCGAACCCGACCACCTCGCGACTCGCGATCACCTTGAGGTTGAGGCGGTAGTCGTTGTCCCCCTCGTACCGCGCGGCCCACTCGATCGCGGCCTGCGCTTCGCTAGTGAGCGCTTCCGTGAACCGCCCTCGGAGATGGGCGCGCTCGGCCAGTTCGATGTCGCTCGGCCGCGTCGGCGGGAAGAGGAACCGCGCGACACCATCGGAGGTCGCGGCCTCTTGCCCATTGCTCGCTTGCGAGCGCGCCCGGCTGACCCAGCCGTGTTCGTCGATCAGCGCGCCCGAGACCTCCACGACCTCGACCACGTCGATCACGGTCCGACCGCGCGCGAACCCGTCGTAGCCGAAGTCGTCGGCGTCCGGGTCACCGAACCCCTCCAGGGGCGCAGCGAGGAACCGGATCAGCGCGAGCAGCGCGTCCGGCGAGTACCCGCTCACCCCGAGGAAGTCGGCGAGGCAGTTCCGGCCGACCTGGCGCACGTCACCGTTCTCCGCCCGCACCACGAAGGTGTCCTTGCGCCCGCGCGCGGTCTGGCAGTGATCGCAGACCGTCCCGCGCTCGCGCTGTCCCGCAGGCAGCTCTTGCCCCGGCACGTTCTTCACGATCGGCAGGCCCTCTTCGTGGTTCACCACCGCGAGCAAGGTCCAGCCACCCGGGAGCACCGGGATCGCACCGTCGATCTCGACCGCGACGTACCGGACCTTGACCTTGGTCTCACGTCCGCCCGCGTTGACCACGCGCGACACGACCCGGTCTTCCACGGCCCCGCGGCGGTAGGTGATCTCGGGCACACCCAGCTTGCGCGCTTGTTTGTTCGCGCGAGCCAGGACTTCTTCCAACTCGGGCAGGCGGGCCTCGACAGCCCAACCCTGCGCCTTGATGACTTGGTGGGTCACGCTCATGCCCGCCTCTTCGACAACGGTACCACCTGGGCTTGAGCGAATCAGGCTGGAAAGCGTTTCTAGGGTGGGAAGATCGAGTTGAGCCAAGCGCGATGCAGCGCGATCTCGGCCTGGATCAGCGTGTCCTGGGATGCGATCAGGTCCACCAGCTCGTTCGGGTCCGCGACGGTATCGAAGAACCACTCGCGCGTCGGCGGGACGCTCGTGGCCGTGCCGGTCCGGCGGAACTTGAACCGCGCCGACACGGCGGCGATATCCGCCGGGATCGGAGAGTCACCGCGCGTGCCACACACCACGTAGTCGTGGAGCTGCTGCACTTGCCCAAACGCCAGCGGCATCAAGGATCTCGACGGGCTCGATTGTGCCACGGTCGCACCGTACCGCTCCGCGATCGTCGCGTAGACGTCCACGGCATGCACGAGCGCCGGGTTGGTCTGCCCGGACGGGATTCCAGCACCAGCCAGGATCAACGGCACGTCGATGCCGCGCCAGAACGTCGTCGTCTTGGCCCGCTGCGTGCCCGCTACGTCGCGTGGCGTGCCGTTGTCGCCGACGATCACGACGAGATCGTCAGGCGTGAGCAACGGAAACATGGCTCCCATCTGCGTGTCGAGCGCGACGATCATCGCCTCGTACTTGTCGCGGTCGGACAGCGTTTCGGGATAGCCCGCGGGCAACCACACTGCGTCAGGCCGGTGATACGGAGCGTGTGCGAGCTGCGCGGAGTAGACCGCGAGCTTCGGACCCGGCGTGCTCGTCCACCAGTAGTGCCAACTCGTGAACATCGCGGTCGGTTGGTACTGGTTCGACGTGCTCAACACACCGTCTTCGATCCGCGGCCAATCCCAGAACGACGTCCCGCCACACACGGTCACGCTGCCGCCCGGCACCACGCCGCGGTACACCGGATATCCGTGGGTCTCGGGGGCGCGTGGCCACGGACCAGCGGGGTTCGAGCCCTCGTGCCACTTGCCGAAGAAGCCGACGCAGGCGAACGGCGACACCAAATCGGCCAGAGAATCTAGGGCTGCCGACGGAGTTCGGTTTGTGGACGGCGCGCAGACTTTGTCCGTCGGAGCCACCCGCCACTCACCGAAGTCGATCGCGTACCGTGCCTGCATGCACGTCGGTGATGCCTTCGCGTTGGTGAACTTGATGCCGTAGTCGGCCACCGTCTTGATGTTCGGGCAGCGACCGTCGGCCATCATCTCTTCGAGGTCGATCTCGCCGATGTCGTCGAAGATGAACACGATCGTGTCCTGCGCACGAGCGCGCGAGGCGAACACCAACAGTACCAGGGTCAGCAGCAGCTTCATGTTTCAGGACTTTCGTCTAGGTTTCTCGGGTCGTTCCGGTCCAACGTGGCGATCCACCCACCCTTCGAGGTCGTCCGGAACCGGTGCGGACAGATCCATCGCGTCGGGGTTCAGGAGTCCGAGGCGCATGGAGATACGCGCGAACTGATTGTAGTCAAGGGTCTCGGACTTGAGCATCACGATGACCGCGCCCGCGCACCACTGCGCTCCAGGTCCGACGTGGGCGTCACCATCGTCGTTGTGGTCCACGGTCTTGTGACACGGGAACAGCGCACCGCGCTCCAGCGACGCGACGATCTCCAAAGCACGAGCGTGTCGTAGGTAGGGTTGAACGTCAGTGCGGAACGGACAGTGCGCGCACGGGCGCACAGGATGCTTCGTCACTGGATCCCCTTGAACTCCCACACGGTCCAGATCCGATTGCGAAAACCGATCCGCTGACGCGCCCACACACCGTACCAGATCGGTGCCAGCTCAACCGGGTCTCCGGGACGAACCAGTTTGAACTCGCGTCCCATCTCACCAGGCATGCGCACGATCGAGTCCCGGTGGCAGTACGGACACGGAAGCGTGGCGTCCTGCACAAAGACCGGCGGCATGAGCGCGGCATGCGTGTCACACGACCACCCGCTGATGAACGTCAGATCGACTTTCACGCTGCGCCTCCGCTAGGCTTGCGGGCCAGGTAGGCGCGGAGATCGGCCAGGTCGTTCGTGGCGTGCGGCGCGTCCAGGTCGTTCTTCGAACGCGCGTGTCGTAGGTGTTCCGTGAGTCGAGGGACTGCCTTCGCGATCATCGCCCGCGCCTCGCGCAGCTCGGCCTCGGCCTTCGTACACAGCGCTAGCAACCTCGCGTCGTTCCTGCGCAGCTCGACGATCAAACACTCCAACTCGTCCAAGTTCACGCCTTCGCCCTCGCTTTGGCCTTGATCTTCGGTTTGACCTTGCGCTCGGGGCGCGCAGCCGTGACGGTCGCGCCCACGGGCTCTACCCGCCACTTCCACCCCGGCAAGTTGAACACGGCGGCGCGGATCTGACGCATGTGCTTGTCCCCGCACGCGTCCGCCCACCACAAGTCACTACGCCGCTTCGTGTCGCGATGCACCAGCGACAACTTCGCGCGAGCGCGACAGATCAGGCACTCGGCGGGCATCCCGGCACCTCCAATTCCCAGCGCTTCGCGAAGCGCTTGGCCCCGCGCTCGTCGGTGTCGCGGGTGTAGCGAGTCGGGTACCGCAAGCGGCTCCCTTTGATGTACCGATCGACCGTCCAGGACAAGCGGTAGTGCTCGGACGAGTACCGCTGAATGAGATGATCGCGCGAGGTCTGCGGACGGTAACGACTCACGGTGCGTCCTTGGCTTTCATAGACTCGATCTGCTGGCGGACCTTCGTCAGGTTCTCCGTCGCCTCTTGCATCGACGTGCGCGCACGTTCCAGGCGAGCACACCAGAAACCCGCGCTAGCGTCCAACGCTTCGGCCAACGTGGAGTAGCCCTGCGAAGGCGGCTTCGGATCGTCGCGACGTCCGATAAACCGTTCACCCTCGCGCCCGTACTTGTCGTCGAGGTACTCCTCAAAGACCTGCCACTCGCGCTCGAAGTCCGCACCGACGCAGTCCGGGTACAGCGTGCTCCAGGGCGTGAAATCATGCCACACGTAGCGCATCTTGACGACGCGCCCATCCCGGACGTGGAACCGCTCGATGGTCTTCACGAGAGCCTCCACTTCTCGCGCGCGGCATCGTGGCCACACGAGCACGGAGGCTCCCAATCCGCGTACCCAGGCTGCCATCCGGTGCATTCGAGCGGGTGGAAGGCGTACTTGTCGAAGTCCTTTGCCAGCTCGCGCAGAACCTTCAACGCGCGACGCGCTTCCATCATCCCGTTGTGTGAGCTGCCTGGAGCGAACGGCTCGGCTAGACGTTGTAGGTCGGCGACCACCTGTTGCAGTTCGCTCACGAAAGCTCCTCCAGTTCGGGCGGGATCTCGAATCCGAGCAGGCGCGCGATCTTGAGCGCGGTCTCCTGATCCTGATTCACGGTGTTCTGGAAACGATGATGGATGTCGCCGCGCAAGCCCACGATGAAAACGTCCAGCTCGACCTCGCGCGGCGTAAACGCCCAGCCGTGACGCGGACCTTTCTTCGGGATCTTGATCGGCTTCTGGTCGTGCGCCCAACGCGCAACGAGCCAGCTCCTCGCCGTCTCACCACTGATCGTGGTCGGCACCCACTGTTCGCGACGGATCAACTCACCGCCGAACGGCTTGCGTGGGTCCTTCGTGTAAACGCGACGGTTGCAATCTAACCGCCAGATCGTGTCTCCGACTTTCATCCGGCTCTCCGTTTCCCGTAGATGACCTCGATCTCCGCCAGGCTGCGTTTCCGTCGCGCCTCGGGCGTCTCGGTCGGCAACACGAGTGCGGTCCCGAGACGTTGACGTTGTTGAGCTTCCTCGAACCGGCGCGCGAGATCACGCTCCAGCTCGACCCTGCTTCGGTAGTGATTCACTTCTTCCTCCTGCGCTTGGTACGCGTCTCGATCGGGGCCCATTCAGCCGGAAACTCCGGGCACGTCTCGTCCGTCGGCTTTGCCGGTGCATCTGCGAGCACCGCTTGAACCAGGGCTTCGTGTCGCACGGCCGGGTCGAGCCCAGCCGCTTCGCACCGACGCCGATACTCGGCACCCACACGCTTGTTCCACTGCACGAGCGCGTCAACGCAGCGCCCGAGTCGAGCAGCTTCCGCCACGGTGGCAGGATGTTCGAAGTGTCGTTTCCAGCAACTCGGGCACGCAGTCGTGTAGTCCCCGCCAATCGTGTTCGGGCGGCTGATCCAGATCCGGCCGTGCTGGCACTTTGGGTTCGTGCAGTCCGGGAACCAGTCGAAGGTCTCACGGTCGCGACGCCAGCTCGGCGCGTGCGGCGGGTGTGACCAGAGCTGGGCCCCGCTCGTCGAACGCTCGCCCGTGTCGAACGCCTGGGAGCGCTCGCAGGTGTAGCAGAGCCCGGTGAAGGTCCCGGCATAGCGCTCGGCCGGGTGTCCGCCGTCGGCGTCGAGCCCATTGCCGCAGCCACGGCACGGGAGCACGCCGGGCCCAGCCAACATGCCGTCGCGGTCCATCACGACGCCTCCACAATCAGGCCGAGTCCTCGGGCGCGGTCGAGCAACGCAGCGAGAAGGTCACTTTTCAACCCGACCTCTGCGCGTCGCGCCGCGATAACCGCGCGCACGTCCGGACTCTGCACCAGACGCAACGCCACACAGCCGAGCTGGCGGAGTGCTTCGTCCCGGGCTGCACGATCACGGTCGATTCTCTGCTGCGCCTCGACCATCGCCTTCTCGGCACGCTTGCTCACGACGCGCCTTTCCCTTGCATGTAGCCGAGCCCGGGCTCACCGGGCTGGAAGTTGCCTTCGTCGATCACCGGGCCGCCGAGGTGGCGCGGGGAGATCCGGTACAGCACGCCGTCCTCGCCGCGCCCGAGGATCTTCGGACCAGCCGTGACGATCTGCACGCGCATCGGACGCGCCGTGTTGCGCAGCTCGATCACCATGCCTGCGCGCAGCGCGCGCTTCGCCTGCTTCTGCGCAGCCTGTTCACGATGCCACTCCTGCACCTTCTCACGCCACTCCGCGCTCGCCACCGGAGCCTGTGCCAGGAAGCGCAGCGGGCAGGAGAACGTGTACGGGAACATGGACTCGGTCATGTCCTTGTACCCGGCCCCGTAGTCGCGCTTGCTAGCGAGCAGGAAGAGCGCGATGAACCGCTCCACCTTCACCGCGTCCCCGACCCCGCGCACGATGATCGTGCCGGTCGCGTCCCGGTCTTCGAACAGCACCCACAGCGCACTGCCGTTCAGGGACTTGTCGATCGCGACCCGGGTGACCCGGGTGTCGCCCCAGTCGATCTCACGCGTCTCGGTCAACTCGGTGACCAGCTCGGCGCGCGTCTGACCTCTCGTGTACGTCCAACCCATGCTTGTTACCTCCGCGCCACCTATCGGCCCGGGCCTTGTCCGAGCTTGAAGGAAAACGGAGGATCCGGGAAGGGCGGGAGGGTGCTCTTCGACCGGTACCCGGGCGGGTCGGGGCGCGGGAGCGGCAAAGGCGGGGCGTCGGGATCGAGCACTCCCCGCTTCCAGCCCTTCTCGGGATGTGGCTCGATCACCGGCTTGCCGTCAAGTCGGAACCACTCGTCCAGCTCGTGTAGCACGCGCTTCTTCAACACCTCGCGGACCCACCAGAGGAGCTGGGCCTCTTCCCAACGCTCCCACTCATGTAGCTTGCGCGCCTCTGTGAACGTGACCGGCACGGACTGTCCGGCCGGGTTCTCGCTGTCCGGCTCCCACGTTCCGCAACGGAACACGATCGCATCCGAAGGGTCCACGTACAGCTCGAACCACCAGCCCGGCCGGTAGGTGAGCTTCTTCGCCACCGCGCACAGCTCGTCGAAGGTCAAGATCCGTCTCCGACGGCACCGAAGCAAGTCGAACGCACGGCGCGCAGCGCTTCCAACACTGCATCTAGTTTTTCGACTTGCTCGAACACGATCATCAAGCCGACGGAGTCGTGCCCTTTGCCAACGGTCAGGGAAAGCATCGGCGCGGTTCGACCCGCACCGTCGCAGACCTTGCCAACAACTACAGCATCGGCCAGGACCGGATCCATCAGGACTCCTCGTCGAAGCAGAAGTGGAGTGCGCCGGTCAGCTCGCCGGACTCGTGCAATAACCGAAACGCGAAGCAGAGCGCGTGGAAGCGCGAGCGCGTGCGGCCGTCATCCTTACGCGTCAACGCATCCCACTCGTCACGGTCCAGCACCTTGTCCAGTTGCCACGTCACCTCCAGCCACGCACCCATCGTCGCGGCCATGAGCCCGCGCGAGCTTGTGTCGATCGTCTTGTTCGTAATCCCGTTGTGGATGGCACGCAGGAACAGCAGCCACTCGTCGCCGAGTCCGCTGACCAGGGAGTGAACCATCGACGAGAGCGTGCTGTCGCAGCACTTGCGCAACGCTGTGTGGATCGGTGCTCCAAGGTCAGCGGGTTGGTAGGGCTGGCCGCCCATGAACCCCTTCGACGGAACGGAACTCTTCTTCGGTGAGGATGTAGCCATTTGGGATGGAAGGACCGTACAGGACGAACCGCGACGGCGACACCACCGTCACGGTGTTTGTGTTGACCAGGAAGGAGCGGAGCACGTCCACCATCTGCGCGGAGGCCGCGATCTCGTCGGTTCGAGCCCGGACCGAGAATATGTACCAGCCACCACCCGCGGCTTCCGCAAGCGCTGGGAACTCCTGCGCGAGCTTCATCTCGATCACGATCCCGGTGTAATCGGGGCGGTCCGCACTCGCCCCCCATCCCTGACGCCACAGGCACAAGAACGCGGCGCACGAGGCTGGGCGCGCCGCGTAGATCGAGCAGCCCGTCGCGCACTGGTTAGAGCAGCGCACGCGCGGAGGCTTCGTCAGCTCCGGGATCGCCATCAGCTCACAGCACAGTTGGCACTCGCCGCACTCTCGCTCGGTCGCGAGCCGCCGCGCGCGTTCAGCCGGTGATTCAGGAACCGTCACGATGACACCGCGCCCTTCTTACGTCGCCCTGCATCGTACCCGCGTGCGTAGCTGCGCTTGACTTCGAGCTGCGCTGCTTCACGTGCCGCGAGCAGCCTGGCGCGAAGCTCGCGCAAAGCGTCGGCGTGAATCTTGCGCATCTCCTGGATCACGGTGACGAGTTCGGCACGCTCACGAAAGCTCTCGTGGAGCACACCGTCCAGCACCTCGATCATGCCCTTGTCCGTCCTGGTGTCGTTCACGTCGTAGAGACGAACACGCCAGACGACGTGACCGGCGTGCGTGCCGATCGGCTTCCAAGCACCGGCATCGGGAGGGTGGGCCTCGATGCCGCCGTCCTCGGTCTTGACGATCGGAGTCGTGCGCGTCTGCCAGCCCATCAGTCGTCCGTCCTCACCCGATACTGCTGTATGCGGTCCGCGCCGATGGCTCGGAGGTCGCGGTCGATGTCGCCTTCGAGGTCGGTCTCGGCAAGAGCCTGGGCCTGGGATCCCATATGCACGATGCAATCGAGCTTGCCCGCAATGACCCGCAGATCGTCGTAGGTGTCTGCCTTTTCGCGCAGCACGGCACGTCGTTTTGCACCTGCCTCCACGAAGCAAGTCCACGCGTGCAACATCGCACTCGCAGATTGGTCCGGGCCAAAGCTCCAGGACGCACCACATCGACACTCGGTTGCCCAACTCCCGAGGGGCTTGTCGAAGAGCTGCACGCGCGAACCGCACGCAGGGCACGGATCAAGGGTGAACTGGAGACCGCGCAGGAACAGGCGACGGAGTAGGTGCTTCATCCGTCGTATCCGCGATCTTCCTCTTCGGACTCGGTCAACGCGTCTTCCAACGCCGGGCCTGCGCTCTGGCGCACGCAGTTCCACACCTCGGAATACTCGCCGTCGAAAGCATCACCAACGACACGACGGATCACGGCGTAGTCGCGCCAAGCGCGCTCGGCCCGCTTCTGCGCTTCCACATCGCCCGGGTCCACCAGGAGCGCAACTGTTGCGCCCAAGACCTCCTCGACCGCGTGCTTCACCTGCGAGCGGAGCGCCTGCTGTGCGGCGTGCAGGGTACGCGTCGCAACCGATGCCTGGCTCTGTGCCTGCGACAGGTCCGCCGCCATCTCGATGTGTCGCTGCTTCTTGGTCGGTCGTTTATTCTTGGTCATTGTTCGATCCCTCCGTAGTCCCACTCGTCGATGAGGTAATTCAGCGCGGACAGTTCGCGTTCGGTTGGTCGATGGTCCGGGCGAGGCCGGGTCCACCCGAAGTCTCGGCGCAGGCGGTAACCCTGCTGTTCCAAGTAGGTGATCGCCTGCTTATCACCGCCGCTCTCCCCGTCGCCGGGCCACTCCGCGCGAAGTTCATCGGACGCGCGCGGGCTCATTGAAGGTCTCCGGCCGCGCCCTCAAGTTCCGAACGGCAGTCTGCACAGAGCTGATGCTTAGACGCGTTGCCGCACATCTCGCACGGCGTCTCGCGCGCTTCAAGCAAGCGCAGCCGACGCGCCTCTTCCCGCACGTTCGACTCGAATGCGGTGCTCGGCCACTCCATCTTCGGGTTGCGGTCACGGATAGCGAGCAGGTCCAGTACGAACCGCGCAAGCGCGACTTGACGCAGCCGCGACATAGGCCGTCGGGTCACGGCGTCGCCTCCGGCACAGCATCGTCGTAGCCGACATCGGGGTCCTCGGGGATCCCAGGCATCGGAGCGCCGCCCAGCGGCGTGCCTGCAAACTGGTACCGCGAGCCGATCCACCACATCAGGCCCGCGCGCGTCAGCCCGCGTCGGCGCGTGCGCAGGTACTCGCGGGTGCCGCCGATCTCTTCGGCCAACACCATGCGCTCGACGATCCGCAGCTCGCGCTGCACGAGCAAGAGCGCGCCCGAGCACTCCACGGTCTCGGCGTCGGGCCGGGCTTCTCGATACCCGTCCGGGACGAGCAGGTTCGAATCGGTCGGATGGCAAGTCATGCCCGGGGCTTCGCCGGTGCGCAACCCGGTCCACAACCGACGTAGGTTACGCTTCGAGTACCAGCCGTGCGGGTGTGGCTTGCCCTGGTTCGAGCGCCGCCACGGACAAGCAGCGCAGACCTGGCCGGTTGCGGCCTTGACGCAGTTGCTCATCTGGGTTCTTTCCTCCGCGCCTCGGCTGCCGCGTCACCCAACTCGTGCAAGAACACCTCCAGGAACGGGAACGCGTGATCGAGATCCATCGTCGCGGTGTTCAAAATCTGGAACACGAGAGTCAGACTCGCGTCGTCCAGGAGTCCGGCCCGGCGCGCTTGCATGATCTCGCGGACCAACGCGCGCGCTGCCATCGTTCTACCGAGGTCGATGCCGAGGGTCATTGTGATCCATCCAATCGGCGCAAGGCGCGCACTTGGACTATCAGGCGGATCAGGTCTCGAACCGCGCGCTCTGCGTTCTGCACCGCATCGTGAGCACGACGGAGGCCCAACTCGGTGTGCGTGAATCCGCCGTAGCCGTAAGCGGCAGACCGAACTGCCGCTTCACAGGCTTCCTGGACAAGTTGCAGCGGATGAAGCAATCGACGCAAACCGGTCTCTCCGATCTTGCGCATGTTGAAGACTGGAACACGTGTGGGACGCGTAACGGTGCGAGCAAAGGCCGATCGCTGTACCAGCACCTCTGATAAGGCAATCGTCAGGTAGGCATGGATCAGCCCGACGTGCGTCTCGTACCGGTACTCCAACGACGCGCGGTCGGATTCATCACGCTCCTCGAACGTCGCTGCCACCGCGCGGGTCAACGTGACCCGCAACGACTCAAGCTGCCGCTCAATTCGGTCGAGGTTGCGCGACAAACCCACCGGTAGCGCCGTTCCATAGCGACGGTCAGTTCCGTTCAATGCGCTCATCAAGTTGTCTCCTCCTTCGCGGCGACCGTCTCGCGTCGCAACGCCCGGCGCAGCCCGGGTTCCTGGACGAGCAGGAGCGCGAGCCGCGCCCCGAGCCGGGTCAACGCTTCGTGGTACTCGCTGGCGAGGTGATCGCCGCTCCACTCGTGCCCCAGCTCGTGCAGGAGCAGATCGACGTGCTCCTCTTGGAGCCCGCTCGCGCCGTCCTCGAACCAACGGTGTCCGAGCACTTGCAGGTTGAGTGTCAGGAAGCCGCCGCGTCCGTACCAGGCCGCGTGGCGATTCACGCGGTCGCGCACGATGCGGATCGACAGGCCCGTGCGATCTCGTAGCAGCGCTTGCCCGATCAGCTTGAAGCTCACGCCCACGACCTTCTGTGCATCGGTCCACTTGTCGAACGGCACTTCCGTGTCGATCCCGTCCGGCGAGAACCTCGGATGCTTCGTCGGCGTGACCTGGCCCGCGGACTTCATCGCGCCGGTCTCACGCACACGCTCCCAGGTCGCGGCCGGGAGCGCGCCGCCTGGCACCACGGTGTAGCCCTCGGAGGCCGCGCGCTTGCTCGCCTCGGGATCGCTCGGATCGTAGGTGACGCGTTTCGCCCCGAAGCGCTGGTCCAGCACGTTTGACACCGTGTCAGATGCGGCCCCGGCCAGGGCCTCGGTGACCCACTCGGCCTTGGCCTCGTCGGGCTTGAGCAGCGCGTGCGTCGCGTCCAGCACCGCGACGCGGAGCTTGCGGAGGAAGGCCGGGCGCACGTTCTCGCGGTCGAGCGTGAGCGGGACCTTCTGCATGACGTTGATCGAGAACGGCCCGTCGATCGCGACGACCGGGATGCCAAGCTCGTACAGCATCGGCGTCGCGAGCCGGTACACCTCGACATCGGTCTCGCGTTCGAGCTGACGCAGGCTGCCTTGGGCGTCGGAGAGTTCGGTCGGCAGCGTCGCGCGTAGCACCTGGCTCGGCGGGACCTGCACGTCGTTCAGCGTGAAGTTCAAGCCCATCGAAGTGCCGAACTGCACTCGCACCTGCGTCTTGATCGACGCGGGCGGAATGAGCTGATGCAACAGCGCCTCGACCTCGGTCAGCTCGTCGCGCGTCATATCCATGAGCGCGGTGAGCAGCGTGCCGCGCTCGCGCTTGGCCGTCCCGTTCACGCGATGGCCGTCCTGGTGGAACTTGACCGTGCCGGTCGTACTCTCGATCGCCGCCCAGATGCAACGCGCGATGAACAGCTTCTCGCCCACGTTGAAGCGTCCTCGCGTCGCGGGCTCGCCCTTCTTCTTCGAAGCCGCGAACAGCACGTAGCTCTCGCGGAGATCCTGGAAGCCATTGGGCGCGTCGTCCTCGACCTCGATCTGCACCCGCGGTCGTCCAACGATCGACGAGATCCGCACCGTGACCGAGGTCACGCCGGGCTCGTCCCAGGCGTTCGCGATCAGCTCGGCGATCGCCCGCCCCTTCGACTGACGGCCGAGCACCTGGGCCAGGCCGTTCCGATCTACCTCGAACCACTGTCGTGTCATGCTGGCTTCACCCTCCGACCCTGACGCACTTGAACGCGATGCTCGCCATCTTGTGCAGCGGCAGCGAGACGAACTTGGCGCGGTTCGTCTCGTTGAGTGCGTCGTACACCACGACGATCGCGCTGGCCGAGAACAGATCCACGCCGTACTGGTCGATCTTCGCGTAGCCCTGGGTCCGCACGATCTCGCGGCACGCCGCGATCTTGTCCTCGGGCGCTTCGGTGACGTGACAGTTCGTACCGTGCTGTCTGGTGGTCGTCTTCATGTTGGCTCTATCGGCCGGAGCGCGTGTCGGACTTGAACCATTCCGGCGAAAGTCGCAGAAGCACCGGTGCTCCCGCAGGCCAGTCAACTCCGCAGCACTCCAGCGCGGTCAGGTCCGGTGCGTACTCGTGTCTCGCCACTTTGACCGGACCCTCGCGCACAACGACCCCGGCGCGCAGCAACGCGAATCGTGAGGCCACACCGGTCGCGCGCACCTCACCTTTGACGTGGTAGTCGGCTTCGACGTGCGAGCTGAACAGGGCGCGTCCGTGTTCGTCCAGCACGGTCAGGGTGTAACCGAGCCACGGCTCCAGTACGCGCGCGGCCCACGGCACGCGGCTGGACGTCGCGTCTTGGATGACGTCAGGTGCGCGCCGCATCCAGGAGTCCACGTCCAGTAGAGCAACGCGCCGCGCACGCGTGCGGTGCCGGACACGCCACAGAAACCACGAGTCACGCCCCCACAGGACGGCGTAGCAGACCAGAAGCAGCAGCGTGAGCGAACAGCCAAACGAGAACGCGCCGAGAATCCAGCGCCATCCGTGAACCAGGAAGTCGAACATGCAGTCTCCGCCGAGAGGCTGACCCGCCCCTGCGTTTTGCGCGGGGCGGGTCGAATGGGTCTAGTTGCGACTCGGGTCGTCGGTGTCCACGCTCGCGGCGAGCTGGAACCCGCGCTCCTCCGCGACCACACGCGGGAAGCCCTTGAGGCCACGCTCACCGATGCGCGGCGAGCGCCAGCCCTTCGCGACCTCGGTCACCGCGTTGTAGAGCGACCAGGCGTTGCGCGGCGCGAAGGCCGAGTGGTGCGGGTGGTCGTCGGCCTCGTACGCACGGTAGGTCTCGTCGATCTTGCCGAGCTGATTCCACGCGACCACGTTGCTCCTCCCCGCGAGCATCAGGAGGTGATCGGCGTCGCCCTGCGAGAGCGTCGTCTCCTCCATGAACTCGACCAGTCTGTGCATCTGACCGACCTGCTCCTGCCACTTCTGGATCCCGGTCTCGATCTTGACCTCCAGCTCGTCCACGTTGCCGGTCGTGTGCTTCACGCCGAACACGAAGTCACCGACGATCGCGCCGTTCGAGCAGATGAACACGCGGGATCCCGAGACGCCGAGGAGCTGGAACCGCTGCACGTTCGAGCTGCGGAAGCCCAAGATCGGGGCCATGTCGGTGCGGTCGCCGATCTTGATCCCCTGCACCTGGATCGTGCCGAAGATGTCGTGGCTGTCCTCGGACAGTGCGAAGGACTCCTCGGCGACGCCGTAGCCGCTCTTCGCGAGAGACGCGTGGATGTCGTCGATCAGGTCCGCGTGGTGCATGGGCTTCCAGCGCGTACCGATCTCGTCGTTCTTCCTGATGGTCCGCAGCTCATCGAGCGTGGGCACGCGGTACCGTTCGCGCAGCTCCAGCAGGGTGACGGGGGGCTTTCCATGTGTGTAGAGCATCGTGCTTCTCCGTTGAGTTGAGCAAGCCGCCAAGGCTCGCGTTGGGCCTGTCATCGACCCGGCCCGACACTGGAGTTTAGCTCGTGCCTGGAAATCGGGCGTGGAAACCCGCATTGTTCGAGCCGCGAAATACCCCCGACCGCGCACGGATCCACGCGGTACGGTTCGCCGAACCCAACCAGGGGAACCGAGAACGGGACCACAGGCGACGCAGGGGTCGCCTGCCTGGATCTGTTCCCCGGGGCCGGGGGGTTCTTTTCAAGGGACCTCTTGCCTCCCGGCCCTTTTTTCTACCCAGATCCAAGGAACTACATGAAGAAGATTCTCTGCTTCGCGCTCGCCACGTTCCTCGTGGTGCTCGCTGCGTGCTCCGCCACCTTCAAGGGCAAGGCCGGAGACAACGTCCCGCTCATCGGCGGGTCCGAGATCGAGTTCAGCGTCAACATCGGCAACAGCACGCTCAAGGTGCCGCCGCAAGGCGATCTCAAAGAGGGTGACTGCATCAAGGTCACCTTCCTCGGCGCGGACGGCAAGCCGATCGGCTCCAAGGAAGCCACGGTCGGCAAGGACACGAAGGCCCCGGACGGGACCGAGGACGTCGAGTTCTCACCGTGCGATCCGAAGCCGGACAAGAAGGACAAGTCCAAGTCGATCGACGATTCGCAGATCGACTTGCGCGTTGCCAGTGGTGACCACCTGTACCAGCAACGCCCCTTCAACATGGCGGACGGTCACGGCCGGTGGATCGACTACACCGTGACGGCATCGTCGCGTGAAGAGGCCGATGGCATCGCGGCGCACTTCACGGCGAATCTGAGGCATCGTCCGCGTCAGGTCGAGGTCTACACCTTCGCTGACTCGAAGATCCGCTCGGATGGATCGGTGCGCTTCTCGATCCTGACCCAGGACAAGCCGCTCACGCTCGCGTTCGACTGGAACGGAATCCCGCTCTACACGCTGCGCGACGCACACGTGTGTCAGGTCGGGTCCTGGTACGTCACGATGGTGATCGTCCCGGCTGACCTCGTGAACGTCCCGATCGGCGGGCTGTTCGACACCTCGAATGAGGTTCACTACCGGCTCGACACGGCAACGCGTCCGCAAGAGCTGACGTTTTCCATCGAGACGTCGCTGTGATTCCGGCACCTCGCCTGCTCGGGCTTCTAATGCTCGCGCTCGCGGGGTGCAGCAGCACTGGCCGGACCTGGGCACCGATGCCTGGGTCCGGCGTTGTTGTTGCACCGCCGCAGGTTTACGACCTAGTGCGCGAGCTGAATCCACGCGTCACATCCATCCTCGGCTCGCGGCGCGCCACCGGCACGTACAGCTTCCACATCTGGGAGCGCGATCATCCACAACCTGCCGGGACGTTCCTACGCCGTGACAGCGCGCAGGTCATGTTCTCGCCGTCGGCGTTGCGGAAGTTGGATCTCGATCGCCTGGTCGCGCACGAGCTGGTTCATGTCCACGCCGACGAGCGCGTCCACGGACTACCGGCGGCGGTCGAAGAAGGGATCGCGAACTGGATCGCCGAGCTGGTCACGGGCCGCGCGCGCGCGTACGCGGGCCCGGAGCCGGACCCGGAAGCGCTGCGACTCGCGCTCACGCTGTCGAACGACGAGTACCTCGCGCTGCCGTCGCATGCCGCGGTCGATCAAGCCGGGGTGTGGCTGGCCTCGCGCCTGTTACCGGTGTCTGACGCGATTCTCGCCGCCTGTCCTCCCGCACCGGAGTAGACTTGGTTCGAGTCGCCGATCGTGGCGGCGACGATCCCCACCTGGCGGGTCGGGCTATTCGAGGTGCGCACGGTCCCGGGTTCTTTAGAAGGGTGCTCGGGACCCCTCCCTCCCCTCCTCATCGCGCACCGAAGGTAGCTCGGCCCGTCTTTTTCAACGCACTGGTCCGGCGAGGTCGGTTGAGCACGGTGGCTCGTCCGAGACACGACCTCGCCGGACGCTTTTCAGAGCACCGCGACGCCAGGGCGATCCAGCACTTCGATCGTGCCGGTGCGCACGACGGTCTCACCCGCCAGGTACACCGCGATCGACGCGCCCCACGTACCGACGAACGCGGTAACGGCCGGATCGACCAGCACGACCACGATCCCGTTGGCCCAATCCGCGCCAGGTGTCGAAGGGCTCGCGGTCAACGGCGGAATGTTCACGCCGTTCGGGTTGCGCAGCTCCAGGAGGATCTGGTTCGCTCCGGAGAGGTTGATCGGGCTCTTGTCGAGGAACCGCCGGAACTCCCAGGTGTGGTACTCGGCCGCGTTGTAGTGCGTGGTGTACGCGAAGCTCTGGCTGGCGAAACTCAAAGGATGACTCCCTGAATGCTGGCAGTGGCGGGGGCGGCCTGTACCACCATCACTGTAGCGATTTGCTTCGTCGGCCACGCGTCGAAGAAGAGCGCGGACGGTGCGTGACCCGCGAACGGGATAACCACTTCGAAGGCGCGCGCGATGGCCGGTTGAGCCTGCGCCGTGACGTTGGTCTGCACCACGCGCTGCCCCACGACAGCCGTGAACGCGGTCGAGGCTTGCGCCGCAACGGTCGCGTGCTTGATCTCGGCTCCGGTGATCCCGGTGACCACGACGAGCGCGGTCGAAGCCTGGACCGTCGGCGCGAGCTGGTGGACCTTCTGGCCCACGATCGCGACGGTCGAGGTCGGGGCCTGCACGGCCGGGGCCGCGACCCGGACAACCTGCCCCGAGATCGAGACGGTAGCCGGGCTGGCCTGAGCCGCGACGTCACCCGAAACCTGACTCACGTCTCCGGTTATGACGGTGGTCGCGGCCCCTGCCTGGACGGCCAGGCTCGTGAACACCACCCGGTCGGCGTCGATCAGGGCTGTGGCGGCCCCTGCGCTGACCGCCACGCTCGTTTGACGTACGAGGTCGGCGTCGAAGACCGCCGTCGCCGGGCCCGCGCTCACCGCGAGGCTGGCTTGGCGTACGGCCTGACCCGCGGCGGCGGCGGTGGCCGTGGTGGCCTGGACTGCCACAGTGGCATAGACCCGGATGACCGTGCCCGCGATCGAGGTCGTGGCGGTCGCGGCCTGGAGCGCCGTGGTCGTCTGTCGGACCACGTCAGCGTCGAGTGCAACCGTGGCCGGGTCCGCACTCACGGTGAGCGCGACGTGCATCCGCTTCTGTGCGGAGATCGCGGTAGTCGCGGTGCTGGCTTGGAGCGAGACGCTGGACTGGTGAACGACCTGCCCGGAGATCGCGGTCGTGGCGGTCGCGGCCTGCGCCACGACTGAGCCCGCGGTCTCACCCACCACCTCGGCCGAGATGTTGGTGGTCGCGGTCGCGGCCTGCGCCGTCACGCTGGTCTGCGTGATCTTGTCGGCGTCGAGTGCAACCGTTGAAGCCCCGGCCGTGACCGTCACCGAGGTCTGTCGAACCAGATCGGTGTCGAGTGCAACCGTGGCGGTGGTCGCTTGAGCAGCGACCGAGGTTTGTCGAACGAGCTGGCCGGTGGCCGTCGTGGTCGCGGTACTGGCTTGCGCGGTGACCGAGGTCTGCGCGAGCTTGTCAACGTCGAATACGACGGTGGCTGCACCGGCGCTGATCGCGAGCGTGGTTTGACGGATGATGTCCGCGTCGAGCGTGACGGTAGCCAGGGCGGCCGTGACCGCGACACTGGTTTGGCGAATGACATCGGCGTCGATCGCCACGGTCGCAGCGCTCGCACTCACGGTGAGCGCGACGTGCATCCGCTTCTGTGCGGAGATCGAGGTGGTCGCGGTGGACGCTTGAGCCGCGACCGAAGTCTGTGTGATCTTGTCAGCGTCGAGCGTTACGGTCGCGGTGGTCGCGGTGACCGCAACGTCGGACGTGATCGCATTCCCGACCGTCCCGGAGATCGCAGTAGTCGCGGTCGAGGCCGTGATCGTCGTGCTGGTTTGACGGATGATGTCGGCGTCGAGCGAGACCGTGGCCGCGCCAGCACTGACCGTGACCGAGGTCTGCCGGGCCACGTCGGTGTCGAGTGCAACCGTGGCGGTCGTGGCTGTGACTGCGACCGAAGTCTGTCGAATGACGTCCGCGTCGATCGCCACGGACGCGGCACCGGCGCTGACCGCAACACTCGTTTGCCGAACCGGCCGACCGGCGATCGAGGTCGTGGCGGCATCAGCACTGACGGCGACCGAAGTCTGTGTGATCTTGTCCGCGTCGATCGCCACGGTCGCGGTGGTCGCGGTGACCGTAACGCTGATCTGGTGGATCTTCTGCGCCGCGATCGCGGTAGTCGCGGTGCTGGCCTGCGCCGAGACCGAGGTCTGGCGGACGAGCTGGCTCGTGATCGCGGTCGTGGCCGCCCCGGCGCTGATCGCGAGCGTGGTCTGTGAGAGCTTGTCCGCGTCGATCGTGACCGAGGCCAGACCCGCACTGACCGCGAGCGTGGTTTGCCGGATAAGGTCGGCGTCGAGCGAGACCGTTGCGGCTCCGGCCGTGACCGTGACGCTGGTCTGCCGAATGACGTCGGTGTCGAGCGTGACCGTGGCAGCGCTCGCAGTCAGCACGAGCGCGACGTGCATCCGCTTCTGTGCGGAGATCGCGGTAGTCGCGGTCGCGGCTTGGACCGAGACGCTGGACTGGTGAATCAGGTCCGCGTCGAACGTTACGGATGCAGCACCGGCGCTGACCGCGACACTCGTTTGCGCGAGCTTGTCCGCGTCGAGCGTGACCGAGGCGGCCCCTGCGCTGATCGCGAGCGTGGTCTGACGAATGACGTCGGCATCGAACGCAACCGTCGCCGCGCCCGCACTGACCGCGACACTGGTTTGGCGGATGACATCGGCGTCGAAGTCGCCGAATATCTTCGACGCTTCGGCCGCGACGGTACCGTTGACGATGACCCGGCCGCCCGGGGGCCCGATGCGAAACGGGTGAGCCTGGAGCGGGAAGGAGTGACGGCGGTAAACGCCGTAGCTCACGCGTTACCCGCCGATCTCCGCGAACGTGATCCACCCCGACATCTGGAGCGTGTCGGGAGTGGGCGCGACCGGGAGCGTGATGGCGAAGACACCGCTCGGGCTGATGACCCAGCGCGTCTCAGGGATCGGGATGTGGAACAGCGGCATCTGGATGTTCCAGTTGCGGCTGACGAGGAGCGTCGCGGTGGCACCGAGCGTGGTGTTGCCACCGGCCACGGTCGAACCGGCGGCCGGGAATCCGACCTCGTGAGGACGGGGCGTGAGGGCGGAACCGCCCGATCCCGCCGTGGCATACCGGTTGATAGTGATGCGCAACCCCTCCGCCTGAGCGTCGCCGTAGTCGCCTTGTTGTGACAGCTCGCCCTCCAAGAGCACGACGGCGGAGTCTGCCGGGGCGGTAATGGTGAGGAGATCCTGCAACGCGCTGACCGTGACGTTGTTGAAGGTGACGGTGTATTTGAGTCCGAGCATGGGTTACATCCGTAGGCGTTGCGAGAACTGGTGCTGCCGCGCGGCTTCTCCGAAAACGGCGTAGGGTGCGAACTGGTCCACACCGAGGACATGAAAGAGCGCCAAGAGGTCTGACGCCGCCGCATCGGCGATGTTGATCGTGAATCCCGTCGGATCGTCGAACGACGTGAAAGCGGCCCGCCACATATCGGTGCCGTCGTCATCGACGACTTGGATCAAGGTCGAGTTCGCCACTGAACGAGTCACCGACGGGGCGGTGCTGTCCTGGATCTGTATCCCGGCGCAGGCTTCACCTGTCGGCGAGACAAAACCCACGCTGACGTGTGACGCGGCGTTACCAGCCGTCGGACTGTTCACCGCCGACTGAGACCAGCCCACCGCGGTCAGCGACTTGCCTTTGATCGGGCATTCCGTCACCACATGGCTTCCGGTCGTGTCCGAGTTCACCGTCACGGTCCCGATCCACTGCGGATTGCTGCTCAAGCGTAGCAGCATGATCGACCCGGACATCGCGTCGCTCCCACCCTGCGTGGTCAACGTGACGCCGTCCGGGTTCCACGAGGTCACGGCCAGACGAGCCCCCGAAGTCAGCGTGCCGGTATTGGCCGCGGTCACCAACTGGCAAAGGGCGTCGTTTCGAATGACACAGGCCCCCGACGTGTTGACCGTGGGTGCGTTCCGGTCGAACACGGTGACTCCGCCCTGGAGGATCGAGCCGTCCGGAGCTTTGCACGCGAGCCCAAAGTTCATGCGCGCGTTCACCCCGGAGAAGTCAGCTTGTTGAACCGTGGTATTCGCACCCAACCACATGCCGAAGTTCGGCGGGAACGGGCAGGTCGAAACCACGGCCGTTCCACCGTCCGAAGCCGCTCCCGTGACATCGGCGATGAAGGCTTCGACGTCGTCGCCGTAGTAATAGGTCACGGTCAGGACGTACGTGGCGTCCGGCAGATCGTCCCAGAGGATCTCCATCCCTCCCGCGACCCACTGATCCCACCGAGCCTCCGCATTGAGCGTCTGCACGGCCGCGTCGCAGAACTGAATAAGGGTGGCATTGTCGATGCGGATGCCCGAGTTCGGCGTGGCATCACCGTTCGAGGCCACGAGAGCCCAAGCACGCATCCGCGTCCCGTCGCAGAACCCCATCCCGATACGGGCGCCGCCGACGGGCGTCACGCTCACCGACGTGGCCGAACAGATTTCGACGAACACGGCCTTGGGCAACGCCGAACCGAGCGCGCCGATCGTGATCGACTGACGTACCGGGAGCGTCCCCGTGGTCGGGGCGGTGACCTGCGTCGTCCGGTAGTCGGCCTTGACCATGAGACTTCCGTCGTCCCCCGCTCGGCGACGTTTCGCCAACCGAGCGCTGGTCCAGGGATCAGGTCGAGGACGAGTAGGTGAACGAGTTGATGCGCACCGCGTCGCCCGCGTTGATCGTGGTCGAGGACAGGTTCATGTCCGCGCCCGTGGTCGCGACCGTTCCGCGGAACACCTCGTTGTTGTCGCGGTCGCGGCATCGGAACGACGCAGCCGTACCGCCACCCGCGGCGTTCGAGTCCTCACGCGGCGCGCTGTTCATGGTCGCGGTGCCGCCCGACGCCGTGCCGAACGCCGGAGGCACGGCGAACAGGATCGTGGCGAGGATCGTGGTGAACGCCGTGGACGTGGCGATCTGGAGATCGCCAGAGGCGTCGGTCGCACCGGCGTCGATAGCATCGACGACGAGGTCGGCGAGGGAGTTGCGGATCGCAGTGACGTGCGTGAGGGCCATTTAGTAGCTCCTAGTGGGAACGAAGAACCAGGGCCGTATGGTGACAGGCCGGGGTGGGGTTGTCTACACCCTCGAAGCGCAGGGCTCGGGCCGGTTTGACACGGTGTCAACCAGCCCGCCCGCCACTACCACGTCACGCCTAGAACCGGCCACCACTGGTCGAAATCGCGAGGTGCCCGGGCACGCAGGGAACTCAACGCCGCCTGCGTACTCGCGACTCCAACGTACCGGACCAGCAAGTCGGACGCATCCACGCCGAGCTGTCGGGTCACACCCAAATAGCCGCCGACCTGCCAGGCATCGTTGTACGGCCCGACCCCTTGATCGTCCGGGCTCGTCGCCATCGCCGCCGCCAACGAGGCGGGCCATTCATCTCGGGACGCATAGCGAGGGCCTCCAACAGCGCTGCGCGCAGAGTGGGACCACGGACCCGAGTACGCCCAGCCAAGACGCCGCATCCCGTCAACGTGACGCGCAATCATCCCGGGAATACGCTCGTCACCCAGCGCGCGCTCGACCTCACCCAGCGCTGCCGCGATGAAAATATCTTCGTTCCCGGCACCGATCTGGTAGTCCGGGACATCGTCTCCGCCGTCGAAGGGCCAGCTCTTCGCCTCTTTGGCGTTGGGGTTCACCTGGAACAATCCGGACGACATCTGTGCCGCCGCGAGGTGATCGACGTTGACGCGCAACCACGGCTCGTAGAACTGACGCGATCCCGGGCTCCAGATGTACGCGCGCGACACGAGCATGCACGCCCACGCCTCGGCACGGCCGAAAGAAGTACCGCCGCCCGGCAAGACCTGATACGAGCGACTCGCACGGCCCGGTCCCTGCCAGAACGTCATCACGGCCTTTGCCGCTTCCATGCGCAGGTAATGTAGGGCGAGAGGATCACCGGTCATCTCGACCAAGAGCGCGTTGTGATTCCACTCACGAACTGCATGCTGACAGTCGATGGGGTCGTAGCGCTCGGGGTCGTACGCCCCGCTTAGACGAGCAGGCCAAGGACCGAACGGACCGTCGAGCACCTCCGTACCCTGGAGCGCCCAGACCGAGTTGAACATGCGCCAATCAGCAGCCCCGTTGTTCAGGTGTTGCCACCAACGCACCGGCGCGCCGTCGGACTCGTACAAGCAACCGCGATGCCGCGAGCGGTACCGAAGCTGTTCGATGACGTAGCGCTCGAATCCCGCCGCGCTCGCACCCACCAGCCAGCGCCCACCCGGGTACGGCGTGATGTCGATACCACCGGTCACTCCGCCGTACTGAGAATTGATAGCGGGCCAGAGTGGAGAGACGGGAGACCCGCCGGTGACCTCCGAACTCGGCACGTTTCTACGTAGCTCATCCCGCCACGTCTGGGTTTCGCCCACGGAGGCGGTCACACCACTCGGAACTTGGAACTCGTACAGCGAGTCCGCCACACCGAAATACGGCGGCACATATGTCCGCCCCGGCGGAACGACCGAGAAGCGGAACGAGCGCTCGTGCCGTTGCGGGATGATGTGCTGACCCGCCGTCATCGGCTTGACCAGATAGCCGCCACCAGTAGCGGGATCAGGCAGGAATGGAATCCAAGTTGAGTTCCCCGCCACCACGATGCGCGCGCTGTTGAACAACACGTCGCCTTGCCGGTCCTCACCCGCGTGCCAGTTCAAGATGAAGTCGAGCTGGAAAGTACCGGCGCGGGCGCTGCGCCACACCTGTGCGGCTCCGTACGGCCCGAGATCGAGGTTGCGGAAGCCAGACGCGTACAGCCGCCCGGCGCGCACATCAGACGCCGGGCCGGTCAACGAGAAGCGGATGCCGTCGATCTCCAGGTAGACGCCGTCCTCGCGCACCGACCAGTCCACGACAGCTTTCGGGATGTGAACGTGGAACTCCGGTCCCGCTTCCTGCCGAATAGTCAGTGGCCCGGTGATACCGGGACGCACCCACGCCGCGATCTGATGGTACGTCTGAGTCCGCGAATGCCCGAGTACGAAGGACTCGGTCGGCAAATCCGCGAGTGTCACAGGGCCCGTGTAGTCACCGGGAACACTCACCACGGCTTGCAGCACGTAAGCCGTGGTCGGACGCGGGTTGGGCAGGCGCACGCCCGGAGCGGGCGCGACTTGTTGCGCCGACACCTCGGGAGCGTCTTGAACGCCGCCGAAGAAGCGCAGGACCAATGACAGAAGGAAACAGGAGAACAGCGGCATTGGATACCTCCGATGAAAGGGTGGAAGATCCTGAAAGACTGCCGCACCCCGCCCGCCGCGTCTACAACCTCTCAGTGCCGGATGATGAAGTTCATCGTGATCGAGGGCTGAACGTTGTTGTGAGTCTGGCCACTGCCCTCGCTCCCGGTCGCGTCCGCGTCTTCGGCATAGACGTTGTTGGCGTCCGTGCCGTCCGCGCCGCCAACGAGAGCGCCGCCCACGCCCGAGGTGAACAGGTGGTCGTCGTAGCTGTGAGTGTGAACGGGCAACTCCGGCACGGTCAAGGGGTGGCGGTCGATGCCGAACACTCCGCCAAGCGCGACGGCATCCGGGTGTGTCAAACGACCGGCCCCCGCACCGCCGCCCATCTTGTCACGGCCGACCGTGGTCCGACCTCGCAGATCGGGGAGCTTGAACACCGACGCAGACGTCGGAGAGCCGAAGGCGATCCCGACGATGTTGAAGAGGTTCTGGTACACGAAACGGCTGACCTCACGCCCATCACAGAGCAGGAAGTTGGTCGGCACCGAGCCCTCTGCACCGGCCCAAGGCAACACCGTACCGACCGGGACATCCTGACCGATGAAGAGAGAGACTTGGTCGTCGAGGTAGTTCTTGTTGACGATGTCCCCGGACGTGGTCGGATCGGCAAGGTTCGACGGGATGAAGCCCGGATCCGTGACAACCGGTCCGTCGAAACTCAGATCGAAGGTCATCGCGAGCCCGCCGCTGCGGGGCAAGAAGTCGTTCTGGAGCGTCGCGACGGCGGTATCGACGGTGTCCTTCCGCATCATGTGCGCCGCCAGCGTGGCCGCGCCCACGTTCGTGACGCGGAAGTTGTTCATGTTCAACTCGTCACCGAGCACGGCCGTGCCGTTGAGCTTCACCACGCGCGTGTCGAGGATCTGCTCCAGATCATCCTCGCCCTCGAACTGCACGGCCTGGTACTGCGTGAACGTGATTGCGTCGCGCACCGCCGTAGCAGGACCCAGCTTCACGATCTTGAAGCCACCCACGTCGAAGTCGTTCCGCATCCACACGACGGGCTGCGTCGCCGAGCCGACCGTGCCGTCGCGATCCAGGAAGAAGTCCCGGATGCGGTTGGTCATGTCGATGATCTGATTCAGCAAGAGCCGCGTCGTCTCGGTGCGATCCGCCAGCACATCGGGTTGCTGATTCTCCGCCGTCGGTCCGACACGCGTCAGCGGCCCGACCTCGCTGCGCGCAGGCCAGGTCACCCCGGATGCCGGGATGGGTACGAGCGGGATGGTCGGCCACTGTGCCATCAGCTACGCAGTGCGCACACGCGGAAGTCGAACGGAGCTTCGGTTGAGAGGTGAGGGCGTCGCCCGAGCAGATCACCGACGTGCGCGGTGCAGGCATCGGTTCCAGCATCCGGCGCACGATCGGCTTCGTCGTAGATCGCCCACTCGGCCTTGATCCCACAACCCGGATGACAACAGATCGGTTCCATTGGAGCGTCTCCTCAGATTTTGACCATGTATTGCAGCGCCATTGACGGCTGCACGTTGGTGTGCGGCACGCTGCTTCCCGCACTGCCTGTGGTACGCCCGGCCTCGTTCGTGAACTGGCTCGTGGTGTTCGTGTTCGCGGGTCCGAGGTCAGCACCGCCGGTTCCGTTCTGCACGTACTTGTCGTTGAACGTGTGCGTGTGCGCCGGTAGTTCCGCCGTCGTGAGAAGGTGTGTCTCGGCCCCGTACGCGCCGCCGAGGGTGTCGGCGAGCGGATCGGTGAGTCGGTTCGCACTCGTCCCGCCCATGTTGTCCTTGCCGACGATCGCGCGACCACGAAGGTCCGGCACGTTGAAGGTCGTGGTGCCGTTGCCCACGCCGTAAACCGTGCCGAGCGCGGCGAACAGGGCAGCGAAGGTCGTGCGCGACACGGCCTGCCCGTTGCACAACAGCCACCCCGCCGGAAGGCTGATTTCGTCACCGGCGAAAGCCGCGACCGAGCCCGAGGGCGTAACCGCGATCGCCGCGAGCACGGTGAGCAAGTACCCGCGCGAGATCCCGTCGCCGTCCTGGGTCGGCGCGGCCAGGTTCATATTCGTGATCTTGAACCCGCCCATGTTCAAGTTGCCGAGCATCGCCAGGCTGCCGTCACGCTTCACGTAGTTGGCCGTGACATTCGTGAAGGCGGCGTCGTGGTACTGCTTGGTCACGCCGTCCGAGACGTTGATCGGATCGGCCATGAACTCGACGCGGTTCCCGCCCATGTTGAGCGGCGCGAGCATCTGGTTCGTGCCGTCGGTGAACAGACACCCGAGCAAGTCAGCTTCGAGCCCGTCGAGGAACGTCTGGAGCGTGTCGAGCTGTTGCTTGTTGACCGCGTCGCTCGCGACCGTGCCGTTCGCCAGGTTGACGACCTTGTGGAACACCGGCGTGAGCGGGTTGTCGCCCATGTCGAGGTTGCCACGCATGTAGCTCGGGCTCGGAAGCCCATCCACCTGCGCAGCCGCGCCGTCGCGGTGCAAGAAGTTGTCGTTCAGCGCGTTGAGCACCGTGATGATCTTGTTCATCGCGGCGCGCAGCGTTTCGGTGCGAACGTCAAGCGCCCGAGGTTGACGGTTTGCAGCTTCCGGGCCAACCGAGTCCGCTGACGGCGGGCCCTGGACCGTCTCCAGGGCCGGGTAGATGTTCTCGGTGTCCGTGAGATCCGTACTCTCCGGATCCGGGATGCCGTCGATGGGTATTTCCGGGACCTCTGCCATGACCTAGCCTCGGGTAACGGTCCAGGTGTGTTCGAGCTGGATCGCGTGTGTCGGCAGCTTCACCTCGGGCGGGAACGTGACGTGTGCGATCATCACGCCGTTCGCCAGGAACAACCCTTCCTCGGTCAGGGCCAGGCCATTGAGTGCGCTGGCACCCTGCGGCACGACACCGGCGAACGTGACAGCGGTCACGCTCGGGTAATAGACCGCGATGAAGCTGATGGTGTAGCTGGGTGGATTCTCGCTGATGTCGGTGTTCCCCGTGGCCGGTGCCGTCGGATTCAACGTCGTGCCGATCTTCATCGTCGTGACACGAAGGTCGGAGACACTCGACACACCACCCCCGCCGACGCTCGGGAAGTTGAGCCCGTGACCGAGCATACGCGAGACCGCTGACAACCCGTTGTCCACGATCAAGTTCGAGTACCGGTGCTCGATCGCTCGTCCCGATGCCACCAAGGCTTGCGTGATGACGGGTGCGAGCGGTCGGTCGTTGGGCAGGTATTCGCCGGGGATCGAGAGGATCCGCAGCTCGCCGCGCAGGAACAGGGATTCGTGTGCTTCCATATTTGACACCGTGTCAGATCACTTGCCCCGAGATCGCCACGGTCGCGGTCGCGGCCTGTGCCACGACGGTAGCACGCAGCGGTAGCACGCGGCCAGAGATCGCGGTGGTGGCCGGACCCGCGACCGCGACCACGAGACCCACGCGCTTGTTCCGGTACACGGTCGGCGTGCCGCCGTCATCCACCTCGACGATCTCGGAACCCGTCGGGATATCAGTGGTGAAAGTGCGGATCTGAACGTGTGCCGGGAGCACGTTCTCCTTGAGGAACCGGGCGACGCGTTGTTTCACCCCGTCGTCGATCACGACCAGCGGGGTGCCGTCGAGGTTGTTCAAGTGGATCGCCACCTGCGACGCAGGATAGAACTCGTCGTCCGCGCCGCTCGGTAGCGTCTCGTCGAAGTTGAACGGACGCTCCTGGAATGCCTCCACGCCGCCCCCCGGCCGCACCCATATGTGCGTGGCGTAGCCCTGGAAGCCGAGTCCCTTGAGCGCGGTCACGACGCTGTCGTCGGTCCCCTTGATCTTCATCAGGGGGATCCAGTTGCGCATCAACTCACGCTGTTCCGCCTCGGGCTGATCGGCATCGACCGGAGCACCGAAGTTGCGTGCCAGGATCGCGACGAACTCGGGCGGACACTGCGTCGGGTCGATGAACGTCAAGAGCTTCGCTGTATCGCGTGCGAGCTGTGCGTACTTGAGCCCGAGGATCTTGGCGTAGAAGTCGTGGATCCCGTTCGGGTCCAGGATCTCGAAGGCTCGCACCCCGTCCAGGGCGCGCTGCGGGAGCGTCCGGTGGCTCACCCAGGCCGCGCCGTCCCACTTGCGGATCTTGGTGCCGGGGATGACGCAGATCACCTCGTTCTCCAGCGGACGACGGAAAAGGACCACCTCCTCCTCGATGCCGTCCCCCTGCACGTCGGTCACGACACGCATGCCGATCGAGTTCGGCAATGCCCCCTGATCGGTCAGAGGTTCGCCCGGCGTCGGAACGAACGCCGCCGACACGAGGAAAGCCTGATACAGCGCCACGACGTACGTGCCGTTCACCAGGAGGTTGTCGGGGTGCGTCACTTCCTCCAGGTAGATGAGAACCGGGAAGCACGGTCGCCGTCCGAGCACCGGCACCAGCACGTCCGGGTCCAGCTCGGGGAAAACGATCGAACGCAGATCGCCCGTGACCACCGAGACCGCGTTGATCTCCGAGGTCAGGAAGAGCGTCAGCGCGGTCAAGCCGATGACCTGTGCATCGGCCTCAAGCGTCCCGCGCACGAACGCGCTGACGCGCAGGTTGCCGGTCAACGTCGCGGTGCCGATCGTGAGCCGGTTGGTCGGTGTCGGGTCATCCGCGCCGAGATACGCGTCCTGCTTGATCGCGCCGGACAGGATCCCCCGCGCGCGCACACGCGGGTTGTTCGGGGGACCGCTGCCGAAGTCGCCACCACCGGTGGGAGTCTCCGCAAACCACTCCAGGTAGCTCGCCGCCTGGATCAGTTGCGAACCGGGAATATGTCCCGCGCCGATGTACCAGATCGGCGTGGACTCAGCCGTGACGACGGCTGTCGCGGTCGATGCCGTGACCGCGAGCGTCCCGGTGATGAGCACCATCTAGCTTCTACTTAGCAACTAGGTAGAGGCTAGACGATGCGGATCGTGAGCGTGTCGGCAGTGATGGAGTCACCGACCGCGAGCGTCACGGAGCTGCTGCGCTCCCACCACGCGACCTCGTTGTCGGCCGGGTCGGTGATGAAGGCACCGGCCACGTTGTTGATCGAGCCGCCAGACGCCGTGAAGGTCTGGTTCGCCAGCACCATCTCGGTGTCACCGCCACCACCGAGCGCGGGCGTCCAGTTCGCCTTCGCGATCGTCTTGTCGGCGTAGCCGCCACCACCCGGCGTGTTGAACGTCGCGGTGCCGAGGTTCTTGCCCGGCGCGGACGTGCTGTCGTAGAGCTTGATCTTGGTGACGATGTGCGCGATGCCGCCCTGGTTGACGGCGGCGGGCGTGCTGCTGAGGCCCGCGAGGACCGCGCGACGGTCGTCGATCAGGCCGAGTTGTTGTCCGTAGTTGGTCAAGGAGGGCATGGGAGGTTCCTTATCTGGGTGAGGTCACCCTGCGATCAAGGTGAAGACCAGCGATCGCAGGTTTATGGCTTGGATCGCCGTGAGGTCGATCTCGGAGTTGAACAGGATCTCGTTGTTGAAGAGGTACGCGTCGTCGTAGAACGCGCGACTCGCGACGCCCGGGATCTCGACATCCCGAAGCGGATCGAACGGGCCGCCGTTAGCGCCCGCGAGGTCGGTGTCGGTCCGGTACTCCTCGATCACGGTGCCGAGGCTCGGGTCGGTGAAGTCGATGTGCTCGAACACCACGCGCTTGAGCGTGAACCCGAGCACGCCCGGCACCTTGAGCACACGGGCGTAGATGTCGGAGATTCGAAGGAGGAAGCCGCTCGACGCCTCGAACAGCGTGACCAGGGCCTCGACGACGCCACGATGCACGTCCTTGGTCGTATTGGTCGTGTCGTACTTGATCTGCCCGAGGTCCAGGTCCACCTGAGCCAGCGTCGGCCGGATCACGACGTTGTGAACCGTCACCATCGTGCGCGGGCGCAGGTATTGCTGCACCTCGTAGCTGCGGTTCGACGGGGCCTGCACGTACCGCCGATACGCCACGGCCGAGGTCGTACCTTGACCCGGCGACGTGCTGACGAACGTGAACTGCTCGGTGTCCCAGACGTGGACCCGCACGATGTTGCCGCGATAGCTCGACTGCGGCACGTCCGCGAAGACGAGCCCCACGTTCGTGAACGACTCGACCGCCTCTTCGTAGTCGCGGATCGTGATGACCTTGTCGAGCGATCGGATGTACGCGGGGATCGACAAACGCAGCTCGTCAACGGTCTCGCGGTCCTGACCACCGGTCGCCGCGCCCTCGCTGTTCTGGAGCGTGATCGAGGCCGTCGTGCCAGTGCCGATCACGGCCACGAGCAGGCTGCCACGCACCGTGTTGACACCGGTGTTCCCGGCCGCGCCGTTGGTCGTGCGGTACTGGATCGTGACCTCGGCGTCCGGGATCTTGCCTGCGATCCCGTCACCGAACGCGACGGTCAATCGGCCCTGTCCGTCGAAGAAGACTTCGTAGGTGCGGGTGTCCGAGGTCTCCAACGCGATGTTGCCGACCTGCGTCCACTCGTTTTGCGGATCCGTCGGATCACCGACGAACACGTCCCACGAATCTTGCTCGACAACGCCGCGCGCAGTGCGGAATTGCTGACGCGGTTGCTTCGTCACGTCGAAGCTCTCGGAGTAGCTCTGACCCTCGCGCAGTGCCAGGGTCACGACCGACGATCCCGGCACGATCGTGACGTTTTCGACGACCTCGTACCGGAGCCCGTTCGCGCCGGTGAGGAACTGTCCGGCCTCGACGATCGCACCGAAGGCCACGACGTTCGTCGGGAGCGTACCGCTCACAACCTGCACGCCCGCCGCCACGGCCCCGCGTACAGGAGCACCGACGCTGCGCGCGAAACGAAGCGCGCTCTCGTACCGCCGCGCGGTCGCTAGAAATACCTCTTGCGCCGTGATGTCCTGCCCGTAGCTGAGAAGGTCCACGACGTACGCCACCAGATCGACGAGCAACGTTCCCAGGTTTGTCGCCTGGAAGTCGGTGAAGTCCTGGGGCCGGGTGGCCTGAATGAACGCCAGCACATCGGCGCGAACCGTCAAGAAGTCACGGCCCGTGTACGCGATGCTCGGCGGTCGGGGTTGCTCGGTCATCTAGCGCCCCCGATGAAGGTCTTGGGGATCTGCACCGTCCGCTGCACGTCCAGGTCGATATCACTGCGCAGACGGAACACGATTCGGACCTCCAGCCCGCGCGGTATCTCTTTCACCTCGACCCGCACAATCTGGGCGTTGGTGAGCTGACGATCGACGGCCTCGCGCACCGCGTAGTCCACGAGCGGGAAGTCGTTCTCGACAACAGGCTCGAAGAGCTGCTCGTGCAGCGCGCTGCCGAGACTGCGGCGCATGAAGCGCCCGCCGATCGGAGTGAATAGCGCGAGCAGGAGGTCACCCCAAGCGGTGTCGCCGGGGTTCTTTGACTCGAAGTAGCCGCCCGGACCCTTCGTTGCAGGAAGAGCCAGACCGCGCAACTCCGTCGCTGACAGGAGGTCGGGTGTCGCCACAGGACCGGCAGTCTACCGGCCTGGAGCGTGCGCATCTACAGGGCGACCTCTAAGCGCGCTTCCACGCCTCGTAGAACTCCCGGTACAACGCGCGCAGACGACGTTCGAGTTTCTGCGCCCGGGCCGCTGCCAGCGAGTACGGGGCGGTCGGAGCCTGCACGCTAGGTCCGAGCGCGTGCAGTTCAGCCCGCAGCGCCTCAATCTGATCGGCCCGCTGCTCCAGGGTCATCAGCTCACAAAGACGTTGGGCACGCTAGTCGCCTGCAACACGCCTTGGATCCAGCCGGTGCCGAGCATCGTCACGGCCCCGCCCACGTACACGGGCTTGCCTTCGATCAGCACCTTCGTCGTGGTGAGCGTGCCGGAGATGATCGGCCCGCCTCCGGTGTTGGCGAGCCCGACCAGCATCACGCTGCGCCCGCCGATGAAGGTCTTGACCGAGCCCGAGGTCATAGGGAACGAGGCGTAGGCGGGCGGCGTGCTCGGGTACACGTACGGGCCGCCGATGTCGCCTTGAACTACGGGAAGGGGCATCAGAACAGCTCCCCACGCAACGCCTTGAACTTCTCTTCGCCCTGCGCGAGCTTCTGGATCAGCGCGGCCAGGTTGGTGTCGAGGGTGCCGGGAACGCCGCCGACGAACGAGAAGCCGTCCGCGAGCTGTGCGAAGCGCTGGTACGGGCCTTCGAGGAACTCCTCGTTCCCGCACACCGATTGCACCGTCGCGGCGATCACGAGTGCCTCAGCGAACGATTCAGGCGTGAACGCGATCCGGCGAGACTCCCGCTCGTACCGACGCGATTCTTTGATGAGCTTCGCATTCGGGCTGTTGTCCAGGGCCAGCTCGTAGTTGTGACGCGCGTTGTCCACGTCTCCGGTCGTGAGGCTCTTGACCTTCTGGAGCTGTGTGTTCGGGTCGAGCGACGTGAGCGAGCCGAGGTCGTCGAGCCCGAGCGCCAGCGGCGTCAACGGGCACGCCAGGTACGTTAGCAGCGCGACGAAGTCGAGCGGAAGCGGGTTCGGGATCGAATCGACCGCTGCGTCAGCATCCTCGACCGCGATCCCGGCAGTCGCGCCGAACGCGTCGTTGAAGAACCCGGTCATCGAGATGATCGCGGTGAGCTTGTCCAACTCGATCTGCACGCGTCGGCGTAGTACCGAGGTGACCGCGCTAGGGCAAGCTCCGCACGCCATCGTTCACACCGACTCAACGACGAAGCCGTCTTTGATGAACCGCACGAAGCGCACCGTGCCTCCGTTCAACTGCGCCGTGTAGTCCCGTGTGACCGGAAGCTCGACGGGGGGCGATGCAGGCGGTGCCGACGGTGCAGGCTTCGGCTTGAGACGAGCAGCCACGCACACGGCGGCCAACAACCCGAACAGAGATCGACGCGTGACCATTACAGTTTCCCTCGCTGAGGGTTTGACACCGTGTCAAAGAGTACGTGCGGGTTCGCGCGAGCGCAAGCTCAACCCTGACGTTTCACGAGAGCCCGCGCTTTTCGCAGGCCCGGGCCCGCGCCCTTCGCGATCGCACCACCCGCGACCAACATCACGAGCCCGTAGACCAGGCTGTAGTCTTCCCACCACGGCGGGTCTTTGACCACCGGCGGCGCGGGCGGTGGGTCGTCCGGAGGCGTCGGATCGGGCGGAGCCGGGGGCGTCCACGGCGGGGCCTCGGGCGGCGGGCACACGCGCGTACGCGACTGCCAGATAAGCGGGAACTCGACACCGACCGCGATCCACGACTCGTCCGTGTCGAAGTCCCGGCATTTCGTTCCGTCCATGTCACCCGAGCCGCGCCCACCCGTCACGGTCAGCCGATCCGGCGCGCCCAAGCTGGCACAGGACGTGAGTCCGACGAGAAGAAGAGCGAGCAGGAGCTTCATGTCATTGAAGCTACGCCCAGGATCCCCGCAGGTCTACCCCGAGGTTTTGAGACGTCGCCGACGCTCGCGCTGATACCGTCGGTGATAGGCCCGGTACTTCGCGGTCCGCCTGGAACGGCGCTCGCGTGCAGCCGCACACCAACGGCACTGCCGCTCGCGGTCGCGACCGACGCGCTGCCGGTACAGCGGGCGGATCCACGTGTGTCCGGCCGAGCACGTCGGGAGCGGCTTCGAGCGCGTCGCCTCGATCTGCCAGTGCGCTGGGTTGACGCAGGCGTGCCGCCCGCAGACGTTCTCGATCCGACGTGTCCCGAGCGGCTCGACCAGGGCCTCCCAAAAGGCCCGGTGTGCCACCTGACGACGACGCCCGATCTGGACGCGTATGTAGCCTGACGCGTTGCACGGACGCAGCGGTAGCGTCCAGCAACCGCCGGGGTGCTCACGCACACGAGCCCGGACGGCGGCGAAGGTCGAAGCCGCAGGCATCAGGCCCGGCAGTGTTTCCGGAGCAGGCCGCGTTTCGTAATCGACACGGTCACGCGGCAGTCAGGGCACTTCGCGTACCGGCTCCGGTAGTTGTTCGCCGACTTTCCGCTGCCCGTGCAGAGCTTCGCGGCTTCGGCGGCTTCGGCGGCTTCGCGCAGGGCTTTCGCCCGCAGGAAATCGGGGTGCGTCTGCACAGCCGGGAAGCAGACAGCGCAGGCTCCGTCACCGTGCGCCTTGACCATCACGTTCTCGTCACAGTCCGCCAGTTCCACGAGCCACCCGAACCGCGTGTTCCAGTGGCAAGTTGAGCAGTTGCGCTCGCGATGAACATGGCCGCCCGGCACCAAGTAGTACCGCTTCCACCCTCCTCGGCGCGAGAACTCGCGCTCGAACGGAGCAATCGCCTCGTTGCACGCGGTCAGCGCCGCCGTGGCGTTCAGATACTCCTCTTCGAACTCTTCGAGTGTCCGCCCGTACAAGCGGTGACCGTTGCGCGCGTCCTCGAAACGCTTCTCGGCCTCTTTCCGGCGCATCGCAGCCGTCCACTGCTTCGCGTGCAGCTCCGCGAGCTGGGTGTCGATCTCACACGGGGTCTGCTCGGTCAGTGGTTTGGTCTCACTCATGCCCGCCTCTTCGACAACGGTACCACCTGGGCTTGAGGTCGCTCGGCGTTTCGACGGTGGAAACATTTTCGCTCAAGCCTGGACGGCGCGTTTACCGAAGAATGGGGCATGAGCGCCACCAAGTTCAACGATGCAACCACCCCGGCGATCCTGCGCTTCGACTACGACAGCGGCGCGCAGTGGAAGGTCAGCCCGTGCGGACCCGACGACCCTGATACGGACGCGGTCTGGTGCGACTCGCGCGCCGAAGCTCAACGGGTCGCGGCCGTGGCCCGATACCGTCACGCACGCGAAATGCTGACGCGGGCTCAAGAGCGACGCAGGACCGCGCGCCAGCACATCGACGCTTGCGAACTGAACCACGCCGTCGAGTGCTTGAAGCATGAGTGCGAGGCCGCGCGCGAAGGTCTGCCGGAAGACCTCAAGACGCGCTAGGCGACGTGCCGAAGAACACCGCGGAGGACATGACCATGAGCAACCTGTACGAACGACCGCTGATCCTGAAAACGTACAAGCCAGCGCCCGACGCGCACTACCTTGTGCCGCGATTCCTGGTGGTGGATGACGACACGGACGAAGTGGTCGCGGGCTTCTTCCAGATCGAGGAAGCCGTGGACCGGTACCCAAACGCCGTCCCGACCGAGCAGTTCCTCGCCGACGAAGAGCGCAGGATCGCCTACCGAGTCGCGCGAGAGAACGGGCTCAAGCGCAGCCGTGATTTCCTGACCCGCATCCTGCCAGAGCGCGTGCGCGCGCTCACCACGTCGGAGACGTTCTGATGGACACCAAGCACCACGAGATCCTGATCCAGGGCTTCAAAGACGCGGCGAAGGCCGCCAAGGAAGCGGCCGAGCGCTCGCCCGACGACGGTGGCGCATGCAACTTCGACACCCCCGCGTTCCGCATCACGCGCGCGAACCGCGTGTCGATCACCGCGCTCGTCGCGCCCGCGGGTCTGACTGTCTCGGAGTTCACATGGTTCGGACGCCAGAAGTGGCTGTGGCTGAACCTGCCCAACTACGGCCAGGGCAACCGCCGCACGCGCGCGAGCCAGGCCGCCGTCGATGTCCTCAAACAGCTCGTCGCACAAGTGCCGGGCCTCGAAGTCAACCACTACATGCAGATGGACTGACCATGCTTCACCGAATCGCTATCATTCTGTTCTCGTTCCTTGGCAGCGTCCTGACCACGGTCGCGGGTCTCACACTCGTCGAGTACGGACCGAGCCCGACGAGCCACCACGCACTCGCGTACGGCCTGACCGCGCTGGCTTTCGCAGCGGTGCTGTGTACCGACTGGCTGCACATCGACAGCCTGCTCCCACACTGGAGCCTGTCCGAGTCGCTGGCGTACACGGCACTGTCGGTCGGGGTGCTGTGCCTGTTCCTCGACCACTACAGCGCCGCCGCGTGCGCGTACCTGCTGTGTCTGCTCGTGCAGAATCAGCCGATCAAGATCACGCCACCGTCGATGCGCGTGGTCGATCCACCGAGCAGCTCGACGAGCGACCCAGCGTCGATCCTGATCGTCGGCGCGGACAGCTCGATCCGTGACGATGCTTGAAGCGTGAGGATCGCGCCGCAGGTCACGTCCAGGTTGGCCCCGGCGTCGATCTTCACGTTGACGTTGCCCTGGATGTCGAAGTTGCCATCGGCGGTCAGCAAGAACGTGCTCACGGCGTTGACCTCGATCGCGGCATTGCAGTTGACCGTGATCTTGAGCGCCGCGTCCACGGTGAGCGTGCCTTCGAGGTCGAGCGCGACGTTGCCCAACACCTGTAGTGTGCAGGTGCCTTCGAGGTCGATCAGCGTGTTGCCCTGGGCCAGGATCGTGAGCGCGGCGTCGGATTCGATCTTGAGGTCGGAGGCCGACTTGATCGTGATCTTGGACTGACCGTCCACCTGGATCTCACCGGCCGCGTCCACGTCGATCAGCCCGGCACTCTCGACCACGATCGTGTTGGCCGCCTTGATGTTGATGATCGGCGTCGTCTCGGGCAGCGGAGGCGGGGACCCGGGCGGCTGGTACTCGCCGATGTTGATCTCGGTGGCCGCGCGGATGTTCGTCACGCCACCGCAGCGAAGCGTTGTTGTCTCGACCACGTCCGCGATCAAGACGCGGGTGTTCGCCGTCACCTGTTCGGCATCGACGATCTGTACCGCAGGCGCGGTGAGCTGAATCCGACCTTCGCCGCGTAGCTCGATCGTGCCGTCTCGCGCCGACACGCGCATACGCGAGCCGTCCGGCGTCTCGATCGTGACCCACAGCTCGTCGTCGAGCGGGCTCATCTCGATCTTGTTCCCGACGCGGTCGATGCGGGTCCAACGCTTCGACGTGCGGTCGTACTCGGCGGTCTGCTCGGCCGGAAGCGGCGGCAGGCCACCCTCGAAGTTGAGGATCCCGCCCACGATGACCGGGAAGCGACGGTCGCCACCCTCGAACATCACCCAGACCGGATCGCCGATCTCGAAGGCCGGGATGTCCCCGAACGAGCCGCCACCAAACGCGACAGCGTGCTCGGCCCACGGTAGGTGATCGGTCTCGACCTCGGGCGGATGCACGTTCGACACGCGCACTCGATACCGCTTGCGCTGTTCGGGGTCGGACGTGACCTCGATCGCGGCGCGGTATACGCCCGGGTACGTCTCGGTCAACCCACGCGGGTCCCTCACGCCTCGACCTCCAGGCCGACGAACCCAGCCGAGTCGTCAGCCAGCGGCGGATCGACCGAGCGCGACACGACGTTGGGCTCGGTCCCTGCCTGCTGCGAGATCCCTTCTCGCGTCATCTCAAACGACGTCTCCCACCCCGACGACGAAACCGCGTGCTTGACCTTGAAGACCTGGAAGTTGCCCGAGAGGTAGTGCAGCTCGCCATTCGTCTTGAGCACCTCGGTGCGGATGTAATCGAGCACGCGAACGCGGTGAGTCCCGTGAACCGACAGTTCGGCTTGGTACGGGAGCCTCCGATAGTGTTCGTAGCGCGAGCGCGCGATGCGCTCGGCCTCGGCCGGGTGCCGGGTGACCAGATTCACGAAGCTGTGGATTCCGTCACCGAGATTGGGCCGCGCTGCCGCGTCCACGGCGGTCACGGCTCCTTCGGAGTTGACCCCGCCCGTCGCGGTCGAGCTGATCTCCGCCGTCCCGCCCTGCGCCGAGACCGGTGAGGTATAGCGCGTGTTGCCTCCTCCCGAGAGTACGCCGAACAGCGTCATGTCCGCCGGGGTGAACGAGATCACGTCCCCGGCCATGTCGCGCGCGTACCGGTACAGGTGCGTGCTCGATTGAATGTAGTTGGAGGTGTGGAAGTGGAGCGCGCCCTCTTCGTCGAAGAAGAGCCGAAAGTCGCTGCCGCCGTTCGGGCTGCGCGCCTGTTTCAGGAGTTGGTCGCGGATGAAGTTGAACGCGCTCTCGCCCTTGGTGTTGAACGGTGTTTCGAGCGGCGGCTCGGTGGCCTCGATCGTGTCGTTGCCAAGCAGATCGGACGTGGACCAGCCTTGCTCTTCCGCGATCGCGCGCACGATCTCGGAAGCGCGTGTGCCTTCCTTGTACGAGCGGATGCGCTTGTCCACGATCGTCGGTCCCAGGGAACGCGCCATGACCTCCAAGGTCAGGGTCGTTCCGTTGGGCTCGAAGTTCGGACGGTAGCGCGTGATCCAGCCCTTGAACGCACGGCGCAGGCCGTCCACCGGGTCATCCCAGCCGAACTCGAAGTCCACGTTCCGATCGCGCTCGGCCGCCAGGATCAACAGCTCCAGCTTGTCGAAGGTCGGGTCGAACAACGTGATGGTCCCGGTCCACGCGCCGGTCGTGACCAGTTCGATCGACATCTCCATGAGGTAGTCGGAGAACGGAAGTTGCACCGACGTGCCGCCTCCGTCGAGCGCGAGCGTCCCGACGATCGACGTGTTCGAGTTCGTCGTCACTGCCAGTTCCCGGAGATCGGGCCACCGACCGTCCCGGAAGGGAAGTACCCGAGGTTGCGCTTGAACGCGCGCACGACCTCGAAGGTCGCGTTGAAGTCAGCCCCGTGGGGGAGCAGGCTATCCGGGTCCATCGGATCGAAGACCCACTGGATGTCGCCGCCGGTCAGGATACAGCGCGCGGTCATCAAGGTGCCGATCTTGAGGAGCACGGGCGGAGGCGCGTAGCTCACATCTTGCTGTTGGTTGTAGACCGGATACTTGAGGGCGTCGAGGAAACGTGCCGGAAGGATCACTTCCTCATTCAACACCTGCTCCGTTACCGCGCTGTTCAAGCCCTGCGCGCGGAACTTGAAGTTGATGCTGATCGAGCGGTTCGGGTTCGACACCCACACCCGGTACGCCTCCGCACGACCGATCGGCGCGCTGTCCGCGTACCCAGGGCTCACGCCTTCCGTGATCCCCGAGTCCCAATCCACGTACGTCACGCGAAGCACGGTCCCGAACGGATGCTGCCACAACGCTCGATGTGGCCATCCGGTGTCGATCGCGATCGTCAGCCGTTCACCGAGGTTGCTATCCATCTAGTAGTTGCCCTCGGCCACATCGCGCGTGAACGGGCTGCCCGTACGCGAGCCGCGCACGGTGGTCGGGCCCGGTTCGGGACGCGCGGCACCGGTCCGGTCCTTCTGCATCAGCGCCAACATCTCGGCCAGGAGTCCGGCCATGAGATCCAGCTTCTCGGTGATCTCTTCCCGGGGCTCGCGCCCGATCTCTGCCTGGATCGTCTGCTGGATCGCCTGTGCCGGGACCGGCTCGACGCGCGGAACCTGCGCGAAGCCCTGCACCTGCGAGAGCCTGGACATGACCTGTTCGAGCGCGTCCATGAACGGCCCGACGTTCTGCGCCAACTTCGCAGCCGGATCGTCGCCGAACAGACCGCCGAACAATCCCTCGCCCGGCAGGTCGCGGATGGTCTGCACCATGCGCGCGTACGCGAGCACGAAGCCCGAGAGCCCATTGACCGTAGCGGTCAGGCCCTTCACCTGATCGGACCCGGTCTGTAGTCCGGCGATCGAACCCATGAGGCTCTGGAGGAAGCTCGCGGTCCCCCCGGGTCCGGCCGCGCCGCCGGTGAAGAAGGACAGGATCGCACTCCCGATCTGCACGGCCCCGAGCACAGCCATCGACCCCGCGATCGCCGCGATCCCGGCCGCCACGCTCACCAAGCCCGCGCCCAGCGCGATCAGATCCGAAGGCGGGACCTCTGTAAGGGCTTTGAACATCGTGACCACGCCCTGAATCCCGGCGATCAGCACCTCGCCGGTCATCTCGATCAGGGCCTTGCCCACGTCCACGATGCCTGCGATGCCCGCCACGAGGATCGGGACCGCTTCCTTGATCGCCGGGGCGGCCAGGCGCAGCGCACCGCCCAGCGCGAGCAGGAAGGCCACGAGCGAGATCGTCAAGGCGATGCCAGGAGGGGAGAGCAAGGCCGTGCCCAGGGTGACAACCCCCGCGGCCAACGTAGACATGCCGGTCGCGAGCCCGGTAAAGATGCCGGTGATGGCACCGCCCGCGCCGAGGCTGCCCGTGGCCTGTGCAACGCCCCCGACGATGCCCTTCTTCCCGAGCAGGCCCGTCACGCGACCCAAGGCCCCGCCAAGCCCCACCACGAGCTTGCCTCCCGCGGCAAGGCCCTGCACGGCCAAGCGCCCCAGGTAGCCGATCGACAGCAACGTCGCGACGTTGAACTCCTTCGTGAGGTCCAGCACCTCGCCCATCTTCACGCCGTAGACGTCGAAGTTGCTGATCTGGTTCGTCGTGGCCGTCGCCCACTGTTGGAACGCCGTCTTGTTGTTGGTTGCGCGTTCGGCCAACACGCCCATCGCCTCTCCGTTTGTCACGAGCAACGTGTTGGACTTGGCCAGGTTCGCGTTGATCGTGTCCTGCCCGTCCGCGAACTTCTGGAGGTCACCGGACGAGACGCCGACCGTTTCGGAGAACGCCTTGAGCTGATCCGGCGACAGACCACGGGAGTTCTCCGCGATCGAATTGAAGATGCCCACGAGGTCACCCTCAGTGAGCTTCTGACGTAGCTCATCCTGGGCCAGACCCGTGAGCAGGAACGCCTTCTGCATCGCCTCGACGTTCTCGGGCCCACCCTCGAAGGCGCGCGCTAGGACCTGGCGGATGTCACCGGCCCCGTCGATAAACTGCGTCTGGAGCACGGCTCCGATCTGGTTGAACGCGTTGACCGTGCGTTGCGCGTCTTCCTCAGAGAGCTGCCGCAGCGACGCGCCCATCGTCGCCACGTCGGCGGTGGTCTGCGTGAGCAGCTCTTGCGCCGAGATGTTGAACCCACTGTTCGCGTCCGACAACCGCCCGAGGTTGGCGATCATCGCGGTGAACTGCTGGTTCTGTAGTCCGAGCGACTGTGTCATCTCGAACCCGAGCTTGTTGGTCTCAGTCGCGGCGACACCGAGGCCCTCCGCCGCCAAGGCGGAGGTCTTGCCGAGTTCGACGAGCGTCATCGTGTCGCGCACGCCTTGCTCCGCCAGATCCGCCATTGAAGCGGTGAGTTGATCCACCGAGGCGGCGCTGCCCAGCTCCTCACCAGCCTCGAAGGCCGCGATCTTCACCGAGAGCAGTTGCTCCCGAGAACCTCCGAGGAAGGTGTTCAAGCGGTTCAAGTTGTCCACCGCGCTCTCGATCGGGCGACCCGCGATCTCGTCGAACACACCCTTCGCGTTCGACTTCATCTGGGGCCACAGATCCGAGACGTCTTCGATCGCCTTGTGTAGCGCGATGAAGCGTGCGGGCCCGAGGATCCGACGCAGCAGGGTGTCGGATTCCTTGCCGGTGTCTTCGACCTCCTCGCGAAACTCCGCGAGCCCCGATTTCACACGCACGATCTCCGGCGCGAGACGCACCCGCGTGGTGTAGCCGAGGTTGCCCATCAGACGATCGAGCGACTCGACCTTGCCATTGAGCGTCCCGATCATCGCGTCGTACTGCTTGATCTCACGCTCGTTGACGATCCCGGCCTTCGATAGGTCCTTCACCCGCGTGAGCGCGGTCACGAGGTTCGCGACATCCGCGAGCGTCTCGGCAATCGAGGTGTTAGCCACGAACTTTCCGGATGCGTCGCGTAGCTGGCCCGCAACGTCCATCAGCCCCTTAGTCACGTCGGCCGGGACAACCATCTCGCCGGGCTTGAGCAAAGCGAGCACGCTGTCCATCGCCTTGTTCGGTCCCGTGACGATGCCGCCCTCTTCAAGGCGCGGGAGGTCGAAGCGACCGACCAGATCCGGGATCGCCCGCATGCGCCGACCTTCGTTCAGACGGACGCGAGCGTCGGTCAGCGCCTTGCTCACCGCGTCGCCGATCGCCTTCGAGAGCTGCTTGCGCGACGAGATCGAGAACTCCAGGTTTGCCTTGACCGTGAAGGGCTTGATGGCCTTGGCGATCGTGGCGCTGGAGCGGCGAAGGCTGCTCACAGCCCGAGCCGGTAGTTCGGCCACGGCCTTGACCAAGTTCTCGACCTTGCCGAGCGCGCTGCTCGCGCCCTGGAACGCTTGCGTGTTCAACTCATCCAGGGCCCGCACGTACTGGCGGTACGTGCGCTCCGCGCGAGCGAGCGTGGGAGCGAAGGTCGAATCCTCAATTTCGAGGTAGAAGCCGATCGCGTCGTCAGAGAACGCCACGACGTCACCGCCCGATCGGCTCGGGTTTGCGCGAGAGGAACGTCGTCAGCGCGTTCCGACTCGGGATGACCAGTTCTTGCCCATCGACCATGTCCAGCTCGGGGTCGATGATACGGTTTGCGTACGCCACGACCCACCACAAGTCTTCGAAACCTGCGCCGTAGTAGCGGACCGCGATCTGCTCCGGGAACCCGATCTCGTACGAGCGGACCCGGTGGAGCTGGAACTCGGTGCCGAGGGCCTCGAAGTCAGCCAGCGTGGACATGAGTCCGAACTCGCGCCCGTCCGGGTTGCGCCCGTCAATTCGCGCGGCATCCTCGTCGTTGAAGAAAACACGCGTGAGCTTGTACCGCGACCGATTCGAAAGCTGTAGCCGCCCGAGCTGCGCCTGCGCTGCCTCTTCGAGCGCGAACTGCTGCTGCTCCAGCGAGATCACCAAGTCGATGACCGGCGGCACCTCGGGCGCACCCGTGCCCGGAATGATGATGACCTCGGTAGCGGAGTTGTCGAAGTTGTCGCCCTCCATCCGCACGAACAGTGAGGCCCAGACCTGATCCGGGTCGAAGAGCGAGCGGATGACGAAGCGGATGCGCTTGTTCTGGAAGTTGAATCCGTCCGGGATCGTGAAGGTATCGACCTCGTCGCGGTTCAGGGAAAAGTCCCCGGTCTCTTGGTCGATCCGGATCAGCGTCTCGACGTTGCCGGTCGCGACCTCGACCTCCCACCACCATTCGACCGGTCCCGCATCGGTAGGTCCAGCATTGACCGTGGCCGTGATGTTGTGCGCGACATCCACGACGACCGAGATGATGATCGGGTTCGGGTTCTGGAACGGGAGGAGGCCGCCGCCCGGGTCCGACAGGTCTTCGGGCTCCAACACCACGTACGGCTGGTCCGTGTAGCGGAAGTCGATGTCGATCTCGGAGAGCGCCTGATCCGTGGTCGTCACCGGCAGCTCCTCGTCGAACAGGAACGCGCGGTGCATACCTGTCGCCGAGAGTCGGGTGGAGACGTTCACCGGGATCGAGATCGACACGTTCTGCGACTGGTTGAACGTGCTCGGGACGGTGTCGTGATTGAGGCGGGTGTAGCAGGCGTCGGACGCACCATCCCCGGTCAGATCCAGATTCACGCGCGCGCCCGCCGTGATGTTGAGCGCCGAGGCGTTTACTGCCGCAATCAGGTTATCGAGCGTGGCGAAGACATCGACGCCGATCGTGATCGCGACGTTCGTGCCCGCGACGCCACCCCCGCTATCAAACTCGAACGTGCGCGCCGTGCTGCCGTCGCTCACGGTGAAGCGATCCCCATCGCTAGGTTGCCCAGCCAGCTCAAGCGTGCCGGTCGCGCCGCGAAGGGTGAACAACACGTCGTCCGGCGTCTCGTCCACGGCGTAGTCCGTGACGTACACGCCGAACAACTCGCTCGGGATCGGGCGCGCTTGCGCAGCACTGCGCCACGTCTCCGCCTCGATCTCGAACGAGCGCAGATCGACGCCCGACAACTCGTTGAGGATCTGTGCCACCTGCTCATCCGTGGCACAGGCCGAGATGACGCGCGCGTCTTTGTAGTCGGCGTCGTCACAGAGCTGGAGGCCAGTGCCGGTCGCGGGCGAGCCCGCTGCTGTGATAGCGCTGGGCTCAACCTTGAGGTTTCCGATGGTGAGCGAGACAGTCTGCGTCACAGCGTTCCAGCGCAGGCACAACACGGCGGGAGACCCTGCGCGGACCTGCTGATTACGTCCGTAGTCGTACCGATCCGGCGTGGCCGCCAACCCGACGAACAAGAACAGATCGCGCGAGACTTGATCGTAGAAGAGCCGGAACCCGAGGAAGTCGAAGAACACGACGTCCGTGGTGGACGCGGCATTCTTACGTCCGCGCAGGAACAGCGTGATGTCAGAGCGGAAGTCGCGGAAACCAGTCGTGATCTGCGGATGAGTCGTGAGCGTCGGCAACGTGAATAGCCGGTACGTGCCGTTCTCGCTCGCGTCCGTGCTCGACGTGTTCAGTGGGTAGTTCGAGGTGAGGTTCGTGTCCTGCCCGTACGCACCGTTGTTGACGAAGTCGAGCCCCCACCGATCCGAGAAAGCCATCACGGCCGCGGGTGCGGCCTCCACCGGGTATACGATCGGACGCGGCGTCGCGATCGTGATGAGTGTGCGGCCACCTTCCGCGTCGATCCAATCGTGAAACGACGTGTTGAGCCCGTTCGACCCGATCGAGTACGGATCCCACGCGACTTGTAGGTTAGCGGACTGCGGCGGAGTCGGGATCACGCCCTGTGCCGTGAGACCCTGGGCTTCGCTCAGTGAGAGCGTGACGTTCCACACCCACACGCCGCACACAGCTCCTCGCAGGTTGTTCGACGCAGTATTAGACGCGTTCACGCGTGCGCCGATCGCGAACTTGGCCGTGGTCGTGACCATCGCGCCAATGCCCACGCCGGTCTGAGTTCCCTCATCCGTCGCGCCATTCACGACGATTCGGAGGTTGGTACCGTCGTAGGTGAACACCACGATCGAGCGCGTACGAATCGCCGTCGCGTTCGGGCGTGAGACCCCGACGCCGAGCAGCGTGGTCGAGACCATGATTGTTATCAACCCGGTCGTCTTGTCCCACGTCACTTCCCATCCGCTCTGCGAACCGGCGGGGTCGGTCTTGCCGCACACCGTACCGGCTTGGGAGAAGTTAGCGATCTCCGGGTCGAACAGCACGGCGCACGAGAAGTTCGAGCCGCCGTTGAGGTCGGCGTCCGACGCGTTGTCGTGCCGGACGTAAGTCGTGCCATCGAAAAACAGGTACGGCGGACTGCGCAGCACACCGATCACGCGCGGACCAGCGGCCGGAAGGAGCGTGGTAGTTCCGGTGATGCGGTTGTCGGTTCCGTTGACTGGCACGAGAGCGCCGAAGTCGTGAATGACCTGCCCAAGCACGGGGGCCGTGGCCGAGATCAATCGAGCCGCAAATGCAGAACCGCCGACGATCGGCTGGAACACCAGGCTGCCTGTAAACTCCGCGCGCGCGTTGACCGGCACGGGCGAGATGTCGAACAGGTCAGCGCTGCCCGCGAGCGTAGCATCGAGCTGCCCTCCGAGATCCGCACGCCCCTGCACCAGATGCGGGTTGGCCGCGGCCAACAGGGCGAGCACAGCACGCACGACCCCGGCCGCCGGGAACTGCGCAGTCGCGCTGACCCGGTGTTCGGTGCCGCCTGGCGGGTTGCTCGCGCCGATCGTCTGACGCGGGGCACCGGTGAGGATCGTCGAGGCGCTAAGGAGCGCGGCGGCGTTCGCCTTGAGCGACGCCTTGAGCACACCCTCGACCTCGGGATGGATTCCCAGAGGGTTCTTGCCGTCGGGGAACGGCAAGCCAGAGAGCGTGAAGCTGGCCATGCGCGATCACAGGTAGCGGAACTTGAGGATGTGCAAGATCGACACCACGGCGTTTGACCCGCGCGTGGTCGCGCCGGGGTCGTCACGCTGGGCCGAGAAACGCAGCGCGATACGCGGGGTACCGGAGGTCGAGTCCTTCGTCACGCTAGCGGTGTAAACGGCTGCCGTGTAGCTGGGGTGCAGGGTGTTGGTACCGGCGCAGACAACCGTCAGGGCCGTCACGAAAGAGCCCCCGAAGCCGTACTGGACGAGGATCGGGTTGAACCCTTCCGCACTCGCCGTACCGGTCTGAGGGTCGTCCTCGTTCCGGATCGTGACTTGGACGCGATAGAGCGTGTCAGCGGGGTCGCTCACCGACACCGTGATCGACCAATCGACCGTGTGGGTTGCGGCCGTCGTGGAAGCCGCGATCGTGACGACCTGGGTATCTGCGCCCGCGCCCGGGGCCACGAAGAAGTTGCCCGAGGAAGGCGTGAGCGTGATGGTGACGGGCGTCGGGAAGCTGCTCGCGTAACCCGCGCTCGACAAGTTGTAGTGATCGTCACCGGTCTGGAGCAGCGTGCCGATGTTGGTCTGATCGACGATCGTACCGGGGCTGTTGGGCTCGATCTTGAGGCCAATCAGTTGTCCGGTGTTGTACGTCGGCGTGAGGTACCAATCGGTTGTGGTGTTCGGGTCCACGCGGACGCCGAGCGGGGCGCTGACGTCGCAGAATCGGAAGCCTTCACCGGTGAAGACGTCCTCGAACTGCGGACGCACCTCCGAAGCGTTCAAGGTGGGTTGCAACGGGCCAAAGAGCTGTGTGGCGTCGCTTTCCAAACCGTCCGGGACGAGGATCGGGCGTCCGAGGATGTGCCCGCCTCCGCCCGTGCTGATGACGCGCGGTGACGGCACGGTGTCGGGGCGGTACGCGGGGAAGATCGGGAACTCAAGGTTCTCCAGATTCAGCAGGTAGGCATCGACGATCGCCGGACTGTTGGTAGTACCACCAGACGCGGCATCCGTGTTCGCGACTTTCAAGTCGTGCTGCATGCGGTGGATCTTGGTCCGCAGCACGGTGAAGAACTCGCTCAGAGAGTTCGTGTCCCAGATTTCGCTGCCCGAACTCGACTCGAACATCGGGAACGGCACGATCGGGTTGATCCGGTTCAGATTGCCGTCTTCGAGGATAGGACGAGCACGGCCAGGGATCCGGGCCCCGAGCGCAATCCACCCGCACGCGATCAGGTCCCCGAACTGCGAACGTGCGTTCCCCGAACCCACGTACACGAAGAGTCCAGCCGGACCCAGATACACGAACCAGTGTCCGACGGCGAGCGGGTTTATGTCCGTGACAGAGGCGTGCCCGGTGTACGGGAGCCAGTCTCCCTTCGCCACGTACTGACCGTTGGCGTGCGGGTAGATCGTCGTAACCGCCGTGGTGCCGATTCCGTAGTGGTTAGCCTGTCCTCGCGCGCGCGCCTTGGTGATGATGTTCGGGAACGACACCGCGCCGTCCAGACGAACGGCGTCGTCGATCACCACGCGGTCGTTCAAATCCGTCGTCAAGGTCGCTGACCCGGTTGCACCCACGTACAACACGACGTTGATGCACGGCCGGTACAGTGTCGCGCTGACCCGGAACGTGGACGCGTCGGGATAGTCGAAGGCGAAGACGTACGTCCCGTCAGCAGCCGCGAACTGCGGGTTCGCGAGGATGTCGAAGGGCCAGATCGACGTCAGCGGAACCATTCCGACGGTCTTCAACGCCTGACAAAGATGCGACGCGAACCCGACCTTCGTGAACGAAGTCAGAAGGTTGTTCTCGTAGATTTTGGGTTGCTGGCTCTGGAGGAATGCAGTCATCAGAGCACGAGGGCGGGAGTGAGCGGGACTTCGACCCCGAGCTGCGAGAAGCGCCCGTTGTCTTCGATGCGGAGCACGCGATACGTCGCACCGGACACGACGTCCACGATGTTCACGTACGGAAGCAAGGTGTAGTCCACGGCGGCAAAACGGAAGACGCGACGAAGGTGCCGAATATCGAGCAAGTTCAACGAGGTGGTGTTGGGCGCCACGTTGTTGCTGACCGAGCTGCTGCTGACCCCGACCAGGACGTGCGCCAGGTGTTGAAGCATGACGATCGGAGAAACGCGGAAGCGACCATCCAACGGGGTGTTGATGAGACCGAAGCTAGCCGCATGCACCATGGATTGTGACGCGGACGCCGCGATATCCGCGTTAGTCGCGGCGGTGGCCGCGCCCACGCCCATCGACATGAAGTTGTCCTGGGCACCGATGTAGTAAGTGCGCTGGTTCTCGATCAGGCTAGCGGTCGAGAAGATGCTCGCGGTGCCGCGCGGGGTCTGGGGCTGCAACGATGCGGTGAAGTTCTTGTTCGTGCCGTCGTTACTGACGAAGCGGTCGTTCCGGTCAACGGTGTATTTGCAGTTGCGCGTGAAATCCAGGATGAGCCCCTGCGCCGTCCACTGCACAGCCAAGTCACGCGTCCCGTGAAACTCAGGGATCGCGCCGAAAGTCATCACTGCGCCGTGCCCGAGGTTGGTCGGGAGTCCGTTCGCGCCTGACTCCAGATAGATCCCGTCCTCACCCCCGTACACGAAGTAGGAGTTGATCGTGGTGGTGTCGATCGAGAGTCGGATCGAGCCGAATCGGAAGTTCGAGCCAGAGCCGCTGATGACGTCCTGCGTGCTGACCTGCACACCGCTCGCAGCCGTGTTCTGTAGGAACGACTGGATGACGATCTGCGGTCCGGTCTCCACACCAACTCCGGTCGAACTGGCTTGGTAGCTGATGACGATACCGCCGTGCTGCGTCACAGCATCCCCGGTGAACCGCCAGCGGTCCTGCGTGTTGCGGTCGGTACGGATGAAGTACCGGGACTCGGTGGCCGCGCCGGTGGTTAGCGTCTGTGTCAGCAGCCCGGTATCCCAGCTCGGGCGCTCCCACCCGGTCTGGAGCATGAAGCTCTCCAGCTTGTCCAGGATGAAGTCGAAGGTGTGAGCCTGCCCGACCGGATCGAACTGGAAGGTGGCGCGTGACCATTCTCCAGGCACGTTACACCGTCCTCGTGTTGGTGACCGACTTCATGGGGGCATTGTACGGGCGCACCCGGTCCACGATCTACAGGGGTCAGTGACGCCGTCGAGCGGAGCGCTTGGCCTTCTTCATGGCCGTCTCGTACGCTTCCTTCTCATCCGTCTTCTGCTTGAGCAGACGGCGAGAGCGCGCGAACAGCTCATCCAGCGTCATCTGATCCACGTCGCTTTGGGTGTACCCGTTGCCGTGGTAGACCAGGAAGAACTGGTTCGTCTCGATCGTCTCGCGGTCCACGACTAGCGCTCCTTGGGCGAAAAAACTCCGCCGTGAACGGCATGCCGATCTGGTTCGTCTCCGCACAGTGGTTGCAGTCGAGGAACAGGCGAGTGTCGATCCCGGTCTCAGCCTCGGACACCGAGTCTTCGAGGAGGATGAGGTCGCTCCCCGTGAGCCCCTCGACGAAGCGGATCCGTTCCAACGGGTTAGCAAAATCTTCCCCGTCCTTCGAGACGAGCTGGATTGCCAACCGTTGCAGGTAGCTGGGATCGGTGTTGTCATTGCTCGCCATCACCATCCGCTTCGCGTTACGGGCCACGACTTCCTCGTCGGTCCCGCGCAGGAAGCGCGCGTGGACGACACACTTGGCGTCGGGCAGCTCGACCTCCACCGGCTCGTGCGTCTCGGCCGAGCCCGCCTTCTCGTCCAGCTCCTTCACGATGTCGATCGTGGCGTTTCCCCACTGCCCGCAGCGGCAGCGCCACCGGAACGTGTAGGTGGATCCGAAGGTCTTGGTGCGGAGCGCGAGCAAGATCGCGAAGCGGTCCGTGAGGAGCAGCTCCTTGTGCTTGATCTCGCTAGGCAACCGACAGCAGGTGTCGATGATCGCGTCGATCTTGCCGAGGTTGCCCCCGCCCTGTGTGACCAGCAGCGCTTGCTGCTTCGCGGTCAGCTTGCGGATCTGTACCTTGCCGCCCGGCAAGAGATCCGCGTAAAGCACCCCGCGAGAGGGGAGCACGTAGTCGGTCCAGCCGAGTTCGGACATGAGCAGGTCTCCAGCGTTGCCAGAGGGAGGAAGAGGAATCCTCCCCGACTTGACACGGTGTCAAACCGGGGAGGGATGCGGGCTTACGCCGCGAGGTCAGCGGGCTTGAAGAGCGCCTTGTCGATCACGATGTTGCAGGTGAGGCGCACGCGATCGTCGGTCTCCATGTCCACATCGCCGGGGTCGAACGTGGAGATCCACATGCCTTGCAGCTCCCACTCGCGGTCGCCCGAGCCGTCCGGCGCGTACAGCACCATGCGCCCGTTCTTCTTGTATTGCGACGCGAACGCCGTCTTGCCCGTGAGCGGGTTGTGCGCGAGGTAGAACCAGTTCGCCAGCACGACCTTCGTGGTCTGGTCCACGTAGTCGTTGAACACGACCGAGAGGTCATCGTACGTGGGCTTGCCCGCGAACTTGCGGGTCTGGTTCAGGTACATGATCTCGATCGGGTTGATGTTCGACTTGGGCAGCGGAAACGACGTCAGGGAAAGCGTGATGACGTCGTTCTCGTTACCAGCAAGGCCCGCGATGTAGAGCAGGCCATTGTTGGCCCGCTGCGGCTCGAAACCACCGCCGACCTGTCCGATGTGGTCAGCGGTCAAAGTGTCGATAGGAGGCATGGTAGCTGTGGGCTAGTGGACTAGGTGAGGGACCCGACACCGCTGGCGATCAGCGTGAAGTCGAGCACGAGGGTCTCGGCCGCGTCGATGTGCGAGATGAAAATCTTCGCGTTGACCGTCTTCTGCGCTTGCAGTTCGGGAGGGTTGGTCTCGGCGTCGCACTTCGCACGGGGTCGCGTCCCGTCGTTGTTGGCGGTCTTGACGCCGCGAGCGGCGACAAGGAAGTCGATGATCGGCTGGATTGCCAGTTCGACGTTGCGCCACGTCGTCGGGTCGTTCGGCTCGAACTGGATGTTACGGGTGGCGGCGATCGACGCCGTCTTGAGGTAGATGAGCATCCGACGGACGTGGATCGCATCCGTCGGCTTCGGCGTCCGCGCCAGGGTCTCGTTGCCGTAGATGACGAAGCCCGTGCCGCCCTGGAACGAGACGATCGGGTTGACCGCGTTCGAGCCTCCGAGGAGCAGGTCGCGCTCGGCCTGGAACGGACTGTATTCGAGCGCTTCCGCGTTCACGATCCCGCGCTGGTGCCCGGCCGGGGCACGCCACGGGCCCACCTGCTTGTCCGTGCGCGCGTAAGCCGCGAGCACGAAGCCCGAGGGAGGCAGGAAGACCGACTTCTTGAGGTACTCGCTCTTGTTCTTGACCCAGCCCCAATACAGGGCCGCGTAGTCGCTGTCGAGCACCGACGTCGGCGCGTTGGCCACGAGCGATGACACGCCGTTGTGCCATTCGATGACCTGCCCGACCGTGAGACCGAACGGCGGATCGACGACCGCGAGCGCGTCAGCGCGGAAGGCGCAGATCGCGAGCATCTCGGCGACCACGTCCTTGTGCGTGACACCGGGCACCGCGAGCAGATTGAAGCTCACGGTCTCGGCGTTCCGCAGCACTTGCATGCCGGTCGCCGCCGTCCCGCTCGCGACGCCGATGTAGTCGGACGCGGTGAGCGCGCTGATCCCGTCTGCGCCCGAGAGCGCGCTCCCGAGTTGATAGGTACCGGCGATCGGACGCTGGTTCACCAGCACATCCACCGTGATGTAGCGCGAGGCGTTGACCTCGTTCACGATCCCCTCGTTCACAACCGTCTCGGCGAAGCGAGTGCTGACGGAGTCGGTCGAGAGGTTCTGGAAGGTCTCGACCAACTGCACCGTATTGCCACTCCCGATCGGGGCTTCGATCGAGAGGTCGAAGTTTCCGGCGGGCGCTCCCGCGACCGTGGTCGCCGAAACCACGACGCGAACGGCGTTGCCCCACGAGCCCGGGCTCGCGGCTTGGAAGGTCATGCCGAGCACCGCGCCATTGGCGGTCCCGCCCGACATGCCCGAGACGGTGATGTTCCCGCCCGAGTCCACTTCGGTGACCGACACGTTCCCGGCCGTTCCGACGTTGTCGTTGGTGAGCGTGACGGTAGCTCCCGTACCGGACGCCGTGACGTTGAAGGTCTGCGCGTTGATGGCCGTGCGGAGATTCTGCGCGGTGGCCGAGGCCGACGCCCCGATCGCCACCGCGACGTTCCCCGACACCACGCCCGCGCTCGTCCCACCGGACATACCGGTAACCGTGGCGTTGGTGATGTTGTCGGTGATCGCCACGTTGCCCAGCGTGCCAGTGGCATCGTTCGCGAGGTTGATGGTCGTTCCGGAGCCCTGCGAGGCGCTGATCGCCAGGTTCACGCCCTGCGCGTTGATCGCGGCGATCGTGTTGGTCACGGTCTCGGCCGTCGAAGCGCCAATGGCGATCGGCACATTCGCGCCCGCCGCCGAGAGATCGTCGCCTCCGGCCATGCCGGTGTCGGACAGGAAGGTGCTGACGTTGACCGGTTCGGTGATCGCCACGTTTCCGGCGACCCCGTAGTTGTCGTTCCGGAGGTTGACCGTGTTCCCACCCGTGATCGAGATCGCCGTGACAACAAACGTCGGGGCGGCGTTGATCGCGTTGAACAGGTTCGTGAGCGTGTCGCTGAGGGTCGCGCCAATCACCACGCGACGCAGCAGCGGCGTCTCGACCACGGACGCGTTCGAGTCGAACTCGAAGGTCACGTTCACGCTGCCGTCGCCGATGAGGAACTGGTCACCGTCGGTAGGTTGCCCGCCGAGCACGAGCGTGCCGGTCGCCTTCGCAGCCGTGTCGTACTCGAAGGTGATAGCCGGGTTGACGCCGTCGTTGAGCACGAAGGTGTCGGCGTCCACGGGCTGACCCGTGAACACGAGCGTCCCGGTGGCGGCCGTCGCCTTGTCGAACTCGAAGGTCTTCGACGTGGTGCCGTCCGAGATCGTGACGCGGTCCCCATCCACGGGGTTGCCGGTCAACGCCACCGAGCCCGTGGCACGGTTGCCCTCGGGCCCGAGTACGTTCGCGAGCGCGCTCGCGACGGCCGAGTCAGCGACGCGCAGGAAGAAGCACTGCCCGCCCTCTTTGAAGAACTCGATCGCGGCGAGCAAGCCGTAGTCGTTCTGCGTGGGCAAGCCAAACTTGCGAAGCAAGTCCGACTCGCTCGTGCATAGCGTCGCAACGCCTACCTTGCCCTTCGTCGCGCCACCGACGATCACCGGTAGGGTGGTCGCGGCGAGCGGTTGGGTCGGGACTTGAACGAGTTCGTTGGTGATGATTCCGGGAGACTGTGCCATGTGCGTTGGGTCCTCAGCGCGCGGGTTCGATCTTCAAGATTCCGCGATCGGCCAGACCGCGAGTGTAAGCGTCGATCTGCGTCTCGTAGTAGGGGGTGGAAACGCCCCGCGCCATCAGGCGGACCGGGACGCTCGAACCATCCTCGCTGAGGACGGAACACTCGATCAGTTGGTCGCGCAGGTTCCTGATCTGGACCTTCGGTTGAGGCGGGGGAGCCACGGGCTCCACCACGCGAGGCTTGGGAACGGGCGCGGGCACGAGCGGTAACTCGACGGTGCTGCCCTCGTCGTCTCCAAAGCGTCTGCGGGGTTGCTTCGCCATGCCAGAGTTCCGGGTTGGTGTCCTGCCGGAGCGCACAGTCTAGGCCCTAGCCCGAGGGCGTGTCTACAACCTGCCTCGGTGCCTGAAATCGAGGAGAGCACGGGCACGCCGGTAGGTGATGGTCAAGCGGGCGGTAACGGGCGTCGAAGGCCGATTTTCGGCCCTCCGCCAGCGCCTTGACCAAGTACGCGGTGAGCTGCATCTGCTTGAACTCGACCGGACGTCCGGCCCGTAGCTGCTCGGCCAAGGAGCGCTTTGCACGTGCCGAAAACGCCACGACCAGCTCGTTCAGTGATCGCCCCTGACAGATGCACACGCGCGCGCTCATACCTCGGTGCCTCGCCACGAACCGAGGAACGGCTGCACGTACACCGCATCGACCGGGATGGTGTTCGGCACCGTGACGGTCACCGAGCCCGAAACGGGGGTGAACAACGCGACCAATCCGACCTCCTGCGACGGGTCGATCGAGTACCCCTGGGCCCCGACCAGGATCGTTCCAGCAACCGCGCCAGTCCCGAACGCGAGCACGACGAGGTGGGCTCCACCGCCGAGACCTGTCCAGGTGTGAACCGTGTTGGGCCCGGACGGGACCGAAGAGTCGGGAGGCGTCCGCGTCGTACGAACGTGGACCAGACTCACGTCCGCGAGGTAGGTGATGGCGGACGACCCTGCGCCTTGCAACGTGCAGGAGAAGATCGGCTGCTCGATCAGCGCGAAGAACTGGAACCCGGTCCAGGCGGCACGGGCAGGCAGGTTGAAGCGCCGATTCGGAATCCACACCACCGGCTCCACGCCGGGATCGCGCGACGAAACCTGGACGCGGGCCAAGGCTGTCGAGCGGTACGCAGCGGCCAGTGAAAGCACGGCGCGGTTCTGGTTGTCGAGCGGCACGGCGCGATTCGAGATCAGCACCTCATCGGTCGAAGCCGTGACCGTCACGCGCAACCCGCGCGCTCCAGGGCGGGGTTGCTGTGAAGAGAGCTGCACTGTCGCGGCTCCTGCGCGCGGCCAGTGTGTCGGGATCCGCGAGGGTGGCAGGTAGATCGAGAACAGGTTCAAGCTGACCGGCGAGGACGCGGGCGACGTGCCGGTCAAGTCATCGCTCACCTCGCCCTCTGCCACGTCGCGCTCCGACACTGCGAGGTCATGGACGTAGCTGGTTGTCGCGTGGACGTTGCGGAAGAGCCAGGTGCGCAGGCGGAAGGTGTATTCCGACCGGATGTACCGGGAGCCGTCACCTTCCAAGTCCGACAAGTCCGACGACCCCTCGAACACGAGCCGCTGCTCGATCGTCCCCCACGGATCCTCGTGCTTGACCGGGATCAACACCTCGGACTCCGCCACCCCGATCGAGCCTAGACGGCTGTGAACCCACTCACGGAAGAAGACCTCCGTGTACCGTTTGAGACACCAAAAGGTGACTTGGTAGGTGGTCTCGTACGCCCCGGGCCAGCGGTGCTGCTCCCACGTCTGCGTCACCTGATTGAACACCTTCCGACGGAAGACCTTCGGCACTCCGGAGTCTTGCGGATTCGGCGTCGGATCGTTGCGCACGATCGACACGAGCGGCAGCGGCAGCACGGCGAAATTGCTCTCGGCGCGCGTGCGTAGCTTGGCCGCGTTCTCAGCCTGCACGAGCGAGTCGTTTCCAGCGATCCAGCCGGTATGAACGAGCCGATCCACCACGGCCGCCACCACGCGATCTGGCGTCGAAAAGACGCGCAGCACCGAGACGTTGTTACGGTCGATCGGCGTCAGCTCGTGCAGATCGCGATTGTCACCGTAGTCCACACGCAGCTCACCGAGCCAGTCGTGGAGCGCGGCGTCGTGCCGTCGCATCGTATCCTCGTAATTGTGAGGCGTCGCCATCAGCGCGTTCCGTTCAAGGCCCGCCGTACATCCGCGACATCGAACGAGCGGGCGTGCAACCAGTGCATGTACGGAGACAGCTCCAAGAGCGGCATCTCGTACCCGGGCAGCCCGCGCGTGTGTCCGACCAGCTCACCGTGCGTGCGCTCTGCGAGGTAGATGCGCGCCGGGATCGTACCCATGTACGGCCAGTTCTCGGACTCGGCCGGGTCCGGCTGGATGAGCAAACGCTTGCCGCCGATCAGCACGATCAAGCAGTGCATCGCACGGTCGAACTCGTCATCTTCGAGCCTGAGCAAGGGCTCGGAAAGCGCGAACGCCTTCAAGACCGTGACCCCGAGCCGCAAGTCCAACATCACCTCGATCTTCGCCGGTGAGTGAACGCGCACGGTGCGTCCGTCGAACAAGTCGGACGGCATCACGCACCTCTCTTCTTGTGCTCGCACATCAGGGCGCGCCACAACCGCAAGTTGGTGTTCTTCCAGAAACCGGTGCCGCGATCCTGGAGCACCGCGAACTCGTCACCGTCCCAGATGAACTTGTCGCCCGGGTACACGGTCAAGCCGATGCGGTCGAGGATGATCGACGGCACGTGAACAAGGATGTCGCGCATCTCGTCGAAGCCATACCGCTTGAGATCGTAGTCCTTGGCCTCGCGCTGGACACGGGCACGGATGAGCTTGGGTGCCGCGTACCGCTCGATCTCTTCCGTTCCAGCCTTCACCGTCGTGTTCAGATGTGGCTGCTGCCACGGCTGCCCTGCCAACGCAGGATCGACCTGCTCTCCCCACAGTGGATCGAACGTGCTCTGCCCGACCGCACCGACCGGTGCAGGGCCGCCCGCGACCGAGTCCGGTACCGCGATCCCAACGGTACGCAGCACGCTGTAGTAGGTGATGCGCGGGAAGAAGCGGTCAGCCTCCTCTTCGATGAGACGGAGCTGCACCCGCAGATCCTTGTCGAAGGCTTCGGGGAACAGCGTGTCGTGCAGATACGCCTCGGGCAGGTACATATCAGCGCACCACGATCCTTCCACGAAGACGTCGCGAAGACTTGAGCGCGGCCTTGATCTCCGCCACCAATCGCGAGCGCGTACGACGGAAGCGCGCCTTCATGGATCGCAGATGCGGACCCCAATGCGGGCGCGCCGGGAGCTTCCCATCCAAAGAGCCGTGCTCGTTGTAGATCGCGACGAGGTTCAACGGCGTGTCGGTGATCCGGCCTTCGACATCGCGAGCCATCGCGCGCGGGTTGAAGCCAACGCGGACCAGCGTGCGCTCGTTCTTATGCCGTGCTTTGCGGGTCCAGACGCGAATGTGATCGCGGTACCAGCCCGTAGCGATCATCGTGCGCGAATCCGCGCCTGCGCGCTCTTTCCGACGTAGCCAAGCCGGAGACAGGTTGGTCCCGGACTCGGGATAGAAGACCTCACGGAAGCTCGGGAACGCTTGCAGCTCTATCTTCTCGACGAAGGCGTCCCGCTCCTCTTGCGCGTACCGCTTCACGCCGTCGAACAACTCCGAACGCGCAACATCCCGGACCTCGCGCGAGAGCGTGCGGAAGTCCGGGAGGTGCGATCGAGTCGGGCGGCGACGCGGCATAGGAATGGCTTACCTATTCCGTGATGGGGCCCATCGGAGCACGACGGCGCTCCAACTGCTCTTCGAGTCGTTCACGCTCCTGCTGCGCTTCTTGAAGCAGCTCGGTGTAGTCCACCGGGTCCTGCGCGCCGTCCGGGTTCGTGATCCCTTGGAACTTCCCACGCACCCGTCCGAGGATCTCCTTGGCACACGCCGTCGTATACCGAAGAATCCAGTCCACGTCACCGTTCGGGATGAGTTGCATCCCGTTGCCGATGTTGAAGTCTGGCGCGTAGTACCCGGACCACTCGTACCCGACCTCCACGTCGGACCGAACGATGTCCACGTACAGCGCGAACTGATCGGCCTCCCACAAAGCCTCCCAATCGGGCTCCGAATCCACAATGCGCGCGGCGTCCTCCGAGTACGTGATGCGCTGGAGAAGGTCGCCGAAGGTCTCGCCCGAACCCTGGCCGAGCGTGACACCGGCGAGCGCGGTGTCGAACGGGTCGAAAGGATCGACGGCCGACGGCTGCGTGCGTCGCGTGATGAACTCGACGTGGATGATCCCGGCAAACCCCGGATGCAGGTTCAGCGGAATGAGGTACCGCTTCTGTGCCGTCGTGACGTTGGCGAGCTTGTTCCGACGCTTGAACGGGCGACGCTGGTTGTAGAAATCGAGCGCCTGCTTGACGCACTCGACGTAGTCGTCCTGTTCAAGCTCGATCTGGACGGCCTTCCCGCCAAGTCGCGACTCGACGCGTTTGACGATCTTCTCCATCGAGACGAGTTCGGCGTTCGGCACGGCTTACTTCTTCCGCTTGAGGTTGACCGGCGGCTCTTTCTTGATGCGCTCACCCAGCGTCGGTTCGGCCTTGCGCTTCTTGGCCTTCTTGAGCGGCTCGATCTTGGTCGGCTTTGACACCGTGTCACCGCTCGGCGCCACCACCGATGTCGTGCCATCGGTCGCGCCAACGCTCATCCGCGCCTCACGCGCGGGATCCGCCGCTTCGGCCTGCTTGCGCATGAACTCACGCACGTTCTCGCGCAGTCGCGGTATGGCGTGCGCGTGCATCCCCGGGATCGAGAGCAGATCCTTGTCGGTGAGCGCGTCGAACTTCTCCAGCGTGTCGATTCCGCGTGACTCCATGAAATCGACGATGCTGATCCGTAGCTGCGGCGGCGTCTGACCGGGCGGGTTCGTCGGCGGCAGCACGTTCCGGTTGGCCGGGATGTCGTCCACTTCCTCGTCCTCTCCGGTGATGGGGTTGCGCCGTCGGATCTTCCCCTGCGGGGTAATCACGTCCCCCGCAGCACGAAAGCGTCCAGGAGTCGCCACAGCCGCGACTTGAGGGCGCGCCGCGCCGTCCGTGAGAATCGCGCCGTCATCCGGACGGCCGTCGAGATGATGGACTGGAAGTGCCGGAAACGTCTCCCTCCCGAAGCTCTTCGGGAGCGGAAAGCGATGCAGAGGTCCGGCCTGGCTCATGTACCGAGCCCAGAACTCGCCTTCGACGACGTAGATGGCGTCGGCGCGCCGCGACCGATCGTCGAGCGACTCACGAAACGGATGCACGATCACGGTCTGCCCGCTCGGGTTCTGAACGTAGACCGAAACCTTGCCGAGGTTGACGTAACGCTGGAGAGCCATGAGGTTTCCTTTCGGTGGACTGGCGCGATAGCGCACAGGGATCACGGCAGTGTACGTGGCTCGCTCGGGCGGGTCTACAGCCCGGAAAAGGAAGCGGGTCGGAGCCTCGTTGAGAAGCTCCGACCCGCGATCATCCGACGGTCTCCCGCCAGACGGCTGCTACTAGGTCAGCGAGATGCGCGCGTACATATCGCCGTTCACCAGCTTCGTCGCGTAGCGCGACGCCAGGCCGCGCTGGTTCAGGAAGTCCGCCGTCTCCAGCACGTTCGTGGTGTAGAGGAGCTGGTACGGCGCGTACACGAACCCGGCCTCGAAGAAGTCGCGGCCCTTGAAGCCCATGAGCGCGTTGCCACCGGCAACCGCGCCCGGCTCTTTGTCGAGGTGCAGATCCTTGTAGACCCGGTACTGACCCATCAGGTCACCGATGTAGTGCAGCCCGTGGACCGACGTGCGCGGCGCGCGGACGAACATCGAAGCCGGGAGGGACTCGATGAGGTTCGCCATCGCCGTGTCCACCACCAGCCAGTTGCCGTACGCCTTCTGGGTACGGGCCCAGATGTTGTTGCTGGCGACGTTGAGCTGGTAGATGAGGTCACGGAAGTGCTCCTGCTGGCTGATGCCGGACGGCACCGCCGTGGCGAAGGTCGCACCGACGGGAGCGACGGCCCAGATTTCCGAGATGATCTGGCGCGCCGTCTCGTACTGCACCTGCTCGGAAGCCCCCGCGACGAGGTTGGGTTCGAGGCTCACCCCGAACTCAGCCAGCACGTCCTGCGTGGCTTCACGGCTGTAGTTGATCTTCATCGCACGGCGCTCGGTCTCGACCGTCTGCGTCGTGATCTGGATGTCGATCTGCGGGATCTTCGAGGAGCCCTCGGAGTCCCACCGGTACGTCGCGGTGTTGGCCGCAGTCGTGGTGAACGTGTCGAGACCGCCCAGCGTGATCGACCAAGCACCGGTCTGGTAGTTGATCGAGCTGGCCGAGATCGTCACGCCGGAAGCGATGAACGCGCCATTGCCGTTGTCCACGAACACGATCACGGCCGAACCGGCGGTGATCTGGAGGCTCAGGGCCACCGTGCCGGGGCGGATGCCGCCGCCGTCAGCGAACTTGAGCGTACCGGAGTCCGTGGCACCGGCCCCGCCGAGCGCGGCGAGCGGCTCACCGTCCACGACTTCGTTCGAGAAGTTGACGTCACGGGTCTGCTTGCCCGTGTTGGCGTCGAAGAGCTTCTGGCCCTGGGTGTAGGAACCCTTCGAGGTCCCGACGATCCAGTTCCAGTAGACGATCGTGGCCGTGCGGCGGATCGTCGGCTGCACCGACACCAGCTCGTTGACCGGGTTCGTCGGGAACGACGCGCGCACGATCGGGAGCAGGTAGTCGGAGAAGCCGCCGACGAGGGCCGAACGGGTCGTCTCGTCGAGCACGAGGCCGCCCTGCTCGGTGAAGCGCACCGCACCGCGCGGGAGATAGCGAGCCATCTCGCGCTTGCAGTTCTCCAGCATGATCGCGGTCTGGGCGCGGAGGACGTCGTCGCGGATGCGCATGTCCGCCTTGTCCGTCTCGACGAAATACTCCTTCCAGCCGCCTTGCGCGACGGGCAGCTCGGCCAGACGGTGCCCGGCGTCGAGGATGCCCTCGTAGATGCCTTTTTGAGCGTACATGATTTGATCCTGTTCTTTTGTGGGAAGTTGGTGGGTTCAGATTCGCTTCTGGAGGCCGGAAAGGGCGGCACCCGCGAGTTCCGCACCGCGCGGCAGAGCCGCATGGCTCGGCTTCGGTGACGGGGCGTCGAGCGACTCAACCAGTCCGACCGGTAGGGAAGTGCGATGGCCGAGAGCCGGGTCCGACGGGGACTCCGTCTTCTTCGGACGAGAGGGCACCAATCGCTCCGCCAGGTCCACGGCCTGAGCTTCCGTCGCCGCCTCACACAGGAGATCGCGGAACGGTTTCAGGTCGGGCCTTGCGTCGATCAGGCTCTCCACTCGTGCCACCACGCGTCCGTTGGCTTCGGGGCCTCGGGACGCTTCCGACAGAAGCTCGTGGGCGAGATCACGCTGCTCGGTTGCACCGCGCAGTTCCTCTCGGACCATCGAGAGCTGTTCCAGCACCTCTTCGTGAACTCGCTGTAGCTCACGAGATCCAGACTCAGCAGCTTCCAGTCGTCGTTGCAGCCCAGCCTGCTCCGTAACGGAGTCGGCAAGCTGCACCTGCAAGGATTCGATCACAGGAGTCAAACCTGATTCCTCGCTCGCCTCACCGCTGACGAGGGCCTCGTCGATCGCCGCGTCGAGGCGCTCCCCGATCTCGTCGTCCTGGCGTAGCTCATAGGCTCGCTGAACGGCCTGCTGCACGAGCGACCAGTCACCACTCCGAATGAGGGTGTCCACGTCTTGCTCGTCAAGCGTCGCGATGACGCGCAGCAGCGAATCGGATAGCACGGTTCGACGCGAAGGATCGAGGCCGACGTGATCGGACTCGACAAGCATCTTGAGGGCTTTCAGGCTCGCACTCACACTCGACCGCGGGCCTTGCACCGGCGTTCGAGTGTTTTCGTTGGTCGCGTCGTTCGCGCCAGGGGCCACGAACGCGCCGGGAGTCGAGGGAGCGGCAACCGCATCCCACGTCTTCATGGTGTAGTCGGCCTCGTTCACCTTACCGGTGTCGTCCACGGATCCGTTACCGCGCGAGCTGACACCCCAGCGAACACCTTTCGCAGTGAGTTCCTGGAGGATCAGGCCCTTCGGGGTCTCCAGGATCTCGAAGCGATTCCAGACCGTACCGTCCTCGCGCAGCTCGGCACTGACCGTGAGGATCGCGGACTCACCGAGATCAGTGCGCCCGTCCTTGGGGTGCTCCAGGTGACCGATCATCGCGCGCGCTCGGATGGACTCCTGCACGTAGCTCTTCGGGTCCCCGATCAGCTTCTCCCAAATCTTGCGCGGATAAATGCGCTGGTTCGCGTTCTTGACGTCTGAGCGCTGCGCCGGGCCTTCGACGATCCACTTGCCACCCTTGGGCAGTCGCACGACCGCGCCCGTGGACAGCGTGCGCTCTTCGAGGTCGAGGTCTTCGTACCGCTCGACCAACTGCACGGCCTCGGCCAAATCCGTGCGCTCGGCCAGCTCGGACAGGACGCGCGAACGATCCCCGAACGCAACCCACGTCTTCCCGTCTGGCTGGCGCACGTAGCCGATCTCGGGCAGACACACGGCTGCGCTCTCGCAACCTTCTTCGATCCAGCCCTCGCAGAGCAGCCGCTTAGAGGTGATTCCAGCCATGACCAGGAGTGTCAAAAGGATTCGGCGTTGGGTTCCGCGCCTCGCGCGGGATGTGCTGAACCACGCGGTCCTGGATGTGCTCGATCCCGCTCGGGATGTATTGGCACAGGCCGAACTCACGCGCGCGGTCGATCAGCTCGTTCACGCGGTCCGCCGGGTGCCCGCGTGACGTGAACACCTGCCGAATCAGCTCGACGTCGTCGTCGAGGGAGAACGTGGTGTGCTCGGTATCGTCGAGATGCAGCGTGTAGCTGCGATCCTCGCGATCGAACTCCAGCACGAAGAACTGTCCAGGAAGAACGTCGGGGATGGGAACACGACCGACGAGCGCCTTGATCGGTGAGAAGACCTTCACCGACCAGTCTCCTCGTCACCCGGCAGCGCGTCTGCCATCGGCGTATCGCAACCCGGACACGCCTTCGGGTAGCGCCCGGGGTACCGAGGCAGCGCGAAGCCACAGACGGCGCACGGCTTGTGCCGATCACCGTCGAGCTTGCCCAGCGCCTTCGCAGCGCCGGGCGTGAGCGCTTCCTGCACCGGCTTCACGGGACCGACTCGCGCTCCTTGAGTTCGAGCGTGCCGTCGAAGTACGCCAGTGCGAGACGGCCATGCGCGTTCGGCGTCGCGGTGGCGGTTTGGAACCGCAGGTAGCGGTCGCTCACCGCCGTCATCTCGATCGCGAACACGACCTTGCCGCCGGGTTGGACCGTGATGGTCCCGCCCGCCACCGCCGCACCATCGACGCGGATCGCACGGTCAGCGTAGGCGTCGGCACCCGCGGGCAAGCCCGGGATGTTGGCGAGGTTGTTGTTGGCCGACTCGTCGATCTCGATCGTGAACGCGGCGTCGCCGAAGTTCTCGACGAGCCCCATCACGAGTCGCGACACCGGAAGGCTGTCGCGCTTCACGATGCCGATCACCGGGGTGACGACGCCTGTCGCGTAGGTGGGACCGGCCGGGAAAACACCGGGCGTGATCGTCGGCGTGAAGCTGCGACCGATCTCGAACTGGACCCACTTGGGGACGGTGGCGTGGGCGGGGGTGGGCATCGTGGACTCCTTGGGTTTGACACCGTGTCAAGCCGAACCGGGCGGGGTGTGAAGCCCGCCCGGTTCTCGTGGGCTAGATGTGCGTCAGAGCGACGTTGCCACCCAGCGTGCGCCACTGGTCGAGGACGTGGTCGGACTCGACGATGAGCTGCGCGCGGACACCGCCCGACGCCTTCACCAGCATGAAGCGATCCACGTTGGCCCGCAGGAGGATCTCGTAGCTCCGGCTCTGACCGAGCCCGAGCGTCTCGTTCGTGACCGCCTCCAGGTGCAGCGCCGCCGTCGTGGCGATGAAGGTCCCGGGCTCGCCCGAGGCTTGCGCGGGCGCGACCTGCACGGAGAAGGTCATGTTGCCCGGGTTCTCGGACTGGTCCTGCACGGCGCGCTCGAACTTGAGGCGCACCTTGGCACCCTGGTTGGCGCGGACGCGGAACCCGAGAACGGCATCGGCCGTGGCGGGTGCGCCGAAATCGAAGACGGCGCGGTGGGCGACTTGGGAGAGCGGCATTGGAGTAAGTTCCTGTAGTAGTGGTTGGTGGGGCCGGGCCCCGGAACACCACCAAGTCTAGAGCCAACCCCGGCCCGGGTCTACAAGCTGGTTCGCACGCCGACATGCCGCTCCAGCGGCAACCGAACCGGACTGTCCAGCGGAACGGCTTCCAGCAGTAGTTCCCAATCGCGACGACGCCACGCCTCCAGCAGGGTGTGCCCGAGGTTCCACGCCAACGCGTTTGCGCCCGTGTACGCCCGGCCCTTGGCCAGGGTCTCGCGCACGTCTTCCTCGCGCAGAGCCCGCCCCTCGAACACAGCACGGAAGAGCCCCGAGGCTTCGGTTATGAGTCCGGTCGGTGCGTTCGACACCCACCGAGGGCCCCGAGGGTGCAGATAGGCCGCGTAGGCCGCCACAGGCTCGCTGTACGCCATCAGGGGCCCAGGGCGCTCTCCAATCGCAGGTGGCGGCGCGGTGCCCTCCACGAGGCCCCGGGCGGCCTTGGGGTCGCGGCTGGCCAACACGCCGAAGCCGACCAGGCTGGGCCAGTTCAAGGCGGGGCGGCCGATGGACTTCTTCATCTCGGCCATGTCCCGTTCCGAAGCCGCACGATAGGTATCGCGTAGCAGCGTGCGCGCCACAAGGGCGAACGGGTTGGCGTTCTGGACGCGGCGCAGGATGGCCTCGCTGACCGCGTTGCGCCCGGCTCCGAACGCCTTCGCGATATCGAGCGGCATCCCGGTCGAGCGGTGGTACTCCTCGACGAAGCGTGCGGCCCTCGGCGGCGTCAACCCGTATTCCCAACGCCACGCGTTGAAGGCGAAGCGCTCGTACACCTGCGACGGCACGAGCTTGAGCAGCGTGACCCACGGGTCTTCCTCGATGAACCCGTTCCGGCGCGCCTCGCAGTAAGTGACGTCGGCCCACGCCTTACCGGCGTGACTGCCATGCAAGCCCCACGATCGAACCAAGGCCGAGTTGACCGCGCTGTGTGCGAGCGCTGCCTCGTGCATGTAGTGACGCTCGTTCGTCACGAAGAACCGGCGCATCCCCGCCACGACCTCCGGTCCGACCGAACCAGAAGCGAGAGCTTCGGCCACGCGCACGCCACCAACATCATCGAGTGGATGGGCGCGATGCAGACAGAGCGCGGCCTCCACCACCGAACGGACCGCTTGCGGCACCGCGAACATCACCGCTTCCTCCGCTCGCTCAACGAACGTCTCAACAGCATGGTGGCTCCTCGGTGATCCCACAGGCACAGCGTACGCAGGTTTTCGAGCCCGAGCGCACCTCCACCATCCACGACCGGGACGATGTGATCGGCATGCCAAAGCGTCCCGCTGCGGTAGTGCGGGATGCCGAGGACGCGCACCACGACACGTCGAAGCCGGTACGACATCCCTGAAATCGCGCGCTTCAATCGCGTGCAGTCCATCCCGCACTGTGCGCACACGCCCTTGTCACGCTTCCACACAGCTCGACGCGCATGGGATTGGCTACGCCGGATCAAGAACTCATCCACACACTTAGCGCTGCACCACGAGCGGCGGCGACCCTGCACCTCGTTCCCGCACCAACGACAACACGCGCGTCCGTTCGGACCGCGCAGCGTGCCGGTCGGGTTGGCCATGAGCGCTTCCAAGCGCGCCCGCGACAACAACACGCGAGGCATCAGCGCTGACTGCCGCTGCCACCGAGGACGCCGCGGTCCTTACGGCTCAGTAGCTTCTCACGGTTCGCCGTCGCCACGTCCTCCAACGAGACGTCGAGCTGGCGCGCGAACAAGTTGGCGACGTAGAAGACGTCCGTGAGCATTGGAGCTGGAGATGCGGCGTCGTGACCGTCGAAGAACACGATCGCGCACACCTCGTCTCCGAAGCGCGACGCGCACTTGAACAGTGTCAGTGCCGTATAGGCGAGGCCCGTCGGCGTGCCCATCCCAGGGATTCCGTGACGAAGTTCATCGCTCGGCGGTTCCGAAACGATCTCCGACAGGTCCAACTTCAACTCGCGTGCTGCGCGTGCCAGGTACCACAGCACGTCACCCAGCTCTCCCTTGAGTTTCTCCGCGCGCTCCGGCATCAACGCGTTGCCATCGTCGCGCATCATCTTCTTGACCTGCTCGCACAGCTCACCGCTCTCTCCGGCCAGCCCGAGCGACACGTAGATGGCGCCGGTTGAACTGCCCTGCCCCGGATAGATCGCGGTCTCCTGCGTGCGGGCTTGATACTCGTTCCAAAAGTCGGTCGCGCTCATGGTGCGGTCGCTAGGCCGGGGGTCCTTGGTAGATGGCTGCCGCTTTCGGCGCGCGTTCGTCCAGATAGGGAACGGGCACCGGAAGCGTGATCGTCTGATCCATGTCGTTCCAACAGCCGAAGCCGATGCTAGGTTCGCTCGTCGGCCGTTGTTCGGTGATGAAGCTGTACCAGTTGACGAGATCCACGCGCTCCTCCGCGAGCATCGCGATCGCCTCACGGTACAGGTGATACAGCTCAGGCAGGACTTGCGCTTGCTGCGCGGCCTGTCGCCACGGCTGGAATCCGGCGATGAACGACTGCCCCACCTCGTACAGCTCTAACCGGGCCTTGAACCGGTCGGCGAGCGCACGGTGCTCGCGCAGGCCGCTGCGTAGCTTGGGAAACGACGCGCGCGCTGCCTCGATGATCTGGAGCGGCGTCGGGCAGTTCGGGCAGTCACCACCCTTCTCCGCGCCGACCATCCAGCCTTCGATCGTCTCCTTCAACGGCCGGAAGTAGCAAGCCGGGCCTAGCGCATCGACCCGCGTCCCGGGCGGAAGCGCCTCCAGAATCTTGCGCATGAAGGGCGGCGCGGTCGTGTGCCCGGCGACGTACCGGCGCGCGGTCGGGAAGATGCGCGCCATGTACGACCAGAACAAGGCGAGCTGACGGGCGATCTCCTGCTCCAACGTCAATCCACGTGCAGCCGCTTCGGACTGGAACCAGCGATTCTGCGGGAATCCTTCGTTCCACACCTCGTTCGACAACTCGATCGTGACCTGACGAAGGGGAGACAACGTGCGCTTGATGGCCTGGAGCTGCCAGGTCACGAACTTCAAGTAGTCGGCCTCGTTGATCTCTGCCGTGCGGTGCGGGATCTGGAAATGCAGGTCCGCGCCGACCTCGTTGCAGAATTGTGCCTGGTACTCGGGGCAGATGCCGCGCTTGGTGCCCTGACTCGGGCTCTGCGGCGTGATGACTCCGGCCAGGTCGAAGACGAACACGCCCTTGCCGTAATCGTTGACGCGCGTCCAATCGAGAGTGCGCCATGTGCTCGGACCCGCTCCGTTGTTCATGGCTCGCGCTTTCTGCACGTAGGCGGGCCAGAACAACGGACGAGTCGCTTCCATGCCGGGAAGCCAGATCCGAACCCGGCTCACGGGCGGGGTGAAGATCGCGAACACGGATCCCTCGCGCTTGAGCTGCACCACGACGCGGTTGGCGCTGCGCGACAGCTCCTTCACGACGGCCGAGCCGCGCAGCGACACGTCGCCACCCTCCTCCCAGGTGACAACGTAGTCGCCCTCCGGGATCGTCCCGGCCATGTCACCGAACAGACGAGCGGAACAGCGTTCGGCGGGCCACCTATCGAGGCGCACCGAAGCAAGCTCGTTCGTCGGCTGACCTTGCTGGTCCAGGCGCACGAACTCGGACGCGCGCTTCATCGCGTCCGCGAAGACGATCTCACGCCCCCACCAGCGGTGGAAGCTCGGGTTCATGCCGAACTTCATCCCGCGACGATCCAGATCGAGTACGGGCCGACCGTCAGCGCACTGTAGTGCCGCACCTGCACGTAGTAGACGCCGGGCTGGAGCGTCACGGCCAGCCGCGCGTTGTTGCGCCGCCCGCTGTCGTCGTTCTGCGCGACGAGTCGCGTCAGATCATTCGGACCGTACAGGTGCAGGTACGTATCCGAGACGCCACTCGTCTCGATCACGTAGTCACCGGCGACCAACACAGTGAAGCGGTACGTGTCGCGTTCGGCCGGGACGTCGATGCCCGCGCGATGCGACTTGAGGATCGGAAGCTCGGGCAGCTCCTCGATCTTCGCCTTCGGGTACATGACCTCACTGCCGACGAAACGCTTGTCCGTCTCAGACAGCTCGGTGTTGAAGTCGGTCCCGACCCCCGACTTCACCCACGAACCGGGGAAGGCGTAGAGCATGATCGAGCGCGGGTCGAAAGCGGTGCCGTTGACCTGATCGTCGCGGTACTTGACCAGGACGTTGTGCCAGATCGTCGCCTCGTCCCAATAGTTCGGCGGACCCGAGAGGTCGGCGATCACGGCCGCTTCGTTCCACTGGATCCCACCGTCGGGGTTCTGGTGCTCGTGCGCGAGACCGATCGCATGCCCGAACTCGTGTAGCACGACGGCCTCATCGAGCCAGCCGAGGTTCAACGTGGGGGCTTCGAACGGGATCTCCAGGCAGTCGATCCCGATGTACGACCACGAGCCGTCGGACTCGTCGAACGCGACCCGCACGTGAGCCGAGCGCGACGTCGTGAAGTCGAGCTTGAGGTTTGCGTGCTCGGCCCACGCAGGAGCGTGCTCGCGCACGAAGCTCTGCTGGAGGCTGTCGCCGCCCATGAACCCGACGGTGATAGTCGAACCGTTCGGCCACTTGCGGTCGCGTAGCGCGATGGCACGCGCGATGTGTCGCCGCCCAGACGGCACGGCCGTACGCGGTTTGACCAAGTCACGGGGAAGGATGCGGTCGTAGCAGAGGAGGCGGCTCATATGGATGGGGTGGCTTGCTTCCAGTCGCAGTCGGCACCGTGGACCTGCTCGGCCCAGCGGCGACGGATCACGTCCACGTAGGCGGGTTCGAGTTCGCAAGCATAGCAGACCCGCGCCAGCTCTTGTGCAACGACCAGGGTGGTCCCGGAGCCAGCGAACGGATCGAGCACGACCTCCTCAACGTCGGTGGAGTCCTCGATGAGCTGTCGAATCAGGTCCACGGGCTTCTGCGTGGGGTGCAGGCCGTTCTTCGACGGACGCGCCACGGGCAGCACGTTGGACCGCGTCACGGCTGGATGACGCGGCTCGGCGTCGCGGCGCGAACCGAGCAGGCACAGTTCGTACTGCGGATGGTAGTCGCCCGGGGACAAAGGATGTGCGTCCTTGGCCATCACGAGCCAGCGATGCACCAAACCCTTGTGCTTGAGCCAGGACGCCTGGAGTGTGTGCAATTCGCGGGCGGACCAGAAGATGTAGATCGCGCCGGAGGCTGAATCGAGCGCGGTCGAGACCAGGCGATCGACGAACGCCTGCCACTCCTCTTCACTCTGATCGTCGCCCTCGATCGGCTCGCGGAGCTTGTCCTTCCGAAAGTGCTTCCCGCTGGTGTACGCGACGTTGTACGGCGGGTCCGTGATGATGACGTGGGCGTAGTGCTCGGGGAGCAGCCGCGCCACGCCCTCGACGAAGTCGCCACAATAGAGCCGGTGGTCACCGAGTTGATAGACCTCGCCAACCTTGGACACGACTTCCTCGTCGAGGGTCGGCGGCTCATCGTCACCCGCTTTTGGCCCGGTCGAAGCGCGCATGCGCGCGGCTTGCTCACGGATCTTCTTGGACGCCGCTTCGAAGCGCATGAAGTCCGGCTTCGGTAGTAGCTTGCGCAAAGAATCGAGCCCGGCCGTCACCTTCAACGGATCGTACGCGCCCTGGAGTGCCGTGTTGTTGAGCGCGAGATTCGCTGCCAGCTCGGCCGCGTCGTCGAAGCGCACCACGATGCAGTCCGCGTGCGTGTACCCGCTGTCGAGGAGCACGCGTATTCGCTGGTGTCCGCCGACCACGCGCTTGCGTCCACCGTGCGTGTTCACGACCGGGGCTTCGAGCATCCCGAAACGCTCCAGCGATTCGGCGAGTCCGCGCTTCGCGTCTTCGCCAATGCTGCGGGGGTTGTAATCGGCCATCTCCAGCTCTGAGAGCTTGAAGCGCTTCACCTTGACGTCCGTGTTGATCTGCTTGCTCACGAAGATTCCTCGTCGCATTCGCCTTCGAGCAAGGCTTGTAGTTGGTCAGCCGGAACGTCGCGCGAGAACAGCTCCAGTTCGATCTTCCCGACGCGCGTCAAGGTGAAGTCAGCGAGCGTGAGGATCTCATGGTCCTCCTCCCAAGACTCCCCGACCTCCACGTCGATGTATTCAGGCCCCGGCTGTACCCATCCGCGCGCCGCGAGGATGCGCATCGTGGACGCGGGGAGTCTCCGACACCGCGTCGTCACGCGATACAACTCGGCGAGCAGTTGCTCGTCGAGCGCACTACGGGGCATCGGTGCCTCGGCCAAATCGCGCACGGATGCGTTTCCCGAGACTCCGATAGGCTCGGCCTTCCATGATCTTCTTCCCGTTGACCGGGAGACGCTTGGCCAACGCAACACGCAGCTCGTCATTCTCCCGCAGAGTCGCTTCGTGCTCGGCCAGCAAGTCGTACCCGGTCCCGGCCCGCACGTAGCAGGTATCGGCGTGACGGCGGATCCCTTGACACACACGGCAGGGCTCGCCGCGTTGCCACCCATGCTCACACACGCGCTGCAACGCGGCGAGCTGGACTGAGGCGGCGGTGTGCTTTGTAACGGCCTCCTGTAGCTGCTTGACCTGGGGCGCGAGCGTGTCAAGCACCCCGGTGACGGACTCGATCGAGTTCGGCGGCACAAGTCCACACTCGACCGCCCATTCCACCACCTGCTCTGCCTCCGAACTCATGCGACCTCTCCTGTTTTCTTGCGCCAATCGACCTTGTCACCGTGGACGAACCGAGACCAGCGGTGCCGCACGCGGTCCATTTCGCGCGGGCTCTGCACGTAGCCGACTAGCTTTCTCCCCGCCTTCTCAGCCGCTATCGCGGTCGCACCCTGCGCGACATGCACGTCAAGCACGACCTCCCCGGGTTGCGAGCTGTTCTGCATCGCGAACAGCGCCAGCTCAACCGGGACGTCACCCTTCAACGGGGCGGCACCGAGCGTGACCAAGTTCGACTTGTCGCGCCCACCGTAGAAGAAGTGCGTGACGTCGCGGTGCCATCCATACAAGACGGGCAGCGTGACGTCGCGGTACAGCTCACCCTTGCGTCCATCCGTCGAGTGGTGGGCGATGAGGAGGTTGCTCCAATGCCCACCGAGCGAGATGAACCGCCACTGCACCTGTGCGAGGTGTTCGAACGACGTGGCCAGGTACACGGCCCCACCGCAGTTCTGTAGTCCGTGAGCTAGGTACAGGTCGAGGTACGGATCCTTGAAGCGCTCCGGTTGGGCGAAGCGAGAGAAGAGCATGTTCGAGCCCTTCAAGCCGAAGACGTCGAGCGACCCGGGCTTGCTGATCCGCCCACAATAGAGTCGATGCTCGCCGAGCTGATAGACGGCACCGACGCGCGACTCGGGGGCGGTTCGAGAAAGCTGGGGCGTGTCGTCATCCTCCACGCGACCGTGCGCAGCCTTTGCGCGCTCGCCACCCTTGACGGTGCCGACCGACAAGTTGCGCATCGTCGAGCGGTACAGCACGTCGAAGCGCAGACGTTTGAACAGAGCGTCATGGCTTTCGCCCGCGGCCTCGCGTAGTCGATCCATCACCTCTTTGACAAGGTGCGGCACGAACTCACCACGGATCTCGGTGTTGTTGAGCGCGAAGTTGGCGAGCTGGGCCGTGTCCTTATCCAGCTCGACGACCACGCACGGCACTACCTCCTCGCCCGCCTCGCGCAGGACCCGCACCCGCTGATTCCCGCCGACCACGACGTTTCGTCCGCCCTTCACGTTCACCACCGGCAACGTCACCAGGCCGAAGTCGGCGAGGCTCTGCGCGAGTCCCTGGAGTGCAGCGTCCGTGATCGTGCGGTTGTTGTAGTCGGGTTCGACGAGCGACTGAATCGGCAGGCGCTTGACCCGGATCTCCGCGACCTGCGCGACTCCGCCTTTCTTCTTCATCGCAGCTCCGGCTTCTTGGTGGTGCGCGCTTCACGCTGCACTTCGATGCAGCGCTCGTGCGCGTGGCGCTCTGACAACCCGACACGCGGCACCGGGACACGCACCTTGCGCGCGACCTCGTGCTTCTCGATGGCCTGCTCGCAGATCGCGCACTTCATCCGAACGCCGGTAGATCGAGAACCACCCCGGACGACTCCTTCTTGCTGCGCATCAGCTTGAGCAGGTACGGGTTGCCCGCCACCACGCGCCCCTTGCGATCGAAGCCGAGCTTCTGCCCGCGCCGAGTAGTACGCCAGCGGATCAGACTCTCCGGCGCATCGACATCAGGCTTCTTCGCTGGCGCGCTGGCGGGTCGTGCGGACTTCGACGCGGCCCGATCCATGTCCAGCTCGTCCGTGCGGATCAGATACCCCTTCCCGCTCGCACTCCGAAGCCGCGACACATTGTCGTTGTCGGGCGCGGGATGCCGGGTGTAGGTGCCGGGTGGGATCGGCCGTCCGTGGATGTCGCGCAGGTCGTTCTTCGCGGTCAACGACACGGTGTCGCTGTCCTTGCCCAACGCGCGGTGACGCTCGCCGGAAGCGAGCTGCCCCCTAACCCATCTCCGTCCGACCGGGTTCTCGACAGGCCCGTCCACGAGGCGCAGGGCGACGCGCGCGAGCTTCGGCACCAGATCGCGCGTGACCTCCTCGGGCGTCAGCTCCTTGTCGTTCACAACGTTGGCGAACTTGCCGCCGAACATCTCCTTGTAGGTCTCCTTCGCGGCCTGTGAGAGCTTGTGCGCGTCTTTGAGGACGTCCTCGGGCACGACGCGCGCACGCTTCTTGTTGCGAGCGAGCGCCACGTCGAGCGGCACGTCCACGAACACCATCGAGGTGTCGTAGCCCAGAGCTTCCAACTCGGCCTTCTTCTTCTTGATCTTCTCGGGGTTGTCACCGGTGCCGTCGATGATGATCCCGACGCGCCCATTGGTGAGCAGCTTCTCCTGCTTCGCCGCCATCTCCTTCGCCCGCGGACGTAGCTTCTGCGCTTCCGGGCTGCCCACGTCCTTCTTCGTGTCGAGCCCGGCCTTCTGCATGAGGCGCTCGAAGTGTGGGTCCGTGTTGACGAAGCGCAGGCCCGTGTCGCCGAACGTCTTCTTGCCGATGAAGCTCTTGCCCGAGCCCCCGCCTCCGGCGAGGAACACGGCCTTGAGGACGTGCGGGTCATCCACGCCCTCCTCCAACCCCTCAACGAAGGCGTAGACCGCGCCGTCGAAGCGCAGACGATGCGCCGAGGTCAGGGCCTTGAGCAGCTTGCGCAGAGCCGCCCGATCTCCACGGAAGAAGCGCTCGTTCGAGAGCTGCGCCCACAGCTCATCCTCGGTCGCCCCGAAGCCGCGATCGGCCAGGAACCGGATGACCTCGCCCTTCATCGGTAGCTGAGTCGTGGCGAGCAA
>ERZ1292625.302-Hain-H41-01um-R1-302-length-80890-cov-7_pt1 | contig 80890 bp, 168 predicted proteins | sample MGYA00564400_ERZ1292625 | MGnify/ENA primary metagenome ERZ1292625 (study PRJEB36523, sample SAMEA6512639) | groundwater metagenome | collected 2019-01-08 | study: AquaDiva: Metagenomics assemblies of 32 groundwater samples | reverse complement strand
GAGCTGTGAGGCGCCTTGGTGTGGCTATCGTGTCGCTGGCCTGCCTGGGTTGGGGCGGGTGGGTGATTGGCGACACGATCAGGACGGAACGCATCCGGGCATCTGCCATCTCGTCTTCCGGTCAGACGACAGGCCGGGCCCTCCTGGCGGACGGAAATGGTGGAACGGCATGGGGGGTCGCATCGGGCCTCGTTTCGTCCGTCCATGGTCGAGCGGGGGCCGTTACGGCCCAGACGGGTGATTACACGGCGGCACAGGTCGCGGCCCTGGCTCTAGCGGGGGGGCAGCTTACCGGGAACGTGACCTTCTCTGGCGCCCAGACGGTCGACGGCCGGGACCTATCCGTGGACGGGACGAAGCTGGATGGGATTGCAACGGCCGCCATCGCTACCGTCCAGACGACTGGTGGAACCCTATCTGGGGCCGGCACGGCCGGCAGCCCCCTGACGGTTGCCGATGGAGCAATCAGCCAGGCCAAGCTGGGCACGCTGGCCCTCCTGCTGTCTGATATGGGCTGGTTGCCAGTAACGCAGTCCTGGACGCTTACTATCCTACAGACGACCGTTGACCTGACAGAGGTCGTCCAGCCCGATTTCTACCCATTCGTTCACTGCTACGTGGACCGGGAAAGATGGCTACAGGTGGCCAGTCTACCCGTGGCCTTCCAGTACGAGGTGATCGAGACGGGTGGCGTAACGCAGGTCGTCCTGGGGACAGCTCCTGGCATTGCCCTGTTGGTCTGTGATTACGTCTATGAGGTCGTGCCGTAGGGGGGATCCAGTGGGTGATACGTTCAGGACAGAAAAGGTTAGGGCGGAAGACCTGTCCATGCAGGGCCTTCCGGCCGGATACGTCATCGTGTCTGATGGGGACGATCGGGGTACCCCTTCCCCCTATCCGCCCTCGACGGGCAGCGTGGCGGTGGCCACGACCGGAACGGGCCTGGCAGGCGACGGCTCAACCGGCTCCCCCCTCCAGAATACCGGTTATGTTCCAGGTGGCACCGACGTCGCCGTTGCGGATGGTGGAACGGGGGCTAGCATCGCTGCGAACGCCCGGACGAACCTTGGCGTGGGTACGAGTGACAGCCCATCCTTCAATCAGGTCACGACGACCGTTGCCACCGGTACTGCCCCGCTAGTGGTCACCTCCACCACGAAGGTCACGAACCTCAACGCCGACATGGTGGACGGGGCGAGTGCCAGTGCAACGCCCGGGAACGGGATCATTCCAATCGCGTTGGCAGGGTCAAACCTCGACACGGGATTCATCGCGACCGGTACAGCGACGTCTGGGTTTATCCCAGTTTCTGGAGGATCTGGTAGTGCTGCATGGACCGTGCAGCCGACACTATCTACAGTATCAGACGGTGGCTCCTCCGTGGCAGTATCCGGGACGATTACACTGGGGAGCCTGTACCGCTGTACCAATGCGGTCACGGTCCCTATCCTACTGACATGTGGCTCACTGAGTGCCACTGTGACGACCATAAACCGAGTCGGTCAAGGGGCTGTGTTCGTGCATTTAAACGGCGCGAAGTACAGGTCTCAGAACGCTACATATATCGCATTACCACCGGGCAGGACACGCCTCGAGTATGTTGATACTACGGTCGGATTCGTAGCGGACAGAGAAATTGGAGTCGCTTACTCTGATAACTTCCAGTTCGGGATGCATGGATTACTTGGATGCGTTGCTACGATTGACGTACTGACCACCGTCCTAGACATCTCCCCGAATGGTGCGACGGTCACAATTAGCGGGAGTCCTGCGTTTACGGCTGCGGCATCGATCAATGGGCACCCGTGCATTCAGCCCGATGGAGTAGATGACTTCTTAACAACCCCATATGACGCGGCGTGGCAGAATCTCGGACCTCACACGATCTTTACCTACATGCAGACGTCGGATATTACCTCAAGTGCGATCATCCGACATATGAATTCGGGACCCACTACTGGGTGGTCGCAATTCATAAGTGCGGGAGAAGACCTCTCTATGGGTTTCAGCGCAAATTCGTATGAAGCACCTAACTACAAACCAACAAAAAACATCCCATTAATGCTCATTAGCCGCAATGATACGGACGATTTACTCGTCCATCATTGGCTCGACAATAGGGCGACCATTGATATAGGCGGGGTGTCTTCTGTTACCGCGGAGACCACCAATGGCCTGCGCCTATGGAGCACATATGGGGGCACAGCATGGCTCAGCGGGTACTTCATGGCATGCCTGGTCTACACGACCAGCAAAATGTCTGAACGAATGCGCTACGAAATCAAACGATTCTGTGAAATACCATACGAGTAGGAGTCAGTATGCTGAATGTAGTAACGTGGATCTTCCTTATCACACTCGCACTACTTCTTTCGGGTGGAGATATACATATTGCCGCTACGTCAATCGTTTACGTTCTACAGTTGCAGGTGAGGGCTGATCATTGATCCTACAATTGGCACTAGTAATGGGTGCGCTGCTCCTCCTGACGGGCGTCAACTCCGATTCGAAGGAGACACCAATCGAGCGATGGTATCGTGGAAACACTCATGCACATACAGCGTTGTCCGGACACGGCGATTCGAGCCCTGAAGATGTGGCTTCGTGGTATCTGGAGCACGGGTACAACTTTCTCATCCTGAGTGAACACAACCGATTCATCGACCCGACCAAGGTTAGACTACCATCCCCCCGCCGGTCAGACTTCATCCTTATTCCGGGGGAGGAGGTGACCGGGAAGCAGTACATACACATGACGGCGATGAACATACACAGGGTGGTGCCATGGCAGTTCGACGATGAGGACAAGTCTCGCATCGTCCAGGCGCACGCGGACAACATTCGAGCCGCGGGGGGACTACCCATCCTGAACCATCCGAGCTACCGCAAAGCCCTTACGACAGACGACCTACTACCTGTTGATGGACTGCATCTGTTCGAGCTTTTCAACGGACATATGGACGATCACGACGGGGGGAGCGTATCTAATGCACCCACAGCGTCTCTGTGGGATAGTCTGCTGTCCCAGGGCATGGTCGTCTACGGCGTGGCGTCCGATGACTCTCACGACTTCAAGACATTCGGACCTTATCCACTGTCTAACCCAGGACGTGGATGGGTTGTGGTACGCGCACTGGAGTTGACCCCGGACGCCGTCACTGCGTCGATGGATGCCGGCCACTTCTATTCTTCAAGTGGAGTGTGGCTGAAGTCAATTAACAACGGTCACGGTCGCTATGCCATCGAAGTGGACGTTGAAAGGACGCAGCAGGAACTGTCGCAGCCCGGACACATTGGGGATCCACAGTCTTGGAAGTCAGACGACGAATTTGTGATCGACTTCATCGGCTCAGGTGGCGAGATCCTGCACACCAGCCACAGCGACCATGCCACCTTCCAGATGTCCTGGACAGAGTCACCTTATGTGCGCGCTCAGGTGACTTGGGTCAAGAGGACCGAACGCGGGCTCGAGGCATTCTATGCGTGGGGTCAGCCCATCTTTAAGACGCAAGATTCTAGTCGGATCATACCGGAGTAATTCATGGTCACACCAGATGGACTGACCGTCTATAGACCGTGGACGACTAGGCCCATAGTCTATAGACGGTCGACCAGCCCTGATATATGATGTCCTTTCCTGCTCTGGCCGTGAGTAGGGTCCCCGCAAGTCATAATCCTGAAGTTTCACCATAGGAGGTCTTATATGACCCGTCCCGCTACCCAGTCATCCCTACAACCCGTCAATCCCTTCCCCACGCCCCTCCAGGCCATCCAATACCTGGACAAGTATGCCCGCTTCGACTGGGGGCTGGGTCGCCGCGAGATGTGGCCCGAAACGGTCGCCAGGACGGTCAGCTACCTGCACGAGCTGGCCGGTCCCGCCTTGCAGGCCGATGAGTACCGGGAGATTGAACGGGCCATCCACGACCTTGAGGTTATGCCCGCCATGCGGCTGCTGGCCATGGCCGGTGAGCCGGTCCGCCGTCAGGGGATGTGCTCGATCAACTGTACAGGGGCACCCGTCCATGCCCTTGATTCGTTCGTCGAGACTCTCCTGATCGGGATGGCCGGGGGCGGGGTGGGCTATTCGGTTCAACGACAGTACGTCGACCTCTTGCCGACCGTCCAGGCCCAGCGTAAGGCCGCCTGCGCCCACCATGTCGTCGGGGACACGACAGAGGGGTGGGCCGCTGCCCTCCGCTACGGCCTCGACCACTGGTTCGCGGGCTGGGATGTCACCTATGACTATTCGGAGGTCCGGGTGGCCGGCACGCCCCTCCGGACGAAGGGGGGACGGGCGAGCGGACATGGCCCCCTACAGAAGATGCTCGATGGTGTCCGCCAGCTCATCCTATCCAGGGCCGGTCGGCGCTTGCGACCCGTCGATGCCCACCGGATCCAGTGCCTGATTGGGGAGGCGGTCGTCCAGGGCGGGGTCCGCCGGACGGCCATGCTGGCCCTCTTCGACCACGACGATGCCGAAATGTTGTCGGTCAAGTCGGGTGACCTGACGGGCCAGGAATACCTCTGGAACGCCAATAACAGCTTGTGTTGGCCCGAAGCTGGCGTTGGCCGCGATACCTTCGACTGGCACATGGACGAGATGTTCGGTTCTATGAGGGGGGAACCCGGCATCTGGAACCTTTCGGCTCGAGCCGGCATCCCACAACGCAGGCTCGACCTTCTGGCCGAAGATGGCCAGGATCTGCCTGCCTTCTGGCCAGCCGATGTGCCCATCGAGGCGATGCTGACCAACCCGTGTGTCGAATTGCTCTTTATCAGACCATTCGGAGTATGTAACCTAACGACAAACGTAGCAAAATCAGATGACAATATTGACTCACTTCTGCGGAAGTCGCGTCTTGCTGCCCGTATCGGAACCATCCAGACCCTCATCACGAACTTCCCCGGCTTCCGACCCATGTGGGCCTGGAACGTCGAGCGGGAACGGCTGCTGGGTGTGAGCCTGTCCGGTCAGGGCGACTGTCAGGCAGCCCGGGACAACGACGTCAAGCGGGCCTGCCTCCAGGCCGTCCTGGAAGAAAATCGGGCCATGGCGGCCCGCCTGGGTATCCGGGAATCGGCCGGGACGACCTGCGTGAAGCCGGACGGGAACAGCTCGACCCTCCTAAACAGCTCTCCGGGCATGGGGGGGCGCAAGTACCGGCATGCCCTGCGACGGATCGAGATGGCGGATACGAACCCGCTCCTCATCTACCTGATGGCCCAGGGCTGGCCCATGTTGGAGACGAAGACTGGCAAGCCCGGGACGTGGCTGGTCGGCTTCCCCATCGCGGCCCCTCCTGGCGCCATCGTCGAGCAGGACTGGTCGGCCCTCGACCAGCTCGCGGCCTGGCTGGACAACAAGATCCACTATACCGAGCACAACCCGTCCGTGACGGTCATGTATCGGGAGGACGAGGTCCAGGCCATCCGGACCTGGCTCTGGGACCACCGCGATCAGGTCGGCGGGATCGCCTTCTGCCCCATCTCGGATGCCCGCTACGACCAGATGCCCTACGAGAAGATCGACGAGGCGACCTACCTCCAGATGACCGCCAGCCTCCCGGCCCTCGACCTGACCCGCCTGGCAGATTTTGAGACGACCGACATGACGACGTCTGCCTCTGAGGTCGCCTGTGCGGGCGGGGCCTGCCTGATCTAATCTTTCATCTTTTCTATTGACAAAAAATCGATATCGCGATATCCTCTATTTGAAACAAGGCCTGGACATATGGCTGTCTGGCCCGTGCGGATATTTACCTTTCGCCAAGAACACCACTACGTTGGGAGGATGCCATGAACAGCTAGGACTGATCAATCGAATCAAGCACAATACCACTGCCTATACTCGGAGCCTGCCTTGAAAACCTTGCCTGTACTTCTCCTTATATCAATCCTTTTCGCCTCATGTACCGAACAGGTCCGATCTCGCAAGCTGGGGGGCGAAGTCCGCGTCGAGCTGCCGGCCGGTCAGCGGCTGGTCACGGCAACATGGAAGGATGCAGACCTCTGGTATCTGATTCGACCTGCCATTCCGGACGAACCGGTTCAGACCTACCACTTCGTCGAATCGAGCCAGTTTGGCCTACTCGAGGGCCGCGTCATCTTCGTGGAGCGCTAGATGTCGGTCATGACGTCTCTGATTGGACATGCCAAGACCTTCCCCGGTCTTACCACCTTCGGCCATCCGTGGACACCTGCTCACGATGTCGTCCTGGGGGCCATAGAGGGTCTCGTTCGGTCCCGGAATCCGGCCAGCCTCTTCCTGACCAGGCCCTTCCAGTGGAGATCGACGCACCTCTTGACGCGGGTCGTCCCGTCCTGGCTTCGTCTGGGCGGGCTGGACGTCTGTGTCGTCTCACCATCCAGGCGGTATGCGGAAATGAATCGACACGATGACGTACCAAGGGTCCACAGTGCCCATATCGGACAACCCTTGACGGGTTCCTTTTACGATGTGGCCATCGTGGACGGCCTCGTAGAGGGGCCACGGGACGAAGTCGAAGTGGCCTGTGAGTGGGTCGTGCGCTGTCTGTCTCGACGGGCACCGACCCTCATCATCTCACATGGAACCTATCCTGATCCGCGTGTTCAGATTCCTTCAGACAAGGCAATGGATGTCTTCGTTTCAAATCGGTTGCCGCTCATCCATATCGATCTCATGAGGTCTCCATGAAGGTCATCATTGACGGGACGCCCTACGTCCCACAGGTCACCAGCGAACCGGATACGGACATCCTTGACATGACCTTCGAATCGAGAGACCTGGGTCGGGTCGTGACCGTCCGCTACTACCTGAGCAGACTGGCCTGGGTCATCTGGGATCAAGGTGAAGGCCTGAGGGGCAAGAAGCCATTCGGGAACAGCGGCTGGCAGCATGAACTGGCCGGTTGTTTGATTGACCATGGCCGGATTGGGGGCAAGCGGGATGCCTATAAGGACCTGAACGATATCGACTGGGAGGCCGCCAACGTCCTCATCCTGGCTGCCTGTGACCGGCTGGGCGGGGCCGCCTGATGCGGGTCATCACGTCCGCCGACGCGGCCTGGGGGGGGTTCGGGTGGGGGGTCCTGCCCGTTCCTGAACCTGGGGAGAATCCCCGCCTTCCAAGGGCCCCTATCGGACACGGCCACATCTCGGTCGGCCAGCACGTCAGGCGGACCCAGGACCTCTTCCGGGCCCTGGATGACCAGATCCTGCCGTGCCTGGCCGGTCACGAAGTCGTCATGGCATCGAGCGAGAAGCCGGGCATGTTTTCCTTTATGGGGAACCAGCCGGCCATCTGTTACGGGATAGGGACGGCCTGTGGGGTCTTCCAGGCCTGGGTGGTCAGCCGGCTAGGCCTTGAACCGGTAGAGGTCGACCTGCAGGCCTGGAGGCGCTGGTGGGTCCTCAGGGGGGCAAAAAAGGAAGACCTCAAGCTGGCGTCCTGTCAGCTCACGGATGCCCTGTGGGGGGAGGCCCTACTGTCCCGCTATCCCTACCGGAAGGCCGATGGGGGCGCCCGGGGGGATGTCTCGGATGCCTGCCTCCAGGGTGGCCTTGTGGCCGGCTGTGCCGGTGGGCTGGTCCCCATGTCCGCCTTTACCAATCCGAAGCCGGTCAGGAAGGCGAAGAAGAAATGAATACGGTTCTGGTCATCGGCGCCTTCCTGACCCTGCTGAACCTGTTGATCCCGCCAGTCGACACCCGCATCAACAGGCCACCCCGCTGGCGTGAACGGGATAATCCGGTTCCGCCAGACAGGGATCGAAAGCGGGTTCCGCCAATTCCACCACCACAACAGCCGAAATAGGAGATCTTGATGATCCAGCTCGCCAATCTCTACAAACAAGAGGTCCAGGATGGTTTCCGTCGGTCCCTCACCGATCCGCGCTGCCAGCACCTCAACACGACGGCGGGAGGCTGGTCGAATGTCGAGATCGACTTTGCCCCGTCGACCTGGAACCTCCTGCAAGTCGTCAGCGTTGGTTCATGTCCTGATCAGCCTCTTGGATACCTCCAGGCCACCCTGGACCGGGCTGTCGGTATCGTGACGGAGGTCATGGCCCTCCGCTTCACGGCCAAACCGGACAAGACCTGGTCGGCGGACATGCGGACCTTCCTGCGGTCCCTCCTGACCGACCACGGCTTCCGGAAGGTCCGCTGGTCGGCCCTGGCCGAAAACCCGGCCTGTCAGGTCTGGGATCGGCTGGCTGCCGAGCTGGGCGGGGGCCGGGTGGCCCTCTATCGGGAGGAGGTCAAGCGGGGACACGGCTGGGCGGACCTGGTCGTCTGGGAGGTTCGGGCCCAGCCGTTCTAGAAGTTCAGGCTTGCAAACATATTCGGCACCTGACCGCCCTCAGACAGGTATTCGGCCAGGAAGTCCCGAAAGGACACGACCCGGCCGTCCTCATGACTATACTTCAGCCGGTCCATCTCAAGCTCCGGCAACGGACTGGCTGCCGTCTCGAATTCATCTTCCTCCAGGTACCCGGCATAGTAGTTTCCCGCAAAGGTGCTCGCCTCTTCGGGCGAATTGGCCACAAACCAGTCCTCGTCTACCTTGTAGATCCAGGGCATCAAAACCTCCCGTCTATCATCCAGCATGGAAGGACCGGCAGACAAAGCCGGCCTCCAGATTCAACTTGGCCCAGCCCAGAAACCGGACCGTTACGTCCCGTGGGTTCCGGGCCCATGACCTGTCCTCATACCAGTCGTCGCCGTCATTGTCCCAGGTATACCGATACCACCACCCCGTTTCGTCCAGCAGGTATAGCCAGTCCACTGCCCGATCTGTTCCCTCGTTTGGGTGCATCCGACGGGCCACCTCAGCCGACTCGGCCACGACGACCGCATCCGAATAGGTGTCGTAGCCGGTGACGACGTTCTGCGAGATCAGGAAGATGCCGTGAAAGCGGAGAATCATCGAACCGTCCTTTCAATTGGCCACAGGGCCAGCTTGCAACCAGGCCACGCCCGACCCGCCAGCCAGACGATTTCCCTTCGCAGATCATCCTCTGTGACGGGCCCGTCTACATTCCTGGCCAGCCGTCCGGCTTCGACATACAGGCCCTTGTCGGTCACCATCCAGCCCACTATGGGCCGATCTAGATCTGCTGATTCCCAGACGACCAGACCTCCCGGGAAACGGCTGAGTCGTCCTGAAGGTGCCTTGTCGGACATTCTCGATCCTCTAGTGAAAGTGGATGCAGACCCGCAGATTGGCCGGCAGGACCAGCAGGTAGGCCACCGTGGCATTCCAGTGCCAGGCATCTGGGTTGTCGGATGCCATCAGGACGTCGCAGAGCTGGCCCGCCGTGAGGGTCCGAAGGCGCTGGCCCCAGGACCCCGTAACCTTGTTACCCCATTCGTCCCCCACGTGGGCCGTGAAGTCGTCCGGCACCGGCACGCCAGCGGTCGCCTGGAGGGCATCGACGGCCTCAAAGGCCTCCCCACCCGCCTCGAGGTTCAGGACCTCAAAGGCATAGTTGGCATCCGGCCGGGTGCTTGAGAAGGGCAAGAGGGTTAGCATCGTCGACATGGTCAGATCCCTTCCAGGGTCGCCAGGGCGCCCGCCACCAGCTCGTCCTCGTCCTCACAGGGTTCCTGGAGGACTGACAGGGCGGCCAAGGCGGCTTCCTGGACGAGGGTCGGGATGACCGAATAGGGCAGGTCCACGAGCAGCTCGAGGCCCAGTACGGCGTCCACATTTTCTTTGTTGATCTGGTCGATCGCTTCGAATAGGCGATCGGAGAAGGCCCGCTCCATTTCAGAATTTCGGTCCAGGCTATGGGCCCGCTTGTCGCAAATGATGACGATGCGGTCCAGGAGGTTGTCGATGGTCGGTGCTGGCTGGCCGTGAGTCGTTTCCATGTTCTTAATCTCTCCATGTTGTGATCGATTAGCGAACCGCCACGACAATGGGCCAGCCGATAAAGTCCTGCAGGTGGGGGAGGATAAGCGACTCACCTACGATCGGATTGAGGTCATAGGCCGTCCCGACCATGTAACGGCGGGCTGATACCTGACCGACGAAGACGACTGCACGCAAAAGACGATGAGACGGCATGCCAGGCATGGATTCAACGTGCTGTCGGACCATCTCCGCTACTTCCTTCTTCGTCCCGTGGGTCTGCATGGCGGCCTCCGTCGTTCGTTGTTATGAATAGAGTATACGGCAGGATCCGGCATGTGTCAATGAATTATTTTGAAATAATCATTCAACCGCCATGAGCTGATAAGATCCGGTCCTGGTCTTGGAAAAGCGGTCCCACTGTCCGTCCCGGACTTCCGCAAGGTAGTCGTCCCCGTCAGGTCGAAACGTGACTCTGATGGGATCTTGACGTGGAGACGAACAGGTCCCAAAGGACCACCAGACGGCCCGCGGGTCGGCCGCTTCGGCAAGCTGACGACCCGTCTGGACGGCATCCATGGCTTCCTGGTGGGCCTCAAAGGGTCCAAGCAGGATCCAGGTTGCGACCCGATTGGTTATCTCCTGCCCCCGAACAGACACGTAGAAGATCCGGGACTGGTCGATGACGACCTCTGGAGCCGGTCGCGGTTCGGGCGGGGCAGGATGGAGCCGGCCCCAGAGGGACGGATATTCCCGGAGGACTTCGTCTGGCGGGTACAGGCCAGTCCAGGCCCGCGCTTCGGCGAATGCCCGACTGACGCCCTTCTGGTGGACGTCCAGGATCCCACTGTCGGTCAGGAAGAGGTCCAGTGCCCACCGGGCGGCGTCGAAGCCGGACAGGCCGGTCAGGCCTAGGTCACTGGCAGCATCAATCAGCCGTCTGGCCTCGGTCCTCATGGCGTCCAGGGTGCCATAGCGGGCCCCTATCTCGGTCAGAACGGCCCTGATCAGGTCGGTCACTTCCTGGTTATCGTAGGCATCAGGGAGGCGTTTCTCGGCATCCTTCCAGGCCCGCTCTAGCTGCCTGATGGCCAATAGCTTGCTCTCCAAGTTCTTGACGGCAGCCAAGAAGGCATCGCGCGTCATCTCGTAGGGAATCATGTCCCGTCCTCCTGTCTGATAGTCCATACGGATCCGCTTTATCCCTGCCCCTTTCGCAGGCCCAGCGTGACCTTGGCGCTGAAGCGCAGAAGGCGCCCGGCGATCCTTGAGCAGCTTGGTGGGGCCGGTCGTCTGGTCATGATGGTGGGGGCGAAGAACTTTGTAGGCCTTGACGGGGGCGTTCAGTTCTCGATCGGGTCTGGTGCCAAGGGCCGGATCAACAAGGTCGTGATCAAACTGGACCCCTCTGACACCTACACGGTCGAATTCTGGCGGGTCAACACCCGTACCTACGAGATGGTCAAGGTGGACGAGACCAGCAACGTCTACAACGACAGCCTCATGAACGTCTTTGAGGCCGCTACGGGCATGTATCTGACCTTCGGTCGTCGGTCGTAAGGCCAATCTCGCGGATGGAGGATCCCGCCATGCACGTTCACGTCAACGTCAACCCCCTCGTGGGGCCCCGGCCGGGCCTGGCTGCCAGCCTGATACGGACCAGCCTCGAGGTAGCCCTGCCGGCCTGGCGGGTCGAGGTGACCTGTTTGCCACGGATCGACATCGCGGCCTACTACACGGACGTCGAGGCCCTGGACGATGACCTGGAGGCGGCTACTGGTGCCGTCGTGGCCGCAATCGTGAACCTGGCCGACCTGGCCGCCGCGGGAGGACCCGATGCGCTTTGCTAATAGAAACTACCCGTTGCCTGCCCTCGCAACCCCCTGCGGGCTCGAGCTGGCCCACCTGGACACCTACGGGATCTCGATGGAGGGGCCGATTCCGGACCTGACCATCGGGCCGATCGAGGACCAGCTCCGGGACGCCTATCGGGCCGAGCTGGTCGAGATGGGCTACGAGGATCCGGCCGATCAGACCCCCATCCGCTGGACCTGGGACGAGCACGGGAACGTGCTCGAATCCGATCAGGTCCTGGCCTGCCTATCCCGCCTGGACGCCTGTCGCCTCCAGTACCTGAACCGGTGGGCGAACGACTTTGACAAGCGGATGGAGGACGATCCGGACTGGACGCCCGTCTGGAAGGTCAACAACGTCCTCCGGAAGGCGATGCGGGGAGATGGCTGGCAGGCCGCCGTTCGGATCCTGCGTGGCATCCGGGCCTTCTCGTTTGGCCTGGAGGGCTTCTGGACCCGCTTGGACTGGGCCCGCTACTTCAACGAAGCCGGCCATGGCCAGTACAACGGGAAGGTCTGGTATGACGGCCCGCTGGCCCTTGTGGTCGGGAAGGGGGCCGAACCGGTCCTCTCCATCTCATTCGGCTTCCGGGACAGCCACATCCTCGTCCACCAGATCCAGCTCCGTAAGGCGAAGGGCAACCGCTGGCTCTACCGGCTGGACCGGCCCCTAGTCGACCACGTCTTGACCCGTCTTGAGGCCGCCTTTGGCCCCCAGGGGCTGGCCCTGGCCCTTGTAGACGGCGAATCGGCCGTCCAGGCCGTCAGGGACGCCTATCGGGACAAGGCCGAATTTGACGCCAAGGGGGTCGCCGATCGGATCCGGGCCACCTACGATGGACCCCTCCAGGCCTACCGGCGGACGGACCCAATCCGGTTCTGTCGGACCTTCTGGCGGGTCGAATCGGTCTAGTGTTGAATCGAGATAATTTTAGAAAAATATCATTGACACAATCGCGTCTCGACGCTATACTGTATTCAAGAAACATGAACACAGCGGCCCTGCGGGGCCAAACCAGAAGGAGTCCGACCATGAATGCCACCACCGCCACCGCCCGTATCCCCCGCGCCGCCATCATCCGCCAGGACGTGGACCGCCACACGGCCCCCTTCGTGACCCGCTACCAGCAGCGGGCCCTGGCCGCCATCGGGATCCGGGTGACCTCGAAGTGCCGGATCGTGCAGGACCGGGGGGCCTGGTTCACCGTCTACAAGGCGACAAAGGCTGGCGTTGTCCGGCTGGCCCTCGTCAACCTCGACCCGAAGCACGGGGGCGGTCAGGCCAACGCCATGCGGACTGACCGCCTCATCCGCCAGATCCAGGATGCCTACCTGGGCTAACCGGTCAGCCCCTCCTGGCTTTCCCTGCAGGGACCGGATAGAGCTGGTTCACCTGGACCTCGATCGTGTTCCCCTTGGCCGACATGAGGCAGGCCATCGTCCCGAGAACGTCATGGAGCTTCCAGGATCGTCTGCTCCCAGCCCGCCTGACTTCCCCCCCAATCCCGACACAGTCCAGGATCTCTTTGCGTGACCGGAAGGGAAAGAGGCCCGTCTTGAGCGCCCCCTTCCGAATCGCCACGAGGGTCATCCGGTTGGCCAGGATGGCCCGGATGGCATCCTCTTCGCTCGATTCACGGACGAAGTCGTCCACCCCGTCCCTTGTGCAGTCATTGACCGCATCCAGGTAGGGCTTGACGTCGCCTGCCAGGAGACCAGCCACGGACAGCTCGACCTGCCTGTCCAGGCGATCAAGAAGGCTGGTCAGCCCTATAAAAACGGGCCCCCTCAGGAAGGACACCAGGGACGTCCCGTTCAGGTCGTCCAGGGCATCCCGGATGGTATCGGCGGGGCCCATCTGGGTGCTGGCCATGACCTGCCCACCACATTCGATCCGCAGGGTCGTCTTATCCACGTAGTTCCCTTTCAAGGAGTGCTTGGACCCGATTCAACTCTTCTGTCGTGTGGGGCGTGCCGCCCCGATTGATAGCTAGGTAGAGGCGAAGGACGTCGGCCCGGCTGGCCAGCGTGAAGACGCGCCAGTCGAAGCGGCCTTGGCTAAGCCGGATGTGGTCTTCGTATTCGGCCGCCAGGACCCCAAAGGCCAGGATGTCGCCACGCAGGAAGGCCCGGACGGCCTCGAGCCGCTGCCGGCCATCGACGATCTGGTAGGGGCCCAGGTTCTGTCCGTGGAGCCAGCCCGGACAGTTCAGGTAGAGGGTCCGGCCCGCCTCCCCGCCTTTTAGCTGGTACTCGACGAAGGCGACCTGCTGGGCCGCCGTCCAGACGTGTTCCCGCTGGAAGTCCGGATGGAGGTCCAGCCCATAGTCCCGCTCATGGTCGGCGATGAACCGCTCGAGTCCCCGCCACTCGACGGTCACCTCATAGGCCGAATGGGGGAAGCGGGGAATGTCGGCATAGCGCATCTGTTACTCCTTGCCGGTTTGAACTCTAAAGGTGCCCGGATCGATCCAGCCCCCCGTCCAGGCTGACGGATCGACCTGTCGGCCCGTTGCGATCCCTACAAAGGACAGAATAGCCGCGATGCTTGGAACCATCCCACCAGTGCCGGTCAGCTCAACCTCGAATGGCTCCCCCTCACGACACATGATCCGGATCAGGCCGGACCCGACCGCATAGGCAAGCGTGAAGGGGATGGGCTGCCAGGGGCCCGTAAGGCTGACTTCCTGGGCGATCGGTCGTGCGGCCAGGGCCCGCTCGATGACATCAAGGAGGCTGGGATGACTCTTGAGGCGATGGCGGGCCAGCTCGCATAGCCGCCCGCCCACCACCAGCAGGACCCGTCCGTCCCGATAGGCGTTCTTGCAGGAACCCTCCTCCAGGGCCTCTAGGATCACGGTTCCTTCCAGGAGGTCATACTCGCACCCGTCGTTGAGCCACCTGTCGCCCAGGCAGGCCCGAAGACCCGGCTGGGACCTGTCAAGGCCCGTCACGATTCGGGCCCAGCCTTGCCTGCCTCTCGAAGCGCGAGATGCCACCCACGTAATCCTCATCGGATCTTCTCGATCAGGTCCTGAATGATGGTGGCGACAAAAAGGATCAGGATGAAGGAAATTCCTGGATTCTGATTTACAAATTCGGCCATGACCCCCTCCAGACCGACCCTGCTGCCAGTTCGTCCGCGTCCGACCAGCCGATCTCGTCCCCGGCCGCCCGGTCCAGCTCCCCATACTGCTGGAAGGCCCCATCGACCCGCCCAACGACGGGCATGATTCCGATCCGGCCACCCGCGTCCAGGTCCGACATCTGGAAGGTCAGGGCCCGCAGGAGGTCGTCGACCCGTCCCCGCTCTCCCACCTGCTGGCAGGTCCGCCCGTCCCGGTACCAGACCTGCCGGTAAGCGGCCCAGACCAGGATATGCTCGCGACAGAAGGGCCGGATAAGGTCGCTGCCCCGCTTCCGGGCCGCCCCGATGTGCAGGCCCGCCCCGTCGTCTTCGACCAGGAAGACGACCAGCCCACCCAGGCAGACCAGCCGCTTGAAGTAGACGTGGCCTACCGTCAGACCGTCCCGGGCCCACGACCACCCGCAGTCATCGACCAGCCGCCGCTGCAGTGCTTTTGAGTCTTCATCCCTCATGGCGCCACCTCAGCTCGGAGCTTTGCCAGCCGATCCTGAAAGTTAACCACCCCTAAGAAGGGGATACTCATCCGGTAGCGGGTTGTTGACATGATCAGTTCGGCGCAGTAGTTGTCAAATGACACATAGGCCTTCCTGGTCCCCTCAGGCATGTCAACCCATCTGGAGACTGCTTTTGTCACAATCCTGTCCCGTTCGACTCGAGCGGCCACACGATCGATCCCAAAGTGGTCCGCCAGGAGGTCTCGCAAGCCGCTGGTGGACCAATCGAGCGCCTTTTGATTTGAGATCAGGAAATTCCAGACATGAACAGGCGCTTCTCCAAGATCCACGATCTTGTCCAGTTCGCTCACGACACACCTCCCATTACGCTGTCTTGGCTGGCGGACCAGCCCGCCGCCGCCTGTGCCGGCGTCATACCTGCCTCCCATCGTGGATGGCGTCCAGGATCGCGTCGTCGCCCGCATCCAGCTCGACCTCCTCGGCCGGAATCTGGATGGGCCCCAGGAAGGGGATCGTTGCCCGTCCCCAAGGCTTCGACCCGTAGAGGCTGTCCACCCATTCCCCGACAGGGATCGGGTTATTGCCGCATGCCCGATGAGAATCCACGTAGGCCTGAACGATAAATCCTCGTTCCGCTCCCGCCTGAACCACATCGATTCCGAAATGGGCAGCCATGATCGCCTCCGTCGTGGCATCGACCGCAAGGAGGTCCAGATTCGCCTTCAGGAATGCGGCGACATGCCGCGGGGCTTCACCCAGTTTCTCGATCTTGTCCAGTTCGGGTGTCTTCATGGCGTATCCTCCGTGTTGTTGACTGAATTGAGTATACCCGATATAAGAATAAATGTCAATACTTTTTTGCTAACTTTAATTCAGCCTCTTTGAGGGCTTCTTCGAGCTGACACGACAGGGTGACCGCATAGGTGGCCGTGAGGTGGTCCAGGTCCCCCCCCAGGCAGGTCGAAGCCCATCCTAGATCCCCCCGCCATCTTCTCGGAGGGCTTGATCGACTTGCCTGCCAATATCCATCCAGCTAGGATGTGACCGGACATGTTCATAAAGGGTCTTATACGACCCGTCCGGTGTCAGGTGCCCCCTCTCGGCATAGTCGCCCGCAATGACGACCCGCTGGCCCGACCAGCGACCCCTCATGTCGTCGGCCTTGTAGTCCTCCCGGGGACGGTCGTCCGCCAGCAGGAGGGCCATGGCCTGAATGAGCCGGCTACGGGGGTCCCACTGGGACCACTTATCTGGCGATCCGACGGTAGACGGATCGACCCATTCCAGACGATCCAGATTTGCCAGACAGAAGTATTGCCCCATGTCTATGTTCCCCCAGCCACATTGAGTAGTTTCCGAATCGTTTCGATGGTTTCGTCTGGGATCTGGGCCCACCGGGTCCACCTGACCGCCTTCCGGGCGGCCATCCGAGATCGAGCCTGATGGATCCGGTCGGCCGGAACGGGCCGGATCTGCCAGCCCACCCCATCTAGGCCATCCTCCCAGCACAGGCCGTCGTCCGTCCAGGCCAGCCGGCCCGTCACATGCTCGACCTCAAGCGTTCGGACCCCTCCGGATCCATCCGCCTCGACCAGATCGCCCGCCTTTGGCTTCCAGATCATCCATCCACCCCCATGAGGTCCCGTACCGGCTCGAGGCCAGCCGGGACTAACCCGGCATCGAGGAAGCGCCCGATAACCTCTCTGGCCGCCGTCTGCTCGTCCACGGCTAGGGCCACTTCATAGGCCCTGGACAGGGCCCGACTCGTCCCAGGCTGCCCGTACCGCCAGAGGTGGTCGTGGATGGCCACGAGGGCCTGCTGGTTCCGGTTCATCCCTCCACCCCCTGTCGTTCAAGACGGTCCTGCCGCTCGATCTGGTACATCTCGGTCATGACCTGACCCATGTCCCGGTCAATCAGGCAGAGGGCCAGCGCGTTGTGAGGGGCGTCCGGCCCACCCAGTAGGACCTGCTGGCCGAAGTGGTCGTAGCCGGCGATGAGGACCTGGAGGCGCACCGTGAGGTCCTTGAGCTTGCCGATATCAGTCATCCGTCCATCTCCCATTCAGGTTATGGATCGATGATAGCCGATTGAGCTGAAAGTGTCAATGATAAGTTTTGAAATTATCGAATCAGATAGACGTCTCCCACGCATCGATCGGAAAGTTGTCACGCCAGCCCGACCAGGCCCGCATGTGGTCCATGACGCGGTCCATGTCGACCCCCATCGTGTCGGCAATGAGCGGGTGGTCCCGCAAGACATGACAGAGGGCCTGGACGGGATGGGGGCAGCTCACCACGACGCTGGCCGGACCCAGCACGACCTGCCAGCGGCCCATGTGGCGGTACAGGTGGCAGGTCCCAAAGGGGCCCTGGATGAACCACAGGTCGGTCCACAGGCTGGCCCCGATCCGCTGGCAGGGCTTATAGGTCACCTCGCTAACCAGGCTGGACAGGCCCGCAATGGCACGAATGGCCCGGTCGGCTTCCCCAAAGTGACCATCCAGGCACAGCCGGGCCGCCATGAGGTTCAGGGCGTGGTCGATCGTCCCCCAGGCCGTCGGGATGGCCATCAGGAGGTGACTGGACCGCCACACCATCAGGACGTCGCCGACCAGCCCGGCCTTGAAGCAGTCCAGGAACCGCTCTGGCACATTCCGGCACAGCATCGCATTTCGGTAGTCCGGCTCATTCGTCGTCATCGTTTCTGTCCTCCAGGAAGTGGAAGGTAGGCCCGTATTCTTGCCCCACCTCCAGGTAGACCCATTCACCAAGATCTATATTCTTGAGGCATTCGTCCAGGTAGACTCGAGCGCTCGAGTCGAGTGGGACCCAGGTGACCCCATCGGGCCCCATATGACCCAGGATGACCGTATAGGGGCCTGCCTGACCGGACAGGGGTTCTGGTGGATGCGTGATGGCCTGCCGGCTCAGGACGTAGGTCGCCCTTGCCGTTCGCACCTGGCTGACCTTGAAGGTTTCGCCCGGCCGGAGAGAAAAGGCCGGAAAGAATTCTGGTTCGACCGTCATGGCGTCTCCCCGATCGCCTTCGCGGCGTTCCCTTCGTGTCCATACCAGCGAATGGCCCACCCAAAGGCCCTGATGCGAGACAGGACCCGCTGGGCCCTTTGGATAGCGTCCCGTCTGCGCCCCCTGGACAGGCAGGCAGCCGTCCATCTACCCTTCCCTGTCTTGGCCTCGACCAGGACCCCCTCTAGGCCAAATGACAAATCATCCTGCCGCATCTGGAAGATGACCCGGATCCGACCCTGCAGGTAGATGACCAGCCCGCCCAGGTACTCGTCGTCCCCTTCCCGCAGGTGGCGGTATTCGGCCAGTAGTTGTTTCACGACGCCTCCTCAAGAGCCTGACGGCCCAGCTCGGTCAAGACCACCCTGAAGGTTCCCTCGACGTATTCAACAAGCTCTCGTCTAAATAGACCTGTGCGGATCCGGTCTTGTCCGCCATCGATCAGCGTTACGGCCGCAAATCCAGTGAACATGGGTAGCCCAACTTCGATGTTACGGAGGGCCGCCAGCATGTTGTCGGTCAGCCGAGCCAGCTTTGGATCTTTCATCGCGCCACCTCAAAGAGTCCGTCCCGCCCCAGGGTGGCCCCGTACATTTCCTGGCCAATCGGACCCAGGTCCCGCATGACGGCCGAGACGGCGTCGAGGGCCCAGTCGTTGCCCTGGTCGGACCCGACATCGTCCAGCAGGCAGGTCAGGCAGTCGACGACTGACCAGGCCTTCTTGTGGGCCGGCTCAAGAGCATACCCGTACAGGTGGCGCAACTCGATCGGGTTTCCGTCAAGCAAAATACCAAGCGAAAGGCCCTCATCCTCTGAATCGATAATGGCCACCACCTTGACCCGACCCGTTCCGTCCACCCGCTCGCCGTTCTGCATGGCCGCCTCCGTTCAATCCGTTGTTGATGAATGGAGTATAGCCCGGATCTATGTTTCTGTCAATGTATTATTTTAAATTTATCGAGATGCCGGCATGGCCTCGAGGTGTCGACGCCAGACCTAAAGGCGTTGCGGATATCTGGATCCGAACCTGTTTCGAAGGGCCCGCCATTCCCGTTCGGTATCGCGTTCGTCCTGGACTTCGTCATCCAGGCCCAAAGCCTTATCCTGAGTCCATGGCATGTAGGGGAGCTGCATCTGGGCGCGCATCTCGTCATAGAGGCGGTCCAGGACCCGCTGGTGCCGGATACTGCATCCCCCATTGGCCCGGACCTGGCAAGATCGGGTCCCCTCTGTCCCAGACCAGGACATGACGCCCGTCAGGCCAATGGAAGCAGCCCTGATTCGGTCCAGGACCCTCAGGTCCCGACAGACCAGCCTATGCCTGGCTGGTTTCGGAATGCGCCTGCCATCCAGGCGGCCCGACCGGACGAAAGAATCGTCATCCTGGACCCCCACATGAACCCAGTAGCCGCCCTGGAGGAAAAACCGGATCCCATACGTGCGCGGGCCAGACGGCGTCGGCATGACGATTCGATCTGCCAGGAATTGACTTTTCACGACGGTTCCCCCCTTCTGGCAAAGGCCGCCCGAAGGCGGACCACCTCATGACCCGCCAGGCCGGCGAGCAGGTTCCGTTCAAGTAGGCCTTCCAGCATGGTAGCCGGGTCCGGTTCGGCCGGATCCCACCCATCTCGAATCGCCTCCAGGTCGGCCCATAGAGCTGGTCGGATGGTGACGGTCCCCCGTTGATAGCCGGCATCCGTTGGGCCGCTGGCCAGCTCAATAACCCGTGTCGTATTCCGCCGCCATAGGCGATCCAGTAGGCCCTGCAGTGCGATGCGCTGGCACAGGTCTGGATCAGCTCCGATCAGGTAATAGAGGGCGCCACACCCGCCCTGTTCCCGCACGTAGAGAACGACCCGGGTCCATGAAGTCGCGGGCGTTCACGGAGACCCACAGGTGCCCAATGGGGTCTCTTCCAGGCTATAGGTCGCCAGGGGGACCTCGACCACCCCGTAGCTCGTCTGCTCATACCGGCTGGGCAGGTAGGCCGGATCCGGACAGGCCCGCCGCCCGTCCTTCAGGGACGCGATGAAGTTTCGTTCCATGGCCTCGAGCCAGTCCACGTCAGACCTTGTGACACATGAATGCGATTTTCTCGGACAGTCTGTCTCAAATTCGGCATCCAGCTCGTCCGCCCGGACCTGATAGGTCTCCCGCATGCCCTCTATGACCTCCCGGCTGCCAGCCGCGACCACCCAGTCCCGCCGGTCGTCAGAACTGCCCTGCTGGCCACAAAGGATCCAGATCTTGAGCTGTGAATCCATCACCGCCTCCCGTTCAGGTTGAAGACCAATTACGACGTCGGGCCCAACGAGGATCAAGGCCCTCACGATCAACCTCCCTTCTCAATTTCGTCCAGTCGGCACGTCACCTCGACGCCGACCTCCTCGTAGACGACCCCCTCCCGGCCATCCAGGGCCTGCCAGCGCTCGTAAAGCCAGGCCTGGAAGGCATAGAGCTGGTCCGCGTCCGTCACGCCCGCCAGGACCCGCCTGGCCGGGATCCGGACGAGGTGTCGCGGGGTCTGGCTGGACTGTCCTTCCGCTGGGATGTCCCGCAGGATGGCCCTAAGGATGGTCGCCACCTGGTCGGGTGGGGGCGGAATGTAGATGAACCTCATATCAGTCCTTACCTTTCCAGGACCCGCAGGGCTGCCAGGAGGTCCTGTTCGGCCCCTCGCAGGTACATCATGACTCTCGGATCCGTCGTGCTGGCCTGAGCGGCACTGGCCGTGATGGCCCGCCTGATCCCAGCCAGGGCCTCACGGACGGGTCCGCTCAGGCACGGACAGGTCTGGACGGGCCAGACGTCGGTCCCGGACTGCCACCAGCCGCCAGTCCTCTGGGGTTGGGTAAGCCGGTGCGACTCGGCCAGTTCCCCCTCTGGTGGCGGCCAGGACAGACCCTCTAAGAGATTTGGTTTTTTACCTTCCGCCATCAACCTTCTCCTTCAATTCGAGCCCCCACGAATCGACCGGATGATCTCGGCCAAACAGGTGCCGGTCAAGCCCGCGCTTGTTCACATTTCCTCCTGGGACCCTTGGACCCCTATGCGATGACGACCAGAAAGTCCCCTGCCGACCCATGTTCGGCCTCGATGGCCTGCCAGGCCCGTCCCCAATTCCTCACGGTTCCCCCTCATGAGCCGTCACGTCGACCCGCACGGTCATCCGCACCCGCGCGATCCCCAGGACCCCAAAGGCCACGAAGGTACCCGGGACGTCCTGGTGGAGGTCCGCCAGGGCCGCCCGCCAGGAGGATTCGTCTCGGAAGACGTAGTGGCTGGTCAGGTCGACCTCCTCCGTATAGGCCGGGTAGCCGTGGCCCGGATTCGTCCGGGATCGCTCATCCCCTTCATGGTAGACGGACCGGCTCCCATACGCGACGATGGCCCAGTGGGCCCCAGCAGGGACGTCAGAGGCCCGCCGGATCAGGTGCGGGGCCAGCCGCCTGTTCAGGTCGTAGTTCATAGATCACCCCCATCCAGGATCAGGTCGACCTCCGGGTAGGCCAGGGCCGACGCCAGCATGAGGCTGGCTCGGAAGTGAGCCAGCCCCACCCCCTCCCTGCTGTGCTGGGAAAAGGACCGGTCGCCAGCCACTGCCGTGACCCGCCAGCTCCCATCCGGCTCCATCTGGCCATGAATGGGCCTGGCCGGATCGTCCGAGTCCCAGGTCACCCGCCCGTCCCCAAACCGGCCCCACATGCCCAGCAGTCGAATGCGCCCATCGTCCATATCGGTTTCCCCACCTTTTGGAAAGCGTTCATGTCACCTCCACGTCTTGCCCCGCCTGGCCTGCCAGAGCCCATGCTTGTCTGAATCGACCGCCAGGGCCTGCCTGAGGTACCGCCTGCACCGCCGGACAAGGGCCCCGCGAGGCAGGCCGCCCAAAAACGACGGGTCCAGACGGATGAAAGTGGACCCCACCCGAGACCCCGTCTGGCAGGACCGTGTGGACCAGGCGGTCTGGTGATAAGGGATTCCGACAGATGTAGACGACCACGGCCCACCCCCCCTACCAGGAAATCTGATACGAATCACAGTCACCAGCACCAAGGGCCGGTTGAAACTTGATCTGGTAGCCCAGGTCCGTCACCCGCCTGATCGCGCCAGGACTCATCTCAAGAACCGCACAGCGGCGCATTCCCTGCCTGTTGTGGTACTCGACGGCTGCCGAAATGTCCTGCAGTTCCCGATCGGTCGCGTCCTGGAAGATAAATTCTGCTGCTTCCATCCTCAGCTCACCTGCCATTCTCATGGTTCCCTCAAGAAGTAGTCCCCATCCGTGTAGGCGGACGGCCCCAGGACCACCTGCCCCTCCTCAGAGGTAAAGGCGACCAGGTCCGCCGGACTCAGGGTCCGGTACAGCCGCACGTACACCCGCTGGCCCAGATGGGCAGGCACGCCCAGGCTGAAGGTCCCGACCTGCCCCGCCACCCCCTTCTGGTCGTACCGGCGCCAGCGGCCCCCGACCAGATCCAGCTCGTCCGGGAACGGCCAGCGCTCGAGCGATTCCACCACGCCATCGTCCATTCTGGTCCTCCTGGCCATTTCCCTATCGTCACAACCCATACGTGCTGCTATGATACCATCTAGTGCCCGTGTATGTCAATAATATTTTCTGAAAAACTACGACAGGAGAAGGTCGTGTTCCAATTCCCAGATCCGGGCCCCCTGGCCCGCCAGGCACGCGAAGATGCCGGCGGAGACGTACCCCACCGAGAAGAGGCCGAGACGGACGAACAGTATGCCCTCCTGCTCCTGTACTGGTCGGCTGGAGATGGATCTGCCAACGAACGGTTGAGGCGGGTTGCTGCCAAGTTGGGCGGACAGGAAGGCCTTGAACCACGCCCATGTTGGCACGACTGGAGGAAGCCTGAAAAGGGCGACTGGGACGCCAGAATCTTCCGCTTCGAGCAGGAAAAGGCCGAGTTCCTGTCCCGGGCTGCCAGGCGGACAGAGGCGGCCGAGCTGGCCCGGAGGCGGGGGACGGTCCTGGACGCGGAGTGGTCCAACTACCGGAAGGGCCAGAAGATGGTCGACGACCTGCTGGCCATGCCGGCGATCGACCAGGAAATCGTAGATGGGGGGAAGGTCATCAAGATCAAGGGGATGGGCCCGCAGGTCCGGACCGCCATCGAGTCGGCGGCCCGGATCAGCCAGATGGGTCGCCTCCACGTCGGCCTGGCTGGCGAGATCACGGATGCCCGCCAGAGCCAGGGGCCGCCCCCCGACGACGAGGCCCTCGCCCAGCTCCTGGACCTGGCCTCGAAGGTCTAGGTCGTTCTTGCCAAGCTATCCATCAAATACCTTCAAATTCGGTCTCTGGACGTCGTTTTGGATCACTTTTGGGTACTATCTCGTTCAAGATGAATAATCTTGGCAAGAAAATGGCCCCATTAGAGACCAAAATGACTCTTGTGTACGATCTGGCTGGCCTTACGACGACCGAAGAGGACCGCTTGATCGGCATCAAATTGTCTTCTGGTTACAGATCGCGGTCTCTATAGAGACCAGCATCATGTCTACTGGACGGATTCGCCACAGGCCTTGTCATCATCTGCTTTCGCTTCAAGCCTCAGTTCGATCGCCCTGCGGACCCAGGCGTTAAGCCCAACCTCACCAGCCGCAGCAGTGGCCGCCTCCTTGAGCGTCGGTGAGATGAGAAGGTTGTCCCGCCTGGCAGGAGGAGGATCTGGACGTACCCGCCATGGGTACCGGCGAAGGGTCCACCAGGAAGGACATGAACCAGCACGCCTCCCCAGCGCCGTCCCCACGATCTTCTGGAGCGCCGCCGTCGCCGCTTCGATATCCGTCTCCGGGTCCACCCGCATGGCTAGGGCTTCGAGGGCGATGCGCTCTGAGGATTTTGGGGGAGCCTCTTCCTGTCCAGGATCGAGCGGACTGGGCGCCAGATATCGCACGATCAGGTCCTGCAGGTAATGTGAGCAGTATTCGGCATGAGTAGCCGGATTGTCGGGGTCCTCCCCGCGGTCTTCAGGCGGATCGACACAATCACACTCGAGGTTATCGAGGCAGCCGTGGACGTCTCTAAGGGCGTTCTCGAGATGGGCGATCCGAGCCCGCCATAGCGTCCACTCCGCCGTATCCGGATCTTTGTCCATCGGAATCTCCTCATCCACCCGCTCTTGCGGGCCCATCCATTGGCGCGGCGGGATGCCGCTACAGTCCGTGAGGGCACTCTGGCCCCACATGGTGGACGGGGCAATCTGGCTCGTCCACCATGAGGGGCCGGGCCAAACACTCGCACGTCCACGAGCCGTCCGACCAGACCTTGTAGCAGCCCGGTGGGCACCGACCCTCCGGCTGCATGTCGGAGGCGCAGGCGGTCAACATGGCCAGCAGGATCAGGCATCGGATCACGACACCTCCTCGATCGGAATGAGCCTCAGTGGCCCCTCGATCATGATCCCCAGACGCGGCGCGAACCGCCATCCCCAGGGCTTGAGCAGCTCGAGCAGGGCAGACTGTGCCCGCCCGCTGAAGGATGACACGGGTACGTCGACCGGCCCGGAGACGGCGCCGGGTTGCGCGGCCATCCAGGCGTCGATCTCCGCGAAGGTGCGGTCTGCGAGGGACTGGACGGTGCTCGGTGGTGTGGGGTGTTTCATGGCTTGTCCTCACGCCGCAACTCACGGGCGGCGATCGACAATGATCCCGGGAGGTGTATGGGGGCCACCGCATCCTCGACCATCTCCACTCCCGCCCCGCGAGCCTCCCAGCGGGCGGCGATCTCCGCGACGGCGGCGGGATCGAACACCCCGCACACCCCGACCCCCAATTCCCCGGCCTGGTTGACGAGCCCGGACCGGATGAGCCGGCCGGCGGCGTCGCGAACAGTAACCTTGATTCGCATCTCTCTTCTCCTCATTCCAGCCCGGCAATACCGCCGGGCCAATGGAGCCACTGCCCCGAATCCGTGCGGGGCTATGAATACGTCCCCACGGCGGGACGGGGAAAATCAGCCGATGACGCCCACCGACCCGTGATCGCGCCACCCCTCCCCGAGCGGATGGATGTCCATGCGTTCGACGCCGAGAAGGCGTGTGGTCCGCTGCGCAGCCTCGAGCACGTCGAGGTCATCCCGGAGTGCCTCGAGGATCGCGGCGTGGTCCCCGCACCGGGCCAGCGCCTTGTTGAGGCGCCGAAAGGCCACGTCGTCATCGGCATCCTGCGAGGCGTCCCGCGTTTGGCGGGCAAGCCATACCCGGACGTCAGCGAGATCGGCATGGAAGCACGCCCCGAGCCGGACGCACTCGAGCGCCCATTCTCGCTCTGATAGCGGAGCCGGGAGCGGCTCGAGCGGGAAGTCCGATCCCGCACGGGCGGCGACCGCATCGGCGTCGTGCTGGCGATCTGCGAGGAATGCCTGGTAACCCGGGCAGGACGAAGGACGCGAGGTGATCATGGGGAACCTCCGACAGTGGCCCCGAAGGGCCTGGTGAATCAACCAACAGAGCAAATCACGATGTCGCGGGACGGCGGGCCAAGGCGACCAGCTCTTCGCCGTGCCGAGCGTACACCGCGGCCAGCGTATCGGGCGCCTGGAATGCCATCTTTTCCCGGCGGTGTCGGGCTTCCATCTTGGCCCACTCACGACCGTCATGGTCGTCCGCCGCGTAAACGAGCCCCTCACGGGGGAGGGCATCGGCACCGTAAAAAGCGATCAGATCGTCCATTCTCTCTCCTCTCCGCCCGGACCCTGCCGGGCTGTTGAATCAACTCAGATGGATCGGGTCAAGGGATGCCCATCCGCATCCACCGATGCGGCCCATGCCACTGAGTCAAATCCGGGCAGCTCTGCAGCTGCAATCCATGCTGCCGTAAACGCGGCAGAGGGGCGCTCCCGAGAGGGCACACGGATGTTGCCCGGGGTCGGATCGATCGGCAGCAAGCCGCCTGCCGCCTGCCAATCCTGGTCCGAAATGCTGTGCAGTCCCATCGTCATCTCCTGTTTCCCCCGCCCTCGCGGGATGTCTGGGTTATCCGCTGGCACCCGCCACCGGGGCGATGCACCTCGACGTTGTGCCGCCCGACCACCGGGCGGCGGGGGAATCGAATCATGCCTTATGCCGGGAGTGCCCTGGCTCCTCATGGTGGAATACCTGCGCAAGATCTCTCATGTCTACAGCCTGCCCGCATGCCTTGCAGGTGTAGAAGTGATCGGGCTCTTTTAGTCCGAGGATTGGCTTTTTGTCTTTGCCGATGCGGATTCCGTAGAATCCACCTTTCCCTTTATCCATCGGATCTGGCCCTTTCCAGCAAGCAATAATGCCACCATCGACAGAATCGCGGATTGATGGTTATAGAATGGGTTGTTCGCCGCGATCGACGACACCCATAGCCCGGTCGCACGATGTCTGATGTTCACCCCGGACCCGTAACCGGCCCGCCCGAAGTCCCACTTAGTGGCAAATCGAGTGATCAGAAAGTCCCTTGATTCACTCATCAGCCGACGCCTCATCATGAACCGTCCAGATTCATACGTGCTGCGAGGGTGCACTGCACCTTTCGCCGCTCTTCCGTGCTCATCTCCACACGGTATTGCTCCATACCGACCAGGCCCGGGAATTGGTCTTCAAGGCGGGCAACCGCCCGGTGAATATCGGCGTCGTCATTCCCTGTGGCGTCAACCCTCTCAATGTACGCCGGAAGCCGTGTGCTGTCGTCAGCCCCGCAATAGGCACACCAACGACCTGCGTCATACTGCACCATCACGACGGGCATCTCGCCGTGGAATGAATCACATGCGGATACCTCAATACTTGCGCATGTCAATTCATCCAGGGGCGCAACCCACCCCCACGATGAGAAGGAAAAACGCCCGCGAGGAATCAGCCCCGCATTCGTGGAGTCATGCACCAACACCTCCCCAGAATAGGAGAGCGTGATATGCACCACACTCTCCCCAACCTTGACCGCCCAGTTTCCGAGACGAGATGCTACCCGTCTCGATACCGCAGTGCCCGGGATCCAAGCATACCCACGATTGGAGTTGCCGACCGCGCCCACCTCGCGCAATTCCCTGTAGAACGTAGCGAATTGCGCCTGCTCCTCAATACTAATGGTCATCTCGTCCCGACCAGAACGCAGAACGACTCGCCCGTGAATGTCACGATACATATCCATTGCCGATCTCACAGGTTCGGGTGGTCGATCACCCGAGCACCATACTGTTTCGCCAACTCCGTCGCCCTCTGGCGGACGAAGGACAGGGACTTGTGATACACGTCGGGGGGATCCTCAATCCCCGTGAAGGCCAGCTCGTAGGCCACCGTCACGCGCTTGTGGCCCTCCTCTACCCGTACGATCACGATCGTCGGGGGATGGTCCGCCGGGTCAGACCCATGGAAGCGCTCAGCCTCAACCCGATCCTGCCGATGCCGACACTCTTCATTGGGGCTCATCTTCATCTCCTGTGCCCGTAGAGAGCGGGCACCGAACATTGAGCCCCGGCACTATGCGCGGGGCGGGAATCACATTGTGCAGGACGACTCGGCCCGCTCAGGAGCGACATCGAGTCCCAGGAACACCCGGACTGCCCGGGTCAACACCCGATCCCGGTGCCTCGCCTCATCGGGGTGCTGCGTCGGGTAGGGCGACAGCACGTCCATGATCTCGTCGCCCAGGGGCCTGACCATCCGGGTGTGGGCCGTCACCCACAGCGGGGTCTCCGACTGAGACCGGGGGCATGCCCGGAGCAGGGCACCGCGGATCTCCGTCTCCGTCATCGGCCCTCGGGAGGCGGGGAGAAGGATTTCGACGGTCGAGCCGCCCCAAAAATGCAAAGTTACTGCGCCCATGGTCTTCTCCTGTGCCCGGGAGGCCGGGCGGGTGAATCGTTGCTCAGCTCAGAGCCTTGCGGCTCTTTAGAAGGGCCCGGTCAAGCGCGTCTCGGGCATCCTGCAGTCGGGGATCCCCGACCGTCTTGATTTCGTACAGCGCCAGCAGCGCCAGCTTCACATCGCGATCGTTTGAACTCTTCATTTCGTCATCTCCTCAGGTTTTGCGACTTCATCGCCGCCGTTCATGATGAGAATATACCACCTTATCTATTGTCTGTCAATATTAATTTTCGATAATTATTTATCGACCTTTCACGTAGCAGTCACACGTCCAGGTCCCGCCCACCCAAACGGGCCAGCAGCCGGGCGGGCAGCCCTCAGGCCGCCTCGGTTCGCATTCGGCCCAGTCAGGCCTCCCGGCCTCTTCGGGGACCTGCAAGGCCCTGAGGTCGGCCAGCCACGCATCCGGGTCCTCGTCCTGACAACGGACCTCGACACACCGGACCGGATCCCAGTCCTGACCCGACAGGCAGGCCCAGCAGGCCACCACAACAACACCAATATCCGCCATCACTTCTCACCCATCAGGATGCCCGCGTGATGGCCAGTCAGGGCCTGCCTGAAGGCCATCACTTCACCTTCCGTCGCCATGGGCTGGTGGGCGAGCCAGATGGCCGCCCGCAGCTCACCCAGCCCCTCTGCCGTGTCGACGTGGTAGAGGTCCGTCCAGGTCCCGGGCCTGATTCCGCCCGCATGCCCGTCCACCCGCACAACGTGGCCGTGCCGTTCCCAGAGCTGCCGGGTCACGTCCGGGCCCAGCGGGTGACTGCCCGTCTCGGCCACCCAGTATTGCCAGCGTCCCCGCCACCTCCAGGTGAAGGTCCAACCCAGGTAGTAGCCGACGACCCCGCAGGAGGACCGGATGGGGCCCGCGAGGATGTCCACGCCTGCCTCTTCCAAATCGGCTACCACCCTGCGTGTCATCCCTTCGACCCATGGCAGGTTCATCATTATCGTCGACTCGACCACTTGACGCCCCTGATCTGGGCCTCGAAGCCCGCAACGATCTTGGGTAGGTGTCGTTGGCAAACCGATGAGGCGCATCTGGCGTCGCATCTGCTTGTCACCCATGACCATCTTCGATGCCTCCCTGTAGGGTCCGAATGAGGGCGTACGCCTCCTTGAGCTGTGCCGTCCTGGCGGCCAGATCTCTCCTGAGCTGGTCGACTACGTCTGGCGGGGTAAGGGGGGCCAACCACCTGCCATCGTCTACAACAGGATCTCCCCCAAGATATCCTCTTTCGATCTGGACAAGGCACTGTTCCCATCGCGCTCCACCAGCCGCGCCTGGATACCAATCCGCACGCCACCACCTCCCCGTATAGTCCGCAGGCGGCACCTTGCTATCCGGCTTCGTACTTGACATGAGCCTCCTCACCAGCGCCCTCCGAGCTTCTTCAGGTACCAGAAGAGGGACCGACGCTGACGTCTATTGGGTGGCGGACATACCATACCCGTCCAGGTGGCGCCCCGGCTGGGATCCTTATGGGAGCTGGACCAGTAGGTGGGGGCGAAGTAGGTCAGAGCCCGTTCCTTTTCCTCCTCAGGCGCCCCGCTGTTGCTGCTGGCCAGGCTCAGCATCTCCGACTCGACCAGGTCTGGCTTCCCGTTCCACTCGGCCACGTCCCGCAGGGTGGCCGCATCAAGGGGTGGTGCCATTTGGCCCCCCATTGATCGGTCGGACATCCGCATCCAGGCCATAGACGACCCGGTTGATCAGGACCCGCCTCGTTTCCCGGATCTGGTCCAGGACCGAAGGCCACCATGTCTGCTTGGCCAGCGCCCCATAGAGGTCCATGACGCCCGTCTGCCAGCAGGCCAACGGATCCATCGGTACCTCTGGCCGTCCCCAGCCGGCTCTGGGGGATGTACGGGCCGACAGGTCATCCCTCGACCAGTAGTCGGCCGCCTCCAGGGCCTGCCGGAGGGCCGCCTCCAGAGCATCGTCGGCGGCCGCCGGGTCGGTGAAGGACGCTTCGAGCCATCGCTCGCCCAGGCAGGCCCGCCAGACCTCACCTTGCTGGCGCACCTCCGTTCGGACGATTCCGCCCAGGGCCTGTCCGATCCAGCCGTCTTTAGTTATCCGAACCTTTTCGATTAGGTGCTTCATCCCGTTATTCCTCCAATCAGAAAGACCAGATCGTTGACGCGGGTCTGGACTTCGGCCAGATCCTTCCTGGCCTTTTCCAGGCGTCCGATGAGGGTCCTAAGCGTGTCCGTCTCGAGCCCACGTTCGCCATTCCAGGCATCCAGGGCCACCATAATTGCTAGCTGTCGCGTCCGGGCCATGGGACCTGTCTTCAGATTGCACCCACAGACGATGCTGGCCATCCAGTATGGGACCTGTATCGCCGGTTCAGGACAATGGGTCGGCGACCTGAAGTCATTCTCACTCGTCAGGATGACCTCGTCCGGCAGCCCACACCGGCCACATAGGGCGAACTCGACCCAACAGGTCGGCAGGCCAGGCAGGTAGTCCTTCAGGTTGAACGTCCCCTTCATACTATCCCCTCCAGTTCTGGATAGAAGGTCAGCCACAGTTCCCCGTTGAGATAGACGCTGGCCCGTTCATGGTATCCGGGCGTATCATTAAGGGTCCGAACGAGGATCTGGCCATCATGTAGGCCTGCTACCCAGATACGATTCCCAGGCAGTTCATTCAGGACCAGCGGGTTATTCGTCAGGATGAGGGTTGGCCAACGACCGTTCAGAGTCACAACCCATGGACCTATCTGGCCCGGATGAAGGTCTGGGCTAACGACAACCCTACCACCTGGATGGCTGACCTTCCAGCGCCTACAGGCTTCCGCTCGCGCCTCGAGGCTTCCGACCGCCACCCATATCTGGCTTTCGTTGTCCATCACTCCCCCTATACGTGACCAACCGCCGCCCGAATACGAACCAGGGCCGCCTCATCTGGCGGCTCATCGCCCGCTTCGGCAAAGGCGAGCGCACCCGGCCAGACCGCCCCAACGGCCTCCACCGTCTGGCTGGCCCGCAGGAGGACGTTGAAGTCGAACACGACGGTCCGGATCGCCTCTTCCTTGGCATCCAGGGCCACCCGGTAGGCGTCCACGAGCGGGTGGAGGGCCAGTCCGTCAGAAGCCAACGGCCCATCTCCGCTCGACTGCCAGGATGGCCGGTGAATGAACATCATGATCCCGGCACTGTTTGTCCACGACGTGGGCACCTCATAGGTACAGGCCAGGTCGATCACCTGACTCCGACATCCGCCCTCCTCACAGGAGGAGAACATGGCCCGAGTGGCCTGATGGGTTCCCAGGTAGGTCCGCAGGACCTCCAGGTGGTCGGCCGGTACCCGATTGACGACCGCCGCGATGGCCCGGTGAAGGTCCTCAAGGGCCGCCGCAATCTCGGCATCCTCGCCTGGTGTCTGGATGGACCCGGCGAAGGCCTCCCGGATCTGGTCCCGAAGGTACTTGTTGAGGCGCGTCTTCATGCCCGTTCTCCTACTTGAAAGTTTCGTTCAAAGGACTCGCGGGTCCCCCACAAGATCCCGTCCAGGTTCGGGGCCAGGAAGGGCTGGACGTCCTGCTCGACGGTCAGGATCTCGACCTCGAGCGAGTCGGAACCGATATTTCGAACCGACACGACCAGAACTGGAACGCCAGCATTGAGGATCCGCTTGCGCCCATCACAGTCGATCCCGACCGCCCGCACTGCCCTGATCGTGTCACCTGTCTGAAACATCTCGTCCTCCCTGGTTACGAAGTGATCCCATCATACCCAAGACGGACCGGAATGTCAATATAATTTTATAAATATAAATCTTCCATCCAATACCTATTTGTCCGCATCTGACATGTCCCGATTTCGTGCCAGGATGACATCTGCCGACCGGGCCGTCATAGTCAGGCAGGCCCTAAGGGCTTCTTTGGTCCTCAGCTCACCTTCTAGGTGTTCGAGGCAAGCCAAGCCGTCTACCATTCTTTCCTTAATCGCCATGACCTCCTGGACGTCGAGCTGGCGACAATATCGTTCGGATAGCCATTGGTATTTCACGTGTGCGTTCATCTGGACCCCTTTTATTCGATCAGGTCGCCCGCCGCTGGCCGCTGCCAGCCCCAGGCCGGAATGCGCATCCAGGCCGTCCAGCCCCCATCCTGCCGACGGCGATACCGCTGGGTCCGGTAGCGGCACGGCCAGGGTCTGACGTTGCGGACCTCCAGGAGGACCAGTCCCGTGTTGTCGGTCACCCAGACGGCCGCTTGATCCTCCTGACCGGCCAGTCGGGCTAGGGCCAGCCAGATGACCGCATGGGGGCTGGTGGCGACCGGCCGTCCAGGTAGTAGATCATGTCGTCATACCTCTTCTTCTGCCAGGGCCCGGATGCGGGCCAGTTCGTCCGCCGTATGCCGGCGGGCCCACTCCCGATCCCGCGCGTACGGGTCCCGGATGCGGGTTTCGAAGAACGGGAGGGCCCCGGCCTCCATGACGCGGCCCTCGACCATCTCGGCAACGGGCCGAAACAGGTTCGCCCGACACCAGGCGTCGGCCCCCTCTGGGCGGTCAAAGAAGGTTGGCGGGTAGCAGAAGCGCCACCAGATGGCCTGCATGCGGTCTGACATGTGGGGGTCATCGCCCGCCACCAGGTCCCGCAGGACACCGTCCGAGGCCCCCTGAAAGGCCAGGGCCGCCAGGACGTCCAGCCGGGCCTTCACGCCCTCCCAGACGACCATCTCGGCGGCCTGCCGTTCGGGACGTCCTCTCCCAGCAGGCCCAACGCCTGTAGCTGGATGGCCCGGGCCGCCCTGACCTCCGCCTGATGCCAGGCCCGGTCCTGTTCGGCCTTCCGGACCGCCTCAGCCGCCACCTCTTCGGGCGTCTTCCGGACCGCCCTGGCCGGTCGTTTCTTGCCCATCTCAGCTCCCCTTCGAGTCAAGACCGTGCAAAGGCCACCACCCTATCCCATCAACCTACCCAGTTATCGATATCGACGACATTGCCAGCATTGTCTAGAACTTCATACCTCCAGGGTCCCACGTCAATACAGGTGTCCTGTCCATCCCTAATAGCATCGGCGATCGTGTCGAATACTTCGTCACCCAGGCCCAAATCTTCATTACAACCAAGTGGATCATCCAGGCAATCCTCGCACCACACGTTTACCTGGTAAGGGCCAGTGTGGTGAATTCCAACCCTTGCGTACCAGTCCTGCTGTGCCCGAAGTTTCATTTCGTCATAGTCCATCAGATCCCCATCTGTTCGTAGTGGACCGCCGTACAGCCCGGACACATGACGAAACGGCCCGTTTCGGTCGGGACCACCTGCCAGGACCCTAGGGTTTCAGGCGGCCAGACGACCCTCCAGCCCCCATACCTGGCATCCCCAGCCGCCTCGAGGATGGTGCCCGTGTCCTGCGAGAGGGTCCTAAGGAGGGTCAAGACGATCCCCATCTTAACCTGCCTGGCTGGCCTGAGGAGGATGGCCAGCTCGTCCTGACAGGCGATACAGGTCAGGAGGATGTGGGTCCCCCGTTCGTGCACCATCCAGGCCGGCACCTGCCCGCGCTTGACCACTTCCGCCGAGACCCATACGAACGGATGGGGCCGTCCTGCCTGGAGGACCCGATGGCATTCCCGCCCACAGTCCATCGCCTCTTGCGCGTTCACAGCTACCTCCGGCGCGTCCCGCGCGTGACCTGATTGCGGGGGATCGGGTAGCCCCTTCGGGCCAGCCGTCTTGTGGGGAACAGGTCCATATACCCATCGCTCCGAATCTGGCTGGCCCGAAGGGGCCAGCTGGCCGTCTCTTCCAGGTCCCGGATCAGGTCATCGAAACTCCTGCGGCCCGCAGGCGCGCGGTCCAGGCAGAGGTGCGTCTCACCGGCCGTGCTGCCGTCCTGGTCCTGGACCGTATAGGACCCGTCACCCACCTCCAGGACCACGAAGCCGGCCGCCCTGATGGCCCCCACGACGGCCCCCTTCAGGTCTTCGGCCGTCTGGATGGGGGCCTCGAAGGTGTACTGGAAGGGCCGCCCCAGCAGGGTCCCCGTAAGGCTCGAGCCGGCCGGCAACATCGGAACGGGCGGCCCTTCCATCACGACCTCCCGAAGGACTGGGCCCAGTCGACCAGAGCCGTCTCATGGATCCCGCCTGCCCCACCATGAGACCTGAACTGCCTGCCCGCCGTGACCAGCCCAATGTACTGGGGGGTAAGGCCAGCCGGCGCCCCCGGACCCGGCCCCAGGGCCACATGGACGGTCTGGCCCGCCCGGCTCATCCAGACCCGCCGGCACCGGGCCGTCCCGTGGAAGCCCACGCAGTAGTCCGTCTGGGTAAAGGTGTGGACCTGGTCGCCGTCCCCCGATATGTCGATCTGGATCCAATTGCCGTCCATAGCCGCCTCCGTTGCGTTGTTATGTCTCTAGGATAGCCCAGATATAAGGTAGTGTCAATGTTATTTTAACGAAAATTAGACGCAGACGGCGGCCCGATAGGTCTCGACGACAAAGTCATCCCAGAAGGGCCGATCGGGTTCGTCCGGCAGGCTGGATCGGCTCAGAGCCGATTCGACCCGCTCGAGCCCATTCCCGATCAGGGCCTGGACAGCCTGCACGGAAAGGCGGCCCTGGCGGATACTGAGTAGGGCACTCGCATCGGGCCGCGGGAAGGTGATATGGCCGGTCAGCAGAACCTCTTCGGCCTCCCCAGCCACCCTCACGGCGTGCATGAGGGCCTTCCAGTCGGCCCCCGCCCCGTCAACGGCCGCCCGGGCTCGGACCCCATAGCTGTCCTCTAGGCGCCTGAGCTGGACCAGCACGTAGCCGACCGTCGCCGTTAGGTTGTATTCCCGATCCAGGACGACCAGGAACGTCTCCTGCCGCCCGTCGGCCCCCGCATGCTGGCGTGTGGTGACGTGTTCGATACCCGATAGGTCTACCGGCAGGTCGTCTGCCAGCCGGCAGGTACCTGGGAGCTGGGTCAGGATGCCGATGACGGCCTGGAGGCTGGCCAGGCGGTCCGCCCGCACACAATACTTGCCAGCCTGGGTCCGACAGTAGCCGACGAAGGCCGACAGGTTCCGGTGGAGGAGCCGGCGCCGGTTCTCGAGCACGGCATTCCAGACGGGTCCGACCACCTGGATACCCCAGTCGGGTACAAAGAGCATCTCCAGGGCCGCCGTCTGGCCCTCCAGGGCCAGCTCGATGAACCGTTGAAGGGTGTGGACTTCGACGTCTAGGTTCCCGGCCTTCCCGTTCAGACTAGCCCTGGCCCTGCCAAGCAGGATCTCTCTGGCATCGGGAATCCGAACGGCCTTGAAGTCCAGATCCGATCCTGGTAGGGCCGTCCCGTAGAGGTGTGAACCGAATGTGCACCTGAAGATCTCGGTCATTTTCGCTCCTTCACGATACGATTCAGGATGGCATCCATCTCGGCCATGGCCTCCCAGTGGAGGCGCATTTGACCCGAAGTCGGCCTATCGGGCGTTCGCTTACAGATCTCTGCCACGCAGAACCGGTAGACCCAGTCCGGGTCGAGGGCCGTCACCTCATCCAGGATGTTGTCTGAGATCCGTAGTCGTATCGTCCCGCCTGAGCCCTTCAAGGCGCACCTCCTGGCTGGCTGACCGGGACGATCGCCATACAGACCCAGCCGTCCTCAAGGCCGAAGGCGGGTCCCCACATGATGTAGGTGATTCGGAAGATGGCACGTCGGCCCGTGTCTTGTCCCCATCCGTCCGATCCTGGTTCCAGTGTCGCGTCCCACTCGACTTCCTCCAGGAGGTCCCCGACTCGGAAGTCCCGATCGGCCTGTCGGATCTCGAAGGTCTTCGTCCCGTCCAGGAGGGCCCGAAAGTAGCGGGGCCAGCACTTCATGGTGTGGAGGGCAGCATCCGTCCGGAGGGTCCGGAAGGCGAGCGTCTCTGGTGTCTGGAAGTCCTCCCAGGATTCGTGCCGCGGGTCATAGACCTCGTGGGCCATTTCACCCCTCATGCCGCCCCCATCCTCACGGGTCCAGGCGGCCACGTCCTCGATCGTCCAGCCCAGCATATCGACAAGGACGTAAGTGCCGACCCGGTCCACCATGGCCTTGACCCGCCCATCGACAAAGGTCAGGTCCCGCTCAGGCCATTCGGCCAGTCGGGTCTGGTCGTCCGAAATCCGGATTCGGATTTCGCCGGAGAAGTCTTTGTAATTCATCCCCTTACCTCTTCCAGGATTAGGTTTTGGAACCGGTAGCCTTCCGGTTCGGGAAAGCGCACCTTGAGCTGGCGAAGGGCGTCCCTGGCCTCCGCTATCATGTAGGGCCCGTAGGCGCTCATGCCAGACCCGCCATCGTCTTCCCAGTAGACCACTATGGTTCTGTTTTGCACGCAGCGTCCCTTTCATCTGTAAGCCTAAACCACCGCCTTTCCTTTAACGGTAAAAGTATCTCCACGATAACCTGATCATCCAAAAGGCGCTTTGCGACAGCCCTGTTTGTTTTGTCTATTCTAACAATCCCTTCCCGCCTTATTCGATCGATAAATTCATGTACTCCACATTTAAGTGATCGACTGTTCCACCTTGTAATTTCAACAGTAGGCAACATTGGAGACATCCATGTTGCCCAATATTCTGTCGACGTTATAAGTGACGCTACGAATTTCACACCACAGGCGACACAATCCGTGACATGTTCATCGGTATCGCTATAAGGACCTGTCTTCTCATTGCATGTGTTACAAACACATCTTGTCCTTGAAAACAATAGGCCTCTTTTTTCCATCTCGCGAATTGCGCCGCTGATCAATTCGAAGTCCAGTCCAGCTAGGTTTTGATATAGAGTGTCCAGGTCAAGGTTTCCGCGCATTTCATGTGTAATATTCAATACACACTCTGTAATACATACTGCATCATAACGGTCAGTAAAGGTCATTGCCGCTTCGACGAGCATATCGTGTAGATTCAGCACCACATCCTCCCTTATCGGACTCAAACGTCTACCTGCCCGTGTAGTACCGTCTGGCCTCAAGCTCCCCCTGGACGGCCGCCAGCCGGTCTTGGAGATCCGCCATGGCCCGACGGGCCAGCAGGTGGCCGTCCTCGTCACCAGCGGCCGTATAGCCAGCCGCCTCGAGGTCTTCCAGGAGGGCAGCCATCTCAGGACTGTGCGTCTCGGGTCCGGCCGCCGGATCCCGCGCGCACCGTTCCCGGAAGATGAGGCGGCCGACCCGTTCGGCTTCTTCCGGCGCCTTGTAGGTCAGGGCCCCCGCGATCGGCTTCCCCTCGACCACGTACCAACGGAAGGCCCCGTCTTCCTCTTCAACGACCAACTTCAGCAGCCCACCCAGCAGCTCAACCCGTCTTGCAATCACTTTGCCTCCTGGTCATCGTCCGTCCAGTAGAGGGTCACCTCATGGCGGCCCCGGCACTGACCGGCCCTGTTTTCGCATCTGCGCCCGTTCGTTGACGTGGCCATGCAGAAGGCTGGTGGAATAAGGAGACCCAAGAATCTGAAAAAGGTCTCGTCGGGACATTCAGCCCGAAACTGATCCAGCATGACTTTGGATTTCAGTCCGTTCCTAGACCCTTCCGCAAACCGCATCAAGAGACCATAGATAGCTGGATCTGCCTCTATGGTCTCCATTATGGCCTTCTCTTTCCCCTCTTCGTGTGTCATCCCGCCCCCTTACCGTTGACGCAGACCTGCCTGGCCAGCTATGATGGGCCCTCACATCTAGGAGGATTCAACATGTCACGACGCATATCTGGCCCATATGGGGCTGATTCGACCCTGACTGACGACCTTTCCCGCCTCATCGTCGAAGATGAGGATTCAGGTGAGGGCGACAAGGGCGAACAGCCCACCTTCACCAGGGCTGAATTCATGACCGGCATCACCTACCTCTTCCCGATCGCGCCAGACACCTACCGGCCCGCCATCGTGGTGGCCATTCCGGCTCCTGGCCTGGTCGACCTCCAGGTCCTGACGAACGGGGACCGGGACGTCCAGTTCCTGGGCCAGGAAGCCAAGCGGGGCCTCATCTGGCGCTGGGACGTGCCGGAGGCCATCCTCGTCCCTGTCGGGACCCCACGGCCCGCACAGGCCTGACAGGCCGTACGAATACGCTTAGTCCAGCGGCCAGTCGCCATTCCGTCCAGTCAAACATTGGCTGAACCGTTTCGACCACCTCACCCGTCTCGAGCTGCCAGCCCGTCCCGACACAGTCGGCCCGTCCATTCCGCCAGGGTCCAGCCGGTTCATAGCCGGCTGGACAGGCAGGTCCCATAAAGTCGCGACGCAGCTTCATTCCGACTCCTTAACCCAGGACGGGATCCCGTCCTGCCGGGCCTGTCTGATCTCGGCCTCCGTCCACTCCTTCCGCAGGACCGCGGGCAGGTCGCTGACCTTCTTCAGCAGTTCCCTGGAGAGGGATGTCCGACTTCGCCTGAGTCGGACCATTTCGGCCTCGATGGCGTCCAGGCTGTCCTGGATGTGCCGAATGGAACTCGTGACCGTTCTGGGCGAGCAGTCGGGCAGACTATAGAGCCAGGCCACCTGTTCAGGGATCCGATCGTACCCGTACCGCTTGACCTTAGCCATGACGCGCTCCCTACCAGCTATGAAAGAAGGACCAGACCGAGAAGGCCCCATCGACGCCAAACTCGGCTAGCTTTCGCCGCATATCTTCGATTGTCCACGAGTAGTCCAGGCAGTCAACAATCGGCCCATCGACAAAGCCGGAACTGTCTTCCGTCCTGCTAATGACCCTGCCAACGAAGGTATACTGGCAGTTCATCCCATCTGCGACCACCTCAAGGCCCATGTCTTGAAGGAAGATTTCGACCCTACGGTCCCAATCATGAGATGCATCCGGATAGCGCAGCCGCCCCAGGTAGTCAACAATGGCCTTCCAGTCCCCATAGGTCATCCGGAAGCCAGCCAGCACGTAGTGGGTCGTTCGGGTACTCACTGCGCCTCCAGGACGTGTTCAACCCGATAAGCTGCCGCAATCGGTCGAGATCCATCCGGAAGGATGCATTGGGCCGTATCCTCGACGACGTATAGGCCGGTCGCATGCCTGACGATGTCGCCCCTGACAGGTTCCCTATGAACCACGGCCGTCAGGAAGGGGAGGCCCGCCCGATGGTGTCGGCTGTACAGGCGAACCTTCCAGCTAGTTTCGTTATAAGCTAACACCGTTTTCCTCCATACCTTCAAAGTCCAGCCGGCCGCTCGCAGGCCCGTTCGGTCACGTCATGTACTCAAGGCCCATCTGGGCGGACAGGTTGCTTGCGCAGAACCAGCCATTGTAGGTCCCATCGGGCCTCCACTGGTAGACTTGACTTTCCCCATGGCCGGAGCCTGGGGATTCTCGCTTCACAGGAGCCGCCATTGCTAAGCCCCTCCACGAGCGTTGAGGACGGCAAGCCCTGCCGACCTGATATTTAGACTGGCGTTCAGGTCCCGATCCAGGACCAGACCGCAGCCGCCACACGCATAGGTGCGGACAGACAAGGGCATCGGCTGTTGCTGACCACAGCCCGAACACATCTTCGAGCTGGGCTCGAAGCGCCCGATCCGGACGAAGTGCTTACCTGTCCATGAGGCCTTGTACTCGAGCATACTTAGGAACATTCCCCAGCTCGCGTCCGATATGGCGCGGGACAGGCAACGGTTCCGGACCAACCCGCTGATATTCAGGTCCTCTACGGCTATGACGTCGTGGTTCTTGACGATAGCTGTAGAGGCCTTGTGGGCGAAGTCCTTACGGGCATTCTTGACCTTGACGTGTAGTTTGGCGACTTTAGCCACCTGTTTTTGCCAGCGGTCAGAACGCTTGGTCTTGCGTGACATAGCCTGCTGTGCCTTCTTGAGCTTAACGAGTACCGCTTTCAAGAAACGCGGATTGGCGATCTCTGTTCCATCCGACAAAACCGCGAAGGTTTTGAGCCCCACATCGATGCCAATAGCTCTTTCTCTTGTGACGGACACAGGTTTAGGATCAACCAGCGTGACCTCACACGCCAGACTGACGAACCAGTGTTCGCCTTCCCGCTTGACGGTTGTTTGCAAGATCTTGCCCTCAATGGGCCTAGAATTACGGTACGCGACCCATCCGATCTTAGGCAAGTAGACCTTATTGTTATTGGCCTTGACGTCCTGTGGGTAGCGGAAGGCGTCTTGCTGACCTCGTTTCTTGAACATTGGGTAACCTGGTTTCCCCCCGCCCTTGACCCGCCGAAAGAAGCTCTGATATGCTGCGTCGAGATCCTTGAGGGATTGTTGCAATACCTGCGCGTTAATCTCTTTGAGCCAGGACGTCTTTTTGACCCGCTTCATCTCCGTCAGTGACCGTGATTGGTCGGCATAGGAAAGCGTAGTCCCGTCAGCCTTATATCTGGCCTGCCTTACCGACAGTCCATGATTGAACACGAACCGACAGGACCCGGCGAAGCGGGTAAAGAGTTGCCGCTGAGCTTCGGTTGGTTCTAGGCGATAACGAAACGTCTTTGTCAAAATCATTACTTGCCTCAATCGATATTCTGACAGACCATCGCCCACTGCTGATAGTCGTAGCTGGTCCAGTTCCGCCGCCGGTAGTCCCGGTCGAGCCCCTTCAGGTCTTCCTCGAGGGACCATTCCTGGTCGTGGAGGCGGTTGAAGGATCCGCTGAGGGTCATGGCCTCATCCCGCAAGCCGGCCCCAATGAGGCCCTCGAAGGCCGCCGTGATGGCCTCAATCTGGCGCTTCGTGCTGGCGATCTGGTCCAGGATGGCGACCCGCCCCGCCTCATATGTCCGCTTCGTCATCCGTGCCATGATCATCAGCTCCGTTCAGGTTTGTGAATAGAGTATAGCCGGATACTTAGGGTGTGTCAATGTAATTTTTACGAAAATATGATTTCGGATTGGGGCGGTGTGGTGACGGCGTCTTACGATCAGGACAGGGCCTGAAGGCGGGCCTTGATGTCGTCCTCGGACAGGCCCTCGAGTGTCGCGTCCTGCTTGCGGGCCAGGATCTGGGTCAGTCGGGCCCGTTCGGCCTTGCGGGCCGCGGCTACCCTCAGGGCCTCCTCTTCGGCCAGCTTGACGGTGATGACCCGCCGGACGACGGCCATGGCCACCTCGAAGCGACCCAGCTCCGCATTCGGGGCCTGATCGACGAAGTTTTCCGTCTCGGCCGCCTTGAGGGTGGCATAGACGGTCTTGGCGATGCCATTCAGATCAAAGTCGTCTCGCGACCTGAGGGGGACGTCCCAGAGCTGCTCGGCCGACAGGAAGCCACGGGAGGACAGAAAGCGAACCTTGAGACGGGTCGCCGTTTCGAAGACGTCTACTTCGGTACTCATGACAGACCTTTCTTGTGGCCCTTCAGGCCATCTGGACGTTGAACAGGTGAACCCGCCTGCCGGTGGTGACCCGGATCGGAACGACGTCCCGACGGGTTGAGGAGAAGCCGAGACCGACCATCTGGTCGGACGTGGGCTGACAGCGCGTCTTCTGCCCGATGACCTCGAAGACCTTCCGGTGGGCCTCGAGGCGGGCGTGGAGGAACTCGTTATAGATCCCCCGGGCCGGCTCATCGCAGCGGGCCCCATCGAGGACGAAGAAGGTGTGGCGGTTGCCGACCCGATTGTCCCCCCAGTAGTTCGGGCTCAGCGTGATGGCCTGGCAGGGGATGAAGGATCCCGTCTGGATCCCCCACCGTTCCTGCGTCGGTGCCCCCGCCCTGATGCCGGCCCCCTTGACCTCATAGCTGGTGAGGACCCCGTCTTTCATATGCAGGGCCACCACCACGACCGTGTTTCGATTCTTGACCTCCCCGGCATGGGTCAGGTGGATCAGGCGGCCCTCGTTCTCGATCTCGATCGTAAAGCCGACGTCCGCCGTCTCACGGAGGCAGAAGTTGTTGACCTGAACCAAATAGGTCCCATCGGGCGGATTCTGCCAGACGACGTTCTCGACCGCCTCCCGGGTCGTCCCGCTTCCAGCGTTCATGTCGACGTCCAGGACCCCACCACCCGCCCCATGTCGGTGGGCGTAGTAGATGTGGCCAGCGCCATTCGGGCCACTGCCGGGTTCCAGGACGTGGACGTCCAGGTCATCGTAGTTGTCCCACGACAGAGACACCCGCAGGCGGACGCCCGTGACCTGCCCGCCGGCCCGCTTGACCCGTTCCCGGATCGAGTCGGCCACCTCGCCCGCATACGACCAGGCGAAGTCGTTATCCCATCGGAAGAGGTTCCGGCAGCCCGCATTGACGGGCGCCGTGAGGACCATCAGGTTGCCGGCATGTTCGGGCTGGAAGAGGACATCGATCCCGGTCGCCCCCGGCGCGACGTCCTTCAGGAAGGCGTCCAGGTCGATCGGCTCCGCATCCTGCTGGCCTGTCGGTTCCCGCTCCCGGGCATGCCGCATCAGGACGTTCCCGATCCCGTCCCGCATGAGGGGCCCGACCTGACTGTCCACCCAGAGGACGTCCCGGACCGATACGTCGGCCAGCCTGGCCAGCCGGCGCTCGAGGGCTGGCTCGAGATCCAGGTCCCGAATCGTCCGCATGGCCAGCTCGACCATGGCAGGCGTGATCGGCGCCTTCGTTCGCTTGTAGTTGGCCGGCGCCACCTTGGACTCGAAGGCAGCCACGGCCCGTTCCAGGGGCACCCCCTCAGACAGGTCCTGGACGAGCGTCCCGATGACCGTATTTCGGAAGCGGGCCACCGGCCCACCTGCTCGCGTGAAGGCGAAGGTGGGCCGGCTGGCCTCATCCAGGGCCAGGTAGGCGGCCTGTTCGGCCTGAAAGGCGACCACGGCTGGCCGATGTTCGGCCCCCCGATACAGATCATCTCCGATCAGGTCCATGACCAGCCCGACCGCTTCCGCCTTCAGCTCCCGTAGACCCCGATCGAAGACCTGGGCGGCCGTCCGGTAGTCCCCCCGATCCTTGTCGGGACTGGACGAATGGAAGGGTTCTTGGGCCAGCCCGGCCCGTTCCCTCTCTCGGACCTTTTCCGGACTGAGCGCGCGGAACCGGTCGGGAATCGGCCCCGTGTGGAAGTGGTTCCAGGTCAGGGCCTGTCCGGTGACCGGGCAGAGCGATCGGGTCTGAAGGGCCCCGAAGGCCCCCTCGGATGACCCGACCCGAAAGATGTCCGTGATGGGGGCCACCCGGACGAGGTCCCGCATCGCGGTCGCCACCGTTCGGTACGGTTCTGGGGCCTCGCGGGCTGCCAGATCCCAGGCCGTCTGGCGACCAGACGGCCCCCCAACGGCCACGACCCCACCCGCCCGCCTGACGAACTGACGGCAGGTCGCGCAGTCGTGCTCGGCCCGCTTGACCCGGATCGGGTTTGTCCCCTCAGGGAAGGCGGCCAGGTAGGCGGACCAGAGAACATCCGGCTCGATCCCCACCACATAGACGTCGCCCGCCACGATGGCCTGGAAGGCGCCCTGAACGGGCTTGGAAAAATCACTGAAATTCATTCTGTTCTCCTGTTTGATTGACATGTCGATAGTAAGGCATTCGAGTGTTTTTGTCAATACATTTTTTACAAAATCGGTTTCCTATTGCTTGTCAGCCATTCCCGCTCGTTGCCGTGTCCGCCCCGCCAGAAGGACGACCTGTTCGCCCGTAGGTGGGCGACGCTGTCCGACCACCAGCCCGGTCCCAGTTCCCGATCGAGTCCTATCGACTCATGGATGAGGACCGTCGCCCCCGCCCGGTCCCATTCGCGGGCCAGGTCTAGGACGGCCCCGCGGGTCGATTCGTGCGCGTAGCCGGTCGAGGGCTTCCAGTCGACCGCCGTGAGGTCGCCCAGGTAGTGGGGGTCCAGGATGATAAGGTCTCCCGGACTGTCCCGATCGGGCAAGACGAGGGCCGCATCGACACTGGTCAGGCGGACGTCGCAGCCATGATCGGCCGTCAGATTTCCAACCCGATCCGACAAGGTCCACCTGGGCGACCTGAAACGACCCTGGGCCTGTCCCCTGTCGGTCAGGAATTCGGCCCCATAAGACATCCCACCAGCCTGCCCGCACGACCACCGACAAGGCAGGTCGGCAATCCGTTCCGCAACCGTCCATCTGGGCGAGTCGAAGCCGTGGCCGTCCGGCGTCCCGTCACGGGCTCCATACCACTCCCGCTTAAAGCCGCCATCCGACCAGGCCCCGCCCTCCAGGGTGACCGGTTTGAGCTGGAAGGACCGGGACTGCATGAAGGCGATCAGGGCCAGCAGGCGGGCCATGGCCTCAAGGGTCTGGGGAACCGCTACGGGCGTCCGTCGGATCTGCTCCCAGAGGCGCCTTGCGTCCTGAAGGCCCGTCCCGCGACATTCCGGACAGGACCGGTCCGCCCGTCCACGGGCCCGCAGGACTTCCTCGAGGCAGGTGGCCGGGACGGGTCGCCATAGGCCCTCTAGGGCCGCCTGGACGCCCCAGGGCAGGCAGGCCGGACATGGAATGAGGGCGGCCAGCTCACGGGCCGTCTGGTCCCGCAGGACCGGATCCGCGTAGACGTGGTGCCAGGCGTGCATGGCCGGACATAGCTCGTTCAGGTGGACCTCAGACCAGTCGTCCCGGTCGTAGCCCCAGGCGGCCAGGATGGGGCTAGCCAGACCGGCCTTCCCGCCCATCCTTGAAAAGGGCGGCTTGTCCCGCTGGTCCTTCCGCCTGCCCGCTGCACACCAGAGGGCCCGCAGGGCATAGGGGGCCGTACCGGCAAAGATCTCCTTGAGGCGAGGCCCACGCAGGTCAGCCACTAGATTTTTCCTTAAAAAAGCTGTCCCATGAGGCCTTGATCTGGCTGGTATCGCGTTCACGCCAGGACCAGCCCGAATCGGTGGTGAAGCGGACCTGGAAAGGCATCACATCACCCGGCAGGCGGAAGGCCAGATGGCCGTTCTGGCCGAAGACCTTCACCAGATGCTTGAAGCCGCCAGGTGTCGTCACCCAGTAGAGGCCTGGACGGGTCGGAATCACTGGTCCCCCTTCCGTCCGCAGATGGGAATCGCGGTGATTACCGCTTCGTCCTCCAACCCTTCCCTGATCCCGGTCGCCACCCGCTCGAGGTAGCGGGCCAGCTCCAGGATGGCGGCCTGGCAGGTCGGCTTCTGCTTGACATCGGTCAGGCTGATTGAGGCCTGCCAGCGGATGTCCGGGTCGGTATAGTTCCGCTGGTAGGTCACGCCGACGTCCGCCCACATGGTCGTTCCGGGCCCCTCTGGTCCATCGGCCGTCGAGTGGATGACCTCGTAGGTGGCCTGGAAGCGGTTGATGGGACTCCCGTCCTGATGAGGGTAGGTCGATTGGGCCGGCTCGAGCCGCTTGAGCTGGATCATGATGTCCCCTTAGGTGTTCTCGTTGACGACTTGCAAGACCCCTTCGTGGATCCGCCACAGGCAGGCATAGGTCCCTAGAACTTCAGGATCAAGGTCATTGACCAGGGCGTGCAGGTCCGGCTCGCTTCCACACACGACCAGCATTTCGTCCTGCCGGCGTTCCTCTGGACTGAAGCCCAGACAGAATCCTGGAACCCGATTCTGGACGATGGCCTCCAGCTCCGCCATGTCGTCTACATAGACCATGCTGGTGTCGATGACGACTGCGGCCCGGCCATCCACGAGGGACCCGTAGGTCTGTTCCAGGTAGAACCGCATCAGGTCATTCAGGGATACGCTATTGGGCCGCATCCTTCACCTCCTGCTCGAGCCATTCCTTGACCGCCCGGATAATCCTACCGAGATAGGCCTCCTGTCGCGCCTCAGCCTTGCGCGGTCCCTGTCGACGTACCATCAGGCACCCCAGGAGGTAGTCGACCCCGCACGACCGGATGAAGGCGGCCACCTGCCGGTCCCCCATCGCCCCCCAGTAGGCCGTCCAGGCCTCCCCGTAGCAGGTCACGGTCAGGCTGCCCCGTCCGGGCTCCAGGTCTTCCAGGTAGACCTTCACCGGGTCCAGGTCCGTGAGGTCGGACAGGACCACCACATCGACCTTCCTGCGCTCAATCTTCATTTGCCCACCTTCTCGATTCCCGTTACGGCCCAGCCGAACGATGCCCACCGGTCCAGGTTCGGGACCTGACAGCCCACGAGGCGGACCGTCCGCTTCTGGCTCGACGGTCCGCCGATGCTGGCTTCGACTTCGCCCGCGTCGGCCTGACTGGCCAGCCATGCCTGATCGTACCGGAGCATGTCGATCGGGAAAATGAACGTCCCGCTGACCGTATAGGTGTGTTTCATCTACCACCTCGCGATAAAGGAATCAGCCGTATCGGGGATCCCATAGGCTTGTCGAATGGCCTCCAGATCCGCATTCCATGCCGCTATCTGGTCAGCCGTCGCATCTGACAGATAGAAGGCATACTGGCCCAGATCATTGCGAAAGCCAACCCGTTCGCTATAGAGGAAGTAGATCCGGTAGGATCCGCCCGACCCGCCCGTCTCATACTGGGCCAGCCAGAGATTCTCGAAGCGGTCCCGGAAGCCGTGTCGAATGGCCCCCATCTCACGGGACAGCTCCGATATGTCACACTCGTATGTCGTCCGCATAGCCTTCACAGCCACCTCACCTGTTATGCCGCCATGTCTACGTCTGCCGATTCGCCCCGCAGGCAGGCCTGAAATGTTTCCCAGTCCCCCTCGGTCCGTACGAGATCCCGCCAGCCAGCCCCATCCCGAACTTCCCAGTTCCAGCTCACCTCGACCAGCAGGTACTGGCGGACGGCCAGATCGGCCACCTCGACCCCGAAGGCCTGAGTGAGCCGCGGGGCCAGTTCGGCCCCACCCGGTACCAGGGCCGGACGCACCCGAAAGATCTGACCCGCGTTCTCGGTTTCGAAAAGGGCCTGGGCGATATCGAATGCGTCGTGGCTGATCATGATTGACTCCGTTCGGTTCAGGTTATGAATCCATTCTAACCTGAAAGACGGATTTTGTCAATCAATTCTTTTTGAAATAATTCAACGCTCCTGTCGCCGCCATGACGTCCATGCGATCGGGGGATGGAAAGGTCCCGATCTTGTGGATGAGGCCTTCGGTCGTCGAAACCCAGCCCTCCCCCTCATAGGTCGGCTCATACCCGTACTTGCCCATGAGGGCCTCGACGACCTCCCGGTGGGCGTTGCGTTCTTCGGCGGCCTCTCGTTCCTTCCGCTGGGCCTCTGTCATGCCGACCCCATACTGGTCGATCTTGCGCTGGAAGTCAGCGGCGACCTGCCTGAAGGTCGCGATGCCGTCGTCGACCAGGACCTGCTTGTGCATCTCGGTCACCCAGCCGGCCGGGACCGTCTTGCCCCCCTTCTCATTCAGGTAGTAGCCACCGCTCGAGAAGCCCAGGTTGGCCATGAAGCGGGGGGAAGGCCTCCAGGAGGACCCGGTTGGATTCGATCGCGGGCCCGTTGGCCAGTTGAAGCGCTTCGGCTTCAGTCAACTCCTTGGCCAGAAAGGTCCTGGCCCCCTCTAGCGCCTGTGTGGTAAAGGCGCCCCGATATGGGCTGTGGCCGCCGAAGGAATCGACCGTCCGGCCGAACTGGGCCCCATTGCCGACCGGCCTGACCTTCTGGATGGCCGGCAGGGCCATGGCCTGCCTGGCCTGAACGAGCTGGCCCTCAACCTCGTCCAGGGCCTTTCGGGCTGCCAGGAGGCGCCGGGCGTCTTCGTCAGATAGTTGGGACATGTCCTCTCCTATTGGGATGAAACGTACAGGCCACAGTCCGGATATTCCCGACAGGCGGCCAAGATCTTTCTCAAGAAGGCCAACGTGCTTTCGACGTCCCCCACCCGTTTGCCGGTTCATGGTGAAGGAAGGCCGCCCGATCCCCCTCAATGGCCTGGATGGCGACCTCAAGGGGCCCTATCAGGTCCCGGGCCGGCTCGCCGCTATAGTCGTGCAGGTTCACGCCGGCCTAAATCCACATCCCGGCCGTATTGCTGGTATGGTTGACCGTGAACAGCTCGTCGCTGTCTACGCGCGTATGCTGGTCCCGACAGGTCACGCAGACACATTCAACAAGCCTGCTTGGCCCCATTATCGAAACGTCGTAGCTCATATCACCTCCCCGATTTGACAACATCTTATCCCAAGATTCAGTTTTTGTCAATAGTATATGAAAGAAAATAAACATTGACATTCCCGACCCGTCGTGTTATCCTCTTCCCATGTTGCCAGCGAACGGGACATATAGTTCGACGCTCATTTTCCAATTCCATGTTCGGGTTGTAGGTTACGGAACGGGCGCTGGCGACATCTTCTTACACCCCCTCGTGCTGGACCTGCCAGTCAGGTCCCCTGAAGGGTTTCCGGTGCAAGCCGGGAAGGTCCGGTTACGGGCCGGTTCGTGACCCTTGCGGTGGGATGGACTGTCAGGTCCCGCCGGACGAAACGCACATGGTCCATGGACCCCTGGACCTGGGATAGCTGGCAGGAGGGGTCCTTCTGGAAGCCGTGTCGGTGACGGACAGGTAATGTCGACCTCATCTTCGAGTGGGTGCTGACCACGCCGATAAGTTCCGGCACGGTTTCAAGATTTTCGTCTCTAGAGGGGTGGTCGAGTGGCTTATGGCACCCGGTTGCTAACCGGACGGCCCGAAAGGGCCCGGGGGTTCAAATCCCTCCCCCTCTGTATTGTCCTATGCGGGTGGACACGGGTAGGGAAGTGACCGGCCTGCGCCGGAGTCTGGGCCATAGGGACGCCAAAAGCCCAGACCGCCCTGAGGTGCAAATCCCAGGCACCCGCACTTTTACGCGAAGGTACTCAAGTGGGCAACGAGGCCAGGCTGTAAACCTGGTGCCCTTCGGGGCTACGGTGGTCCGAATCCACCCCTTCGCATCGTTTGATGGGACATAGCTCAGCCCGGTAGAGCAACCGCCTGATATGCGGTAGGTCGGTGGTTCAAATCCATCTGTCCCAATACGTTTTTGCGGGATTGGCGGAACTGGTAGACGCGCACGGCTCAGGCCCGTGTGGGGTAACTCGTGGGGGTTCGATTCCCTCATCCCGCATCGATTTGACTTTAGGGACGTAGCGCAGGGGTAGCGCACCTGGCCTGGGACCAGGGGGTCGGAGGTTCAAATCCTCTCGTCCCTACCATTTTGTGGTGGCTGTAGCTCATCAGGCAGAGCGCCGGATTGTGGATTCGGAGGTAGATGGGTTCAAGTCCCTCCAGTCACCCCATCTATTGGAGACGGCATGCGGGCATCCGACTACATCAGGGCCCTCGAGGCCATCGTGGCAGAACATGGAGACGTCGAGGTCGACACCTTTGGCCTCATGGGCCGGTCGGTCGCCAACGCACCCAAGATCGCCTTCAGGAAGATCCTGACCCGCGTCCAGAGGCGGGACGTCTTCTGGGCGCCATGGGATCCGCCCGAACAGAAGGGCGACAAGGTCATCCAGATTTGAGGTTAAGGATGTTCTTCAAGCGGATGGCGTTCTGTGTCGTCGGCATCGTCTACCTGATCATGGTCCGGATCGTCATGGCGACGGATGGCCTGGTGGGGCTGAGGACATGTATGCGACTCGAGCCGTGGATCCGACGTCGACAGATCGAACTTGGGCTGTCAGATGAAAAATGAAGCCGGCATACCAAAGCGGACATGCCCATCCTGTGGCGGATCGGGGCAGGTCGAGACGATTTCCCCTCAAGATGTCCTCTTCTTCGGGGTCTGGCCAGGCCGGAAGTGCGGCCATTTCCTCCATCGGGCAGACGGAAGGGAAATGTTGAGCACGTCTCACGAGAAGCTGGGCCTGGACTCAAAACGGACCATGCCCACCAGCTCTCCCCAGATCCAGGGCGCCGCACGGGTGACCCACTCGCGGGTCTGGACGATCGTGTCCTGCTGGGACAAGACGGAGGACACCCGGGATATGTCCCATGCGACCTTCCTGGCCCCCTACCTGACGACGGGCGAGGCCCTCCTGGAAGCGGCCCGTCAGACCTTCCCTGCCAAGTGGGCCCAGCTCGAGGCGGCCGGCGGGGTCAAGATCGTGGAGCGGGATTGAACATCGATGAGGTATACTACGACTTCAGGAAGGCCTATGCCGACGTCATCGTGGCGGCATGGATAGAAAACGACGTTCGGATCGTGGCCATGACGACCCTTGACGGTCGTGGCATGGGAATAGAATTCTTTGACACATTCGACGCGATACCCGTTACGTGGCTATTCATGGCCGGGACGTTCGCGACAGTCAAGAGGCGAGACGTGATCGCCTCCCATGAGGAGGATGACGATGGAAACGCTTGTCGAGATCAGGGCTGCTGAGGGCGGTCAGGACGCGGTTGATCTGGTTCGGGTCCAGGTCGGCATCTATCTGAAGGCGGGGACCCGGAGGGGCCTTTGAGGTTGAGACGGTCGAACTGGCTGACGGCTATGCCTGCCTGATCTTTCGCGGCCGAGACCTGGCCTTCCTCGAGGGGGAGGTGGGCGGTCATCGGCACCAGCGGACCCCACCCAGCGAACGGAAGGGCCGCATCCACACCTCGACAATCACTGTCGCCGTCCTGCCCGTCCCAACAGGTCCGGTTCGCCTGAATCCCCGTGACGTGACCTTCCAGTCCTGCCGGGCTCGAGGCGCTGGAGGCCAGGCCGTCCAGAAGACCGAATCGGCCGTCCAGGCCACCCACACGCCATCAGGGCTGACCTGCCGCATCGAGACGGAGCGTTCGCAACAACAAAATAAAGCTCTAGCCATCCATGTTCTGACAGCCCGACTGGCCGAGCGAGATCAGGCAGCAGGCCGAGCGACCCGCAACGCCGATCGCCGCCAGCAGTGTGGACGAGGTGAAAGGGGCGACAAGCGGCGGACTATTCGCTGGCAGGACGGGCAGGTCACCGACCACCTGACGGACAGGCGGGTCAGTCTTGACCGGTATCTGGCCGGCTGGCTTATGGATTAATATTTTCTTAATTATACATTGACATCACAAACGCCATGGGCTATACTGGATTCATAACTTAACCAGGGAGCACGCCATGACCTCAGCCGATCCTATCTTGCAACAGGAAGCCGACCGCGTGATGTTCTATTTCAATGCCGGCTGGACACTCGAGGATGCCCGCCAGCACGTCTGGGAAACATCGACCCTCGGTCTCGCGTCCTGGGTCCGGATCGACGCCATCGTGGAGGCTGAACTCCAGTCTGCCGGTCAGGTCTAGACATGTAAGCTGGGGGCGGAATTCGGAGGATCTCCTATGAACGTCTTCATTCTGGCTGACGACCGCGCCGAACGGACGAGATACTACCCGCGGATCCTGCTGGGTCACGTCACGGGTCACCGGACGACCCTTGAGTGGTATCTGACCGGCTGGCTCCTGGACTGATCCCGTCGATCTGGTCGATCAGGCGAAGGGCCTCCCGGTGGACCCACCTCGATCGGGCCGTGACCGACAGGGTCCGCCAGATGAGGATGGCCGTTCCAGCCAGACAGAAGATAGCAGCCACCCACACGTACCAGGCAGGAGCCGCCCACACGACGGCTCCCCACACCACCACGTTGGAAACGGCCAGGGCAAGCTGGGCCCGGATCTGTCTCCCAGGTATCACCCCACCCAGGCCCGACAGCGAGAGGGCCACCAGGGCTCGCCTGACACCCTGGATGGGTCGAGCCCTGATCAGGCTGACCGTTGCCGCCCAGAGGTCGTTCCCGACTTCCCTGACCGGGTGGTGACGGCCGACCTGACGGGCAACCTGGACGAGATGAATGAGGGATTCGGGATCTGGGCGCACAGGCACCTCGGGAAGGGTGGGGTTGGGTAGGGCCTATCAGAAGTTCTCGATGCGTTCACCGAGGATCTTGGAGAGGTCGGTCATGACGACGGCCTGACGGGTGAGGCGAGCCTGTTCGGCCGGATCGAGGCCCTGAAAGGTCGTGGTCGTCAGGAACTTCTCGAGATTCGTGATTTTGGTATCCAGGTCCGTCTTCTCATCGATCACGCGCTGCTGAAAGGCATGAAATGACATGGTATCTCCTTATTCTTTGATGTGTGATCGACACACTGTCGATCACACTGATAACATCATATCGCATCTGACAACATTGGTCAATATTATTTTTCAGAAACCTTTACACAAGAACAGCCGGGAGGCAGGCTGCAGGTTTCAGATTTCGTTATGCAGCCGTCCCCGCACGGCTTCGACTTGGCCGGGTCGCATTCCCGGCAGCAGTCCAGGTCCCCGTCGCAGTCGTGGTCCGTTCCGTCTTCGACCGGGTAGGCGCCCGGATGGGTCGACGGGTCCAGGTCGTCGCAGTCGTCCCCATTCAGGACCCAGGAGGTGTCCGTCGGACAGGCCTGGCGGGTCACGGTCGGGTCACCGTAGGTATCCCGGTCCTGGTCGGCCCAGGCCTGGAGGTCGTCCGCCAACCCGTCGCAGTCGTTGTCCAGCCCCCCGTCACAGACCTCCAGGGCGTCCGGGTTGACGGCCGGATCCAGGTCGTCGCAGTCGAGGGCGTCCGTCTCGTAGCCGTCCGGCAGGGCCACGTCACAAGTCTGGACGGGCCAGCCCCCGTGCCAGCCATCCTGGTCCTCATCGGGCCACCCCACAAGGGCCACCCCGTCATCGATCGCCCCGTCGCAGTCGTCGTCCAGGCCATTGCAGGTCTCGGCTGCTCCCGGGTAGATTTGGGCCTCCCCGTCGTCGCAGTCGCCCGCCTCGACCGTCCAGCCGTCCCCGTCCAGGTCGGCCTGACAGGTCGACGTCTCGATCAGGATCCCGACCAGTCCCAGCACCATCACGCTCCGCATCTTGGACCTCATCCGTTCAGACTACCAACTTGGACCTGACGGGGCGCCCGCCAATCCCCATTCGAATACAGGCTGCCAAAGGTACCGGATAGGTACCTTTGGCAGCCCCCTAGAAACTAACTAGTGTGATCTGGACGGCTTCTGGGTGGTCGGCATCAAGGGCTTCCCACTTTAGGCCGTCCCATTTCGGATCCTCTACCCATCGGCCCCATAGGTGCTGGACACCCAGGACGTTAGGCGTTTCGACATCTGGATCCCCATCCGTCTCTCGAATCCACTCCCGACAGGCTCCGATGAATTCGGCCGGCATGACGAAGCCATCCGCGGCCAGTCCGTCCCCTTCTCCCAGCTCGTAGACCCTGACCGTCCGCATAGCCAGGAGGCCAGTCAGCAGCTCATGCGTCAGGGGGACGCCGAGCCTTGCTGAGCCCATGACCAGATAGCATGGGGTATCTTCCCCAATCAGATAGGATCCCCCCTTCCAGCCCCTATAGGTGTCGCCAACGATGACTTGAGCCGCCTTGAGCATATCGCCGATTCTGACGTTCGTATCCACCTTGAAGGCTAGGAAGTCAGTATTCCCTCGATAGGAGCATGCCCCGGTCCACCCAAGCGGGACGTGAACGGCAGGTTCGTACCCTTCGAGAATCTTGATCACGTCACCAAGCTTCATCGCATCACCTCACAGCAGTAGAGACGTTCGGCATGGCCTGGCAGGTCTGACCGGCCGGCACTGAAGGGCCGGTGGGGGGCCTCCAGGATCTCGATGGGTCCCCGCCGGCCCAACGCCTCGAGGATCTCGGCCTCCGATAGGCGCCCGTTGGACCGTGAATGGCCCCGCTGGCCCATGTTGGAATAGCTGAGGAAGATCCAGCGGGCCCTGATGGCCCCTACCAGCTCATCCAGGGCCTGTCGAGCCCCCTTGCCACACCACCCGGATCTCGTCTCGGCCTGCAGGTGTGGCGCCTTCAGGGCCTTCCCACGTACGTCCAGCCGATCCCACCTGACGAGGTTCTCGAGCGCGTGATAGGCGTCCCCATACTGGCGGGAATTATAGGGTGGGTCCAGGTAACAGACGTCGACCTTATCGGCTGAAAGGGCCTGGCTCATCGCATCTAGCCACATGATCGAATTGCCACGATTGGCCGCATAGTCGTAGGCGGGCCGGTCGAGTCGAAGGGGGGCTGCTGGGGACGGGGCACCAGGCCTAAAGGCATCGTAGTGCCCGCACGTCCAGGCCAACCGGTCGGCCGCATGTAGGAGGCTGGCCAGCAGGACATCTTCAGACTGACGGGGGATGCAGTCCACGTTCACCCACTGATGGATCGTCCGCCTGACCGCCCCGATTCGGTTGGCCGTCTCCTGGTCCCAGTAGGTCCCGCCAAACTGAGACCAGTAGCTCCGGACGGTTGCCCCCTCATCGGCGACCTCCTGCAGTTCGACCAGAAGGTCTTCGATCGAATTGTACCGCCTGTTATGGCCGTTTGCCTGCCGGTCGATACAGCCAGCCTGCAGGAAGGCCCGCATCCAGACCACGTTGCACTGCAGGATGTCTCCAGCCAGGATGGCCGTCTCGGGTCCGTTGAAGCGGGCCCCGACGACCCCCGTTCCCCCGAAGGGGTCCCAGAAGGTCCGGATGGTCCAAGCCCGTTTCCGGATGGCCCCCTCTAGCCAGTCCAGACAGGCCGTCTTCGACCCCAGGTAGCGGCGGCTCGAAATAGCTAGGTCGTGCATGGCGGGTCCTCCGTCAGGCTGTTCAGGACGGCCAGGGCGTGGGCGTGCAGGTTCAGGATGGCCTCCCGTTCCGCCACACTCCCGGCATCGTCGGCCGCCACCAGGAGGTAGGCGACGGTCCTGTTGAGGGCCATGCGGGGACGGGTCTGTTCCCGCTCTCCCTTGAGCCACCGCATGATGCGGTCAGCCTCCTGGGTTCCAAAGTCGCCATCTTCCAATTGTTTGCCCATCGGTTCACCCCATCGCCTGGTCGTCGGGAGAAAGGAAGGCCGCCTGTCGGCCCTTGAGGGAAAAGCGGGGCACGATCGGAACCCGCAGCTCCCTGGCCGTCACGTCGACGGTCGGCTTGCGCGGATCATGGCCAGCCGGAAGGCCCAGCCAGACGAAGTCGGCCCCGCAGGTCTCACACCGCACGCTAAGGTCACACCAGTAGTCCGTGATGGGGCCGCCTGGCTGATCCGATATCCGCGTGACCCGGCCCGTGATCTGAAAGCTATCGTGTTCGCAGCTCATCGGCGCTTCCTGGTTTTCCGTGGTTGTTGTAATTCGGCTGCCGCCTTCAGGATCGTGTCGTCCTGGATTCGAGTCAGGGACTTCGATACGACCTGCTCGAATGGCTTGTCCTGCGTGGCGCGGCGGACCGCCTCGTCCATGATGACCTGACCGTCCGCATAGATGCCGTAGCCAACGGTAGTTGTCCCGGCACATATCCCTTTATTGGTAGTGACGACGGCCACATAGAGCCTCATGCTTCCTCCAGCTCGGCCGGGTGGACATTGCCCCGCTGGCCGTCGTCGAATTCGACCACCACGTAGCCACCCTGGCCGTCCACGACGGTCCCCTCATGCTTACCGTGCAGACAACGGGCTCCAGGCCGGCACCAGTCGCGCAGGCGGGTCCCGTCCAGGAGGAAGGCGAAGCCAGCCGTCATCTGACAGCCAGGCCCCAGCTCCTTGAGGCGACGGACCTTGACTTCCAGAAAACCGACATCCGGGTAGGCATCCTTCAGGTCCAGCCAGTAGTCATAGCGGGCCGGCCCGGGCCCCCGCGCGTTGACGATCCGGCGGAAGCCGGCCCACGACACCTCAAAGGCCCTGATCGATCTCATTCGCTCGCTTCCTTTACCGTATCGCAGGCCTGCCAGGCCGACAGGGCCCTTGATCGGTCCCCATAGGACCTGGTCTGTTCACGACAACACCGACATTCGACCCGCCAGACCTTCCAGGACGGGTCCTGGACGATCTCGGCCTCCCCGCCACAGAAGCACAGGTCCAGGTCGACAAGATCCACCTGATCTGGCTTCATCGATCAGTCCTTATCAGACACCTGCTGACACCCCTTGAGGCGCTCCAGGAGGTCCGCCATGACGACGGGACTGAGCTGGGCCACCATGGCCTGACAGGCACTATGCCCGTGGCCGAAGGCGGGTCCAAAGCGGGCTTCGAGGTCGCCCTCGTAGATCCGGATCAGGGCCTGATAGAGGGCCGTCTGGACGTCCGCGTCGATCCGGCTTCGAGATAGGGGTTCACCGCGCATCTGTGTTGCCTTTCTGTGCCCCATAGCGGGCCCTGAATAGTTCTACCGTCTTCCGACCGATAGCCGATCTGACGGCCTTTGATGGGACGATTTCGCCAACTGCTTCCCGATAGACGTCCTCGACCATCGCTGTGACGACCAGCTCCATATCCCGAATGGTGACAGCCGGTAGACGGCCCAGGACGTGGGTGAGCCGCATGTCGGTCACCCACTCGTCTGCTATGGCAGTGGCGTCCGACAGGACGGCCAGCCGATCCAGGTCCGTCACGGCCTGTTCGGTCTTCCGTTCCGAGTACCGATGGGCCTTGTGTTTGGCCATGATCCGGTCCCCGTTGTTTTTCCTCAGCTCAATAAGGGGGCGCAGGACGATTCCCTCTCGCGGCCATACGCCCGTTCCAAGCCGTGCCGCCACCTCAGATGGGGCATCCCGCAGGGCGTCCAGGGCCTCCAGGTCGGTCGACGTTTCCTGGCAGGGGACAACCTCCAGGCCCAGCTTGCCAGCCACGTCGACCATGTTGGGAACCGCCAGCCAGACGTCGCCCACCTGGATGTCGAAGGTGGCAAAGCGAAGATCGGGGCCATAGGTTCTGGCCATGCCCAGATCTCGACTCCCATACGCCTCCCCATAGACGCCGATCCTCGGATGCCCCATGGCCTGAAAGGCATCCCGTAGCTGGTCCTGGTCAAACAGGCCCACAAAGGTTTCATGGTCGGCCCCGCCAGCGAAGAAGGATAGGCGACCATCCTGCCACAGGACATGAGCCGACGTACCATGGACCTTTTCGAGGGCCCAGCATCGCCTGAACATCAGGATTTCCTGGGCCTTGTACAAATTATCGATATGATGGTACCCCACCTGATCCTCCCTACCAGGCCAGACCTGATTCATCGACATCGCCCATGTCCGCCTGCCATGACCGGGTCAACTTGAGCGTCACCGTCTCCCTGAGCTGGTCGTTGAGGCCTGCTAGGATGGTCGCTACGGGTTCAAGGTCAGCGGCCGACTTACCAGTCAGGAGCCAGGTCCGGTTGACCCGATAGAGGTCTGCCAGCTCCCCAATAAGGCCCGGGATGCACTCGCGGGCCCTCACGGCCGGTTCGTAGGTCGCCGTTACCAACATCTCGTCCGGATACTGCTCGAGCACCTTCAGGGTCTGGTCGTAGTAGATCTTGGCGACCCGTTCAAAGGTTATGCCATTGCCATTCCAGGACGGCGCCTGCAGGCGGGCCCAGATGAGGCGCCCTCGCAGGCTGGCTGGGTCCAGGTAGCGCCCGACCGCCTCCTTCGGACTCAGGCCCGCCTTACACCAGATGGTCCAGTTCCGATCTTTTCTCCATTCATCGACGACGTCATGGTAATACCAGTCTCTGGGCCAGCCCATGAGCTGACAGACGATCTTCGACCATTCCCAGCCCCACCGGTCTTCCTTACTCATCCCCACACTACCTCCAGGCCGCGTTCGGCCGCATAGGCGAGAAGGGCCTGTAGGCCGTCCAGGCGATACCGGACCGCTTCGTCCGTCGTCCCCCCGGCGTGCCAGCGGGCACCCAGGGCCCCAACCCCTTCCTCTGGTTCCCGTAGACCCGTCTGGCGGACCGTCTGGACGTTTCGGGCCCGCAAGAGGGACCTCGTAACGGCCGGGATGTCCTCCACCCGAATCGTCCCGCACTGATCGACTTCGACCCCGGCCACCTCGAGCAGCCAGCGGGCGTTCTCGTCCCCACAGTTCAGATCGGGTGCCTCACTTTCCTGCTCCTGGCCGGGTGTGGGCGTCCCGGCACACCAGCAAGCCTGATCCGGATCCTGCCAGTCCCGGCCCGTCCCATCACAGAGCTGGCAGGTCACGAGTCGACGGGGCGCCGCCGGACACCAGAAGGTAACGCTCATGACGTCCTCCGGGGATACCACCGCTCGGCATCCAGGACCGCTTCGGCAACCGTGTCCCAGGAACCGCCCACGTAGGACGTGTAGTCGGTTGCGGGATTGAAGAGGGCGATCTGGATCTGGTCCAGCATGACCTCCCAGTAGACCGAGACGACCCGGATCGTCCCGTCACCGGCATAGTCGGACCCATACCGGACAACCTTCGGATCCGCGTTGAGCCGCTTCTCGACAGCCAGGTCAAGGGCCCGCTGGGTCTCGGCCCGCACCTTCCCCTCAACCCGCACCGTCCCGACCTGTCCGACCCAGCCGGCCCCGTAGGGATTCTTTTCGACCTTCGTACTGACGTTCATCACCATGCCCCGTTCAGGTTATGAACTGATGATAGTCGATTAGATGAAAATTGTCAATGATATTTTTGAAAAATCAGTGCCCATAGGAAAATCCGTACCTGAACGTCCGCACGCTCGGATAGTGCGTGATCTCGGCATCGAAGGACCCGCAGCAGTGCTGGGCGATCCGGTCATATTCGGCCACCTCTGCCGGGTCTGACAGGTCGGCGATCCGGAGGTGGTCGATGCAGGGATCTTGGACGCGCCTTATGGCCTTGGCGATCCTCCTGGTCAGGAAGTGCCCGACCTCGTCCCCGTACCGCCTGACGACCTCTGTCTCCATCTGGTGGTAGGGCGTCATCAGCTTCCGGTGCTGAGCGGCGCGCACTGGTGGCCTATTGGGCACCGGTTTTGTGTCGATACCGAGGGACAGGAAGGCCGCCGCCAGGTACGTCCGCATGGGTTCCCTGTGGGCCTGGCAGTATTCGAGGGCCAGGGTGGCGACCTGCCCACGAACGTAACCAGAGGGTGACATCAGCCACTCGGCAGCGCGCAGGTTCGCGTTCAGGATGGCCAGTTCCTGTAGGTCCATCAGAAGTCACCATCGCCGATGGTCAACCCGTTGAAAAGTGACATCAGAACTTTCCTTTCTCGATCCGCGCCTGCCAGACGAAGGGTTTCAGGTCCGCCCGCTGCATGAGGGGGTGGACGGGCCTGCCGGTCGCCGTAAGGCCGATCGCCATGAGGTCGGCCCCCTCTTGGAGGATGTGCTGGGCCCGCAGGATGGGGGCCTGGAGGGCCTTGACGTCCCCGTTGCTCCCCCACCCACAGACGACCTGACCCGTGAGGCCAGCCGCCCATCGGAGGACGTCTGGATTGGCCGGACCGACCGGATCGGCTGCCCGTCTCATCTGGGCCGGCTTCGTCGCACAGATGGCCATCGGATTCACGTAGACAACCCCACCGGCCTGCCAGGCCCGCGCGTAGCCGAGACCGCGCGTGAATGTCGGGTCGGTCCGGTTGGCGCCGGCTACCGAAGGGTTTAAAAGGCACCAGACGGACAGGGGGCGCGTCCAGTCCCAGATGCGGGCCAGGAGGTACCGGTAGGCCCGGTCCTGGGAGAAGAGGGCCACACTCAGGGATCCGTCCTCCCAGTCGTGCTCGTCATGAACGAGGTTGTGGGTCCGAACCAGCCGCAGGATCCCGTCCTGCCAGTCCAGGGCAGGTCTGTCCGTGTCACTTCGCATACCTCTCCTCATCCCCAGCAGCGCCTTCACAAACGACACGCCGACTGACGGATCGTACGGTATACGACCAGCTTCCGTGCCCGTCCAATGTTCCAGCTCGTGCGTTATTTTTGCCCGAATCTTTTCTTCTAGTTCAAGAGCCAGTGCGGACGTGTCATCCGTATCATCTTGCGTGCCAGCCGGCGGACCCACCATAGGCATCTGCTCGTACATCTCGCGTTCTTCTTTCGTTCCACGGGCCCATCGGGGCCTGAAGGTGGTAAATTCAAGTTCTGCCATACGTTTAGACCTACTTGTGATAGAAGGTAAGGCCATTTATGGGACATTCACATCCTGGGCACATCATACCGATGACGGATTCTCGATGGGCCTCCTGGACGGCTGGTAGGGGGCCCAGGACGGTTTGGCCGCACGTATCGTGTTCGGCATACCATCTTGGCTGTGCCATCCAGGCAGGTGTTCCGACGGGACTTGGAAAAAGGACCCCCATCGTATCCAGCATGGCCTGTTGGTATCCAGCTCGCCATGCATCATAGATCGGATCATCCTCGTATGGCGGACGTCCAACCTCAACACCAGAACGCTGAAGGATACAATGACGATATCCCCTGACGTAAGCCAGGAGGGCTAGGGGACGATTCCGTGGGATCCACATCGACAGATCCACGTCTTCAATAGCCTTCATCCTTGACACCTCGTTCTTTGGCCATCCCCTTTATGATCCGTTCGATTTCCCGCCCAGCAGCTTCGGCAGCCTGTTCTCGTTCCAGCTTGGCCTCGATGTCCTGAAGTGTGACGGGGGCCATGAGGACCCGTCCGCACTCCAGGCAGTTCCCGTCCTGTCCGCCGACCTGGGCATTGCAGCGCAGGCACCGAGACCCTTCAGGCATGGCGAAGGTTGGCAGGGGCAGTCCCCGCCGTCTATAGCCGCCCCGCCCACCACCCATTCCACCGTATGCGCCCCTCATGGTTCCTCCATGTGCCGGCAGTAGATGTGCCCGCACGTCCTGCATGTCGGGACTAGCTCGAGCCCTTCCAGGTCGTCAAACGGATACCGGTCCGACAGGCGCAGGCCATGTCGGCGGGCTGCCCGATCCTCGAGTCGCCAGATGGCCTCCCGGAGCAGCTCGATGCACTTCCGAGAAGCTGGGTCACCCTCCTGGCCCTCGACGTAGCGGAGCCGTTCGCAGCCGGCCCGCCAGGTCTCCTGAAGGGTCGTGCCGGGATGGGCCGGCAGCTCGTTTCCCGGATACCGGTCCCCGACCCGCTTGACGAAGTCCAGGACCTGGCCTGGGCCGCCATCCAGTTCGTCCAGCAGGTAGCTGTGGCCAGGATCGAGAACCTTCATGGACCGCCCCTAGTATTCGTCGTCATCACCCGTCCACAACGGGCACGGACGAAACATCAGTCCGGGTTCCCCGTCTCGCTCCTGCGGGCATTCCGTCCAGGTACAGTCGCCATCCCGGCCCGCATGGCAAACGATAGGCGGCCGCTGGTCAACCCGTTCCCGGTGCTTCGGACACCGGGAGGAAAAGGCGGCCGTTGGTTGGCTCCATCCGGCCAGTTCGGCGATCTGACGGACCCGGTCGTCCAGCCGGACGCACTCGGCCACGTCCTGGCGGGACTCCTCGTAGACGATGTACTCGAGGCATCCCGGCGCATCGCACCGCAGGACGAACCAGGGCCTGAGCGTGATCATGGCCCTTCCTCCCGCGCCGGACACGCATTGCAGGCCCAGCAGGGCGCATAGGCCCCGTTGACCAGACAGGGGGCCCGCCCCTGAATGCCCCGCAGGCCCCAGCCCAGCGCAAAGCCGACCACCAGTCCGACCAGAACCGCCACCCAGATCCAGCGCTTCAAGATTCCCCCTGCGACCCCATGACGTACCGGTACGCCAGAAATCTGACTCCACTTTCATCCGTCCGCATGACAAAGAATCCCTTGCGGACCATCCCGGTGACGATGCGCAGGTTGACGTTGTGAACGGTCAGGCAGCTTCCCGACTCCGTCCAGCCCTGAAGGGTCGACTTGCCCACCATCTGCATGCCCTTGGGCGTCCGGTGGAGGCGTTCGCAGACCTCCCGTTCCTTCGGCGTCTTCTTGTAGCCGCTCATGGCGCCACCACTTTCTGTCCGACGTCGATCCGACCATGGACCCGCCAGTAGGAGAGGACCGCCTGCATCCCCCGCTTGACGTAGATGAGGGCGTCACCGCCAGCCATATCTTCGGACTCGAAAACCTTGACACCGGCCCTGACCTGCTTGACCTCCAGGCGCTCCAGGATGTACAGGGCCTGCCTGTCCGTCAAGCCCATCGATTGGCCCATCAGGCCCACCCGCGTCCCATAGCAGGCCCGCTCGAGGAAGATGGCCTGTGTCGGGCTCAGACTCTTCAGGAAGGTTTCGAGCGGCTTAACGTCCATACCTGCCCCCGTTTGCGTTCATGAGTCAAGGATAGCCGATATGGAGTGTTGTGTCAATGGTATTTTCAGAAAATGTTTCTCGAATCCGCCATGCGGACTTCGTGGGCCTCTCGGCTCGTTCGGCGTCCGTTCTTGACGTGGTGACAGGCCCGACAGAGGATCTGGAGGTTGGTCAGCTCATGCGGGCCACCATCGGCCAGGGCCAGGACGTGGTCGACCTCGTAGCCCCGATGGGGGCGGCCGTCACATGCCCGACGACGGCGCTTCCTGGTTCCCACCTCAAGGCGCGTCCGGCAGGTCCGACAGGCCGCCCCATCCCGTTCCAGGACCTGCCGGCACAGGTCGGCCCAGCCCAGACTGGACTGTTCCCTCCAGGCCTGTACGCAGTCGGGATGCCAGCTCAGGCGGCCCGGACAGGCCAGCCCGCACAGCCGACAGGGCCTGCCAGCCGTCCGGTCCCGCCGGAGGTCCAGGGCCGGCAGCATGGCCGCCGAGAGGAAGCGGACCGGTCTGGCCTGGACGAGGACCGGGTGGTGGGCCCGCCTGGCCGGTGTCCGCCTGCCCGCCGCTACGTTCCGGGCATAGCTGACATGCCAGCCGGCCAGGACCGCCGCCAGCCAGACGTCCGGGACCCGCCGGTCCACCGCAGCCCTGCTGGCCTCCCAGGTCGGCCCCGCTGGCAGGCGACTGAGGTTGACCAGGGTCCGGACGGATCGGGCCAATAGAAGAAGATTTATTTTTTCGAAATTAATCATTGACAGAATCAGTCCTCCCGTATATATTGAGTGTATAGCATGACGGTGGCGAAAACAACGAACCTGGATGGAGTCGGACATGCAAACGGGAAGCCTGGTCAATCTGGTCGCCGGTCGGTCGGGAAATGCTCATGGAACCGTTGAACCGGTCGTCGGAATGGGGGCTACGCAGCTAGGCTGGACCGACCGCCACCCCTACACCGTCGTCGAGATTCTCGGCCCCAAGCGGATCCGCGTTCAGGCCGACACGGCAACCCGAACGGACAAGAACGGGATGTCGGAATCGCAGGACTACACCTACGCGCCGAATCCCGACGGGGCCACCTACATCCTCAAGCTCCTCAAGCGGGGCTGGCAGGCACAGGCTGGCGGCAACGTGTTCGCGCTCGGCTACCGTCAGGAATACTACGACTACAGCTTCTAACCGTTTTTTCATTCACATCTTGAACTTACGAGGCCCATCATGGACACGAACGACAGCCAAAAATCAGCTATCCAAGCAGACTCCGACAAGCGACTAGCCGTCCTGAAGGGGCTGGTCGAGGCGGTCGAGAAGCGGGGTCTGCTCCTGACGGACCTGAGCGTCCGGTTTGGCGTCGAATCCGATTCGTCCATGTCTCGAGACGATTTCGCTGGGGAATTCGGGGAGTCCTGGATGACCGAGCGGCAGTGGCGACGTGGCTTTACGTTGAGTTTTGGCGGAGACGTCTGAACTATCATAAGCAAGGATACTTGCAATGTAACCAGAAGGAAATTGCGATGTTTGAACTCACAACGGTACTGGCCCAGCAGTCGACCCCCGTGGACCTCATCCGGACGGCCTGGGAGGTGTCGGCCAAGAACACGGCCGCCATCGCCTACGTGCGGGGGATGGTCGATGCCCTCTTCTGGATGGGCGTGATCGACGAGCGGGACGCGGCGGCCTTCTACCAGATGACGGAGGAAGTGTGATATGAAGCTGAAAAAGACCACCTTTGACATTCAGGTTTCCACGACAGGGACCGTTCACCGGGCCACCTGTACGGTCGGAAACCTATCCGTCTCGTGTACGGGCCCATCCAAGCGGGCGGCCGGACAGGCCCTGAGGGGGCACCTGTCCCTCCTGGGCCTCAAGGATGCCAGACCCCGGCGGGGCCACTATCGGTGGACGGTCGAAATCCAGGTCGACGCCGTCTGGGTCGCCGATGGCTTCGAGATGACGGACGACCGGATCGAACGGATGCTCATGAACGAGCTGTCCAGTGCGACCGAGTACGAAGTGGCCGGACGGGTCCTGACGGCACCAGACCCGGACCGCATCGCCCGCGAGCAGGGATACAAGTCGGCTGCCGACAAGCAGTATTTAAACTCCGTCGAATGGCCCAAGTAGCCTGGAGGTTCAGATCGTGTCTATCGTCCTTCCCACCTACGCCCTGACCGTCCACCAGCCCTACGCGACGGCCCTCGTCAGGGGCCTGAAGCCGGTCGAGAACCGGAGCTGGCGGCCCTGGTTGGCCATTCCCTTCCAGCTCGCCATCCATGCCAGCAGGAAGGTCGTGGACCCGTCCAGTATCCCGCCCGACCTCATCGACGACCTCCTGGGCTTGGGAGACTGGTCTGACCTGCCTCGAGGGGCCCTTGTTGGGACCGTCCAGGTCGTCTCGTGTCGACAGCCCCTGACTGGCGAGCGGTGGGCCATGGGGCCCCTCTGCTGGGTCTGTCAGGATCCGGTCGAATTCGACCAGTCCATTCTGGACAAAGGGAAACAGAAGATCTGGCGGATCAGATGAGGCCAAAGAGGCGGGCATTTACGGGATCTGGCAGGAGCTGCGAAATAGGCATGGCCAGGTGGCGAAGGTCTGACAGGATGTAGCTCAGGTCGGCATCGGCTGGGATCGGTTCACGGGTCATCGGTCCTCCTCTGGGATGTGGCTCGATGTCATGATACGCCGAACGGTTCCGAATCATGAATGATTATTTTTCCAATAATTCATTGACACATCTTCGTCTTTGGGGTATCATTTACTCATGAACCTGAACGAATGGAGTCCCAGATGGCCAGCCAAGCACCCCGTTACCAGATCGTCGAACGCTACCTCGTCCGGGATGGCCGGGACGCCATCTGTGGGTCTCGGACGATGGTCTATCTGTCCGCCTTCACGCTGGGCTGGGCCCGGGTGGTCGCGCGGCGCCTGAATGCCCAAATGGGCCTCGAGTCCTACGACGAGTCGTTCCTCTTCATCCGGGACTGTGGCGACCCCAGCGCTCCGCCCGTTGAGCTGTCCATCTGGCCGGATCCCGTCCCTTGCATCTTTCTGAATGACGAGTCGATTCCCTTCTGAGGTGTGCGATGGAACCCGAACAGCTTGGCAGTGACATCCTGGGCCTCATCTACCGGTCGTTTCCCGGCAGTGCCTTCACCCGCTTCCGGATGCGGATCCGGGCTGCCATGTTGGCCGCCGGGCCAGATGCGGAAGCGCGGGCTCAGGCCGTTCTGGCCATCGAGCAGGGCCCCGGTATCGGAATCACAGATGCCAGCCTGATTCGTCTGCTGGCCCGCGAGATCAGGGAGATGAAATGAAGGTTCGATGCCTATCCGATCGCCGCAAGTTGACCCGCCTGGACGGACAGGCGAAGCACATGACGAATGGAACGGTCGTCAGGACACCGGTCGAGATCGGATTCGTCCGTGAAGATCAGGATGGAAAGGTCACTACCCTCAGGGTTCGAGCTGGTGGTTCAGGCCGCATCCTCTATCCGGCTCGCAACAACGGGATGGAACACATGGCCAAGCGGTGTTTCGGCCGAATCGCAGACATCGTCATGGTCGAATGGGAGATAGAGGGATGAATGACCGGGAGAGGTTTCTGGTCGCACAGGAAATGCAGGCAAATGCGAGGATGATTCCGTCCTCGCTCAATGAGATCTTTGTCATCTTGAAGCCACTGATGTCAGACGAGACGATGCTTCGATTGCTCAGGGAGAAGGACCAGACCTGGTATGCCCTCATGATGCCGGCAGCAGATAAGGACGGTCGATGAAGATCACCGTGCTGGTAGCCGATGCAGATGGGGCCCAACGATACCTCCAACAGGAGGGACCCATTGCCCGCGCCCTCAAGCGCCTAACGGGTAGCCCATGGGCCATTTCGGCCGGCAGGGCAACGAACCTCAAGACGTGCCTATGCCTGTCTTTACCGAAGGATGCGGTTCACCTCCAGGACCTCTTCGACCAGGGCTTTGGCTGGCATGCCGCACAGCCAGTCACGTTCACCCTAAAGCGGATATCGTGAGGGCCAGATGAACAGATGGCACAAGGAGAAGGCTCCACGGCGTCAAAAGGCCGATCTGATATCGGCGCCAGTCAAGAGCGTCCGCGACTACACGGTCCGGGCGGCCCTGTTTGGTGATACGGTGGTCGTCACGGTGGTCCTGGGCCGCTCGACCCGTCGATGGGAATACGCCTTCCAGCGCGACCAGTGGCCGACCCGAGAACCCGGACTGGCCTACGACCGCCAGCAGTTCATGGACCTGGTTATGGGCGTAGATGGGGTTCCGACGGACGAATGGTGCCTGATGTGTCGCCTATCGGAATCGGCCGTCGTCGCCTCAAGGTCGATCCTGGATGTGGAGGGGACGAAATGAAAGGCTTACTGGGATGGGACTGGCCCGGAGTGGCCCCAGAGGACGACGAACCGATCGAGGACGTCGATGCCTACCTGCGGGCAAACGGGTACGATCCGGACGCCCTGAGAGAACGCTTCAGGGACCTGGCGGCCCGCCTTATCGAACGGCGCAGGAAGGCCCTGGTGGGGGAGTGGAATGCGGGGGTCCTGGCTGAGCTGGCAGGTCACCCGATGACCCGAAACGACAACGTGCGCCTGGACGTCATCCAGGCAGAACTATGGGAGAAAGAAGATGCCGACCGATCGTGAACAGGCCGTTGATGCCCTCCTGGCAGCCCGCCAGATCCTCGAGACGCGGGTCTATGTGAGGGCGGAAGCCCTAAAGCCCATCCAGCCAGGCGCGGACGTCCATGGACTCCCCTTCTACCTGGTAGAGCTGCGCGAGGTTCTGGCTATGGCTCTCCTCCAGATGGAGACGGTTCGGGACAGGGCCCAGAATGGGCCGCCAGATGGAGAAGGCGATGGGACCCTGACCGAACCTGCCTGGACCCGCCTGCGGGATACCTGCGCAGTCCTGAAACCAGCCATGGACGTCCTGTGGCCCGGATGGCGGACTCAGATGGAGGAACGGAAATGAAAAAGCCGGTATCGACTGATGGCCGTTCGATGGCCGAAGAGGAATTCGAGTGGAGGCGGGTCGAGGAAGACCTGATCCTCAATACGCCGCTGGGCCTGACCCAATGCGGACCCCATGACGTCCTGGCTGGCACCGAATATGTCATCGTCAGGCCCAGCCAGCTCACCTTCTTCGAGCACTGCCAGGTCACCGCCTTCTGCCGGGAGGTCGTTGCCGGGAAGCGGCCCATCCTATACAGGCAGGCCAAGTACCTCCTGGAGGTAGTACCGACGCCCATGACGTGTCCGGCTTACGACCTGCACGGCCCGCAGGCCCAGAACTTCGCCCGCGAGATCCTCATCCGGCTAGACAGGACGGTGCCATGACGAGCCGGATCATCATCCTTGACTGCGACGGGCCCTGTGCGGACTTCGACCGGGCCCTCTATGACCTCTGTCGGGACCTGGGCATCCGGGACGACTGGCCCATGGACCGGTGGTCGGCCTGGGAACACCACCTGACAGGCCCGGAAGTGCTGGGCCTCCGCATGCGGCTGGACGAGCCCGACTTCTGGATCCAGATCCACCCTACCCTACGGTCCCAGACTGCCGTTGAGGAGATGCGGGGGGCCGGCCTGGAGGTCGTCTGGGCGACCAGCCCATGGGAGGAATGTCGGGGCTGGGAGACGGTCAGGCGGTTCTGGCTCAAGCGGTGGTTCGGGGCCCGCTCCAAGGACGTCGTCATCACGGCCCGCAAGGAGCTGATAGGGGGCCTGATCCTGATCGACGACCGACCCGAGAATGTCATGGCCTGGGAAGCGTCCCATCCGGCTGGACATGGCCTCCTCTTCGACCTCCCCCACAACCGGTCCGCAACGGGATGCCGGCGCCTCCAATCCTGGGCCGATGACCGGTTCAGGCGCCTCTTCCCATAACCTGGAGGGACCATGGGCACGAAGGCGTCCACAAAGGCCGAATGCCAACTCACCTTCCGGGGCCAGATCCGCGGCATCCCTTGTGAGAGGTGGGACCTGGGCCCCCGTCGGTACCGGGTCTGGACCCATACCGCGAGGGGCTGGCAGGAAGCCCCTTCTGTCACCGTCCAGGTCGTCGCAGTCGTCTGGCGGAATCCGCTGGCCAGGGAACCCCGTGTGGAACTCAAGGGCCACTTGCAGGCCCGCCTGGAGGCCCGGAAGGACCATCCTGACCTGTCGGTTCCGATCCGGGTCGTCATGACCGGGGGGAGACTTCCCAGACCTTGGGAGGACTGAGCTGCTCTGGGAGGGCCTGACGATAACAGGATGTGGTCTGACTGTACTGACTTCCCGTTCAGAATGGATACATTCCTGAACTTTTACTATTACAGACTGTTGATCTACTGTACTTATCTCTTCTTTCTTATCCAGATCCAGACTTATTACAGGAATACTAGAAGACTCTACCTTATCTTTCTCCATCATCCTTGGTCCTTGAGTAGAGCGATTGATCACCCCCCCTGCCGCCCCACGGGCCCAGGCCAGAAGGTCCCGGCAGTGCCGGCGGACGGTCGGAAGGGGGGTCTCGAGGACTTCGGCCAGCCGGCGGGCCGTTGGCCGGATCTGGTCCCGGATCCAGTCCTGGACGACCTGCCTGGCCCGCTCGACCAGACCTGACGCCTTCTCCCTCCGAATCCGGACCGTCCGGTCCCCCGCCAGGGACTGTCGGATCGAGATGTCGTCGATCCCCTCCAGTTCGGGCTCCATGACGCCCAGGTCCCAGTCCTGGTCCTGGCCCCCGCCGTACCCGTTCGGCCAGCAGGCCCTCCGTTCCCAGACCCAGGCCGTGACCGACTGGACGACCGCCTCCCGCTCCTTGGCGGACAGGCCCAGGGACGTCCGGGCCCCCGCCTGCCGGATGCCGGCCGCCAGGACGTCGGGGCTGTCACAGAAGCGGACGTTCTCGTAGGCCCAGGTCCGGCAGACGTAGAAGAGGGCCGGGTTTAGGCTCACGTCCTCCCCCTCCAGCCGTTCGGGTCGGATCGTCCGCTTCTGGAAGGGTTCTGGGGCTCCCAGCCACTCGACCAGATCCTCGAGCCGGTAGGCCACTTCGGCCACCAGGCATTCCCAGCGCGGAGACAGGGGGTTCTTGATTAGGTTGGAGGCGTTCATGGCCCAGTCTCCGTCCAGCCGACGCCTGAACAGCTCCTCGAGGCAGGCCGCCCACCGCCAGACCTTCCCGATCCGCCGGTAGACGGGATCCGAGAGGGCCCAGACGAGGTGCCAGTGGCCGTTCTCGGGATTCCGAATCCGGAAGGTCGGACAGGGCAGGTTTAGGGACTCCCAGAGGTCTGGCGGGGCGGCCCGGTCCACGTCCACGACGATCGCCGTCCGCCTGTCCGCCGTGTTGAGCTGGACGTGTCCCGCCAGGGCCAGTGCCGTCGCCCGTCCGAAGGCCCGATACGTGACCGGGTTCTCCCCCTTGATGTTCGGGGACCAGTTGGGCCAGTAGGAGATGGTCCGGGTCCAGGCAGCCAGGAAGGGGGAGAGGCCAAGGGCCCCGGCCAAGCCCGCCAGGGGCCCCGCGTCATCCGGCGACGCCGACGTGTCGTCAAAGCGTCCAGGGACTCTTTTTTTCTCTTGCCAGGGGATGTTGGGTGAGGTAAACTTCATTCACGTTTCTTGCAGGCCCCCACTCCCTGAAGTTTGGCGACAGGAGGGAATGGGGGTTTTGTTTTTCTTCCAGGTCAAGTCCGCGATTTGCTATTCGGCGGCCCAATCAGTGAAACCATCTTAGTCTAACCTCTTCCTTCCGCGCAAGTCCCTTTATCGACCCTTCAGGGTTCTTTATGTCTGACCAGCCAGACGAATTCGTTTCGCCCAACCAGCTCTGTCGCTCCGGTGGTGCTGACGACCTCAGCAAGGTCGCCATCCTCTTCATGTTCCTCCCGGCACTCAGCCCGAACGGGTCCAAGCTGCCAGACCGCATCCGTCCAGGTGCCCGTATCCTGGATAAGGAAGGTCGCGTCAGGCGGAGCATCTAGTAGCCGTTCTCGCCCAATCAGGTAGTAGCCGTCCGGGCAGGTCGGGATGACGTCTGGCTTGAGCGTCCAGACCCATTCGTCCAGGCCGATCCAGTCTCCATCTCCGGACGGGTCCAGGACGTGAAGGGCCCCATTGGCCGCATCACACCACTGGCAGCTATCGTGTTCCGGCGGGACCCGCATGACAGCAAAGGACCACTTATTACCAGCCTGTTGAAGGAAGGCATCTCCTGGCTTCAAGTTTCGGACCTCATCGAGGTCCGCCACGCGCCATTCGGCCGGATCGGCTGGTCTGGGCGGCAGGGGCCTGGTCGGGTTCGGGACGATACTCAGTTTCTCAAAGGCGGCCCGCAGGTATCCGGCCATCGGTTCCCGATAGGACCGGCAGTAGCCGTCTGCCGCCCAGGCCTGCCAGTCCGACGTATGGCGGCCCGACCCGTCATCCTGGGCCCATTCGGCCAGCCGTAAACCAGCGTTGAGGGCCGCAAGTCGTTGTAGATCTTCTTCCCGATCGTGGCTCATATGGACCTCCAGGCGGGCCCCGATCGGTCCGCGTCCAGGACGTTATTCAGCTCCCGGATGCCCATGCCCGAATCCTTCTCCATGGCCTCCAGGATTCCCAGATAGGCCCCGATGTCGACCCCCCAGAGCTGGGTCTGAAGGTTGGCTGGAAGGTCCAGGCGGGCTCCAGCCAGGGCCAGGGCCATCTTGAGGACCTCGCCGGCCCCGGCCGTCCAGCCCCGCTCGACATACTTCCGCATCCGCAGGAGGCTGGCCAGCGGATAGGCCGACCCGCAGAACTCGAGCACCCGCCGGGTCGCACAGAGGACGGCGGCCGGATCCAGGATGAGGTTGCCGACTGGAAGGCCAGCCGCCGGGCTCGGCTCGTAGGCCATCCGGCAGTGCCGCCAGTCGAAGGTCTCCATGACCTGTTCGGCCGGGCCCGTCTTGACCAGGACGAGCTGGTAGCCCCCGGCCAGCGTCAGGGCGTTGCGGGTAGCCAGGATGGGCGTTCCGGGCCGTGGGTTGTCGGCAACACGGATGACCTCCTGGCCGTCGTCGAGAACCTCGACCCCTGACCGCGTGACGCCCTCCGAAAGGGTGACCCGGTCGCCGAAGATTTCGACCTTGGGCGCCGTCCCACCCCGGCACATGATCTCGAGCAGGGCCCTGACGACCCGCGCGCACGCATCCGGGTTGGTAAAGAAGACGTCCAGGTCGTTCGGCTCCTCCCCCCTGACGGCCGACACGACCGCCCCACCGGCCACGAAGGCGAAGTGGCGCAGATCGTCTGCCACGGCCGAATCCATAAACAGGTCACCAGCCGTCTTGTCAGAATGGGCATGAACGACCGCCTTGACGTCTTCCACGAACCGGTCAAATCGTTCCTGCAGGTCGCGCTTGATCGCCTTCATTATTCATCCTCTCGTTTGTAGGGTTCGCCCGTCCAGTCCTCCTAGGCCGCCATGCCCTCCGGCGTATCCTCGTAGACGCTCGCACACTCGCTCGAGTGAAAGCCCATCGTGTCCGGATCCGTCCGTTTCCTGGCCAAGCAGTTACAGGGCAGGTAGGGCGGATCCGTGCTGAGCCGGAAGTCGGGCCCGTCGTAGTCCGCCACCTGGATACCCAGGGCCAGCAGGCTATCGAGGACGCCTTCCCGTTCGACCCACGCCTTGAACCAGTCCAGGGATTCCTGCGATATGAGCTTACAGGTCATTCTGAATCCCTCGGATCCGATAGGTTGATCGCCCGCCGGATGCCGGCCATGTCGTCCGGATCCCATCCGAGCGACCTGACAACTTTGCGCATCTCATCAAGATGGTATTCCGGTGCCTCTTCCAGGACGACATAGAGGGTCAAGATGAGACGTCTGCCCGCCCATGCGCATACCTGCCACCCTACCGTTACGCCCGCCACCAGACCCGCCAGGGCGGCCCCAATCACACACCAGATCAAGCTATCCATTAGACAGTCCTTCCATGGCCACCTTTATGCCCATGAGGGCATCGAGGGCCCCAAGGGGAATTGAGATGTCGTGCGGTCCGGGAACCTGCCCGTCCCGCGGGTTGATCCGGATCAGGGGGCAGTAGAAATCCTGGGCTGCCCGTTCCGAATAGCGCCGGATGGTCGAAATGGCCAGACCGGCCCCAAATTCCAGAACGATTGTTGGATGGCTCGATCGGGTCATGACCTCTTCGACCATCAAGTCCTGTCTGGCCGCCTCTCGGCCATCCCAGTCCGAATCCCCGAACATGAGGATATTGGGTCGGGCCATGCCCCCGCAGGCCGGACAGGTCGGGAAGGGACCAGAGGCCCGCATCGTTACTTCGTCAACCTCTATCGGCTCATCGTCCCATGGCCAGGGCCAGAGGCGGACGTCCCGACGCCCGGCAAACCGCCGTGCCTGCTCGATCGATTCGCCCTCGTTCGCCCATCCGGGGCATGTCGAATGGTGAAGGCACTGGAGCCGATGGATGGACCCGTGTGCCTCGTAGACGTGTTCGAATTCAGCCTTCTGGAAGGCCCCGTCCACATTCGACGTCACCGCGACGACCGTCTTGCTGGCCTGAAGGCCTGCCAGGAAGGTGTAGCCGGCATGAGGGACCGTCCGAGCATATAGGTTCCGCCTGTGCCCGTAGAAGCCCCAGGCCAGTTCCGGATCCCGCCTGAAGGTATCCGGGCAGGCGAGGTCTTGAAAGGACAGGCCCAGCTCCCGGTAGGGTGGATAGGCCCGCCAGAAGCCCTCTGGGCCGCGGAAGTCCGGCAGGCCCGAATCGACCCCCATGCCGGCCCCGGCCGTAACGATGACCGTCCCGGCGTCTCGAATCAGGGCCGCCGCCCGCTTGATCGTGCCATCAGTTGACATTGCGCCTCACCTTCTTGTGCCACTCCATGGCTTCCGTGACGTCCACCACGCCCATGTCGGTCAGGCAACCCCGATAGGCGTCCACAAAGGCCCCTGCGTAGGTGTCGCCACGGGCGGCCGATAGGGCGATCTGGCGACAGGACAGGGCCTCATTGACCCCATCCGGGGGCAGGCAGCTCCCGTCCCCACCAGTCATAGCCCGCCACATAACGGCAATTCGTCTCGCTTCGACCCGTCCATCCCAGAGGCCTTCCAGTTCAGGATCCACGTATTGATCTCCTCTTGTTTGCCGATGTCCTTGCTCTGCGCTGGTGGCGATTAGGACCCTTGACTGTTGGTTCGACCGTGATCCCGTAGTGGACCGGATCTATCTCTCCATGGGCCTGATACCAGTACGTTATGGGTTCTGGCCCCGCAGTCGTCATTGTTAGTGAGATGATGTGGGCCTGAACTTCCCATGGGACACCCATGGCCTTCTTCATCTTTTTGCCTCGAGGGCCCTGGCTCGAGCTGCCCGCTTCTCATGCCGGTTGGAGGCCAGGCGCGTATCGATGACGAGCTGCTGGGCCATCAGTTCGGCCTGTGTCAGCTCAACAGGCGGATCCCACTTCCAGGAGTGGCCCGCGTAGGTGCGAAAGAAATCGTTCAGTTCCATCATTAGAACTTCCCCTCTAGGACCCACCGGTCCATGGCCTCGTGGTGTTCCTGAATCCGTTTCCGTGTCGGGGCCCCGCCCACGACAAGCGTTTCGATAACCTTGAAATCCCGATAGACGCCCCGATCGGAAAGACCCTTATACGAGATGTGGCCCAGCTCCACCAGGACCATCCGACCTTCCCGGTACTGCCAGTGACCAGCCAGGACCCTGAAAGGTCGCATCCACCAGACGGCCCGCCCGCCGTGTTCGGCCAGGACGACCGCCTCCGGATAGACGGAGGTCGGATGGCCTGGCACGCTCACGTCCTTCCAGGACGGGTTGCTCACGGCATACCTGATGGTCGGATAACCCTTCATCGCTCGATCCGATCGTGAATGGGAACCGGCCCCTGATGGCCCAAGCTCTCGATGAGGCGCTGGAAGCGGCTATCAGACGTCCATCCGAAGTTCCCACCGAACATCAAGGCTTCAGAAAACGTCATGTCGTTGTCCCTGGCGTAATTCACATAGATGTCCGGTACGAGCCGCACCCCGTATCGGGTCCGGTGGAGACGCAGGACGGGCCGCGTCAGCAACGGGTCGAAGATCTGGGGCACGCCGGGCCCGACCAGCAGGGCATCGACGGCCTTCGAGCTGACACCACCGGCCGTGCAGTCACCGAGCGTGTTCCGGTAGATGTTGAGAATGAGTCCCTGCATGGCAACTTCCAGGCGTCTGTTTCACATTAGAAATTGAGGACGCACACTTCACCCTGAATGGAAGGGTCGCCACAATAATTCTCAACCGCATCGATGGCCAGACAGGCGGTCTGGCCAGATGCCAGACGAATGACCATCCGCCCCCTTTCAACGGGGTCTTCCTGAATCGAGACAATCGTCTGGCCCTGAAGGGCATCGTTGAGGGCTTGGGTAAGTTCAGAGAAGTTCATGGCCGCCTCCGTTCGTTATTGATGAACTGAGTATAGCCGACTTGGCTTGAACTGTCAATATATTATTTTGAGTTTATATGCGTCGCTTGGCTCGAAAGGGAAGGGCGCCGCCGTTCCCAGATCTGGGCTGCTGGCTGGATGCCGCCTGGAGGTTCAGATCGGGGACGAGGCGCCTGAGGCCTGCCAGCAGGTCGGCCGATGGGGCCGCCCGGTAGGAGACGGGCAGGGGCTGGCCCGCCCGGATCAGGCGGACCTGACAGGCGCCTGGAACGCGCAAGAGGGCCTGTTCGACCTCCCGCAGGACGTCAATGGGCAGGCCGTCTGGCAGGTTCAGGTCCAGGCCCCCGGGCCATGCCAGGAGGGCCGCGTCCAGGTCCTGGACCTGATCGGCGACGACCTGACGGGTCCCATTCCGCTCCTGGACACGCCCCCGGATGAGGACGGGCCCCTGATGGGATTCGGCCAGGAGGTCTGCGGCGGCCCTGTAGGCGTCGGCGAAGACGACCACCTCGACCTCCCCCAGGTCATCCGCCACCGTCGCAAAGGCCATGCGGTCCCCCCTCTTTGTCGTGATGACCCGGCGGGCCCTGACGAGGCCAGCCAGGACGACCTGCCCCTCATTCCTGACCCGGGCCAGCCCGTCCATCCCGATCACGCCCATGGGGACCAGGAGGTCCCGATAGGCATCTAGGGGGTGACCGGAGAAGTAGAAGCCCAGGGCTTCCCGCTCGGCCTCGAGGGCCTGTAGGAGGGGCCAGGCCTGAACGACGGGCAGCTCCACCCGTCGCCTGACCGCCTCACGGCCAAAGAGGCTAGCCTGGACGCCCCGTTCCTCACGTTGCCAGGCCTGACCGGCCTTGATTGCCCCCTCCAGGCCTGCCAGGACGGCTGTCCGCCCCCCTAGTCCGTCCAGGGCCCCGGCCTGACAGAGGGCCCCCAGCACCTTCGCGTTGGCCCGCCTGAGGTCCACCGCGTCACAGAGGGCCTGGAGGGTCTGCAGGGGTCCAACCCGTGCCCGCGCTTCCAGTATGGCCTCGACGGCCCCCTCCCCCACCCCCTTGACAGCCGCCAGACCGTACCGGACCGCCTCCCCGTCAACCGCAAAGGCCCCCTCGGACCTGTTGACGTCCGGAACCAGCACCTGACAGCCGGCTCGCCGGGCTGCCCCGACGTACTCGGCCAGCTTGTCCGAGTTCCCGGCATCGACCGTCATCAGACCAGCCCAGAAGGCCGCCGGATGGTTCGCCTTGAGGTAGGCCGTCTGGTAGGTGATTGTCCCATAGGCGGCAGCATGTGCCAAATTGAACGAATAACCAGCAAATAGCTGTATTTTATCAAAAAGTTCCTTACACTTAATGACATTAAGGCCATTTTTGCCACATCCTTCAAGGAATTTGCTTTCCAGGCTGGCCATTTCCTTGGCATCCTTCTTGCCCATGGCCCGCCGGAGGTTATCGGCCGTTGTCAGGTCGAAACCGGCCAGGCGGGCCGCGATGGCCATGACCTGTTCCTGGTAACAGATGACCCCGTAGGTCGTCTGGAGGATGTCGGCCAGTTCCGGGATCTCGTGCGTGATTTCCCGGCGACCCGCCCGCCGCTCGACGTAGTCCTCGACCATGCCGGACTCGAGCGGGCCGGGCCGGTAGAGGGCCACGATGGCAAAGAGGTGTTCGATCCGGTCTGGCTGCATGCGGACGGTCAGATCCGTGATCCCCTTCTCCTCAACCTGGAAGACGCCGGCCGTTTCGCCCCGCCTGAGCAGCTCGAAGGTCCTGGCATCGTCGGTCGGGATCGAAAGGATGTCGAGCCCACCCAGGAGGTCACAGGTCCGCCGGATGGCATCGAGTGTCTTGAGGCCCAGGAAGTCAAACTTGATCAGGCCGACCTGCTCGGCCCCCTTCATGTCATACTGGAGGGCCAGAGGGCCCTTCCCGGTCGCCCGGTAGAGGGGGGCCACGTCGGTCAGGTCGACGGGACTGATGATGACCCCGGCCGCGTGGACGGACGTGTTCCGGGCCACCCCCTCGAGGCGGGCTGCGTAGGCCAGCAGCTCACCCCAGCGCGGGTCCTGGCCGGGTAGCTCCCTTAGGCGCGGTTCTGCATCCAGGGCTCCGGCCAGCGTCACCCCGACCTCATCCGGGACCAGTTTGGCTGCCCGGTCCGTCTCGACTAGCGGGATCCCCATGACCCGACCCAGGTCCCGAATCAGGTTACGGGGGTGGAGTCGCTGGTAGGTCACGATCTGGGCCACCCGGGCATCCCCTCCATGTCGCCCCCTGACGTACTCCATCACGGCCTCACGGCCAGCCTGTCCAAAGTCCGCATCGATATCTGGAGGCGACGTGCTGTTAGATACTACAACTCCTTCACAGTTATATTCATGACATTCGGCTACTTCGATGTCCCAGACGAGTCCTGTGAAGTGGACCGTTTGCGTGTCAAGTATGGTCGCACTCCGGCATCGGCTTCCTGCTTGCGAATCCTGTTCACGCAACTCCGGCTGCAGGCCTCGTTTTGTCGAGTGATAGGTTTCGCGAACATCTTCCCACAGGCCTTGCATGAAACTTTTTCCGTCTTGAAAGCCCCGTATGGACCCCGGGTCAACTCGAAGTCGATTCCCGCTAGACGCGGATCCGTTTTGACCCACTCCAGGAATTCCCGCTGTGTCATCATGATGATCTGGTTGCCAGTATCGCGAACTGCTTTGAAGTTCAGATCTAAGATTGACTGATTCCGAATCCACCCCTTCAGCTCGTAATACACCCCCGTCTCGTGTAAGAGAAAATCTGGCCGATATCCCCGGCCGTCTTCTGTGGTGAATATGGTCGGTTCGTACGTCACCGTATGACCAAGCGCCTGTTGAGCACGAACGAAATCGGCTTCGAGTGCCGACTTGACCAGCATGTCGATATCGGGCCTGTATCCTTTGCGTCCAGACGAATAGACCCCTGTGTCCCCAAGTACCCTTCCGCACCTCTTCGAACACGTCTTGTTTTTCAGCGGCGCAAGGAATGTTTTGGTACAGATAGGACATTTCTTCTGGTGAAGAACTGCCTGATTTTTTTTTCGGCACATACTGCATCTTAGCTGATTGGCATTTCCATTGAATTCTATCAGACACGTCAGGCACTGCTTTGTTACAACTGGGGCAAGCGCCCTTTTTGCTTTCAGATGTTCCGGTTTCTTGAGCTTGGCGCCATGCGCGAAGTGTCTGCAGGCGTTTGAGCATGTTTCGCGTTTTCCTTGACATCTGTAGGCCACGAAAGTCTTCTGGCAGACCATGCAGATTATGTCGACCAGTACAGACGGATTCTCCGCGGCTGATGTGTACTGCTTCTTTCTGCTCACAAGATTCCCCTTTTGCCATGTAGATCTTATGGTTTTGAGTCGGCAATGTGACTGTTATTGAACCGTCATGATGTCCAATAACAAGAAAACAGATGTCTTCATCAATTTGTCGTGACATCTTCCGTATAATCGTCTTCCACCCAACTCTCGTCCAGGCCTCGTCTTCAAAAGGTACTACATCCTCAATAGGAATCCACCCACGTCTTGTTTCCACCCGACTCCATCCAGGAAAACATCGGCCCGGATTCAGAAATCGTTCAAAATATAGCCCATATTGTATCGGATCTATATCTGTAATACCAACAGAATAGCATACTAACGAACCTGCCGCACTTCCGCGGCCTGGTCCCGTTGGGATCCCATTCGTCTTGGCCCAGTTGATGTAGTCCTGGACGATCAGGAGGTAGCCGGCAAAGCCCATCTGGCGGATCTGGACCAGCTCGAAGTCGAGACGGGTCCAGTATTCGCGGACCCGCTGGGCCGCCAGCTCTGGGTCGGCCGGAAGGGTCCGGCCAATATGGGTCCGGAGGCGATCGGCAAGGCCCTGACGGGCCATCCCGGCCAGCTCCTCCCCCTCGTCCACGTCCAGACGAAAGCGGGGCATGTGGAAGGACCTGGCCTTGAGGCTGACCTCACAGCGGTCCGCAATGGACCCCGTGTGACCCAGCGCCTCCCCGTCTAGGGGAAAGGTCAGGGCCATGTCCAGGGGGCCCTTGATCCAGAATTCCCGATTATAGACCGTTGTCCGGGTCGGGTCGTAGAATTCCCCCCCCTGAATGCACAGGAGGGCATCATGGGGCCGGTAGTCGTCTTGACAGAGGTAGTGGCTGTCATTCGTCACAACCAGAGGCAAGCCCAGCTCGGCCGCGATCCGCCTCAGCCCCTCATTACACTTCCGCTGCAGGCCGATCCCGTGGTCCTGCAGCTCGAGATAGAAGCGAGCCGTCTCGGTCGGCCGGAGGGCGTCACGGGGCCCGAAGATGGTCGCCAGCCGACGCCCGACGGCCAACGCCTCCTCATACCGGTCGGCCACCAGGAGGTCATTCAGGGGCCCCCTGATACAGGCCGAGAGGGCAATCAGGCCCCCGTTGTGGGTCTCGAGCAGGTCGTAGCTGACCCGCGGCTTCCGGTAGAAGCCCTCCAGGTAGCCGGCCGAGACCAGCCGGCACAGGTTCTGATACCCCTCCTGGGTCTCCGCCAGCAGGATCAGGTGCGTGTAGCGGAGCTTCGGATCCCGGGACCGGTGGTCGCCGTCGATCAAGTAGATTTCGCATCCAGCCACGGCCTTGATGCCGGCCTTCCCGGCCGCCTTGTACAGCTCGGCCGCCCCGTGCATGTTCCCGTGGTCGGTCAGGGCCACCGCCCCCATGCCCAGCTCTGCCACTCGGGCCACGAGGGGATCGATCTGTGTTGCGCCATCGAGGAAGGAAAATGAAGAGTGATTATGAAGATGTACAAAGGTGCTCAATAGAGACCCTCCTGATGGCCATCTAGTTCTGGTTTCCCTTTCTGTCGTTCCTTCCAGCGGGCCTTGCGGGCCCTGGCCAGATCTCGCTCGGCTTCAAGGGCGGCCGAATCAGCCGCAATGCTGGTCCGACGAACGGCCAGCCGACATCGACCGGAACACCACTTCGGTCGCCTGCCTGTCCGACTCGCCACTCCAATCAGGACCGCACCACATCCGGGACAGGACCCGTCCGGCTTGGATAGGTCCGCCGTGATCCTGGCAGCCTTCGCGGCCTTGTGCCGGATCCTGGATCGAATCCGTTCCCGCTCGAGACCGTCAGGACTGGACCGTCTGGTCGCCTGCCTAGCCATGGCTTCAGGACTTCGACACGGTCGCCGCCGCCTTCTCCCCTGTAGGCGCCAGAGGGCCCGCCTGGACCCCTCAATGGCAGCCAGCCAGTTCCAGAGTCGATCCGGCCGTCCCCCGTCATGAGCGGCAAAGATCTCCAGGACTTCGACCCGAAGGTCCCCATCCCATGCCATCAGGTCCAGTCCTGGTCGACGATGTCTAGGTGGTGAATGGTCCTCTTCCCATCCGCCCCCACCAGATAGCCGACCGAGACGCCCAGCTTGACCGTCCGCCGTTCCGGCCACTGGTAGATGGGCGGGATCGTGTGGAGGGCCCGTCTCCGCTCCCGTTCGGCATGACGGGCGATCTCGGATGGGCTCCCCGATGCGGTCAGGATCGATAAGGGGTTGGCTGGTCGCTTCATCATTTTACCCACTCGAGTCGCCTGACCAGATCCACAAGGGCTTCATTTGGCGTCTCTCCTATTCCTACAACGGGTCCAGATCCGCCGTACTTGACGTCAGCCCAGAAGGCCGCACAGGTGTTGTCGTCATCCGAAATGGCCGATGGTATTTCGTCGGCATCCATGTTGAAGGCGAGCCACCGCCCACCGCTGTAGGCGCCCGTGTATCGGTCCTGGACTATCGTTGCGGGATACGGCATTGTCACCTCGCTGTACTGTTGGAATGATTATGACACAGAAACCTTTTAGTGTCAATGATTTTGTACAAAAATTAGTTGTCAAGTAAAACGATCGGGCCAGGCAGGTGGCGAGCCTCCCATTCGGTCTGGAGGGGGGCCGGCAGGAGGCCCGCACAGGCGATAGACAGGTAGGCCCAGTCCATCGTGGCCCGATCGGGCACCTCCAGGGTCACGATGGCAAAACCGGGCTGAATGGCCAGCCGGCCCGCCTCCGTCTGGCCATTCAGGCATCCGGCCACCTGACAGATCAGGATCCGGTCGGGACCCTGAAGGGCCAGGACGTCCCCGGATCCGATCGGGTCTTCGGAATTCGTCGGGATGGCCAGGAGGGGGAGGGTTCCGTCCTGGATGGCATCCAGGACCCGGACGTCATAGTTGTCGATTCGACAGATCTTCATCTAGGCTACCTCGAGGAACATGTTGAGCTGTTCGGTCCGCGCCGCCTTTCGGCGGGACCGCTGTCTGGGGGTCATGTCGCGTGGGGGTGGATTGGGCTGACAGTCGATCGTATACTGGTTTCCGTCCAGGCCCACCCCCGCCCCCCGCCTGCTCAAGCCGTAGTCGCCCC